>OIWQ01003488.1_pt1 | contig 14089 bp, 11 predicted proteins | sample 1587571 | NCBI WGS metagenome assembly OIWQ01 (sample SAMEA3888910, study PRJEB22519) | human gut metagenome | biome: human gut; feature: human-associated habitat; material: faeces | place: Denmark | collected 2010 | reverse complement strand
ACTGTCGATTTCTCCGGTTGACTCTTTTCCGATGCGTGTTATAATGTGGACTGTCTGAAACAATATAAAATTGTAGCGCCAAGGTGTCCGCCGCAAGGCGGGTGAAAAGGGAATCCGGTGAGAATCCGGAGCGATGCAGTCACTGTGTACGGGAGCGGACCTGCAAAGGAAGCGCCGGACCGGCCAGATGGCCGGTGTGTGCGTCCTTACCACTGGGAAACCGGGAAGGGCAGAGCCGCGAAGAACGAAGTCAGGAGACCTGCCTTGGCGTGGAATCTCAGATCCGCTGTCCACGGGTCGGCCTTCCTGCAAGTTTGTATGGTCTTCCGCTTTGGAAGACGACATTCGATACGGCTAGGGAGAACGGCTGCGCCAGCGCAGCCGTTTTTATATTTTTCAGAACATTTTAGAAAAGAGGTAGACCTCACATGAAAAAGACCCTCGCGCTTGTGCTCGCAGCCGTGATGCTGCTGAGCCTCCTCTCCGCCTGCAAGAGCAGCGCGGACGAGACCCCCACCGTAGACCCCGCAGAAACCGAACAGACCACTACCCCCGAAGAGACCACGCCCGCCGAGGAGCAGACCCCGGAAGAGCCGCAGCCCTCTCAGGAAGAGCTGGATCAGGCAGCCGCCGACAATGTCGCCGCCCTGATCGACGCGATCTATGTCCAGTCCCGCACCGATGAGACCGACGCCCAGTGCGAAGCGGCCAAGGCCGCCTGGGACGCCCTGACCGATGCGCAGAAGGAGCTCGTCGAAGGCGACGAGGCCAGCCCCGATTACTTCGGCCTCGATACCGGCGACGCTTCGCTCGACGATGCGCGCAATCAGGATGAGATCGGCGAGAACGAGCTGCTCGTTGTCTCCTTCGGCACGTCCTACAATGACAGCCGTGTTGCCGACATCAAGGGCATCGAAGACGCCCTGCAGGCCGCGTATCCCGACTGGTCCGTCCGCCGCGCCTTCACCGCGCAGATCATCATCAACCACGTTCAGGCCCGCGACGGCGAGAAGATCGACAACATGGACCAGGCGCTTGACCGTGCCGTTGCCAACGGCGTCAAGAATCTGGTTGTCCAGCCTACGCACCTGATGCACGGCGCCGAGTACGACGAGATGTGCGAGGCGGTCGAGCAGTACAGGGACAAGTTCGACAGCGTTGCCATTGCCGAACCCCTGCTGGGCGAGGTCGGCGAAGATGCCACCGTCATCAACGACGACAAGGAGGCCGTAGCCGCCGCCATCACCGCCGAGGCCGTCAAGACCGCCGGATATGACGACGCCGCTGCCGCCGCTGCGGACGGCACCGCCTTTGTCTTTATGGGCCACGGCACGTCCCACACCGCCAAGGTCAGCTACAGCCAGATGCAGACCGCGATGCAGACGCTGGGCTATGACAACGTCTTTATCGGCACCGTCGAGGGTGAGCCCGAGGACACCGCCTGCGATGCCGTTATCGAGAAGGTCAAGGAGGCCGGTTACACCAAGGTCATCCTGCGCCCGCTGATGGTCGTCGCCGGTGACCACGCCAATAACGACATGGCCGGTGCCGATGACGATTCCTGGCTGAGCCAGTTCAACGCCGCCGACTGCTTTGAGAGCGTCGACACCCAGATCGCAGGTCTGGGCGAGATCGGCGACATCCAGCAGCTCTACGTTGACCATGCCGGGGCCGCCATCGATTCCCTGAACGGCTGAGAAAGACCCATTCTGCCCGGAGGGTAAGCTCCGGGCAGTTTTTTGGTTTTTGGGAAAGCACGGCAGGGGCCGATGTGATGCCCTGCCACGCCGTAGGGGCGGATTCCATATCCGCCCGCGCCGCCTCCCGCTAATGCCTGATAGATATATATAGAATGAGGTAAGGAAAGCATGAAAAAGCTCCAACTCGCATCCCTGACTCTCGCTGCCCTGCTGCTGGCAGGCTGCGGTGCATCCGCAACGTCCACCGCCGATAGCACGTCCGAGGCGGTCTCCACGGAAGAAACTGCCCCTGCCGCCACCGCGGCCCCGGCCCCTGCCGTCACGAAAGCCCCGGCCCCCGCTGCCGCGCTGCCGGACGGCGTATACACCGCTAAGTTCAACACCGACAGCAGTATGTTCCACGCAAACGAAGCCGTGGACGGCATGGGCACGCTGACGGTGGAAAACGGCACGATGACCTTCCACGTCAGTTTGCAGTCCCAGAAGATCGTCAATCTGTATCCGGGCATGGCCGCCGACGCCCCCGCCCACGAGAGCGACTGGCTGCAGCCTACCGTTGACACGGTGACCTACTCCGACGGCACCAGCGACGAAGTATACGGCTTTGACATCCCCGTTGCGGCTGTCGATGCCGATTTCCAGCTGGCCATCCTCGGCACCAAGGGCACCTGGTATGACCATACGGTCAGCATCTCCGATGCCGAGCCTGCGGCAGAGGATGCGGCTGCGGCAGCCGTCGAGATCCCCGCCGACGGCAGCTACACCTGCGCTGTGACGTTGGAGGGCGGCAGCGGGCGCGCCACCGTCGAAAGCCCCGCCGCGCTGACTGTGGCCGACGGCATTATGACCGCGACCATCGTCTGGAGCAGCCCGAACTATGACTATATGCTCGTTGACGGCGAAAAGTACCTGCCCGTCAACACCGACGGCAACTCGACGTTTGAGATCCCCGTTGCCGCGCTGGATACCGCGCTGGCCGTCACGGCGGACACCGTCGCCATGAGCACCCCGCACGAGATCGACTATACCCTGACCTTTGACAGCGCGACGCTGGCCGCTGCCGAATGAGGCGCGCGGCAGCTTTTGCCCTGCCAGCCCTGCTGCTGGCAGGGTGCGCGGCTGCATCTCAGGCTCCCGCGCAAACGGACGCATTGACGATAGAAAACCGCTATCCGCTGGAATACGCGAAGCAGTTCACGGTGGATGCGTGCGCGGGCGGCTATGACCTCATCACGATTGACGGCAGCCGTTATCTCGTCGTGCCGGAGGGGGCCGCTGCGCCCGCCAATCTGGACGCAGACATCACCGTTTTGCAGCAGCCTATCCAAAATATCTACCTTGTGTCATCGTCCGCGATGGACCCCATCATCAGCATTGGCGGGCTGGGGGCTGTGGCGCTGTCCGGCACGCAGGCCGAAAACTGGTACCTCGACGCGGCCCGCACCGCCATGGAGCAGGGCGAGATCGCCTACGCGGGCAAGTACAGCGCGCCCGATTACGAGACGATCCTGTCCGCTGACTGCGGCCTTGCCATCGAGAACACAATGATCTACCACACGCCCGAGGTGAAGGAGCAGCTCGAAAAATTCGGCGTGCCGGTCCTCGTCGAGCGCTCGAGCTACGAGAGTGACCCGCTGGCCCGGATGGAATGGGTCAAGCTGTACGGCATCCTGCTGGGCAGAACCGAGGAGGCCGAGCGCGTTTTTGACGACGCTGTGCAGCGCATTGCACCGCTGCTGGACGAGGAACCCACCGGCAAGACTGCGGCGTTCTTCTCCATCACCTCAAACAATCTCGCCACGGTGCGCAAGGGCGGCGATTACGTCGCCAAGATGATCGGGCTGGCGGGCGGCAGCTACGTCTTTGCCGACCTGACGGACAGCGGCAACAATCTGGCGACTGTCAATATCTCGCTCGAGGATTTCTACGCCGGGGCGCGTGACGCCGATGTGCTGTTTTACAACAGCACGATTGAGGGCGAGCTGCGCACAATGGATGAGCTGCTCGCCAAATGTCCGATGCTGGCGGACTTCAAAGCCGTGCAAAGCGGCAGCGTCTGGTGTACGTCGCAGAGCCTTTTCCAGCAGAGCATGGAGCTGCCGGAGCTGATCCTGGATATGAACAAGGTGTTCACCGAGGATGACCCGGACGACAGTGAATTGACATTTTTGACGAAGCTGCACTGAAAATTTAACGCGGCGGCAAAAACGGGCGCACAAAACCGTGGCGCATCCGTAGGGGCGGATTCCATATCCGCCCGCACCATTGCCGCCCGCCGCAAAGGAAACCACGCATGCACACCTCCAAACGCATGACAATTGCATACCTCGCCATGGCGGCGGCCCTGCTGGCGCTGTTTGCGCTCAACCTGTTCTGGGGCAGCATTGCGCTCTCCCCGGCGGACATCGCGGCGGCCCTGCTGGGCCGCGGCACAAACGCGCTGGCGGCCAATATCCTGCTGCAGCTGCGCCTGCCGCGCGCCGTCATGGTCGTGCTGCTGGGGGCGGCGCTCTCGGTGGCCGGGTATCTGCTGCAAACGTTTTTTGCCAACCCGATTGCCGGGCCTTTTGTCATGGGCATTTCCAGCGGGGCCAAGCTGGCCGTGGCGCTGACGATGGTCGTCTTTTTGAACCGCGGTCTGCTCACCGGCTCACTGACGCTGATTCTGGCGGCGTTTGCCGGGGCCATGGCGGCCATGCTGTTTGTGCTGGCCGTGGCGCGCCGCGTGCAGCAGATGAGCATTTTGGTTATCTGCGGCGTCATGATCGGCTACATCTGCTCGGCCGTCACCGATATTGTCGTCGCCTTCGCGCAGGATTCCAACATCGTCAACTTACACAACTGGTCGATGGGCAGCTTCTCCGGCATGACCTGGGGCAATGTCGCCACGGCGGCGGCCATCGTTCTGCCCTGCCTGGCCGCCGCGTTTTTGCTCTCCAAGCCGATGGCCGCCTACCAGCTGGGCGAAAGCTACGCCGCCAGCGTCGGCGTGCCGGTGCGGGCGTTTTCCGTGGTGCTTGTGCTGCTGTCAAGCCTGCTGGCGGCCTGCGTCACGGCATTTGCCGGACCGATCTCCTTCGTCGGCATTGCGGTGCCGCATCTGGTAAAACATACGCTGGGCAGTGCAAAACCGCTGCGGGTGCTGCCGGGCTGCGCACTGGGCGGCGCGGCATTCTGCCTGCTGTGCGACCTGATCGCCCGCAGCCTGTTTGCACCCACCGAGCTGTCCATCAGCTCGGTCACAGCGGTGTTCGGTGCGCCGGTGGTCATCTGGCTGCTTGTGCGCCGCCACAGCGGGGAGGGCACGGTATGAGCTGTTGTGAAACGCAAAATCTCGCCGTCGGCTACGGTGCGCCGCTGCTGCGGGACATTGCCCTGCACGCCGAGCGCGGCAAAATTCTGGCGCTCATCGGTCCGAACGGCGCGGGCAAATCCACCCTTTTAAAAACGCTGGCCGGGCAGCTGGCGGCGCAGGGCGGCGCGGTGCTGCTGGACGGGCAAGACCTGACGGCCTACACCCCCAACGCCCGGGCGCGCAAGCTGGCGCTGATGCTGCCCCACACGGCCCGCACCGAGCTGACGTCCTGCTTTGAGGTTGCCGCCGCCGGGCGCTACCCCTACACCGGGCGGCTGGGCATTTTGTCCGATGCCGACAGGCAGCAGGTGCATGACGCCCTGCGCCTTGTCCGGGCGGAGGAGCTGGAGGACCGCGATTTTGCCAGGATCAGCGACGGCCAGCGCCAGCGCGTGCTGCTGGCCCGCGCGGTCTGCCAGCAGCCGGAGATTTTGCTTCTGGACGAGCCTACGTCGTTTCTGGACGTAAAGGGCAAGGCGGAGCTCATGGACATCCTGCAAGTGCTGGCGCATGAGAAGAACGTGGCCGTCATCGTGACGCTGCATGAGCTGGAGCTGGCCCAAAGGCTGGCTGACGCCGTTGTCTGCGTTGCGCCGTCAGGCGTGTCCGCTGTGCTGGCGCCGCAGGACGCCTTTGCACAGGACAATATCTGTGCGCTGTTTGGACTGACCACCGACCAATACGCGGTGCTGTTTGCCGGGAGCGGCGCAAAGCCGAAGCCCCAATTTGAGCACTACATCCGCAGCGGGCAGCGTTTACTGCGCTGCGGCTACACCACCGGCACCTGTGCGGCGCTGGGGGCGGCGGGCGCGGCACGGCTGCTGCTGACCAGCCACGCGCCGGAAAGTGTTGGTCTGCGCACGCCCAAGGGCATCGTCGTGGAGGTCGCACCGCAGTTCTGCCGCCTGACGGCAGACGGGGCCGCGTGCGCCATCGTCAAGGACGGCGGCGACGACATCGACGCCACGACGGGTCTTCCGATCATTGCCGCGGTCACACTGCTGCCCGGCGCGCCGCGCACCGTTACGATTGACGGCGGCGCGGGGGTGGGCCGTGTGACAAAGCCCGGCCTCGACCAGCCCGTCGGCGCGGCGGCCATCAACCGTGTGCCGCGGCAGATGATAACCGAGGCGCTTTTGCGGGAGGCGGACGCCGTCGGCTACGGCGGCGGGTTCGCGGTGGTCATCTCCATCGAAGGCGGCGAGGCTGCGGCCAAGCGCACCTTCAACCCGCATCTGGGGGTCGAGGGCGGCCTGTCGGTGCTGGGCACCAGCGGCATTGTGGAGCCGATGAGCCAGCAGGCGCTTCTGGATACGCTGCAAATCGAAATCCACCAGGCAGCGTTGAAAAACCGCCGCCTGATTTTAGCCCCCGGCAACTACGGGCTGGACTACCTGGCCGCCAACTACCCCGCGCTGCACGAGATCCCTGTCGTAAAAATCTCAAATTTTATCGGCGAGGCGCTGGATATGGCAGCGGCGGAGCACTTCGCGGAGGTGCTGCTCGTCGGGCATGTGGGCAAGCTCGTCAAGCTGGCGGGCGGCATCATGAACACCCACTCCCGCTGTGCCGACTGCCGCACTGAGCTGTTCTGCGCCCATGCGGCGCTCTGCGGCGCGGACGCGGCGACCTGCCGCGCCCTGATGGACGCCGCCACGACAGACGCCTGTCTGGACATTCTGGACGCCGCGCAGCTGCGGGAGCCGGTCATGGCCAGCCTGCTCACAGCGATCCAGCTGCATCTGGACCGCCGCGCGGCGGGGGCGTTCAAGGTCGGCGCGGTGCTGTTCTCAAACCGGAACGGCCCGCTGGGACAGACAAAAACTGCCGATACACTGTTGAAATTGCGGAAGGAAGCCTGACATGGTACATTTTGTGGGGGCCGGTCCCGGCGCACCGGACCTGATTACCCGGCGCGGTGCGGCCCTGCTGCAAACGGCGGACTGCATCATCTACGCGGGCAGCCTGGTCAACCCGGCGCTGCTGGGACTGGCGGGGCCGGACTGCGCCATCTATAACAGCGCCGAGATGACGCTGGAGCAGGTGCTTGCCGTCATGAAAGAAAACGAAGCAGCGCACAAAACCACCGTGCGCCTGCACACGGGTGACCCCTGCCTGTACGGCGCAATCCGGGAACAGATGGACGCGCTGGACGCCATGGGCATCGCCTACGACGATACGCCCGGCGTGTCGAGCTTCTGCGGTGCGGCGGCGGCGCTGAACGCCGAGTACACGCTGCCCGGCGTCAGCCAGACCGTCATCATCACCCGCATGGAGGGCCGTACCCCTGTGCCCGAAGGTGAGCGGCTGGCCGCGCTGGCCGCCCACGGGGCGACGATGGTCGTTTTCCTCTCCATCGGCCTGATCGACAGGGTGCAGGACGCGCTTCTGCAGGGCGCGTACACCGCCGCGACCCCTGCCGCCGTTGTCTACAAGGCAACGTGGCCGGAACAGAAAATTGTACATTGCACCGTCGGAACGCTGGCTGAAAGCACCCGCACGGCGGGCATCACCAAGACGGCGCTCATCGTCGTCGGGAACTTTTTGGCCGCACAGTATGACCGCAGCAAGCTGTACGACCCGGCGTTCACAACGGAGTTCCGCAGGGGGACGGACCGATGACCTGCGCGTACATTGCGTTCACGGCGCGGGGACTGGCGCTGGCGCAGCAGCTGGCGGCAGCCTGCCCCGGCAGCGTGGCCCGCGGCGGTGCGGACGGCGTCCGCCTGACCGATTGGACCGCTGCGCAGTTTGCACAAAGCGACGCACTGATTTTTGTAGGAGCTGCCGGGATCGCGGTGCGGGCCATCGCGCCCTACTGCCGCAGCAAGGCTGCAGACCCCGCCGTCGTTGTGCTGGATGAGGGTGGGCGGTTCGCCATTCCGCTGCTGTCGGGGCATCTGGGCGGCGCAAACGAGCTGGCGCAGCGGCTGGCGGCGGTCTGCCATGCCGTGCCGGTCATCACGACGGCCACCGACGGACGCGGCGTTTTTGCCGTGGACGAGTGGGCCAAGCGCCAGAACTGTGCCGTGGCCGAGCCGGAGCGCATCCGCTACGTGAGCGGGGCACTGCTGGCCGGGCAGAGCGTTTGCTATGCCGCAGACTGGGCTGTTTCCGGCACGCCGCCCGCGGGTGTGGAGCCTGCCGCCGCCGCTGACCGCGCAGATTTTGCGCTGACGCTGACCCCGACGGGTGAGGCGCTGCACCTGATCCCCCGCATTGCGGTGTTGGGTGTCGGCTGCAAGCGCGGCACGACGGCGGAAAAGTTGGAAACAACCTTTGCGGCCTTCTGCGCGGAGCACCATTTTGCCCCGCAGGGCATTGTCCGCGCCGCCAGCATTGACTTGAAAAAGGATGAGCCGGGTCTGGCGGCGTTCTGCCGGGCGCACGGCTGGGAGATGGACTTTTATACCGCCGCTGCCCTGCGCACGGCTAAAGGCCGCTTTACGTCCTCCGGCTTTGTGCAGAGCATCACGGGCGTGGACAATGTCTGTGAGCGTGCGGCGGTGCTGGCTGTAGACGGAGTTCTGTTCATCCCGAAGTGGGCGCGGGACGGCGTGACCCTTGCCGTGGCGCTGGCCCCCTTTGCCCCGGATTGGAGATGGAAAAATGATGAACCGTAGTCTTGTGTATGTGGTGGGCCTCGGCCCGGGCGGTGCGCAGTATTTGACTGCCCAGGCGCAGACCGCCCTGCAGGCCGCCGACGTGCTGTGCGGCTACACGGTCTACATCGACCTTGTGCGCCCGCTTTACCCGGATAAAGAGATCTACGCTACCGGCATGACGCGGGAGCTTGACCGCTGCCGTTGGGCGCTGGAAACGGCAAAGGGCGGCAAGACGGTGGCGCTCGTCTGCTCCGGCGACGCCGGGGTCTACGGCATGGCCAGCCCGCTGCTGGAACTGACGGAGCACTGCCCGGAGGTGGAGGTCAAGATCGTGCCCGGCCTGACCGCCGCTTTGAGCGGGGCCGCGGTGCTGGGTGCGCCGTTGGCACACGATTTTTGCGTGATTTCGCTGTCGGACCGGCTGACGCCGTGGGCCGTCATTGAAAAGCGGCTGGCCTGCGCCGCGGCGGGGGATTTCTGCCTGGCGCTCTACAACCCGTCGTCCAAAGGCCGCGCCGACTACCTGCAAAAGGCCGTTCGCATTCTGCGGGACAACGGCAAGGGCCCGGACACGGTCTGCGGGCTGGTGCGCTGCATTGGCCGTGACGGCCAGACCGCACGGCTGCTGACGCTGGCCGAGTTGGAGGACACCGCCGTGGATATGTTCACAACGGTCTTTGTCGGCAACGCTGCAACGCAGATTTTACAGGGCAGAATGGTTACGCCAAGGGGGTATCGCGGCGTATGAATGTGGTGGTTTTCAGCGGTACAACGGAGGGGCGCAGCTTCTCCCGCGTGCTGGCGGCGCTCGGCGCGGCGGTCACGGTCTGTGTGGCGACAGAGCTGGGGGCCGAGGAACAGGGCTGCGCTGACGGCATCACGGTGCGCACCGGGCGGCTGGACGCCGAAGGAATGACGGCGCTGCTGCGCGGTGCGGCGCTCTGCGTTGACGCGACCCATCCGTATGCCGCCGAGGCAACGCGCAATATCCGTGCGGCGGCAGCGGCGGCGGGGGTTGAATATCACCGTCTGCTGCGCCCCGCCAGCCCCCTGCCCACGGGTAGTGTGGTGCTGGCCGATGCCGCCCGGGCCGCCGCGTATCTGGCAGACAGACCGGGGCGCGTCCTGCTGGCGACGGGTGCCAAGGAGCTGCCCGCCTTCGCAGCGCTCGACCCGGCGCGGCTCTACCCGCGCGTTCTGCCGACGCTGGCAGGTATCGCAGCATGCGAGGCAGCGGGCATTCCGCACCGCAATATCCTTGCGATGCAGGGGCCTTTTACGAAAGAATTAAATGCGGCGCTGCTGCACCAGTTCCATATCGACTATATGGTCACGAAGGACGGCGGCGCGGCGGGCGGCTTTGCCGAAAAGGCCGAGGCCGCCGCCCGGTGCGGCGTGCAGCTCATTGTGCTGCGCCGCCCGGACGACGCGGGCGAGACCGCCGACACAATTTTACAGCGATGCAGGGAGCTTTTATGAAGATCACATTGGTGGGCATGGGCAGCGGAGCACCCGGCAGCCTGACAGCGGCGGGGCTGGAGACGCTGCGCGGAGCGGAGCTGATCATCGGTGCGCGCCGCCTGCTGGAAAACCTGCCCGAGGGCTGCACGGCAAACCGCACAGCCCTCTATAAAACGGACGAAATTTGCGCATTGCTGCGGCAGACAGATTGCGCGGAGGCCGCGGTGGTTTTCAGCGGCGACACGGGCTTCTACTCCGGCGCGGCGGCGCTCTGCCGCGCATTGGACGACGCGGGTCTGCCGTACACGGTGCTGCCCGGCGTTTCCAGCGTGCAATTATTGGCCGCGGCGCTGGGCCGCCCGTGGCAGGGCTGGCGGCTCGTCTCCGCCCACGGCTGTGCCTGTGACCCGGTGGCCGCCTGCCGCGCAGGTGGGACAACCTTTTTCCTGACCGGCGGCAGCGAGACCCCCGCGACGCTCTGCCAACAGCTGGCGGCTGCCGGGCTGGGCGGCGCTGCGGCCACGGTGGGGGAGAACCTCGGCACGCCGTCCCAGCGGCTTGTGACCGGCACGGCGCAGGAGCTGGCCGCACAGCACTTTGCACCGCTCAGTGTCCTGCTTGTGGAAAATGTGCCCGCGCCCCTGCGCCGCACGCCCGGCCTGCCCGATGCAGCGTTCATCCGCGGCAAAACGCCGATGACCAAGCAGGAGGTCCGCGCTGCCGCGCTGGCCAAGCTGGCTGTGCGCCCCACAGATACCCTCTGGGATGTGGGCGCGGGCACCGGCAGCGTCAGTGTGGAGCTGGCACTGGCCGCCCCTGCGGGCCGGGTCTGCGCCGTGGAGTGCGACGCGGAAGCCTGTGACCTTATCCGTCAGAACCGCGCAAAATTTGCGGTGCAAAATCTGCACCTCACCGAGGGCTTTGCCCCCGCCGCACTGGCAGGCTGGCCCGCGCCGGACGCTGTTTTTATCGGCGGCAGCAAGGGCAGTCTGCGGGCTGTCGTCGATGCCGCGCTGGCCGCGAACCCCGACGCACGGCTCTGCATCAGCGCCATTGCGCTGGAAACCTTGCAGGAGGCCGTTGCGGCCCTGACGGCCCACGGCCTGACCGCCCAGGTCACACAAATCGCAGTCAGCCGCAGCCGGGCGGCGGGCAGCCTGCACCTGCTCATGGCGAACAACCCGGTTTTCTTGATTGCGAGGGAGTAAAAATGCTGCAATTGGTTCTGGCTGCACCCCGCTCCGGCAGCGGAAAAACAACGGCAGCCTGTGCGCTGCTGGCGGCGCTGACTGCCCGCGGGCTGACCCCCTGCGCGTTCAAGTCGGGGCCGGACTACATCGACCCGATGTTCCACCGCGCGGTGCTGGGCGTCGAGAGCCACAATCTTGACCTGTTTTTCTCTGCACCGCAGACCGCCCGCGCACTCTACGCCCGGCACGCGGCGGGGCACGGCGCGGCAGTCGTCGAGGGGGCCATGGGCTACTACGACGGCCTTGGCGGTGTGACCGACACGGCCAGCGCGTGGCAGCTGGCCGATACGCTGGACCTGCCCGCACTGCTCGTTGTGCGGCCCAAGGGGGCAAGCCTGACGCTGGCGGCGGAGCTGCGCGGGCTGACGGCGTTCCGCACACCGCACCATATCGCGGGGATTTTGCTCAATGATTGTACGCAAGGATTGTGCGCTCTGCTGAAGCCGATGCTCGAAAAAGAGACCGGTCTGCCCGTGGTCGGCTGCCTGCCGCCGCTGCCCGAGGCCGCGATAGAAAGCCGCCACCTCGGTCTGAAAACCGCCGCCGAGATCGACGATCTGCAGCGCAAGATACAGCTCTTATCCGATGCCGCGCAGCAAACCATCGACTGGCCGCTGCTGCACACCCTGTTTGACCGCCCCGCGCCTGCCGCTGTGCCGTGCACGGTGCCCCCGCCGCGGGTGCGCCTTGCCGTGGCAAGGGACGCCGCGTTCTGCTTTACCTACGCCGAAACGCTGGAGGCACTGCGGGAAAACGGCGCGGAGCTGTGCTTTTTCAGCCCGCTGGCCGACACGGCTCTGCCGGATAACATCGGCGGGCTTTACCTGCCGGGCGGCTACCCCGAGCTGTACGCCGCCCGGCTGGCCGCGAACGCCGCCCTGCGCGCCGCCGTAAAAAGCGCCGTGCAGGGCGGCCTGCCCACCGTGGCCGAGTGCGGCGGCTTTTTGTACCTGGGTCGGACATTGCAGGACGCCGACGGCACGCCCCACCCGATGGCGGGCGTGCTGCCCGGGCAGGGCTTCAAGGTCGGGCGGCTTGTGCGGTTCGGCTACGCCCGCCTGACCGCCCGCGCCGACAGTATGCTGTTCCGCGCGGGGGAGACCCTGCCCGTCCACGAGTTCCATCACTGGGACTCCACCGAAAACGGCGATGCGTTCACCGCTGCCAAGGCAAACGGGCGGCAGTGGGCGTGCGGCTTTGCCAATGCACGTCTCTACGCGGGTTTTCCGCATCTCTACTGGGCAGGTACGCCGCTGCCGAAGCGCTTTGCGGCTGCAGCCGAACATTATATAAAGGAAACATCATGACCGAAAACGAACTGAAAAACCTGCTTGCAGCCGTTACCCCGCTGGACGAGGCCGCCCGCGCCGCAGCCCACGCTCACTGGGCTGCGCTGGCAAAGCCCCTGGGCGGACTGGGTCGGTTGGAAGGCATGGTCGAGGACGCCGCCGCGCTGACCGGCGACCCCGTGCCGGACGTCAGCCGCCGCGCGGTGCTGGTGCTCTGCGCGGACAACGGCGTTGTGGCGCAGGGCGTCAGCCAGACCGATGCCTCCGTGACCCGCGCCGTGCTCGAAAACCTGACCGCCCGCCGCACCAGCGTCTGCCGCATGGCCGCTGCGGCCCACTGCGACGTCGTGCCCGTCGATATGGGCATTGCGGGCGCACCCGTGCCCGGCGCGGCGGACTGCCGTATTGCTGCGGGCACGGCTGACTTTACCACCGGCCCGGCTATGACCCGCGCACAGGCCGTGCAGGCCATCGCCGCGGGCATCGCGCTGGTGCGCGCGCAGAAGCAGAACGGCGCACAGCTGCTGGCGACGGGGGAGATGGGCATCGGCAACACAACGACGTCCAGCGCCGTGGCCAGCGTGCTGCTGGGCCGCCCTGTGGCCGAGATGACCGGGCGCGGCGCGGGACTTTCCGACGCAGGACTGCACCGCAAAATAGATGCGATAGAACGCGGCATTGCCCGCAACCACCCCGACGCCGCGGACCCGCTGGGGGTGCTGGCGGCGCTGGCCTTCTGCGTGAAGCAGAAGGAGAGGTACGGCATCAAAGAGGACGACCTCATGGACGGTGTGCTGTGGGGCGTGCCGCTGGCCATCGTGGGCGCGCGGCTGTACTATGTGCTGTTTTATCTGGACCGGTTCAAAAAAGCGGATGGTTCCTTTGACTGGGCGGAGTCCGTGGCTATCTGGGACGGCGGGCTGGCCATCTACGGCGGCGTGATCGCGGCGGTGCTGGTGTGCCTTGTGCTCAGCAAAAAGCGGGGCTTCAAGCTGGGGGCGCTGACCGATCTGGTGGTGATGGGACTGCTGATCGGGCAGGCCATCGGGCGCTGGGGCAACTTCATGAACCGGGAGGCCTTCGGCGCGGAGACGACGCTGCCGTGGCGGATGCAGCTGACCACCACCGCGGGGACGCTGGTGGAGGTGCATCCCACGTTCCTGTACGAGAGCCTGTGGAACGTGATCGGACTGCTGCTGATCGTCTTTATCGTGGCGAAGGGACGCCGCTTCGACGGCGAGAACACATGGTTCTACTTCCTGTGGTACGGCATCGGCCGGTTTTGGATCGAGGGTCTGCGGACGGACAGCCTGTACCTGTTCAACTGGACCATCGGCGGCGAGCCCATCCGCGTCAGCCAGGCGCTGAGCCTGGTGATGGTGCTGGTGTCGGCGTTTATGCTGCTGTACAACATCAAGCTGCACCCCCA
>OIWQ01003485.1_pt1 | contig 14102 bp, 10 predicted proteins | sample 1587571 | NCBI WGS metagenome assembly OIWQ01 (sample SAMEA3888910, study PRJEB22519) | human gut metagenome | biome: human gut; feature: human-associated habitat; material: faeces | place: Denmark | collected 2010 | reverse complement strand
CGTTTTTGGTGCAACCTAATCAATGGCGCTCTGTGTGGACTTGGCGGCGTACAGATTTCTCTGGGCTTTCTGACGCTCTTTACGCAGGGAATGACAGTGGGCAAAGGTTTCATCGCTCTTGGCGCGGTCATCTTCTCCCGTGGAAACCCGCTGCGTTTGATTGCAATCACGCTTTTCTTCGGCTTTTCGGAAGCGCTGTCCAATAAAGTACAGCTGATGCAGCTTCCATCCGAACTGGTTCTAATGCTTCCCTATCTGGCGGTGGTGATACTTACGCTAATTCGGTTTGACGGTTTTCGAAAGAAAAAGGCCTCCCGTCGGACTCAGCGCGTAAGATAAAGCCCTTCTGGGAAACGAAAGCATGTGGATATGTTGCCCGTAAACATTGACAAGAAAGGAAGAAAACAATGAAAGAAATCTCGAAATGGTTTTCACTGGTTCTGGCATCACTCCTGCTCTTAAGCCTGTTCACTGGCTTTGCTACGGCGGAAACGACACTGAAGGCAGCAATGATTACTCCCCAGAAGTTGGGTGACGACGGTCCTATTGATGCGTGCTACGCTGGCTTACAGGCCGGCGCAGAAGAGTTTGGCTATGAGATTAAGGTGCTTGAGCCCCAGTCCGGCGAATATGAGGATAGTATTCGCGCTATGGCAGATGATGGATATACCCTGATTTTCTGCATTTTCGCCCAGATGCAGGATGCTGTGTCTCGCGTTGCGCCGGAGTACCCGGATGTGAAATTTGTACAGATTCTGGGCGATTTGGAAATGGATAATGTAAAAACCCTGAACTTTAAGGATCAGGAAGCCTCTTTCTTAAGCGGCATCGCGGCTGCCAAGATGACCAAGACTGGCAAGATTGCCGTAATTGCTGGTGCTCCCGTAGGCGATAACATCCGCAATATTGCCGGTTTTGAAGCTGGTGCCCGGGAAGCCAATCCGAATATTCAGGTAACGCACCTGTATGTGGGCTCTTTTGAGGATCCTACCAAAGGCAAGGAGTTGGCTAACACCCTGCTGGACGAAGGCTACGACATGATCCTGGAGGTATGCGCATCTTCCTCTATGGGGATTCGCGAAGCTATTCGTGAGCGTGGTAAAGACGTTTGCATGATCGGCAACTGCGTGGATGAAAGCATGTCCATTCCCGGTCAAGTTCCCTTCTCTAACTTTACCAATTATTATAGTTGGTTCTACAATACCATGAAAGAAGTTGCCAACGGCAGTTTCAAAACTGGCGTTATTTTCCAGGGACTGAAGGAAGGTGCGGTGGAATGCAAGTTTGCCGCAGACGACGTTTTCCCGGTTCCACAGGAAATAAAGGATCTGCTGGCTGAATATCAGCAGAAAATTATAGATGGCTTCTGCCGTCAGGTGAGGGCAGGCATCCTGCAGGCGGCTGCGCCAGCTGTCCTGTGCAGCATCATCCGGCAGGGCGCAGGAGGGGATCTCCAGTTCCCGGATGACTTCCTCTGCGGCAATATCGCAGGCAAGGTTCCATAGGCGGTGATCCATTTCCTGCCGTTGAAAGGGATGCCCCAGAAGAAAGTGCAGGGTGACATGCAGCAGGGCGCGTGTGGGCACAGACTGCTGTGCCCGGAATGTGCGGAGCAGCGTTTCGGGGCAATAGTACAAGCGGCGGCCATCCCCGGCAAACAGGGTGTCCAGCGCAGGGACGGGGATCGGCTTCAGCTGTTCCAGAGCGGAGGATAAAAAACGCAGGTCGGCAGTCAACCGACTCTGTGCCAGCAGCAGCACCTGTGCGGCCAGTTCGTCCGCCGCAGGAACAGGAGTCTGGATGGGCTCGGGCATAAGAGAAAACTCCTTTCTGCCCCAAGGGCAGGGTGGTATCCTTCAAAAACGGCAAAACCAGCCGACACCACCCGGAGCACCGGGTGGAAGTCTGCTGGTTTGCACGCATTCCGTGGCGTGCTGCGGGTACTCCGCCCGGCAGACGTTTCGGAATCAGAATGAAGAAATGGGTGAAAAAGGAGGAAGGTGTTTCTTTTGGTGAGACCTCAGAACAGCAGCCCACAGGCTACGCAGCCCACAGCGACCATAATGGCAGATGCAACCCATGCGTAGGGGAGAGTGTGCTTCTGGTGGTCGCCCAGGTCCTGGCCGGAAAGGCCCAGCAGCAGGAAGGTGGCACCCGTCAGGGGACTGAGCGGGAAGCCCAGCGTCATCTGGCCCATGATGGAAGCCTTTGCCACAGCCAGTGCATTGCCGCCCATGGCGGAAACAGCGTTGGCGATGACCGGCATAACACCGTAGTAGTAGGAGTCCGGGTCAAACAGCAGGCTCAGCGGAACGCTGAACAGGCCGACGATGGGGGCAATGAAGGTGCCCATGCTGGTGGGGATGATGGAGACCAGAGCGTCGGTCATGGAAGCCAGCATACCGGAATTTTTGACCACACCGGTGAATGCGCCTGCGGCAAAGACGATGGAGACCATCAGGAATGCGGCCTGTGCGTGGCTGTTGATGATCTTGTGCTGCAGATCCACACTGGGGTAGTTGACGATGAGCAGGACGCAGTAGCCGATCATAAAGGTGACAGCCGGGCTGAGGCGGTTGGTAACGAGGATGTACAGGATGACCAGGATCAGTGCCACATTGAAGTACCAGTGCCAGCCGGAGCGGGCCAGTTCATTGGAGGTGTTGGTGGTCTTTGCTTCGGTCAGACCAGTGACCTCCTGCGCGGGGATGCCTGCAGCAATGCGCTTGGCTTCCTTTTTGCCCAGGAAAGCCGCGATGAGCAGGCAGACCACCAAGCCTGCGATCCAGGCGGGCATGATGCCCACCCACAGCTCGCTGCCGGTGACTTCATAGCCCAGGCCGGACATGGCTGCGGCTGCACGGACCGTGGGGCCGCCCCAGGGCATAACATTCATGATGCCGGCGGCCAGCGCCACAATGGTAGCCTCTACCCAGAGGTTCATTTTCAGCTTCTGGAACAGGGGCATACAGGCGGGGATGGCAATCAGGAAGGTGGTGGCACCGGAGCCATCCAGATGGCAGATGCAGCCGATGAGGAAGGTGCCGATACAGACCTTGACGGGGTCTTCGCCGGTAAACTTCAGGATGCGGTTGATGATAGGATCAAAGACACCGGCATCCGAGCAGGTACTGAAAAACAGGATGGCAAAGATGAACATGACACCTGTGGCAACGATGCTGCTCAGGCCCTTGCCCATATAATCTGCGCTGAGGATGGAAAGTGCCTTGGTAAAGCGGGTGCCGAACGTGATGACCGGCTCAACATAAGCAGTTCCGGCCTTTTCGGCAGCAGCCTGTGCGGCTTGGATGATGACATTGGGGGCGTTGATGAATGCTGCGATGAAGCCGGTGATGGCGGGAACAAAGATCAGAGCTACAAGGGTAGAGACCTTCTTGCTCATGATCAGTGCCAGCACCAGCAGAATGGTGACGAACCCTAATACTGCCAGCATGTGATTTCTCCTCAATAACGTGTGTAAAGGTGGTCAGAGATCAGAACACCTGCTTCTCGTGCAGAGTGTTGAACTGCTCTTCGGTCATGCCCAGAACACCCTCAAAGATGTCCCGGTTGTTCTGCCCCAGCTGGGGAGCGGGTGTGCGCACAGAGGGCTTGGTGTCCATCAGTTTGATGGCACAGCCGTTCACGGTGACCTTGCCCAGGGTGGGATGATCCATCTCCACGAACATCTCGCGCTCCTTGACATGGGGATCGTCCAGGATCTCCTTGATGTTCATAATGGGGCCTGCGGGGATGCCGTGGGCCAGTACCAGCTCGGCGGCCTCGTTGGGGGTCAGATCTTTGATCCGCTCCTCAATGACCTCGGCAATGGCATCCTGATTGGCCAGACGGCCCGGCATATCCACGAACCGGGGATCGGTGATCATGTCCGGGCGTTCCAACACCTCATTGCAGAGCTTTTCGTACAGCTTCTGGTTGCCTGCCGCGATGATGACCTTGCCGCCCTTGCAGGTGAAGCTGTCGTAGGGGGAAACAGCGGCATAACGGTTGCCCATGGGGGCCGGGATGTTGCCGGTCTCGATGTACTTCAGGGCAGTGTTCTCAGTGGCAGCAATCATGCTGTCCATCAGACTCACGTCCACCCGCTGCCCTTTGCCGGTAATGGTGCGGGCGTTGACTGCAGCAAGGATGCCGATGGTTACATGAAGTCCGCCCAGAATATCACCCAGCGCCGAACCGGCACGGGTAGGCTCCCCGCCCTTGGAACCGGTGATGGACATCATACCGCCCATGGCCTGAGCCAGGATATCATAGCCCGGGCGCAGGTGATAGGGACCGTAGCAGCCGAAGCCGGAGACCGCCGCATAGATGATGCGGGGGTTGATCTCCTTCAGGACATCATAGCCCAGCCCCAGCTTGTCCATCACGCCGGGGCGGTAGTTTTCCACCACGATATCCGCTTTTTTGACAAGCTCCTTGAAGATCTCCTTGCCCTCAGGGGCCTTCAGGTTCAGGGTGATTCCCTTTTTGTTGCGGTTGATGTTGGCAAAATAGACGCTTTCCCGCTCGCCATTCAGATTTTTGGCACGGAAGGGGGGATAGCTGCGGGTGTCGTCACCGCCTTTGGGAACCTCGATCTTGATGACGTTTGCGCCCATGTCAGCCAGCATCATGGTGCAGAAGGGGCCGGCAAGCACACGGGTCAGGTCGAGAACCGTCAGGTTCTCCAATGCCATATGTTCACTCATGTTACAGCTCTCCATCCTCAACGTGGATCTTCATGCGCATCACGGCACTGCCCATGGATTTGCCCAGGCTGTCCAGACGCAGGCTCATGGTGGCACCGCCGCCCAGAGCGTGCTTCATAACAAAATTGAAGCCGTTCAGGCTGGGCACGTCGTAGCGGGTGATCTCGCCCTTGACCATGTCGCCAAAGTAGGCTTTGAGTTTTTCGGGGGTCACCTCGCGCTCAATGATCTTATAGTATTCCGGTTTGCGTGCATACACACAGACATTGCTGGTATCACCCTTGTCGCCGGAGCGGCCGTGAGCAATATCGTTCAGATAGATCTCTGCCATCTTACTTCACCTCCAGAATGTGACTTTCGACCTGTACGGCATCGCGAGGCACGGTGGTGGGCCACAGTGCCATCACTTCCTGCACGCGGGCACGGCCGCCGAAGAAGGAGGCACCCGGAGGGCCGTTCAGCTGCAGAGGGCTGATCTCGGGAATGATCTTGGCGCACTCGCTCTTGTCCTCGCTGAACACAGCAATGCGCAGCACGCACTCGTTCAGGTTCTTCAGTGCCTCTTCGCTCATATCGGCCACGCCCAGATGCAGGCTGTTCAGGCCGATGTAGCTGATGTGGATGTCGTCGGCCTTCATGCCGCGGCGCTGCATCTTCTTCATGATGACCTCGGCGCAGTACTGAGCCTTTTCGTAGGCATCAGGCCATGCAAAGCTCAGCATGGAAACAGTCTTCCAGCCCTTGTGGTAACCCACGCAGAGCTTGAGCGTGTCGGGGCGGGGCTTGCCCTTGACACCGCCGATGCGGACACGGTTGTCACCCACCTGGGTGATGGTAGCATGGCTGATATCCACGTTGACATCCGGGGTCAGGTAGTTGGCGGGATCGTGGACCTCGTACAGGAACTGCTCCTTGCAGCTCTGTTCGCAGATGATGCCGCCGCAGTCGGGAGCCTTGGTGATCTCAAAGGTATCATCGGTCAGCTCTGCGATGGGGAAGCCCAGCTCGTCCATGCGGGGGACATTGCGCCAGTCATACATATAGTTGCCGCCGGCACCCTGACCGCCGCACTCCAGCAGATGGCCTGCCATGATGCCGCGGGCCAGATTGTCCCAATCATCAGCAGCCCAGCCAAACTCGTACTTCAGCGGAGCCAGGAACAGGGCGCTGTCAGCCGCACGGCCGGTGATGACCACATCGGCACCCTCTGCCAGGCATCCTTCAATGCCCTCATGGCCGATGTAGACATTGCAGTTGTAGATCTTGTCCAGAATATCGTTGAAATTGCCGTCGTAGTCGAAGTTGGGGAAGGTCCAGCCATCCTTCAGCAGCTGTGGGATCTTATCCTTGATGTTATCGCCGGTCACATAACCGATCTTATAGCCGCTCATGCTGTTGCCTTCTGCCCACTGGCGGATGCCGTCCACGCAGCCATTGATGTTCATGCCGCCTGCGTTGGTGCAGATTTTGATGTGCTTGTCCCAGGCTTCCTTGCCGGCCTCCTTCAGGATGCGGGTGGTGAAGTCGGGCGCAAAGCCCTTGGTGGGGTCCTTGAGCTGCTGCTTTGCCATGATGGAAAGGGTCAGCTCTGCCAGATAATCACAGCCCATATACTGGATATCGGCATTGCGGATCATGTGGATGGCCGCGTCCGGGCTGTCGCCCCAGAAGCCCTGGCCACCGCCGATTGCAACTTTCTTCATTCGATAGCCTCCTTATAAATGAAAAGGTGATATCAGCGTCAAACATCGGTACAACGTTTGACTCAATCGTCGTACTGAGTGTAGTACAACGATTTACTAATGTCAAGAAAAAAACGAAGTTTGGAGGAAAAGAAATGCAACTTTGTTGAAACGGCTAAAAAGGAAAAAGAAAAATATACAGAGTGCACAAAAACGGCTGGTTTGAGATTGGAGAGGCTTTTTTGGCTTGTCAAGATACGGGGAAACGGGTACAATAAACCTGATATCAGAAAAAGGTGGGGAAGAGCATGGTTACGATCAAGCAGATCGCGCAGGAGGTCGGGATCTCGTCCAGTACGGTCAGCATTGTTTTGGGCGGCAAGGCGGCAGAGCGGAAGATCAGCACGGCCACGCAGGAAAAAATTTTTGCGGCGGCGGCACGGCTTGGCTATCAGCCCAATATGGCTGCCCGGAGTCTGCGGGGCGGCAGCGGTGCCAATGAGCTGGTGGTGGCCATGTTCTGGGCACAGGATTTCCGGGCCAGCATGATGCTCCGCTTCTGGGATGGTCTGCGGGCCGAGATCGAAAAAACGGCACGTCCGGTGCGGCTGGTCATCTATCCGTATGTCAACGACCACCTGAAGGAAAGCGAGGCACTGACCAGTGGCGCAAACTGCCATGCGGCCATCATCTGCAATGCGTCCTATGCGGATCTGCAGTTTTTGGAGGACACGCAGCTGCCGATCCCGGTGGTGCTGTACAACCGTGTTTGCAATGGGTATTGCAGCGTCAATGTGGATGATCTGAAGATGGGTGCTCTGGCGGCGCGGGCTTTTGCCGATCAGGGATGCAGGACGGCGGCAGTTCTGACGAGCAGCCCGGTCTTTGAGGGGATGGAAAACCGGATGCATGGGTTCCGGCTGGAAGGGGAGCAACACGGGTTGACGATCCTGGCCAACCGGTATTGTGATAACAGCATACGAGGCGGTTACGAGGCGGTTTCGCATCGGCTGCGGCATGAGTGGCAGCAGCTTCTGCCGGACGCAGTGTTCTGCGGTTCCTCGGCCATTGCGCATGGTGCGTTGCGGGCTTTTTGTGAGGCTGGATATATCGGCGAAAAGCTGCCCCGGCTGATCGCTGTAGGCAACGGCCCGGAGGAATCCGATGCGTTTTCGATCCCGAGCCTGAGCGTGGTCTATCTGCCCATGGAGGATATGGCGCGGGAATGTATCCAGCTGGTGCTGGGGCAGCTGGATGGTCGGATTGCCACGCCGGAAAGCCGGCTGCTGCCGATCGAGTATGTTCCCAGGGAGAGCTGCGGGCCGCTGACAGAATACGCTGCACAATAAAAAAAGCCCCGCACCGGCACGCAAAACGTGCGCAGTGCGGGGAAGAAAGAGCAGTCAGCCCTCGGCGCTGATACAGTACATGGAAAAGGTGCTGGAAAATAACAGGGTGTCAGTCTCGTCTGTGATCTCCACAGCCACCACACAGATGTGTCGGCGGCGGCTGACCGTCCGGCCGCGGGCTGTCAGGTGACCGGCTTTGACGTTGTGGATGAAATTGACCGAAGCATTCTGGGTGACATACTGCCGCCCGTCAGAGCGGGCAGTCAGCCCGGCACAGCAGTCGGCCATGGTAAAAAATGCGCCGCCGTGCACATAACCGTAGATGTTGGTGGTGTCCCGCCGGATGTCCAGCGACATGACGGCGCTGTCCGACGTTACCGATACAATCTCGATGTGATTGTACTGCATGAATGGATTTTCAAGCATTTGTGCAATGTTCTGTTCCTGCATAAGGAGCCTCTTCTTTTTGATTGTAGTACAACGTTGTACGGAATGACTTGGACGGTTTTTATTATAATCGTATTTTCCGCAGGATGCAAGCAGCAGGAGGTTTGAAAATAAATGGAACGGCCATCATTACGCAGGCAGCTTGTAATGATCTTTCTGGGAATCGCCATTCCCATTGGTATTCTGCTGGGGCTGCTGCTCTTTTTTTCAGGGCTTTATAACCGCAATCGGCTGGCAGCTGCGGCATCCGGTGGCCTTGATATGTTTACCACAAATTTTGAGAATCAGCTGGATTCGGTGGAAAACTACCTGCTCAATCTGTCACTGAACGATGCGACCTTTCGCAGCCTGAGCGAACAGACCGACCGCACCCGCGCCTACCTAGATGCTTATGAGATCGCACAGGGGTTTCCGGCGGTATTGGCTGCCAACGATGCCCTGATGGGTGTGGTGCTGCGCAGCGGCTCAGGCAACCTATATGTGGGGCGCTACGGTGCAACTGCCCAGCAGCTCAAGCAGAAACTGAATCTGGAAGCGTATCTCGGCCAGCCGGGCCAGACCAATAAAATGATGACAAAGGGATGGTATCTGCGCACCATCGGCCAGCGGCTTTACCTGCTGCGCAGTGTTTTCTACCAGAAAGCCAGCCTGACCGCTGCAGTGGATCTGCGGCTGGTGTTTGAAGAACTGGTGAAAGACTATGGGCTGGACGGCCGGGTCATTGTGATGAACGACAGCGGCAATGTGTTGGTAGGGGATGCCAACCTTCTGCCCACAAAGATGGAATGGAACAGCGCAGGGTATTGCCTGACAAAGGTGGGCAGGGACAGCCGACTGGTGGTGCGCAAACAGGTCAAAGCGCTGACGGTATTGTATCTGGTTCCCTACCAGCATTTCGGGGTGGACTTTGCGCCGTATCAGATCTTGCTGGTGATGGGCGCTGTTTTTGTTCTGCTGGCGATCCCGTTCATCCTGTTCTATATGAAGCAGGAGATCTTTGCCCCTATGACGGCGTTGGTGAGCACCATGGACAGGATCGGCCGCGGTGAACTTTCGGTGCGCTCCAGTGTGGATTATCGCAACGCTGAGTTTACGCAGGTGAACGAGACCTTCAACCGGATGATCGACCAGATCACCCAGCTGAAGATCGACGGTTACGAAAAGGAGCTGGAAGCTCGCCGCAACGAGATGACCGCCCTTAAGCTGCAGATCCGGCCCCACTTTGTGCTCAATTGCCTGAAAAGTGTCTATGCCATGGTACAGACTGGCAGCCGCGAGGATGCCCAGCAACTGATCCTGCTGCTGAGCCGGTATCTGCGCTATATCCTCTCTTTTACAGCGACCACAACGCCTCTGCACACTGAGATCGAGCAGTGCTGCAATTACGCGGAACTTTCCAGCGTGGGGCAGAACGATCCCGTGGAGGTAGTATGCGAGATCGACCCGGAACTCAGCGAATTGCCCTTGCCGCCGGTCTCGCTACTGACGCTGGTGGAGAACAGCGTCAAGCACGGCAAGATGATCGGCAAAACGCTGAAGATCACGATCACTGCAAAGCTCCTCGAAACGGAAGAGGGCTGCATGGCTGATCTTTCGGTGGCGGACAATGGCACAGGCTTTACGGCAGGGGATCTGAAGCAGCTGAACAGTGCAGCCCCGCAGGAGGAGAATGGACAGCACGTCGGGCTGTTCAATGTGGTACGGCGGCTGCAGCTGCTCTATGGGGAGCAGGCAGCCATCGCCTTTACCAATAACCGCCGGGGCGGCGGTGCCAGGGTGGAGCTGTTCCTGCCGATAGATCCGGTCTTACAGAAGAAGGAAGGAGAAACAGCATGAAACTGCTGATCGTAGACGATCAAAGCACCGTGGTGCAGGGGCTTTTGCACTGCACCAACTGGGCAGCAATGGGATTTACTGTGGTGGATACGGCTCTGAACGCTGTGGATGCCAAGGCCAGCCTGCTGCGGCAGGAGGCCGAGGTCATGCTCTGCGATATTGAAATGCCCATGGAAAGCGGGCTGGATCTGTTGGACTGGCTCCGGCAGCGAGGGATGACCACCCGCTGCATCTTCCTGACAGCCCACGCTGAGTTCAAATATGCGCAGGAGGCACTGCGGCTGGGCGGTTTTGACTATATCATGCAGCCTGCCCCTTATGAACAGGTTGCGGATGCAGTGAGCCGTGCGCTGGATAATGTAAAGGAGGAACGGGCGGCGCTGGAACTGCAGAGCAGGGGCGCTGTTTTTGACGACCAGAAAAAGGAGATCGTGGAGACTATGCTGCGGGGCTTTCTGTTGGGCAACGCCCCGGGAAGCAGCCTGACCGCGTTTGAAGAACTGAGCCTTGTGCCCCGGCGGGAGCGGGAATGCTGGGTTGCCCTGATGCAGCCGCTGCGCTGGAAGCAAGGCGAGGAGCCGTGGGAGCTGAGCCTGCTGAGCACGGCAGTGGGGAATATGAGCAGCGAGGTGTTCACGCCGCTGCAGGTGCTCAGTGTAACGGTGGCGATCCCTGCGGAGCAGTGTCTCGTTCTGGTGCTGCAAAGCCGGGTGGGGGAGCCGCTGGAGGCAGACTATATCACCCGGCAGCTGAATTATCTGCAAAGTGCGTGCGCGCAGTATATCCACTGTGAAGCGGCCTTTTATCCGGAGGGGCCGCAGCCCTTTGAACAGGCACCGGAGATCTATCAGAAGCTGCTGCAGCAACGGAGCGAGAATGTGGCCCTGAAAGGCGGTGTTCTGCTGGGCCGCCCAGCGGAAAAAGCGCCGGAAGTGTTCCGTATCCCGCAGATCGGTGCATGGCAGAAGCTGCTGCAGGCAGGATGTGCGCAGGCAATGGAGCAGGAAGCCTGCCAGCTGCTGGACAAGCTGACGGCCAACAATCAGCTGAACAGCCAGACCTTGCGGTATTTTTATCAGGATTTTATGCAGATGCTCTTCTCCTTGCCGGAAAAGAAACGGCAGGACGATATGTTCCGGGAGCCGGAAGCGTTGGAACTTTACCGCAACGGCATGAAGACCGTGCCGGATATGAAGGCGTTGGTCCATTATGTGGCCTTGGTCTGGGATAGCGAAACGGAAGAAAATAGTCAGAGTACCGTGGAGATCATTATGGCTTACATTGCCGAGCATCTGGAAAACGAGCTGCGCCGGGAAGAACTGGCCGAGGCTGTCCACCTGAATCCGGATTACATGGCCCGGCTTTTTAAGAAAGAGACCGGCATGAACCTGAAGGATTATATCATTCAGCAGAAAATGCAGGAGGCCCAAAGCCTGCTCTGCACCACCAATCTGCCCATCAGCCTGATCGCGGCCAAGGTCGGGTATACGAATTTCGGGCATTTCTCCACTTCTTATAAGAAGTTCTATCACAAGACCCCACAGGAGGAGCGCAGCGCAGCATTATGAGAGAAACAAGGATGGCTCGCAGGACATTTTTACAGCTGACCGGTGCTGCAGCCGGAGCAGCTCTGCTTGCTGGCTGCGGGGAGCGGGCGGAATCGGCGGCAGAAAGTGGAACAGAGCCCATGGTTACAGTGCTGATGCCGGGCCAATCGGATGAAACTGCCTGTGTCCGCATTTCGGCGGCGCTGAGCGAAGTCACAAAGCAGAAGCTGGGCTTCAGCGTTTCCATCGAGCAGGTGGCACCCACCAATTACTCGGCAGAGCTGTGGAAACGGATGGTCTGCCAGACCATGCCGGATCTGTTTTTCCTCACAGAGAATCAGCCGCTGGATGTTTACCTGAATCAGAACTGCATCCTGCCCCTGAGTGCGCTTCTGGAAGAACATCCCGGGCTGAAAGCTCTGTTCTCAGAGCAGCAGTGGGCAAGTAAAACCTATTACCGCCGTATCTATGCGGTCCCGGCACGGGCAGTCTCGATGTATCAGATCGGCTTTCTGGCCCGGGCCGACTGGATACGGGAGCTGGGTGCCAGGCCGGAGAAGATCACGGATCTGGATGCTCTGCACGACCTGCTGATGCAGGTCAGGCAGCGTCGGCCCAATGCAGAGGGGGTCCTGCCGGATAATGGACAGGTTTTTCCTTTTCCGGAACTGGATCCTCTGGGAGATACCTTTGGTGTTCTGACCGAAGAAAGCGGCACCACCGTTGTCAACTGGTATGCCGCAGATGCTTACAGCAGGCTTTGCAGAACGATGCATCAGTGGTATCAGGAAGGATTGATCCTGCGGAATGCCAGCCTGCGGGATGAACCGGCCACCGATCGGATGCGGCTGGGCAACAGCTTTGGCTTTTTTGCACGGCTCAACCGGGATTCACTGGACTGCTGCACCCGGGCCTGTGGCACAGAGCTGACTGCCATCCCGCTGGGGCCGACCATTCAGAACGGCTCCATCCCGGTGGAGAGCTGGTGTCTGCCGGTGACCAACAGCCACCGCAGGGAGGCACTGGCTCTTCTTGAACTGTTGTACACGGATGCATCCTGTTATGATCTCTTTGCGAACGGAGATGGGAAAGAGGAACAGCTCCATCCGTGGCAGAATCTGTATCTCAACGCCAGCGGACTGATGCCGGAAACAGACGAGCAGCCGCAGTGGGTCTCTCCGGCCTATGGGTTCAGCTTCAACAACAGTGCAGTTGCCGCAAAGCTGGATGCCTGCCGGGCACTGAAGAACAGCTATCACAATGGGCTGATATGCGGCTATCTGGATTCGGAGGAGGCGCTCCCGGAGTTTTTGGAAAAACTGGAACAGGCCGGGATACAGGAGATCCTTCAGGCAAAACAAAGCGCATTGGATAACTGGCTGAATGCATCGCATTGAAACAGGCAGGGCTGGGAGACCGGCCCTGTTTTCATTTTTTGGACAGAAGAAACCTCTGAAAATGAAAAACAGAGGTCGGAAACTTGAAAAAATGCTGCAGCTCTCGGAACAGGAACACGGAAAATGAAAAATTAGTTTCGGTTTTTTGGTAGCTGGAAAAGCTCCCGGTGCGTTAAACTAAATACAACAAAAGCACGGCAGACACAGAACCGTGCAGATGAACGCAAGAATAAGAAGGACAAGAAGGAGAAACCACTATGAAACGTATCTCTCGTCGGAACTTCCTCAAGGCTATGGGCATTTCTGCAACGGCCCTGACACTGGCCGCATGCGGCGGCTCTTCCAGTTCCACCGCAGCCGGCACGGCTGGCTCCACTGCTGCCAGTGCAGTAGCAACCGGTGAGCCCAAGGCAGGCGGCACCCTGCGCCTGTGCTATTCCAGCCCCATTGCCACCCCCGGTTACACCCCCCGTGCCACCGGCAACGCGGCCATTTACTACCTGACGCTTTCTTATGAAAGCCTGACCAGCTATGATGCCGAGGGCAATATGATCCCCAATCTGGCAACGGAGTGGGATGTGAACACCGATGAGCTGAGCATTACCTGGACTCTGCGGGAGGGCGTCAATTTCGCCGACGGTGAGCCTTTCAATGCAGAGGCCGTCAAGCGCAACATTGAGGAGTATCAGGCCAACAACCGCACCGAGACCGCAAACATCGCTTCCTGTGAGGTTATTGATGACACCCACATCAAGATGATGATGGCAGAGCCCAACTCCTCCACGCTGGAATCTGTGGGCTTCTTCGTCTACTACATGAGCCCCAAGGCACTGGAGAACCCCAGCAGCCTGGATGCCGCTACCTGTGGCACCGGCCCCTTCCAGCTGAGCGAGTTCGAGAACAACGCCTACGCCATCTACACCAAGAACGAGAATTACTGGAAGGAGGGCCTGCCCTATCTGGATTCCGTGGAGGTGACCCTTGTCACTGAGTCCAGCACCGCAAACACTGCTTTCCAGGCCAACGAGTATGATATGTACTGGGTAGGTCTGGCCAATCCCACCATCCTGCAGCAGCTGGACGGTGCAGGCATCTACGTCAAGGAAGATAACCAGAACGGCATGGGTGTCGAGAG
>OIWQ01003477.1_pt1 | contig 14123 bp, 10 predicted proteins | sample 1587571 | NCBI WGS metagenome assembly OIWQ01 (sample SAMEA3888910, study PRJEB22519) | human gut metagenome | biome: human gut; feature: human-associated habitat; material: faeces | place: Denmark | collected 2010 | reverse complement strand
GCAAATATAGCATAATTTTCTTGGATTTCATCTTTTATTTAGGGATAAGTTCTTAGCTGTTTTTCAGAGGCTTTACTTGATTTTTGAAAGCTTTCGTGTATCTTATAATATCAATGAAAATTGCACGAACAGAGGAGAAGAAAACGATGCCGTACATACATCGCAATCTGGAAGATTTTTTCCGGAAGAGCGGGATGCATTATCCGGCAATTCTGCTGACCGGACCGCGGCAGGTCGGCAAAACGACCTTTTTGAGACATGTCAGCGAAGAGACTCGGAATTATGTTTCGCTGGATATTCCCCGTGACCGCAATCTCGCGACAGAGGATCCCGAGTTATTTCTGGAACGGCATAAGCCGCCGGTACTGATCGATGAGATTCAATATGCGCCGGAGCTGCTGCCTTTCATCAAAGTTCTGATCGACAAAGAACAGAAGCCGGGAATGTTCTGGCTGACCGGCTCTCAGCAGTTCCGGATGATGCAGAACGTTACGGAGTCGCTGGCCGGACGGGTTGGTATTTTTGAGATGCTGGGGCTCTCGAATCGGGAACTGGAAGATCGGAATGTGGAACCATTCCTGCCGACTCATGATTTTCCGGCAGCCTCGGAAAAACTCAATTTGCGGGGATTGTACCGCCGGATCTGGCAGGGCAGTTTTCCCAAATTGGCCGATGATCCGGAAATGGATCATGATTTGTTTTACGGTTCCTACATCAATACCTATCTGGAGCGGGATGTGCGGATTCTCGGTCAGGTGGGGGATCTTCAGCGCTTCTTCCGTTTCCTGCGCGGGGCGGCCGCTCGGACCGGGCAGCTGCTTAACTATTCCGATCTTGCCCGGGATGCGGATGTCGCTGTTGGAACCGCAAAGAATTATCTGAGCATCCTGATCGCTTCCGGGTTGGTTACACTCCTTGAACCTTACTTTGCCAATCGGACCAAGCGAATGACGCAGGCTCCCAAGCTCTATTTTCTGGATACCGGTTTGTGTGCTTACCTGACCGACTGGTCGTCCCCGGAAACGCTGGAAGCCGGCGCCATGGCGGGGCATATTTTTGAAACTTGGTGTTTTGCGGAAATCCTGAAAAGCTATCGGAATTCAGGCAGGCGTCCGGCGTTTTATTTCTATCGGGACTTCGATCAGGTGGAAATCGATCTGGTTATCGAACAGGATGGGGTTTTGTATCCCATTGAAATGAAGAAGAGTTCCGATCCCGGGCGTGATGCCGCGAAGCATTTCTCCAAATTGGAAAAATTCGGCAAAGAGGTCGGCATGGGAGCTGTTGTCTGCATGGTGCGGGAATGCTCGCCACTGACTCGGGAATGTAAACTGATTCCCGCAGCAAGTTTATAACGGCTTTAACAGAGAATTTTTTACAATGCGTTATTGGGCATCAATCTTCTTTAGATCTCTTGCTATATTACAAATTTTATCTTTCTGTTCTGCTGTTGGTATCGCCTTACCATGTTCCCATGCCGATACTTTTCTTGACGAAACTCCAACAAGCTCTCCAAACTTAGAACTTATCCCTAGGCGCACAGAAATAAGAGATTCTCCATGATATCCTTTTCGCTGACGCGGTCGTAGTAATAATACCAACTGCACCAACCGGTCGGAATATCGGAGGAATGGCGGGCATGCATCGCTTTGCCCCACCGATCCGCAAATGTTTCCAGAGTTTCATACCCATCCGTCCCCGGAAGGAAGCAGAGCGTTTCAGACCGGAGCGTTTCCCCGGCATCCACCGGCCTGTCATCGCAATCAGCGATGATGTCGAGTTTCTCCAACCCGCCGCTGCCGAGTTGAAGCTCAAAACGCCCGAACATCCGAGCGGCAGTCAGAAAGCCGATCACCAGACAATCGCCGCTTTCGGAATCATTGACCTCGATCAGGTGTTCCGCCCGAAAACAATTCTCCATTTCTGGCTTATAAGACTCCGGGCGGCAGACTGCATAACGGACATAATCCGGGTTCAGCCTGAAGTCCCGGTCCCCCGGCCGCCGCGCGCCACAGCCGCTCGACATGCTCCATCCCTCCAGATAGAGATGCAGACGGCTGCCGGGAAGCCCCAGAAAATCGTTCCGGTTTCCAGTCCGATATCGCCAGCGAAAACCGCCGCAGCGGAACCCCGCGCCGGAATTAACCAATTCCAGATACATCGTCACCCGGTCCGCCTCCACCCGGCGCTGTTCTTTCAGCGCAATCCCGCGAGTCGCGCACTGCCGCCCGTCAAGCCAGCATCCATCGACTTCAAGCTGCGGAATCAAACCGTCACACCAATGCCCGCCTTTGATCACAATTGGCGCTGTTTTCACGGACCGGCAATTTTCATCGTTTCTCATTCCGGAGTACTCCTTACAGTCATTGCTTCGCTGCAAAACGGTGCTGCAGAACCCGCACTCCCAGCCCCGGCAGCTCCAGTTCCTGATCCAGTGGGGCAGGAGTGCCCGCCACGAGGTCGCTCCACTCCTTTTCCCGCTCCAGTACAAGCCGGAACTTCTGCGGCTCCCGATTGTGGTTCAGCAGAATGCAGAGTTCCGCGGAATCAGAGAAGAGCCGGCAGACTTCAATGCCGGTTCCATCGCAACAGTGCCCATCCTGAAGCAGTTCGGCATTGCGCGCCACACCGGAGGTAAGAATCGTCTCCCGGAGCCACTCCACAGCTGGCGCAGCAGGAGATTCGTAATACTGCCGGAAAATCTCCGTGCCGGCCAGAATCGCTGTCCCCTTACCGAAACGGCAGCTGGAGATGGCACATCGTCCATCCTCATAAGGCACCGTAGCTTCAAGTTTTTCGGCTGGTTCGAGCACATGCCAGTAAAAGCAACAGGGAGCTTTGCCTGCCGGATACTCCATCTCCGGCGCAGTTTCCCTGCCTTCCCGGTCAAACATGGTTACGCCAAATACCTGTTCAAGGCCACAGATCGGAGCATATCCCTTGAACATATTGTTGCCGTCTTTGAATGCAAACGGCGACTCGGCAATCACGGTGCCGCCATTTGCCGTGAAATCCCGGATGGCATCCGCTATTTCCTGCGTCATATTTTCGACTGCCGGCAACAGCAACAACCGGTAGCGTTTCAGTTCGCCTAAATTGAACTCGGAGATTCCGTCATACGGAATATTCATATCCCACAATGCCTTGAATGCACCACGAATGCTGTTTTCGATGCCGTCTTCATAGTGGTTGGAAATAATCTTGCCGTCGCCCGTCTGGATATAGGATGACATCAGCAGCGTCATGAGGCGGTCCGCAACGAGAACCGCAGCGGCGGGCCGCGGACAGGCCGTATTAAGCAGTGCCGCATGCCGACTCAACAGTTTCGCCTGTTCCGCATGGAGCCGGGCACGGGCCGACGGCGTTCCGTTCCAGCGCATCAAATTAAAGTTGGCGACCTGATTGTCCGAGATTCGGGTACGATAGTTCCAGCAGACGAATGATTTTGCGTTGTGTCCGATCGCCAGCCAGTTGTTGAAAATCCGTTCCTGCGGTGTCAGCATGGCGACATTGGGACCGGCTTCCGTTTCCAGCACAAGAGTACGGCGCAGGGGATCGCGGGACATCCAGCGGAAACTGTCGACATAAAGAGATTTTGTAAAAGGTGTCAACCACCTTCCTTCGCCATGCGCAACAGTGTAATAGGAGAAGCCAGGAATGTCAAAGCTCTTCGCAACTTCCGATGGTCGGATATTAACTTCGGGAAAGACACCGCGGAATCCGTGTGTCAGGCAGATGTTGCCGGTTACCGGCCGGTCATACGGATCATTTTCATGGATAATGCGCCGGATTTCCCCCATCGCCTCAGCAAGCCGGAACTGGTTGAACTCATGCCAGTCGCGCCATGCGACAAAACCACCATACAAAAAGCCGCAGCCCTGCGGAGGCTCAACCTCATCCCAGTCGCGGAAAAGAACAGGGAACTCCGTGCTCCACGCTTTCAGCATCATTTTCAGATCATTCCGGTAACGCTCTTTCAGCCAATGGCGGAAACGACTGCGAGTGTGCCCGCAATAGCAGCACCCAAGCCACGGCTCATTCCAGTTCATCCAGCCCAATACCGCCGGGTGTTCAGCATAGCGACGCACAGCCAGAGCGATGAACTCAAACGCCCTGCTGCGCCACAGCGGATCATCAAGGCAGATCCGTACCCGCGGTCCTGAGTTATTTCCGCCGGCTCCGGGACTTGCCTGCGGCGGCAGTACCGGATAATCACGGGCGAGCCATTGCGGTGGATAGATGCCCTGAAGATTGTCGAATACGCCGCCAACAGTCAGCAATACGCCAATTCCATGCCGGGCGGCCAGATCCATTACAGCATCCTGCCGGGAGAAATCGTAGCGGTGTTCCGCGTACTCAATGCGATCCTGCGGGACAAATATGCGAATTACATTGAAATTGAGCTTTTCAAGCTCTTTCATATCCTGTTCATACTCTTCGGCGGGCCAATCGGAGGACTTCGCGTATGGAGCGACGGAAGCTCCGTAAAGGAAACGGCTATCCTCAAAAAAATTCTTCATCATGCTCTCTCCAGTTCAATTGCAGAACGTTCTGTCATAAATATCGGATAATCAGTAACTGGATACGGCGCAATAATTGCGGAACCATACGCCCAGTCGGGATATTTCACAATTTCTCGGTCGATCGCATACACCTTGTGCCGCAGTGGATCAATCAGAACCGGTTCCCGAAAACGGTAGCCCAGCTCCCCGGAAATTTTCACCTCGCACCGGATTGGAGGTACCGAGATTTCAACGCTTTCCGGCAGGTACAGCGCAAATACCGGAACTTCATGCCGCAGAAAAGCCACCGAATTGAACTGATAATTCAGTCTGCTTCCTGCCATGTTGCCGTTGATCAGATTTCCGGAAATCATCATCCGGGAAGTCGATTCAGCCTCTGCCAGCAGTGTTGCCATTGCCTGAAAGGCGAAGAATCCCAGTTTGGGCCGCACGGGGTCCGCTTTGAAAATCCCGAATTCCTGATCAGATCCATCGGGATAATAGGAACGCAAATCCGACGCCGTAAAGATCGAAGAAACTTTCATCCCGGTCTGAAAATCGCACAGCAGACGCCGCAGAATATACTTGGCCTGAACATATTCTGACGTAATATAACAGCCGCTGTGATGCGGATGGGTTGCCCGCCCGGCTTCGCCCTGCCAGAACTCCGTTGTTTTCCCTGGAACAGAAAGGTGACTGCGGAAGAAAGCAACCTTGTCGCAGTTTTCAGCCTCCGGGGTGTTGGCATAATTGTGATAACTGATGATATCCACCCAATCCGCAAGCCGCCTGATACCGGCAACTCTGACGTGATCGGAAACGGGATGTGAAATCGTGGCGATAACCTTGACCTGCGGCAATGTTTTACGCAACGCATCCGCACTTTCCTTTACGAAATCCACATAATCTTCTGCAATTCGTATCCGCCGGAGTTCTTCCTTCAGATCTGCATGAACTGGCTGACCGAGATGACGCCAGAATACGCGGTGAACATCCGGTTCATTCCAGATTTCATAGTGTCTCACACGGTCGGAAAAATGCTCTGCCATTGCGGCCAGATAATTTTTCCAAGCAGCCATCGCCCGTGGGCCATGATAAAGTGGAACCTCGCCGACGTAGCCCCGCACCATTCCATTGGCCGGAGAATTTCCACTTTGCCGGAACAGCTCCTCATAGGCGGGAACAGGCGTATGAATCGGGTGGCCGAATCCGGTGTTGAACCAGGGTTGAATGCCGCGCTGAAGCAGATTGTCCACAATAGCATCAAGCCAGGCGAAATCATAAACCCCCGCTGTCTTTTCACATTTGAGCCAACCTGTCTGCAGTCGTACCCATTTACAACCGGCGGCGCAGAGGGGATCGTAAAGGGGCGTCGGGTCATAGGTGTCGCGATCGAGCGTTTCCATGCCGATTCCCGCGATGGAACTGGTGATGTCATGACTGGAGAGGGGTTTCAGCGTTCCGAGCGGACGGATACCGAACTGTTGATCCAGCGGAGCCGGATTGTTGTCATACCGATTCAGGTCATCTGAATCCGGTAATCTGAAAAACTGTTCCATAACCTGTTCCTTCACTATTCCTTCAAAAGAGTGCCGAAGTGTGTTCTGTCCTTATGATTGAACTCACCTCCGGCCCAGACGGTTTGATTCCGCTTCCCGAAGCGGTCGGTGTTGTCCACGGCAATGTCGAATCCGAGCAGTGCAGGTTCAGCGAGGCCGAGGCAGCTCCACGGAACCGTAAGTTCCGCCGTATAGCCGGTGGCATCTTCAGTGATGTTCCACCGGATCTTCGCGGTATTGACGCCGCTGCTTGCCTGCAGCGCCGCCGGCAAGCCGTTCAACGATGCCGGCGACAGAAAAAGCCGATGGACGTTCGGGGTATATCCGGGGAAATCGAGCATGCTCTCCGGGCACGTGTCAAAGAAAAGTTCAATTGTGTCACCATTCCACGGAGCCCCTTTCTCCCTCACTCCGCGCTCGGCATCATTCACCCGGATCGATAACTTCAAGGCCGTTGCAGTCACGTCAGGTTGAAAACTGAATAGCTCTCCGACAACGCATTTCTCGCCACTGCGGCAAAAACTCACTGGCTTGAAGGAAACCGGCCAGCGCCGGAACTCTTTCCCGTTTGAAATAATCACCTGCGCCTGATAACTCGTGCCGTCAAAAGGGAAATACACCACGCTCTCCGCCTGAGGCGGCAAAGTTACCGTCCTGGCGGTTCCGGCAAAGTCCGGGCGCACTTTCAGCGTCACTGTTGCAGTGCCGTGATTGAAGATTCCGATTCCAAGCATCGTTTTTCCGTCAACTTTGCTTTGGCGGGCACCAGTTACGGAATAAGCCAATTCCGGCACGATCTGCGCTTCTGAAACCACTTTGCGCAAATCAGAACCGCGCAGGAAACAAGGGTTTCGGCCGACCGGCAACTCCTCGCGACCCGTCAGCTCATTGCCATAAAGGTCATAAAGGGAAATACCTTCACCACTCAAAGTCAGTTTGAATTTCCGGTCAACCGTGTTATTCCAGAAAGCTGCGATCTCCTTCCCATCGTGGTCACGGTAGAGATAGCAGGTAATCCCGCGAATCCACTCAATACGCTCCACCGGAACGGCTCCCGCGAAGAAGTGAACCAATGCGCTATGCGCCGGATAAAGCATGGATGGAACCAGTCCGGTCTGCACAAATTCCCCCACCTGCTGCCAGCTTGGCGAAAGTTCGTGCATCAGCAGTGAAGTGTCAGGCAAGTACATACTCTGCTTGACTCCTTCCCCTAGATCCAGCAAAAAACGTTGCGCCAAATGCCGCGGCAGCGTACCGGCCTCAATCCGTCTGGTATCATTCTTATCCCCCCAGAGATAATAAAGCTCCGTGTTCCAAAGCGGCATTCCGGCTGCGTATTTGTCAACCATCCGCCGCAGTTGCTGTAAGCTCTCACGCGCCGGGTTCGCGCTGTTCTCCTGACGGGACGAATAAGGGTGAAAACTCAGTGCGTCACAAACCTCCAATGCCTTTGATTCCCCGAGTGCTTTCAGGAATGCCCCTGCCGAACCGCCGAAGTCAGATGTAATTCCGCCTCCGACCACAATTGTGCCGGGAGCAGCCTCCCGGATCGCGCGTCCTGCTATTTTGACATACTCCGCATACTTCTCGCCGGGGATGCAGATGTTCGGCTCATTCGTCAGTTCATAAGCGGCAATCCGGCCGCGGTAACGGGAAGCCATGGCTCGGACATAACGTTCCCACATCTCATGCGGCGGCAGCAGGCCGTCCCATGACAGCTTGGTTGCAACCTTATCCGATTTTTCAACCACGAACTTCGGCAGGCGCGTAAAATCGCGTTTCCCGGTCCGGTAATTGTCCCGCAGAAAAAACATATTGCCCAATACCGGCATGATCTGCATGTCATTCCGATCGACCAGTTCTACGAGCCGATCCGTATTGCTCCAATCGAATACCCCGGGAGCCGTTTCTATCAGCTTCCAGGAAAAAGCATCGCCGTTGTTGCCGCTGCGCAGCAACTTTATGCCGGCATTCCGGAAAAAACGGATATAACTTTCCTGATCGCTCTCCAGCCCCCGGTAGCCTCCGAGGATAAAGCTCTGGTTTTCCGCCGTTTCCCCATAAGAAAACTCCACTCCAAGCACGCTCTCCCGGCGCAAATCCGGCTTGCCGGGCCGGGGCGGGAAAACGCGGGCATAGTGTATCGGGAATATGCTGCCGGAACTCCCGGACCCGGTGAATCCTCCCGCAAGCTGGAAGTGTCCGTAACGACCGGCGGCAAGTTGGAGATTGCGGCGGACGACGTTCCCCGGCTTCAGTTCGAGCTGGTACTCGCCCAGCGGCGTCACAAGTCCGCTCAAACTCTCTTTCTGCGTCAGTTTCACCGCAATTTTCTGATCGGAATTACTGTAGTTGACTGCCGCGATTTCCAACGGCATCTGCGCTTCTCCGAGGCAGATCCGTTCCGGGGCGATCAGTGCCGCTTCCACTCCGGCATGCGGCGCGTAGTCCGTCGCCTCGGTTCCTTCTTCGATCTGAAACGCATCGAACCAGACAGTCGCATCATTCGCAATCCGGTCCCAGTTCCCCCACCGGAACTCGGTGAAATAATTTCCATCCCCCTTGGCGCGGAAGCTGAAAGAGTACCGCTTCCACTCCCGTTCCGGCTTCATCCAGCGCAGTTCCGTGATCCAGGCGTCGGATTCCGGCGTGATGTCGCCGGAGAGAACTCCGCAACGGATACGAACCGGTTTGTCGCTTTTCATATACCAGGAAAGCGTATAGGTTTTCCCCGGTTCCAACTTGAACTCAGCCGAGAGGAATTCAATCATATCCGCTTTGGGATTGGCAAAACGGATGCTCTGCCGGCCGTGAACGGCAGAAGCCGAATCAAACTCCGGTTTGAGATAGCCCCCGCCGCTGCGGGCGAAGCGGACCACGCCGAAGTTGGCGGAATCCAGTTCAAAACTGGAGTTGCGGATCGGGTTTGCCGCAGCCGTCCCGGCCAGAAACACTCCCAGCAGAATGCTCAGGACACATTTCATCGGACAAACTCCCAGGTGATTCCCTTGACATCAAGCTCACGGCTTCCGCCGCAGAACAGGCCGATCGACAATGTCAGGACTCCGGACTGCAGCTGAACGATCTTTTCAGCCGTCGGAACTTCAATTTCAAACGACCGGTGCTGCCACTCCGGCGAAACCGTGAAGTTATTGAATTTCACCCAGTGCTCCAGCCCTTTCTGCCAGCCGCCGTCGACGATGATCTGGGCTTTTCCGTCGTGGTCGGCCTTGAACCAGCCGCCAACGCGGTAAACTTTTCCGGGGATGACCGGAACCGGCATGGATACCGCATTGATCCGTTCCGGCGGATTCTCGGAATCCCACTTCAGGCGCATGGCCTTGCCGCCGTCAATATGGTCAGCGGCAGACACGACTGTCAGCGTTCCAAGTTCGTCGCCGCCATCGCGCATCCAGCGGACATGGCGGGAAAACGCGACCGGGAACGGACCCGGATCATTGTCAAAATCCAGTTTCACCGCATGTTTTTCACCGTCAAATGCCTCAACGGAGATATCTTTGACCTCGGCGGAATACGGCAAACTTCCTTCGGTATACCAGCTTAATTCCGCCTTGCCGTCGCCATCGGTTTTGAAGTAAATCTTTGCCGGAGCAAACGTCTTTTGCGCCGGAAGCGCGACTGAATTTTTACCGCCGCGGCAATGCAGTCCCCCTTCCGGCGCAAGATACGAAAAACTGCATTGATACAGTGTATCCGCCTTCAACGGAACGGTGCGCACAAGTTTAGGCCAGGTTTTGGGAGTATGGACAATACTGGCCGATTCAGTCTTGATTTTCCATCCACCATACCAGTTCCATGCCGGCCGTTTGATCTCCTCCGCCTGAAGCGCTCCGGCCAAAAGAAAAAGAATGACAGCAAATCTCATCGTGATCTCCTTTCCTGCAGTTAATATCGTGATGTAAAATATTCTGTGAATTCTCTGATTCATTAATAATATGGGAGTTCCGAACTATCTGGTACTCGCTGTCCCCAACCAGGCTCCCGTCCGCTCAGTCAATAAGGCCAGACGGAATACGAACGTGTCGAAGCATCCGAACCATAATTATTACCGTACAGGTAACGCAAATTAAAATCGTTTGCGGTAAGATAATTCGGGTTTTGCGAGGCAACATGTCCATCCGCCATTGCAACATTATCTCTCCCGCCATGGGGCAAAGCCGCGCATTTGGAAGCGATATCCTGCGTGTGATAATTGAAATAGGCGGCGTTGCTCTCTATGCCGCAATTATTTCCGCCATAGATCTTACTGAAATCATGATCTTGGATGACGACCGCCAGCGAGGCTTGCCGGCATTTGCCGATCCGGCGCGGCATATATTTGAACTGCTCCGAGGCGGTCCCCTGATAAAGTCCGAGCAATGCGTTCCACGCATAACTGGTAATTGCCATGCCATCCCGGTCACTTCCCCTGACACAGGTTTCTTCCCTTGCCGCCGGGCAGAGATACACCTTGCTGACCGCTCCCTCTACCGGAAATTCCGAACCGGAAATATAGGTATAAAGCAACGGCGGGAAGGAATTGTTGAATGCGAATTTGTTATTCCACCTCCAATTGGCCAGCGGATAATAATCCCGGTTATCCCCGGAGTAAGTGAGAGCGGCAATCCCGATCTGTCGGAGGTTGTTTGAGCAGGAGATTGCCTGAGCGCGGGCTCTGGCCTGATTCAACGCCGGCAGAAGCATTGCGGCAAGAATAGTGATGATCGCTATTGCAATGAGCAATTCAATCAAAGTAAATTTCCATCTTACATTTTCCTTCGTATTTTTGGGCGATTCAAGTGAGATGTGATCATTCATTTTTCCTGCCATAGTTACCTGTGTTTTGTTTCATCGACTGGACTCTGGGAAATCATCCTTGACCGAAAGCGGAAGAATCACCAAGTTTTTTTCAGGAACGAAACTTTTATATTCAAAATTACTTTGTCCTCCTTTCTCAATACGATGCAAATTCATTCTGCCGAAAGTGCTTCATCTTTAGTCAATATAAGTGAAGAAAGAAAAATAACAATGGTCTGCAACCTCATTCCCCCGGGACATTCCGGGACAAAACTTGATATTCCGCAATCCAAGTTTATATTAGATGGGAGTTCATGATTTTTTGAGAAAACGGCATCCGTTTTCCGGCCGGTTTGTTCGACTTTTCGGGGAAGCCGGCTTGAAAATGTGACGCGAACAGACTGAAAGCAAAAGAAGGAGCAGAAGGAATCATCGGGAACAAAGCTCCGTCTGCAGGGATCCGGCTTGGGCCTGACTGACTCCGATCGTATGAAAAAAATCACAATCCGGGAACTGGCGCGCCATGCAGGCGTATCCAAATCCACGGTCAGCCGTGCTCTGAATAACCAGCAGGAGGTTGCGCCGGAGGTACGCAAACATATCCTGTCGCTAGCCGCCGAGCTGAAATACTGCAATACGGCCCTCCGCAAATCCCCGGCTATCGCAGTAATTTCCAACTGGGCGCAGTACGGGCAGTATCGGACACGTCTTGAATATGCGGTCTGTCAGGCAATTGAAGTCGCAGGCGGATGCCCTTTTGTCGTTTCAGAAAAAGGCTTGGAACTGGTTTCGGAAATTATTTTCAGCGGAGCGATTTCCATTTGCAGCGAAGACCGTATTGCCGGAGTCTGGTCCCGCCAGAAATCGTGCCCGCTGGTTTGCATCAACGATTTCAGCCGTCACATCGACCAGATCTATACCGTGCGGAGCGACCCGAAACAAGGCCAGCGGCTGATCGTGGAACACTTGGCCGGCCTTGGACATACGCGGATCGGCATGATGCGCCGGGATCGGCATTTTTCGCTGCGAAGTTCCCATTTGACGCAGGAAGGTTTTCTGGAAGCCATGGCGGCGAAAGGCCTGGAATCAACCGCCTTTTACCGTACTTTTGCAGAACCCGCGGAATTCCCGGACGCAATGGACTGGTTGCTCAAACAGCAAATTACAGCCCTGATCGTGATGGGAGAAGGGTATGCCATTCAGGCGGGACACCTGCTGAAACAGCATGGCTGCCGGATTCCGGACGACATCTCTCTGGTAACTCAGGGAATGGAATACATGACCGAGTTTCTGGCTCCTCCCCAGACCGCAGTCATGCAGGATTTTGAACTCCTCGCCCAAAAATCCGTGGAAATGCTCTGGGAACTGATGAGAAGAAGAACCGTATCGGAAGACATCCTGATTCCGGCCAAGCTGATCATCCGCGAAAGCACCGCTCCCCCTCCCGGAAAATAAAACCGCATCAGCTCCCCGGCGCGCCTTGATTACCGGAACCATTCCAGCATAGTACGCGAGCCGGGAACTCATTTCAACAATCGGCATCCTCCGGCATATGCTGGGCGGAACACCCGCCGTCAACCACAAGCCGTTCTCCGCAGATATTCGCAGACGCGTCAGATGCCAGAAATGCAACTGCCTGCGCAATATCCTCTGCTGATGCCTCTTGGCGAAGCGGGCAATTGTTACGGCGGCGGGTACATAACGATTCATCCAGGACAACTTCTGCCGCAGGCCGGAAACCGAATCCGCGAGTTCTTTCTTATACTCCTCGATCTTCTTCAGCAGTTCGGCCTGATCCCGGTCATGATCGCCGATCGCGTCATTCAAAGCCTTCTGCAGATTCGATATCTGATCCTGCAGTTTTCTGGTCTCGGTATCGATTTTACCGTTCAATTCCTGACGGAGATTGTCCAACTGGCCGGTCAATTCTTGCTGAAGAATGGTGGCATCGTCACCGGCGCAATCCCAGCAGATCACCAGAATACTCTCCGTCTTGGCAATCACGTCTTTTTCGCTTTTTCCATCAAGGGTGATGCTGTAAGTTCCTTCCTGCAAAACAAGAGTCCGATTCAGCACACATTGCGTCTTTTTGCTTGTGTTTTCATATTTATTGTTGTAAACTGGAAAAAAGCCGCCAGGAGTTGGCGGCGAAGATCGCCCGGCTCTTCAAGCTCCAGTCAACTCCGCCCGAAAAATTCGACGCGGCCGGCGAGCGTAGCGCCCTGTCGCTGGAGCTCGAACAGATCATCTACGAACTCAACAAAACCAGCGAAGGGATGCGCAAACGATATGAATCCGAGGAAGAGCCGTTACTCTCAGACTACTTCCCCATGCTAGGTAAAGTCAAAAAACTCGGCAACGTCGAAATCCTCGACGGCGGCGAGGAAGATACAGCCGAGGAGGAGAGTGCATGACCCAATGCGGATTTACTTTTCCAGAAAATCACTTGGTAAAAAGTATCCTTTAATACATTCCGGATTGCGAATACAAATTTGAATGTGAGTCTTCTCCATGAAATATGCGTTGGGATAAATAGGTTCCCCTTCGAAATAGGGACTCCTGATTGAATCGAAGTCAGGATATCCCTTTTCCTTGTTCAGTTCTACCGCCGCATTAATGACGGCACAGTCCAATTTCCTGCTTTTTTCCGTATTTTTCGGTAACTGTTCCGACTGTGCCGCACAAAGGTCACATATGCCGCGGTAGGCTTCCCGTATTACATTCTGATGGCGGGAGTCCGTCAGATTGAGGCAATTCCCCAAGTCAAGAATAACCCCGATCACAGCCGGTTCAATTACTTTTCCCTTTGTTATCCGGGAATTTTTTTGACATTCAAGCGCCCAGTCCATGGCCCGGCAAGGGGCGTTTTCCCCAAAATAAATACCGCTGCCCAGCCAGTCATAGGAGTTTCTGCTGAATTTTAATTGAGTTTCTGCATTCAGCAGTTGCCGAACCAAAGATAAATCACACCCATGATACCCCAGAACAAACTGCGGCAGGGAGTTTCTCATTTGGAAACGGCCTCTCTTTTTCGGGATGCTACACCTATTTTTTGCAGAAAGGCCCGTGAAGATTTCGGAGAGCGGGAAAGCTGAGCAAAACATGCCCTTACTTCCCGCGCGGATATGGAAGTTCCTTTGGCTGCGATTGTCTTTTTTTGCATGTCAGCAGTTTTTGCCATAATAAACCTCCAAAGATTTCCTACTTTGACACACACCTGTCCTTCTATGTTAGGTTTTGTCAAGTCGTTTTGTGGTATTTCTGA
>OIWQ01003476.1_pt1 | contig 14126 bp, 10 predicted proteins | sample 1587571 | NCBI WGS metagenome assembly OIWQ01 (sample SAMEA3888910, study PRJEB22519) | human gut metagenome | biome: human gut; feature: human-associated habitat; material: faeces | place: Denmark | collected 2010 | reverse complement strand
ACCTCGACTGGCTGGAAGATGGCATCGCCGAACTGGTGTTCGATGCCCCAGGTTCAGTCAATAAACTCGACACGGCCACCGTTGCCAGCCTGGGCCATGCGCTTGACGTGCTGGAAAAACAACCGAATTTAAAAGGGCTGCTGCTGCGTTCTAACAAAGCAGCCTTTATTGTTGGTGCCGACATCACCGAATTCCTTTCACTGTTCCTCGTACCTGAAGAGCAACTGAGCCAGTGGCTGCATTTTGCCAACAGCGTGTTTAATCGCCTGGAAGATCTGCCTGTTCCGACTCTCTCAGCGGTTAACGGCTATGCGCTGGGCGGTGGCTGCGAGTGTGTCCTGGCGACCGATTATCGTCTGGCTACGCCGGACCTGCGCATCGGCTTGCCAGAAACCAAGCTGGGCATTATGCCAGGCTTTGGCGGCTCCGTGCGTATGCCACGTATGCTGGGTGCGGACAGCGCGCTGGAAATTATTGCTGCGGGTAAAGATGTGGGTGCTGAGCAGGCGCTAAAAATCGGTCTGGTCGATGGCGTAGTGAAGCAAGACAAACTGCTTGATGGCGCGATCGCGGTATTACGTCAGGCGATTAACGGCGACCTCGACTGGAAAGCGAAACGTCAGCCGAAGCTGGAGCCGTTGAAACTCAGCAAAATTGAAGCAGCAATGAGCTTTACCATCGCCAAAGGTATGGTGGCGCAGACGGCAGGTAAGCATTATCCCGCACCGATTACCGCGGTAAAAACCATTGAAGCAGCGGCCCGTTTTGGTCGTGAAGAAGCGCTGAATCTGGAAAATAAAAGCTTTGTTCCACTCGCGCACACCAATGAAGCCCGCGCACTGGTTGGAATTTTCCTTAACGATCAGTTCGTGAAAGCCAAAGCCAAAAAGCTCACCAAAAATGTTGAAGCGCCAAAGCAAGCGGCAGTGCTGGGCGCAGGCATTATGGGCGGCGGCATCGCTTACCAGTCGGCCTGGAAAGGCGTGCCGGTTGTCATGAAAGATATCAACGACAAATCATTAACGCTGGGTATGACCGAAGCGGCCAAGCTACTGAACAAACAGCTGGAGCGCGGCAAAATTGACGGTCTGAAAATGGCGGGCGTTATTTCCACCATTCACCCCACCCTCGACTATAGCGGTTTCGAACGCGTGGACGTGGTAGTTGAAGCGGTCGTAGAAAACCCAAAAGTGAAAAAAGCGGTACTGGCGGAAACCGAAGATCAGGTTCGCCCGGACACCGTACTGGCTTCGAATACTTCCACCATCCCAATCAACGAACTGGCCAGCGCGCTTAAGCGTCCGGAAAACTTCTGTGGGATGCACTTCTTTAACCCGGTGCACCGTATGCCGCTGGTTGAGATCATTCGCGGCGAGAAAAGCTCGGATGAAACCATCGCTAAGGTTGTCGCCTGGGCAAGCCAGATGGGCAAAACGCCGATTGTGGTTAATGACTGCCCTGGTTTCTTCGTTAACCGCGTGCTGTTTCCCTATTTTGCCGGTTTCAGTCAGCTGCTGCGCGACGGGGCGGATTTCCGCAAAGTCGACAAAGTGATGGAAAAACAGTTTGGTTGGCCGATGGGCCCGGCTTATCTGCTGGACGTGGTAGGTATTGATACCGCGCACCACGCGCAGGCGGTGATGTCCGCAGGCTTCCCTCAGCGTATGCAGAAAGATTATCGCGATGCGATAGACGCCCTGTTTGATGCTAACCGTTTCGGGCAGAAAAACGGTCTCGGATTCTGGCGTTATAAAGAAGACAACAAGGGCAAGCCGAAGAAAGAAGAAGATGCCACCGTTGACGATCTGCTGGCAGAGGTCAGCCAGCCGAAACGCGACTTCAGCGATGAAGAGATTATCGCCCGCATGATGATCCCTATGGTCAACGAAGTAGTGCGTTGCTTGGAAGAAGGCATTATCGCCAGCCCGGCGGAAGCCGATATGGCGCTGGTATACGGTCTGGGCTTCCCTCCGTTCCATGGCGGTGCGTTCCGCTGGCTGGATACGCTCGGCAGCGCGAAGTATCTCGATATGGCTCAGCAGTATCAGCACCTTGGTCCGCTGTATGAAGTTCCGGCCGGTCTGCGTGATAAAGCGCGCCATAACGAACCGTATTATCCCCAGGTTGAGCCAGCCCGCCCGGTTGGCAGCCTGAAAACGGCTTAAGGAGTCACAATGGAACAGGTTGTAATTGTTGATGCGATCCGTACCCCGATGGGCCGTTCGAAAGGGGGCGCGTTTCGGAACGTGCGGGCAGAAGATCTCTCTGCACATTTAATGCGTAGCCTGCTGGCGCGTAATCCGGCGCTGGAGCCAACCGCGCTTGATGACATTTACTGGGGCTGTGTGCAACAAACGCTGGAGCAGGGTTTCAATATCGCCCGTAATGCCGCGCTGCTAGCGGAAGTTCCGCACTCCGTTCCGGCCGTCACGGTCAATCGCCTGTGCGGTTCGTCCATGCAGGCGCTGCACGATGCGGCACGCATGATCATGACTGGCGATGCTCAGGCGTGCCTGATTGGCGGCGTTGAGCATATGGGCCATGTGCCAATGAGCCACGGCGTTGATTTCCACCCGGGTATGAGCCGCAACGTGGCGAAAGCCGCAGGGATGATGGGCCTGACCGCGGAAATGCTCTCCCGCATGCACGGCATCAGTCGTGAAATGCAGGACGCTTTCGCCGCACGTTCACACGCTCGCGCCTGGGCTGCAACACAGTCTGGCGCTTTTAAAAACGAAATCATCCCGACCGGCGGTCATGATGCCGACGGCGTGCTGAAGCAGTTTAACTACGATGAGGTTATCCGTCCGGAAACGACCGTTGAAGCGCTCTCCACCCTGCGCCCGGCGTTCGATCCGGTGAACGGAACGGTGACTGCCGGTACCTCCTCTGCGCTCTCCGACGGCGCAGCGGCGATGCTGGTAATGAGCGAAAGCCGCGCCCGTCAACTGGGTCTGACGCCGCGTGCCCGTATTCGTTCGATGGCTGTTGTCGGCTGCGATCCGTCAATCATGGGTTACGGCCCGGTTCCGGCCTCAAAGCTGGCGCTGAAAAAAGCGGGGCTCTCCACCAGCGACATCGGCTTGTTTGAGATGAACGAAGCCTTTGCCGCTCAGATCCTGCCGTGTATTAAAGATCTGGGGCTGATGGAGCAGATCGATGAGAAGATCAACCTCAACGGCGGGGCGATCGCCTTGGGTCACCCGCTGGGCTGTTCTGGGGCGCGTATCAGCACCACCCTACTCAACCTGATGGAACGCAAAGACGTGCAGTTTGGTCTGGCGACGATGTGTATCGGGTTAGGTCAGGGTATCGCAACGGTATTTGAGCGAGTTTAATCAAAGCATGCCGGGGGCGCTTCGCTTGCCCGGCCTACGAAATGTTATCTCAAAGCCATTGGTGCCAGAACAAGGCGGCAAGCGAATGAATCCCGATGAGCTTACGTATAGTAAGTGATTCGGGTGAATGAGCGAAGCCAACACAGTTATGGTGCCAATGGCGAAGAGAGAAAGTTTAGTTGCCGTTCTTCCCGCCTGTCAGGGGCGGGTTTTTTATTTCCCTGAACTACCACGCACCACTAACTGCACCGGCAGCAGCAGATTCTCTTCCTGATTTTCTTCCAGCAGTAAACGCAGCGCTTCACGCCCCAGCTGTTTTTTATCAACCGCAATGGTAGTCAGCGGCGGATGTGACCAGGACGCAGCATCGATATCATCAAATCCCACCAGCGCAAGATCTTCCGGGATACGTATACCCTGCTGCGCACACACCTGCTGAACAACCATCGCTGCAGCGTCGTTATAGGCAAAAATGGCATCGGGCGGCTCTGGCAGTCTGAGTAGCTCATTAACCGCATCCACCAGAGATTGCTCGGTATCCAGCAGCGGCGGCGCAACGACATCGTACTCTGGCGGCATTAGCAAACGGGCTTCATACAATGCCTGACGGTAGCCCTTTTCACGCTGACGGATGCTGTAGTGCGCGAGCGTACTGGCAAGAAACGCAATGCGGCTGCGGCCTTGTGCAATCAGATGTTGCGTGGCCAGATAGCCGCCCAGAGTATTGTCAGGATTCACGCAAGGCAGTCCTGGCGCCCAGAGATCCACCAGCACCAGCGGCAATTTCATCTGTTGTAGCAGCCCAAGCAACTCAGGTTCAAAAAATCCCGCGCAGATCAGCGCATCAGGCTGGTGCAGCATCACCTGCTCACTTACTGCATCGCCTGGACCTATAGAGAGAAAGCTCAGCGCAACCCCCTTTTCGCGACACAGATCTTCTATCCCCAGCAGCAGTTGAGAATAAAACGGTAAAGCCCGGCTGATATTGTGCTGGCGATGCAGTAAAAACAGGACACGTTTGATTTTATCTGCGCGCAGGCGTGAAAAATCATAACCCTGCTGCTGCGCCACTGAAATAATGCGCTGCCGGGTCTCTTCACGCAGCCCCGGTTGCCCTTTTAGCGCGCGGGAAACAGCGCCAACCGAGACGCCACAAGCGTCGGCAATGTCTCTGATACGTACAGGTTTCGTCATTTCAGTCTCATGGATTTACTGTGGCTTGTTGCGCCCCCAGCCAGGCTGCGCCGCGTACGCCGCTGCTGTCGCCGTGGCGGGCCTGAACGATCGGTGTGCGACACTGTTTACCAAACACGTACTGCGCCACTCGCGCCTGTAAGCCTGAGTACAGTAAATCGATATTGGATACCCCGCCCCCCAGCACGATAACATCGGGATCGAGCATATTCACCACACTCGCCAACGCGCGAGCCAGTTGATCGCAATAGCGTTCCCACAACAAACAGGCGTCTGCATCACCTGATGCTACCCGTTGCATAATTTGTGGCACACCCATATGTTGCGCGGTGTGATTCATATACTGGCGCTCCAGGCCACTCCCCGAAATAAAGCTCTCAATACAGTTCAACTGTCCGCAATAGCATGTCACTTCAGCCCCGTCCCGAGATCCGTGGTAGCGCGGCAAGGCATTATGCCCCCACTCTCCGGCACAGGCGTTAGGGCCGGAGATCAACCGGTTCTCGATGCACAGACCACCGCCGCATCCGGTACCGAGGATCACGCCAAATACCACGCTATGCCCACGCCCACTACCGTCCATCGCTTCTGACAGGGTAAAGCAGTTGGCATCATTGGTAACGGGCACTGGCATTCCTAATGCACGCTCGAGATCTTGCGCAAAGGCCTGCTGATTCAGCACCAGAATGTTGGAATTCTTAATCAAACCTTCGCTATCCACCGCACCTGGCACCCCGACACCAACCGATAAAGGCTGATTAATGGCCTGCATAGCCCTGGCTATCATCTCCGTCACGGCCTGGAAAAAATCACCGTAACGCTGCTTTGGTGTCGCACATCGTTCTCGGTAAACAATTTCACCCGCGTTATCAATCACCACCGCTTCGATTTTAGTCCCGCCGATATCCAGTCCGAGCCTCATGGTTTTTCCTCATTTGCATCTCACAATGTGATGCGGTTTAGCTTGCCTATTTTGTTTACTAAACACATGGAGAGCTGTCACAAAAACTCAATTTATGTTTGAGTGACGGACATATTATGTTTACTAAAAAATAATTATGATGAGAAAGAGAGGCAATGACGCCGGGCCTGCGCCCTGCTAGTTGGAAGACAGATGATTGATGGATGCGCCGGAAGGGCTCCGGCGCACAGCGCTTAAATGAACGCGAAAGCGTCGCCAAACAGGCGATCTTCACGCGCACTGCGTTCATTACAGAACAGATCGCGCGCGATTTTGGCCATTTCAAAACGACCGGCAATGTAGATATCGTGCTCCGCCAGGGTACCGTAATCCTGCAATACCGCCGTTAACACGGTTCCCGTACGACCACGCCAGCCGTCTTCTGGCTGTTCCACCACTGGCTCAACGCGCAGATTCGGGTGATTAACAGACAACGCTTCCAGTTCGGAGAGATCATAGAGATGCTTCTCTTCACGCCCACCCCAGTAAATGGTGATATCGCGGTTTGGATTACGTGCCAGCGCAGTAAGCAGAATGGAACGCACGTAAGAGAACCCTGTACCACCGGCAATCAGGATCAGCGGGCGCTCGTCTTCATCACGCAGCCAGGCTTCGCCATGCGGAATGTCGACCTTGATTTCCCGGTCTTTCAGAATGCGGTCCATCACAGCCATGGCATAAAGATTTAGCTCAGAGGCGCCAACGTGCAGCTCAATGAATCCTTGCTCGTCCGGCGTGGATGCCATGGAGAACGGACGCTTATCCCTTTCGTCCATCACGACCATTAAATACTGGCCAGCACGAAAGGAAAACGCCGCGTCTGGCACTAAACGAACGCGATATACGGTATCAGTGATAGCTTCTACCGAGGTCACTTTACAGCTTAAGGTTGTCATGCGCTCTCTCTGTCGGATCAATAGGCAAAACGATCGCGCCTCAGGCGCTTTTGCCGTCATTAAAGATGGCCAGTTCATCCCAAATTGCGTCAATACGCGCAGTTACTTCAGGATCTTTTTTAATCGGGCGTCCCCATTCGCGTTGGGTTTCGCCCGGCCATTTATTTGTGGCATCCAGCCCCATTTTTGAACCCAGGCCGGAAACCGGCGAGGCAAAGTCCAGGTAATCAATTGGCGTATTCTCTACCAGTACCGTATCACGAGCCGGGTCCATACGGGTAGTAATTGCCCAAATCACATCATTCCAGTCGCGTGCATTGACATCATCATCGCAGACAATAACAAATTTGGTGTACATAAACTGGCGTAAAAACGACCAAACACCCATCATGACGCGTTTGGCATGACCAGCGTACTGTTTTTTCATCGTCACCACGGCCAGACGATATGAACAGCCTTCCGGAGGCAGGTAAAAATCGACGATTTCCGGGAACTGCTTTTGCAGAATAGGAACGAAAACTTCGTTCAGCGCCACACCAAGCACCGCGGGCTCATCAGGCGGACGTCCGGTATAAGTAGAGTGATAAATCGCCTCTTCACGCTGGGTAATGTGCGTGACGGTAAAGACCGGAAAGCTATCTACTTCGTTGTAGTAGCCGGTATGATCGCCATACGGCCCTTCCGGGGCCAGCTCACCCGGTTCGATATACCCTTCCAGCACGATTTCAGCACTGGCGGGCACTTCCAGATCGTTGGAAATACATTTGACCACTTCGGTCTTGGTGCCACGTAACAGCCCGGCAAATGCGTACTCGGATAATGTATCAGGGACGGGCGTCACGGCCCCCAGAATGGTCGCAGGATCTGCCCCCAACGCCACCGAAACCGGGAAGCGTTCGCCAGGATGCGCCGCACACCACTCCTGGTAATCGAGTGCGCCGCCGCGGTGGGACAGCCAGCGCATAATGAGCTTGTTTTTGCCAATCAGCTGCTGGCGATAAATACCCAGATTCTGCCGCTCTTTATGCGGACCACGCGTTACGGTTAGCCCCCAGGTAATCAGCGGTGCGGCATCTTCCGGCCAACAGGTCATAATCGGAATACGGTTTAAATCGACGTCATCACCGGAGTAGATTTTTTGCTGACAAGGCGCACCGCGCAACCGCTTAGTCGGCATGTTCAGCACCTGCTTAAACTGCGGCAGCTTATCAAACAGATCGCGGAATCCTTTAGGTGGCTCCGGCTCTTTCAAAAACGCCAACAGTTTACCGACTTCCCGTAGTGCCGAGACATCTTCCTGCCCCATCCCCATCGCAACACGCTTCGGTGTGCCAAACAGGTTACACAGCACCGGCATGGAATAGCCTTTAGGATTCTCAAACAGTAACGCAGGCCCGCCAGCACGCAGAGTGCGATCGGCAATTTCAGTAATTTCCAGGTGGGGATCCACCTCAAGCGAAATGCGTTTGAGCTCGCCCTGCTGTTCAAGCAGCGTCAGGAAGTCGCGTAAATCGTTATATTTCATGGCGTCCATTGTGGCCTCTTCGTAAGCGCTTCATTATACGGCGTTCATCATTGTGATGCTGTATTTTTGTTAAATTAGCGTGAACTCTGGCGATACATATAAGCCCTGGGAGTATATACCCGTTGGGTTTCAGCCTGCTTTGAGGCGGGTATAATTAACTTAACTCATGGCTTTTGCTATGCTAGCGCTCAGAACAAGCGAATAAGAGTTATTATGCAATCCTGGTATTTACTGTACTGCAAACGTGGGCAACTTCAGCGAGCCCAGGAACACCTGGAAAGACAGGCGGTGAACTGCCTGACGCCTATGATCACCCTGGAAAAAATGGTGCGCGGTAAACGTACCACAGTCAGTGAACCACTATTCCCTAATTACATGTTTGTCGAGTTCGACCCGGAAGTGATCCACACCACCACGATCAACGCCACGCGTGGTGTCAGCCATTTCGTTCGTTTTGGAGCGACGCCTGCGACCGTCCCATCCCCCGTTATTCACCAGCTTTCTATCTACAAGCCTGAAGGTATTGTTGACCCGCAAACCCCTCAGCCAGGGGACAGCGTGATTATTACTGAAGGGGCGTTTGAGGGACTGAAAGCGATCTTCACCGAACCGGATGGCGAAGCGCGTTCCATGCTGCTGCTTAACCTCTTGAATAAAGAGATTAAGCAGAGCGTGAAAAATACCGGTTTTCGAAAGATATAAGCCGTTTAGAAGGTCACTTCGAACAGCGTTCTGACGTTGGCATCAATGGTTGCTGACAGCCATTGAGGATCTTCCCCACGCCAGTGAGCAATTCGCTCAAGAATATGCGGCAGGTGCGCCGGTTCATTGCGACGTGACGTCGGTTTAGGCGTTAAGTCGCGAGGGAGTAGATAAGGTGCATCGGTTTCTATCAGCAGTCTTTCCACCGGAATAAACGGCAGCAGCTCCCGCAGTTCCATCCCCCGGCGTTCATCACAGACCCACCCGGTGATACCGATATAAAGCCCTCGGTCCACGCAGTCCTGCATCTCCTGGCGCGAACCAGTGAAACAGTGCAGCACCGCGCCTGGGAGGCTGTCCAGCCACGGCTCCAGCAACGTCAGAAAACGCGCATGCGCATCCCGACAATGCATGAAAATCGGCATCTGCAGTTCAGCAGCAATGCGCAGTTGCGCTTCAAAAGCACGTTCCTGCTCCTGCGGCGTGGAGAAATTGCGATTGAAATCCAGGCCGCACTCACCAATAGCGACTACCTTCGACTGGTTTGCCAGCGTGATAATCTCGTCTTCCGTTGAGGATTGCCATTGGCTGCTGTCATGCGGGTGCACACCAGCCGTGGACCAGCAATGCGGATAATGCTGCGCCAGCTTTAACGCCTGCTGGCTTTCGTGAAGGTTTGTGCCGGTCAGAAGCATACCGTTTACGCCCGCAGCAAAGGCGCGCGCCACGACCTCATCCCGGTCTTTCGCAAATTGTGAACTGGTTAAATTAACGCCAATATCAAACATGCTTCCTCCCATATGACAACCGCCCTGACGGGCGGTTGAATTTATTCTTCAGTTTTCTCGGTGGCTTCGGCTTCTTTTGCTTCTTCAGCCTCGTTGTCCTCATCTCTCGTACGTCGCTTACCGACATAGAAACGAGAGAAGAAAACACCCACCTCGAACAGGCAGTACATCGGTATCGCCAACAACGTTTGCGAGAAGACATCTGGCGGGGTCAGTAGCATCCCAACAACAAAGGCTCCCACCACAACATAAGGACGTTTTTTGCGTAAATCATCTGGCGTCGTAATGCCCATCCAGCATAGCAGCACGATGGCGACAGGCACCTCAAAAGAGACACCGAAAGCCATAAATAGCGCCATTACAAAGCTGAGATAGCTGGCAATGTCCGTTGATACCTGCACGCCTTGCGGAGCCGTGTTGGCCAGAAAACCAAACGCCAACGGGAAGACAACAAAATAGGCGAATGCCATGCCGATGTAGAACAACAACGAACTGGAGACCAGCAGCGGAACAACCAGACGGCGTTCATGTTTATATAACGCTGGCGCAATAAATGCCCACACCTGGTAGAGGATCACTGGCGCTGACAGGATCAGCGATACCATGAAGGTCAACTTGATTGGGGTAAAGAACGGCGAAGCCACATCGGTGGCGATCATCGTTGCACCCTGCGGCATCTGTTTAATCAACGGCGCCGCGACCATATGGTAAATGTCGTTGGCAAAGTAAACCAACGCCAGAAAGATCACGATTACCGCAATGATGCAGTTCAGGAGTCGCTTACGCAGCTCAATAAGATGCGTGATGAGCGGTTGGGTATCTTCTACAGCCATGTTTACGGTTTATCACTCGACGAGGGGGAGGATTCGGCAACAGGTGCGACAGCTTTCTTTTCTGCATCCATTAACGTAGCGGAAGTGTTTTCCGTTGGCTCTGGCGTTTTAGCACCCGTGGATTCCGGTTTTTGCTCCGGCGAACTGGCCTGGTTTTCAGCGGCAGCAGGGGTGACCCCTTCTCGCTGCGCTTCAGCTTCTTTCACCACCGGATTATGGATAGTGTGCGCTTCATCGCTCTCTTTCTCAGGATCGTGCACACTGTAAGAACGCTTCATCGACTCTGCCGCTTCACGCAGCTCATCCATTGAGGCTTTCAACTCCGGGGTCAGATTTGTCAGGCTCGCTTTCTCTACTTTCTTCAGGCTGTCCTGAAACTCCTGAAGCTTAAGCTCCTGGGTCAGTTCATTCTGAACAGTAGTTGCCAGGGAACGCAAAGCACGAACCCAGCCAGCAACCGTTTTTACCGCTACAGGTAATCGTTGCGGCCCCAGGACGATGAGGCCGATCACGAACACCAATAACAGTTCGCTAAAACCGATATCAAACACGGATTATACCTGCTCTTTATCTTGGCTTTTGGCGTCTTCTTTTTTCACTTCGCCCTGCTTATCGGTAATGGATTTAGCAGTAAAATCAGCGTCCTGGCTGGTTTTATCTTGCTTTGGCTCATCATCACCCATTGCTTTTTTGAAGCCTTTAATCGACGCGCCAAGATCGGAACCGATGGAGCCGAGTTTCTTGGTGCCAAATAGCAGTACAACGATGACGGCAATGATCAACAACTGCCAAATACTGATACCACCCATACATGTTCCTCTGTCATAGATGATGAATTAATAAGGCCGTAGTATACGTTACACGACCTGCCTAGGGCGATGAAAAATTCAGCGCATTTTGCGCCAGCCGATCAACCAGGCTAAGACACCGCCGGCCATTAACCAGCCCGGCATAAGCCCCCACTCAGGACGGCTTACCAGCAGGAATGTTCCACTGAGCAACAATGTTGCACCAATGCCCAATAAATAACGGGATTGTCCCTGACGTACATGATTCGCGTGAAGCTCGCGGGCAATCTTATCAACACTGTGCTGTAAATATTTGCCCTGGCGCAAACTGTCATACACCAGTTCAGGTATTTCTGGCATTTTTTCGACCCAGAACGGTGCTTTTTCTTTAAATGCCCTAACAAGCGCCGGAATACCGACCTGATCTTTGATCCAGGATTCGAGGAAAGGCTTGGCCGTTTTCCACAAATCTAACTGCGGGTAGAGCTGTCGTCCGACACCTTCAACGTACAGCAGAGTCTTCTGTAGCAATACCAGTTGAGGCTGAACTTCCATATTGAATCGGCGCGCTGTGTTGAACAGATTTAACAGCACATGGCCAAAGGAAATCTCCGCCAGCGGTTTTTCGAAAATCGGCTCGCACACGGTACGAATGGCAAATTCAAACTCTTCTACGTTGGTATCCGGCGGAACCCAGCCAGAATCCACATGCAGTTCAGCAACTTTGCGGTAGTCGCGGTTAAAGAACGCGATGAAGTTTTCAGCCAGATAACGCTTATCTTCTTTGTTTAAAGAACCCACAATCCCACAATCAATACCAATGTATTTCGGGTTTTCAGGATGCTCATAACTCACGAAAATGTTCCCAGGGTGCATATCCGCATGGAAAAAGCTGTCGCGGAATACCTGAGTAAAGAAGACCTGAACACCGCGTTCAGCCAGCAGCTTCATATTGGTGCCGTTCTTCTCAAGCGAGGTGACATCTGAAACGGGAATACCGTAAATGCGCTCCATCACCATCATGTTCTGACTGCAATAGTCAGAGTACACTTCCGGGATGTACAGCATTGGGCTGTCTTCAAAATTACGTCGCAGCTGAATCGCGTTCGCCGACTCGCGCAGCAGATTCAGCTCATCAATCAACGTTTTTTCATATTCACGGACCACTTCTGTTGGTCGCAGGCGGCGGCCGTCTGGCATCAGGCGAGGTACCCAGCGGGCAAGGCGGTAGATCAGTTTCAAATCCGCTTTAATTACCGGCAGTATGTCCGGGCGGATAACTTTGATCACCACCTCTTTCCCATTCGATTTCAGTCGCGCGGTGTGAACCTGAGCAATAGACGCGGATGCCAGCGGTGTGATCTCAAAATCATCAAACCATTCTTCGACGGGCAGCCCCCCCATCGCCTCTTCGATTTGTTCTTTCGCTCTTTGCCCATCGAATGGGGCTACCCGATCCTGCAATAGCGCTAGCTGATCGGCGATGTGCGGCGGGAAAAGATCACGGCGGGTAGAGAGCATTTGCCCGAACTTAATCCACACCGGGCCGAGCTCCTGTAAAGCCAGTCTCAGCCGTTCTCCCAGCGGTTTGTCTTTATGTCGGTTGGGCATCCAGAACAGCGTGTAACGCCACAACCGGAGCGGCAGCGTGATACGCATTTTGGGGATGAGTTCATCAAGACCGTAGCTTAAAAAAGTGCGAATGATGAAATAAAGGCGCCGTACTTCACCTGGCGTCATTTAGCCTCCAGTTTTTCCAGCCGTTTGGCCAGAGATTCGACCGCACGCTCAACGGCTGCCGTTTCTTCTGCAAACCATGCAACCTCAAGCGGACCTGGAGCCATACGCCACTCTTCGGTGATCGCTTCGGCAACATAGCGCTGCTGGCGTTGAATGTTGTGGCACAGGAACTTCGCTCCACCACGCAAAACTTTGCTGACCCCTTCCGCGACGATATCGCCGGTATAAGGTGCTAACAGTTCTGCGGGATCAAACTCCGCCAGATCGGCCAACGCGACAAAGTTCTGTACCACCTGGATATCGCCCTGAACCTCCAGCTCACCACTGCGGATAAGCGTGGTGAGTTGCTGCCGGTCGCGTAATTTCGGTAACACGCTGGCATGTGTGATTACGGTGCAATCGGCTTCGCCTTCCCATGCCCCCAGCACATCGACCTGGCGCTCACTAAACACCAGCACTAACGGTGTTGAAAATCCTTTTAGCTCAACACGCAGCACTTTGCCCTGTAAACGCGTTCTGGCTGACTTGAGCGCAGGAGAACGATACAGAAAGGTGTTAAGCAAATTTTCAACGCCGGCGGTCACTAAGGGTTTTAAAGGCATCCCCAATCTCCTGTCAGAACTTGTAACCACGATGCAGCGCAACGACACCTGCCGTCAGGTTGTAGTAATCAACGCTTTCGAACCCGGCATCTTGCATCATTGCTTTTAAGGTGTCCTGATCGGGATGCATGCGGATGGACTCCGCCAAATAGCGATAACTGTCTGCATCGCTTGCCACCATAGAACCAATGCGCGGCAAAACGTGGAAAGAGTATGCGTCGTAGGCTTTGCTCAGCGGTTCGATAATCGGCTTGGAGAACTCCAGCACCAGTAGACGTCCGCCCGGCTTCAACACGCGATACATAGATCGTAATGCTTTGTCTTTATCCGTTACGTTGCGCAGACCGAAAGAGATGGTGATGCAGTCAAACGTGTTGTCTGGGAAAGGTAATGCTTCCGCATTCGCCTGAACGTACTCAACGTTACCCACGACGCCGATATTACGCAGCTTTTCGCGACCCATTTTGAGCATTGAGTCGTTGATATCCGCCAGCACAACTTTGCCAGTTTCGCCTACCATGCGAGAGAATTTCGCCGTCAGATCGCCCGTACCGCCCGCTAAATCGAGAACGGTTTGCCCGCGACGCACGCCACTGCAGTCAATGGTGAAGCGCTTCCACAAACGATGAATGCCAAATGACATTAAGTCATTCATAACGTCATATTTAGACGCCACAGAATGAAAAACGTGGGCCACCATGTCAGCTTTCTGCTCTTTAGCGACCGTCTGAAAGCCAAAGTGCGTCGTTTCTTGTGAAT
>OIWQ01003468.1_pt1 | contig 14174 bp, 11 predicted proteins | sample 1587571 | NCBI WGS metagenome assembly OIWQ01 (sample SAMEA3888910, study PRJEB22519) | human gut metagenome | biome: human gut; feature: human-associated habitat; material: faeces | place: Denmark | collected 2010 | reverse complement strand
AGCAAAAAACGTAAATATGTCACTTAACGTGAATTGGAATATTGTTACCTGGCTTCAATACCAATTCGTGGGAAGTATTGCTTTCAACCTGAATAATTCGGAATCATTTGCAGGAGAGAAAACATCCTACATTGAACGCAACTATCGAGGTTATGCTTATGGCTCAGAGTCATCCGGTTCCGCCAAATTCAAAGCAGCGTTATTACCATTCGGAGGTGAACTGGCCACAAACGAGACAAACAATACCTCGTACAATATGCAACACAAAATCGTGTTCTCCAAAACCATTCACGAATTCCACCGGATCAACGCAATGGCCGGAATGGAAATCCGTTCAGAAGCAAACAAAAATAACACAAATACGGTTTGGGGATACGTTCCCGAACGAGGCGAGATATTAGTCTCTCCCTCCAAGCCGACAGAAATTGTTCCCGTTGGCGGAGTCGTCCCTATTTCCTGGGGTGTGCTGGATAAACTCTACCAAGGAGGATGGGCAAACACAAGTATTACCAATAATTTCGTGTCATTTTTTGCTACGTTAGCCTATTCTTTAAAAGATCGCTACGTATTCAATGCCAACATAAGGTCAGACGCATCTAATAGATTCGGGCAAGATGTCAACAACCAATTTGACCCGACATATTCCTTCGGTATATCTTGGAGAATTGCCGAGGAGGAATTTATAAAAAACTACCTGTCATGGCTCAACCAATTGAATTTACGTGCGACCTACGGGATTCAAGGAAATGTTGTAAATTCCGTAAGCCCTGATCTCATTGCCCAGTACCGGGGAATTATAGGAGGTTATGACGAATATTACTTGACCATATCCAGTTTGCCCAACCCCCTGTTAAAATGGGAACGCACAAAAACTTGGAACTTAGGGTTAGACATGCAATTGTTTAATGGTATCACCATGAGTTTCGAATATTATGGACGACGCTCAAATGCCATTATCAACCAGGATATTGCACAAGAATACGGTATGGCAACCATGAAATTAAACGGAGGTCGGATCCATAATCACGGGATTGAATACTCTATAAATTTAACCCCTTACAAAAGAAAAGATTTCGCATGGACCATCGGTATCAACGCATCCAAAAACTGGAATAAAGCTCAAAACGATGATGTCCGGATAAAAGCAGATAAACTGACGAAAGATAATTTCCTTACCGGCAGTAGTGACCGTTTATTAAAGAAAGGATATCCACTAAGTGCCTTCTGGTCGTATTCTTTTGCCGGACTTGACCCGCAAACAGGTTATCCAACCTTCAACCGGATTGGTTTCGATGAAATAGATCCCGATATTGATCCTACCACGTTTCTGGTATATTCCGGTCAAAAGGCCCCTTACTTCACGGGTGGAGTCAACACACGTGTACGCTACAAGAGCCTGTCATTAGGTGTCGATTTTTCCGTGTTACTCGGTGCCAAGAAACGCCTTCCGAATCCTTATGCAAATTTCAACTACGGGAAACTTCCGGCCCCTTACCATAACCTGTCGAAAGACCTGCTAAAACGGTGGCAAAAACCCGGCGATGAAAAACACACGATTTACCCGGCTTTATACACTTCCGTCGAAGACGTATATAACATACAACTTCCTGACGGAACACAATCCAATTCCATTTACTCCATGTGGGCAAATTCCGATGCAATGGTTGTTAATGCCTCTTTTTTACGATGTAATCAAATTTCAGTATCGTGGAATATGCCACCCCGGATATGCTCTAAATTCGGAGCCACCAATTGTTCGATTAGTGCAAACCTCAATAATCCATTCGTCATTGGCAGTAATCGTTTCAATGGATTCGACCCGGAGTTAGGAGATAGTGTCATGCCCAAGATCTTTTCTTGTGGTTTAAGTGTAGGATTTTAAAGATAACATTATGAAACAACGAATTATATTTCTTTGCATTGTAAGTCTAATTCTTGGAAGTTGTGGAGATTTTCTCGAACCCAAATCCAAGAGTGAATTTGTTCCCAAAGACGCCAACTCCTTAAGTGAACTTTTACTTGGAGAAGCTTATCCACGTAACGGTATTACAGAATTAAATGTATTTCTCCATCTGTTGGATGACGATATCGCTCCAGCTCCTTATCAAGGAGTGAAAGTCGGTTCAGATGCAAACAGATGGTATGCTCCTTACACTTGGCAATCCAATATGTATGACATTATGGGTACTGCCGGGGAGAAATACACAAACCTTTATAGCTCTTATTATGCCTTGATATTAGGAGCAAATGCTATTCTGGACTATGTTGATGATATAAACGATGACAAGAATGCTATCAATTCTGTAAAAGCCCAAGCTTTAGCTCTTCGCGGATTCCTTTATTTCAATTTAATCAACATATTCGGAGCCCCTTACAACTACGATAAGACAGCGCTAGGTGTTCCATTGAAGTTAAATAGTGGTATTGAGGAATCCGAACTGAAGAGAAACACCGTAGAAGAAGTGTATGTTCAAATTATAAAAGATCTTCTAGAAGCCGAACGCTTATACAAGACCTTGCCGAGCGCTCAACAATGGCAACCCAACAAAAGAACCAGCCTTCCCATGGTTCATCTCCTTCTTTCCAGAGCTTATTTATACATGGAAGAATGGGAAAAAGCCGCAACCTACGCAAATCATGTCATTACAAACGGGAATTTTCATTTATTGGATTTGAACACAATCAAAACATACTCAGAAGAAGACCCTAGTATCCCCTCTTACATAAACTATCACTCTTACACGACGTCGAGCGAAGTTATTTGGGTATACGGAAATATTACAGATGTAACCAAATATGTTTACAACGCAAGCGCCTCAACAAATGACCATCCGTTTTTTAGAGCCTCGAAAGAACTCATGAATTGTTTTGACGAAACAGAAAACGACCTGCGTAAAGAACGTTACGTCATTCGTAGTAAATTTCAAATTATCAATGAAGATAACGAGCTTGAAGCAATGCCCTCAGCTTTCGGGAAAATAAACGTAAGTTCTAAGGCATATTATCAACCGGTTGCAACGAATGATGCTTTTGGTAGAAGTCTTCGATTGTCGGAAGCTTACTTGAATTTCTGCGAGGCAAAAGCCATGCTTTACAAAGCCGGAGTAGCGAATGCCGGACAAGAAGCCCTAAATACACTAAATGAATTTAGAAGATTCCGGTTTCCTTTAAATTATCAAAACGAGAATATCACGGACCCCGAGAAATTAATTACATTTATACATAACGAACGACGCCGAGAACTCTGCTTTGAGGATCATCGCTGGTTTGATTTACGCCGTTGGGGAATGCCACAAATTCAACACACATGGTACCCGGATGCGCAATCAACGCTCGTTTACACGCTCAAAGAACATGATCCCGGATACACGATTCCATTACCTCCCGATGCTTTGGAATTGAATAATTTACTAGAACAAAACCCATTGGCCCCCGCCCCACGCAACGGTATTAACCTTTAATTAAATAGTATGCCATGAAACAGATCATATTGTTAATAGCTATAAGCAGTATCTTCATGTTAACCTCCTGTTACAATGAAGGTGATGTTACCCCTTCCGGTAATTATTCGGTTTTACGACTTGAATTCCCCCAAGGAAACAATTCGTGGGATAAAGAAATCAAGGACATTCACGATGTTTATGGGGTATATTTACTATACAAAGGTATTACCCCCCAAGACCTTAATCGCAAATGGACATCCTTGGGTACAGGAAAATTATATTATGGGAATGATTTAACAGACGAACAAACACCGTATTACGTCGACTTTCTCAAAAATCATGTTCTCAATTATGTAACTCCGGAAATTGCTAAACTAGTGTTACCAGCCAAAATATATATGCTGGATAATTTAAGAGGATTGTACCCGGGAGAGGATCCCAATGGGACCGGAACGGGAACTGGAACGGGAACCGGAACAGGGACCGGAACGGGAACTGGAACGGGAACCGGAACAGGGACCGGAACGGGGAACCGTAATTTTGTAGGATTAAAAACAGACGGTTTTGATTATTGGGCAATTAGCTTCACTGCCGATCAAATTGCTCATCCTAATTCACAAGATTTAAAAATCAAAAGAGCAACATTACTTTATCTAATGTTTGAAGCGGCTTTACAAAACAAAGTAATAAATGAACCGGATAGTTTCAAACAAGGAATTGACTACACCACTGCAATTACGAACAGTCAAAAAGACAAGCCAGATTATTATTTAACTCGAGGTTTTATTAACATTCTTGCCAGAGATTTTAGTAAAGAAAGCTCGCCGTATAGTATATCCGAATATACAAATGCAAGTTGGGACACAAAAGCCTATCCGTATAGAGACTATCTATCCTATATAAGAGCAGCCATGTTTTACACGAAAGAAGAATTTCAAGCAAAATATTCTCCGGAAACATATCCTCTTGTCAACTCAAGATATGAAATCGTGGTAAACCATATAAAAAACAATTACAACATTGATCTCGAAGGAATAGCCAAAGGACCTCAGAAATAAGGTGCGTCAAAAGTCCTTTCGTTAATTACGAATCCCACACCACAACTCCCCTCTCCTTACACGGGAGGGGAGTTGGAGTAACTCGAAAAAAGCATAATCTCACACAAGATATGAAGATAAAAATTTTAATTTTCCTGCAACTATTATATTTTCCTCTTTTTGCACAAAACCTCAATGCATATCAGCATCTAAAGCAAGAATGGTCAAAGAATTTTTCCTCCGCCAAAGATATTATCAAGACTTATCACAATAATACCAAACGAACAAACACGGCAGCATTTACTACCATCAATAATTGCTTTATGACCTTAAAAAGCGGAGAATACATCATTTGCAGTAAAGGAGAAAAAGAAGATATTCAACTTTTACTTCAGGAAATTTCACCCATAGTGTTAAATGACTCCTCGGTTATCACATTCATGCAACAAAATTCTCCAGAAGAATTCACGAATTATTATTACATGATTCTCGCCTTAAAAGAAGGAGAGTCTTTTGATGCAGCAAGAGACGGTATCACCATCTCGACACAATTTCCCACAAGAGCCCTCAATCATAATGACTACACGAAACTAAATGAAATCTTTTCCGGTGACAATAAATTGTTACATGAGATTTATCTGAAAAAAATAAAATTCCTTCTTCAAAACAATGGCTGTACAAAAGAAATTGCCCAACTACGCCCAATCATAGAATCACATGTAGAATCCTCTCCCTTAAAACTTGAAATATTAAAACTATACACGCAATATGAACTCTTGGGCCAAGGCAAACCGGCACCATTATCTTCATTACAAGATTCGGATGGAAACATCTACACATTCGGTAATTTTAAAGGCAAAGTCATCGTTGTAGACGTATGGGCCACGTGGTGTTGCAGTTGCATTGAAAAAATGCCGAAGTTCATTCAATTAAAGAATGAATTTCAAGAAAATGGAAACATTATTTTCCTAACAGTTTCTATTGATCAAGAAAGAACCCGGGATAAGTGGTTAAAAGCTATCCAGGAAAACAACATGACCGGATTAATAAATCTTATTATCTCTCCCACAGGTGATTCTCATTTTGAAACAGATTATCAAATAGTAGGAGTACCTCGTTATTTCATCATAGACAAAGAAGGAAAAATCATCACCGTATTTGCCCCCAGTCCCGACAAAGAAATGAAAGACTTAATTCAAAACATCTTAAAATCATAACCATGAAATTTATTTCTATCATTAGCTTATTACTTCTTCTAGCCAGCAACAGCATTGCTCAAGAAGGTACGAACTTCGAGGATCTAACCTTTCAGGAAGCCTTGGCAAAAGCAAAAACAACCGGGAAGAAATTATTCATTGACTGTTACACGAAAACCTGTGGACCATGCAAATACATGGTCAAATTTATTTTCCCGTTAAAAGAATGCGGGGAATATTTCAACAAGAACTATATCTGCATCATGAAAGATATGCAGGAGGGAGAAGGGATTGATATTGCTCAAAAATACAACGTACAATTCTATCCGACATACTTGTTCATCAACCATGACGGGAGTCTCTATTGCCGCATGGACGGGGGAGGCGTGTCAAAGCCCGAAGATAATTTCGTGCAAAAAGTCAAAAACGCAATCGAACTGACAGAATTAAACAAGGAGTACGCCGCGGGAAACCGAGAGCAGGCATTTCTAAAAAAATATATAACTATTTTGCAAAAACAGGATAAACAAAAACTACAAATCGTTCTGGGAGAAACGATGCCCCAACTGGGAGTCAAAAAACTATGCGAAGCAGAAAACTGGTCCCTCATTAAAACAGAAATAACAAATGTCGACACCCCTCTATTCCGCTATCTGGTTGACAATCGAAAAGCTTTTAGCAAACAAATCGGACAGCAAGAAGTCGAAGAGAAAATCATGTCGGCCTATTTAGAAGAATTCCGTATCTTTAAATCAATGGGAATAGACTTCGAGAAACGCATCGCTGACCTTAAACTTTTTGAAAAAGACCATTATAAAGGAGTTCTTTCACTAAGGTATTGTATGTTATTCCGCCAAATAATCGACAACAAGCAAAAAGACAGGATTCCTGAAATTCTCACGGTATTACGGGATCTACCCGAACGGATTACAGATACCAAAGAACAAATGAACGTGTTGCAAGAACTCCAAGGATTCCAACAAATAGCAAATCAACAACAGAAAGAGAAAGCTTGTTCTTATTTGGAGGAGATCTGCAAAAAACTCCAACCGACTCAAACAAAACAAGTCGAAAAAATAATTACACGCATCAAGTAATAACCCCACGAAGAGATCATCTAACACCCGGTGATCTCTTCTAAAAAGATTTCATGTATCCCCGTTAATTCGCCGTACTCACAACAGACATGACAGGCATATCCATCATCCACCGGACAGGCATGCACGTATAGCGGTAACTTATTTCCCCTTTCAAATAAAGACACACCTCCCCCGGAAAACGAAACAATAAAACTATTCAACGGGCGGGCCAATCCGGTACCTATATATTTCAAAAAACTTTCCTTCACAGACCAGTAATTAAAAAATAATTGATCTTGTTTATCCTCTTCCAACATTTTCAATTGTGCCACCTCTTCCCCGTGAAAAAAACGTCCCGCAACTTCCATACGAGCTTTTGCCCGTTTTTCAATATCAATACCGATCTCCCGGTCGGACACGGCGCAAACAACGTAATCCCCCGAATGTGAAATATTAAAAAATACATTTTCTACGCCCACAATAAAAGGTTTTCCCTTCTCTCCCCGGTCAATCCGATAATCTTCCGAAGTCAGATTCCAATATTTTTTCAGAGCAAAACGAACCAACGCCTCTCCTAACAACCTGCGAAGAGCAACTTCCTTGTTCCCATACCCGAGGACTTCGGCATAACATTCTTTAGACACAACAGATCGTAACCCGGCAAACATTTTATCCCGATTAGCTCCTGCCGGAATTTGAATAAATAATACTTCAATCATAACACAAAGGTAAAAAAGTTAGAGACAACTATTTTCTTTTCTAAAACAAATAATCCAGAAAACCTAATAAACACGGGCATCTTAACGTTATTTTAAAATTATAGGGTAAAAATTTTAAGAAAATATTCACATTTCTCGGCAAAAAACTTGTTTATATCATTTTTATCTTCTATTTTTGAAACATCAAATTAACGTTTAAATAACATTTAAAGATAAACGTCATGGAAGCAAAGAAAACATCCCGTTCCGATCTTGAGAACAAGCGGTTTATTTTCCGCGAGATCGGTTTTATTGTAGCCTTGGCTACGGTGTTTTTTGCCTTTGAGACAAAATACTACCAGGAAGAGGCCAAAGAGATCACGTTTCCAGTAGAGACGAGTGATATAGAGGAAGTTCTTCCCGTTTTTGTACCACAAAGAGCTTCACAACCACTTCCCAAGATTTCCGTGAAACCTTTGGATTTCATCGAGGTCGTGGAAAACGAGATGGATCTTGAAAATGAGATGGACGTTGTTGATGATAACGAAAACACGAAAGGCTCTTTAACGGGTAAGGCTACCGACTGGCAGAGCGGGTATGATGACGAGGGTGATGATCCCGGAGAGGGAGATCTTCCGTTCTTTACAGTTGAAAAAATGCCTCGTTTTAACGGAGACTTGAACAAATGGCTTAGGAAAAATTTAAGATACCCGGCAAGATGTGCAGAAATGGGCATCGGAGGAAAAGTATTTGTTGAATTCGTGGTAGAGAAAGACGGTAGCATCAGTTCCATTAACGTGGTTCGTTCCGCTGATCCGGATTTGTCACAAGAAGCTATCCGCGTGGTTAAGGCCATGCCGAAATGGATTCCGGGAATGCAACGGGACAAAGCCGTAAGAGTTCGGTTTACCATCCCGATCACATTCCAGTTAAAATAAGAGAAACATACAGTGATTTACATACAATACGAACATCCCGAAAAAGGACAACCTTAAATTGGTTGTCCTTTTTTACTTTTCCTCTCCCAAGCCATCATCGACATGAAACCAACCTGATATGAACAACAACTCTAACTTTTAAGAAGATTTTAATGAAGTTTAGCGATCATTTTAACATTTTCTTCAAAAAAAAGGGGAGAAATATTGCGGTTTATTATGAATTTGACTATTTTTACCCACGCAAATTGTGAGAAAAACAGAACTATAATATTAAACTAATAACATGGAAGTAAAAAAATCACCTAAAGCAGATCTTGAAGGGAAAAAGACCATTTTCCTTGAGATCGGTTTTGTTATAGCTCTAGGGATTCTACTGAGTGCTTTCAACTGGAAGACCAACACGAAAGTAGAAGAAGGGTTTGTTATTACCCAAGAAGAGCAGGTTGAGGAGGAAATTATTCCTATTACTCAACAAATGATGAAACCACCCCCACCTCCTCCTCCAGCCCCGAAATTGACGGACTTGATCGAGATCGTGGAAGATGAATTAAGTATTGACGAGGAACTTGAAATCGATGACGCTGAAGCTGACGTTGAAAACAAGAATAATTATAACTTCGATTACGACGGAGACAGCTGGGGAGAAGAAGAGAGCGATGGAGAAGCTGATATTTTCCAAGTAGTAGAAGATATGCCGCAGTTCCCCGGAGGTAGTGTACAAAAATGGATTGCGAAAAACGTAAAATACCCGATGATCGCACAGGAAAATAACATTCAGGGTAAAGTTTTCGTACAATTCGTGATCGAGAAAGACGGTAGTGTTAGCGACGTGAAAGTTGCCAGATCCGTTGACCCATCTTTGGACAAGGAGGCTATCCGCGTGGTAAAAGCCATGCCGAAATGGAAACCTGGAAAACAGAGAGGTAAACCGGTTCGAGTATCTTACACTGTACCTATCAACTTCCAGTTACAGTAAATAAGACATGTTAAATTATAACAAGGGGCTGTCGATCATCGTCAGCCCCTTCTTTTCCTATTTATGAGCGAATATTTTTACACGAAAAAAGAAGCAGAAAAAGCCATTCTTGTAGGTGTAGCGCTACAATCAGAAAACATCAGCTACGATATGATGTGTGAATACTTGGACGAACTTGCGTTCCTAGCAGAAACGGCAGGAGCGGAAACCGTGAAAATATTCACGCAAAACTTGGATAAGCCGGTAACGGCTACCTTTGTCGGTAAAGGAAAATTGGAAGAAATCAAAACATACGTCGAAGATAACGATATTGACTTGATTATTTTTGATGATGAACTAAGCCCGACACAAATCAGAAATCTGGAAAGAGAACTAAAAGGCAGAAAAGTCCTTGACCGTACCAACCTCATCTTGGATATTTTTGCCAAAAGAGCCCGTACGGCAGAAGCAAAAGCTCAAGTTGAACTGGCACAATATCAATACCTACTTCCTCGTCTGACGGGAATGTGGACTCACTTGGAAAGACAAAAAGGAGGTATTGGACTTCGCGGTCCGGGAGAAAGTGAAATCGAGACCGACAGACGTATCATCCGGGACAAAATCACCCGTTTGAAAGAGCAGTTGGCCAAGATTGACAAACAGATGGTCACACAACGGAAAAACCGCGGAAAACTCGTACGAGTAGCCTTAGTGGGCTATACGAACGTGGGAAAATCCACGCTCATGAATCTCCTGAGCAAATCGGAAGTATTCGCAGAGAACAAACTTTTCGCAACCCTGGATACCACGGTACGCAAGATAGCCATAAAGAACGTCCCGCTACTACTAGCGGACACGGTCGGTTTTATCCGTAAACTTCCCCATCACCTGGTAGAATCATTCAAATCCACGCTGGACGAGGTGAGAGAAGCAGATGTCATTTTGCATGTAGTTGACATCTCCCATCCCCAATTCGAGGATCAAATCCGGGTCGTGAACGAAACACTGGGTGAGTTAATGGATAATTCTAAACCCACGATTACCGTATTCAATAAAATAGATGCCTTCACGTACACGAAAAAGGAGGAAGATGATCTCACTCCCATCGAGCGGAAAAACTATAGCCTAGAGGACTTGAAACAAATGTGGATGTCCAAACAGGAAGGAGAAACCGTATACATCTCGGCTAAATCTAAAGAAAATATCGAGGAATTGAAAGAAAAGATATACGAGATTGCCAAAGACATTCACTCGGCACGTTTCCCGTTCAACGATTTCTTATACCAAGATTTCGAAATAGACGAAGAAACAAAATAAGGTGCCAATCAAGACAAAAAAACAAGGAAACCAGACCCTTTCCCCTTCAGGAGCGACATTCGGATGCCGCTCCTTTTTTATACTGAAAATCAGCAATATATATAATTATACATCTTTCACCTATTTTCTGACAAAACCATTCGTTTATTTTGATTTCTGGCTAATTTTTTGTATATTAGAGGTATAAGCTTAACCATCATAAATAAACATTATGGAAGTAAAGAAATCATCAAAGGCAAACCTCGAAAACAAAAAAGGAATCTTCTTCGAGATCGGACTAATCGTAGCATTAGCCTGCATATTCCTTGCTTTCGAGTGGAAAGTCGACGTGAAGATGGAAGAAGGCTTCATAGTAATAAACACGGAAGAACAATTGGATGAAGAGATCATACCCGTCACCCAACGAATACAACAAGCTCTTCCGCCACCACCTCCTGCACCCCGGTTAACCGACTTAATAGAGATCGTAGATGAAGAAATAAATCTGGATGACAACTTGGATATCATGGACGTGGATGCCAACGTTGCCAACCACGGAGTTTACGACTTTAGCGGCACGGGTAACGGGTACGAAGGGGAATACGGGTATGGAGATGAATATTCCGGGGAATCCGAAGTATTTGCGGTTGTTGAAGAAATGCCCAAATTTCCAGGAGGCAATGTACAAAAATGGATTTCCAAGCACATCAAATACCCGATGATTGCTCAAGAAAACAACATCCAAGGTAAAGTTTTTGTACAATTTGTCATCGAGAAAGACGGTAGCGTTTCAAACGTAAAGGTCACCAGGTCCGTGGACCCTTCACTAGACAAGGAAGCCATTCGTGTCATTCAATCCATGCCAAAATGGACTCCCGGAAAGCAAAGACAGAAACCGGTGAGAGTATCTTTCACGGTTCCTATTAATTTTCAATTACAATAAAAGGTGTGCGAAAGCACACCTTCGTTCATAAAGTCTATAAAGTTTGTAAGGTTTATAAAGTTCATGGACCCCTCGCGGGGTGCTTTATCCACTGCAGCTTAAGCTGCAGACAAACACAGTCCGAAGGACACCCGTGACCTTATAGACTTTACGGACTTTATAACTTTATGAACCTTATAAACCGATTTATTTCACCGTAATCAAGAAATAATTCTTTTTCCCGCTTTGCAAAAGGATAAACTTACCGTCGATCAAATATTCGGGAGTAACCACTAATTCTTGATCCTGCACTTTCTCCTTATTTATACTGATCGCATTTCCCTTCAATGCACGCCGAGCCTCTCCTTTTGAAGACATCATGGAAGTTTTCTCTGCCATCAAGTCCACGATATGAATTCCGGCCTCTAAATCAGTTCGTGCAACGTCAAATTGAGGCACCCCTTCAAAAACAGACAATAACGTGTCTTCATCCAAACGTTTCAACGCATCGGATGTTGCATTACCGAAAAGAATTTGGGAGGCCTCCAAAGCGGAATCATAAGCTTCCTCCCCGTGAATCAGGCAAGTCACCTCCTTCGCCAACACCTTCTGCAACTTTCTCAAATGCGGGGCCTCCTGATGTTCTACAATCAAGGCATCAATCTCTGCCGGTGGCAATATCGTGAAAATCTTGATATACCGGGCAGCGTCCTCGTCCGTGCTGTTCAGCCAGAATTGATAGAACTTGTATGGAGAAGTCCGTTGTGGATCCAACCACACGTTACCCGACTCTGTTTTTCCGAATTTCTTACCGTCACTCTTGGTCATCAACGGCCAGGTCAAACCATAAGCCTCCCCACCATCTTTCCGGCGAATCAATTCGCCCCCCGTGGTGATATTTCCCCATTGATCGGAACCACCCATTTGCAACAGGCAGTTATAATTACGACGTAAATACAAAAAATCATACCCCTGCACCAATTGATAGGTAAACTCCGTGAATGACATCCCGTTAGTTGAATTGGCACTCAATCGTTTTTTCACGGAATCCTTCGACATCATGTAATTCACCGTGATATGTTTCCCCACCTCCCTGATAAAATCAAGGAAAGAGAAATTTTTCATCCAGTCATAATTATTTACCATGATTGCCGCATTCGGCTCGCTCGAATTGAAATCAATAAACTTGGACAACTGGACTTTAATTCCCGCCATGTTCTTTTGAATGGTATCCTCGTCCAACAAATTCCGTTCTAAGGATTTACCGCTGGGATCTCCGATCATACCCGTTGCTCCACCAATCACGAAAATCGGTTTATGCCCGGCCATCTGTAAATGTTTCATCATCATAACCGACACGAGGTGACCTATATGTAACGAATCAGCCGTCGGGTCAATTCCGACATAAGCCGTCGTTTGTTCTTTTGCTAATTGTTCTTCGGTTCCCGGCATGATATTATGAATCATCCCTCTCCATCTTAGTTCTTCAACAAAATTCATCGATTCTTAATTTTTAATTCGCATTTGCGAGTTATAAGTTAATAAGTTACGAGTTCTTCAACTCTTATCTTTTAGTTTTTAGCTTTTAGTTTTTAGCTTATTTTATCGCACTTTCGTAAACGCCATTTGCAAAGTTAACAAAAGGTTTGTACAACAAGCTGTCACCTTTCGTTTTTGCCGAAATAAAATCATAACGAACGTCCAGCGCATTCACGATGAAAAGCACCACGCATACCACGATCGCAGCTTTCAACACGCCCAGAACGATCCCGAATAACTTGTTAAACAGTCCCAATGAAACCATATCAATCAACTTGGTCAACAATTTCCCAAGCAGATGCATCACGATAATGACCAGCAGAAAAGTCACGGCGAAAGCGATGTAATAGGCATACGATTCCGGCAAAGCCACGAAATCTTTCAAAAAGCCCTCCACGTTCACGGCATATCTCAACGAGATAAAAACTCCTAACACCAACGCAAACAACGTTGACATCTCAACAATCAACCCCTGACTAAACCCTTTATAAGCCCCGTATACCAACGGTAGCAATATAATCACATCAATGTAATTCACCGTTAAATTATTAATCATTTCATTCAGATTTCAAAGATAAACAATTGTCCACGTTTCATCACAAAATCGGAACAATAATATTAAAAAAACTCACCCCGTAAGAATTCCCGAGGTGAGCAAAATTTTTAGTAATATTGTATGTTAACTTATCGTCTAAATTTCCAAAGTGTATTATCTACCCCTAAATCACGGTCAACAGTTACAAATCCTTCCTTTCCATCAAGAGTAAAACCAACACCCTCTACTGTAGGTTCTGGTAAAAAAGCAACTTCTTGCCATTTTTCTTTTCTTGGATTATATTCCATACAAGATGCTATTGGCCGATTATATTTGTTCACCCCAGACACAATATATGCATAATCTTTCCCACCTCGATTCAACACGAAACAAGATGCATAAATTCTACGAATATCCAACGTTCCTTCCAGTCCATCAAATGGTCCCAAGGTCTCCCAGTTATTTGACCCAAGAGATAATTTATACATACCTATAAACAAGTCATAATTCTTATAAATAATTTGCTGGGATGATAA
>OIWQ01003463.1_pt1 | contig 14194 bp, 16 predicted proteins | sample 1587571 | NCBI WGS metagenome assembly OIWQ01 (sample SAMEA3888910, study PRJEB22519) | human gut metagenome | biome: human gut; feature: human-associated habitat; material: faeces | place: Denmark | collected 2010 | reverse complement strand
AGAAATATCCAATCGAAACTTCTGGCATCGATGATGTATGTGCAGCACCGATTTTTACTTATATTATGTCGTCAGTTCGCCAACCGAATGTTTGCTAAACAACAATATTCACTTTATTCGTAAATATCAATATTCCCCATATTAACCTTAGCCGTAATCATCTTTTCAGCATCCGTGTTATATGAGCAGTTCCTTTTATAGTTTGTGCCATATAGATTTACGTTGCCCATATCAGTTTCAAGATTATAGCCGTATGCATCAGAGCGTGGGAGTTTAACAGAAGCGTTACCCATATCAACGCCAAGATGCATAGTGTCAAAGGAACATCTGCTGATGTCTATATTTCCCATATTAGTATCAATATTATACTGACTAAAGCTGCAGTCTGATAATGTAAGATTTCCCATATCAACATGAGATGTAATATCAGAACCCTTGATACCGGTTAACTCAGAGTTGCCAAAATTGATATCACAGTTTACAGTTGTAAGAGTAACATCTGATGGAATAGTGATAGTCAGTTCAGATTTAACATTTTTTAAATGAATATTTTTAATAATTTTGTTGCCTGAATCAGGCTGTGTTATCTTTAAGGTACTGCTGTTTACTGAATATTCGGGACAATATGAGGCATTTCCTTTATATTCGATACTAAAAGAGGTTCCATTTATCACATTTACATTTCCTAAAGAGGTATCAATATCAAGATTATCAAAGGCTTCAAGATTCTCTGTATAAGTTATATATTTTTTACTTTTAAAAGAATCAGATATCCATGATAATGAAGGTATATCCCATACATTTATAATAATTCCAATAATTATGCATAGAGCTGTTATACTGTATATGATGCCTAAATATATTCGTTTTCCCATATTATTAATCTCCGTTTCTCTACGATTTTGGTGATATAAGTGCGTTGTAGGTAATATCTACACATTTACTATATATTTACTATATATTTGTGTACATTTACTTACATAAAAAACTTTTAAGTACGTTGTAGATAAGAGCGGCAACAAGCCATATTATCCATGTCACATGCCATTCAAAAGTCAGGAAGCTTATACACAGATATAAGCATGAAACAGTAGGCCAGAATACGGACATGACAGAGGCTGCTGTTGGATTGATATATTCAAAATTTTTATAATCTTTACTTGAATTTATACTTGTATCTGTATTTGTATATGTACCAGATGTTGTAGTTATGCCGTTAAGTGATAGAAGCCTTCTGTATGAAGCAGCTGCATTTGCCTGAAAGACAATGAGCATTACGCCGGCAGAGCAGATGGCTAGAACAAGTGCTCCGGAAATATCTTCAAGTATGCCAATGTTAAAGCTATCCATAATAATAGGTGGTATAACGCATACTATACACAGCAGGACACCAATCGCGAGACATATGCTATATACAGGTTTCATGCGTTCTTTTTCATTATGGACATATTGGGATGCCTGATAGTCAAGAACGCATGTATGTTTCATTATGTAAGCGTAATCTTTAAGAAATGTGGAAGCAAAAATAAACATGGCAACTGCAACTGCAATAGTTACGAACATAAGAGATATCATGATATTTTCTACTATCAATATATCTATCATGTCGCCTATTATAGGAAATATTGGTGAAATTATGCATAGCATAACACCAAGGGCAATAAGTAAGCTTCTTTTGGAGCAGGTGCGTATGTAATGTCTGGTCTCATCAAGTGTCAGTATTCTTTTATCTGGTGTGTCAGTTTTGCTGGAATCGTCATGGGTGTTAGCATTAAGACCAAGAGTGTCGGCAAGCTCATCAAGATTACCGAATTCAGATATAACTGTTCCAACAGCTTCGTTTTCACTTTTTCCTTCGGATATAAGTTCGTTGTACTTATCCTCCATCATTCCAAAAAGCTCAGACTTAGCCCTGATGACTTCTGGAGTGTCTGGCATATTGGCAAACATGGTTTCAAGATAGCTTTTAATAGTTTCCATAAAATCCTCCTCATATATATGTGGTGTTATTATTTACGTATAAAATGTTCTATAACTTCTTTAGTCAAAGTCCATTCTTCACAACGTGCTTTGTAATATTCGCGCCCAGCATCAGTTATGCTGTAATATGTACGCTTTTTCCCTCCATTCTCGCCAACACCTGGAAAAGAGGTTATATATCCGTTTTTTTCCATACGTGTAAATGCAGAATAAAGAGTAGTTTCTTTCATAATGTATTTTTCATCTGATAGTGCTTTAATCTGCTTGGATATCTCATAACCATAAGATGGTTTGTCAAGCAGAAGATATAGAATTATAGTGTCATTGTATCCTCTTATGATATCGCTGCTGATGCCAGCCATATATCAAGACCTCCTTATATTATTATTCTTTATGCTATAGAGTAGTTGTTTTTAATGATGTGAGTGTAAAAGTAAATTTTGCAGCTCACTGATAATTGTATGCATATACTACGCTTATCGTACTATGACAGACATAGTATATCTGTCGTAGTATATATAACATATGATATATAATATGTCAATGTTTTAGACACATTTATGGATTGACATATTTCAGGCGTGTTTATGGATTGAAGAACAGAAAACATATATAGAAACTGCAATGAAGCATTTTATTACGATAACATTTTAATAATGATATATGAACATATAAGCATATTGATAATATATCAATAATTTATTATAAACACTTGACATAATCATATATAAAAGATATATTAAATATATATTATGCATAATAAGATGTTGAGGTTAAAAGCTATTTTGCACTTTGCATCATAATAAAGTTATATTAAGATCTTACAAGATTATTTAACATTATTAACATTATCAACATTGTTTAATTTGTCTGATTTAAGTAATTCATTATCAGTTCTGATTAGTTTCCATAAGAATTAGAAAAATATAATAATAAACATGAAAATCAAATATAATAAACAAATAAATGTATATTCTGATAATGAAAATTATATTTAATTGATGCTAATATAGATTTAATCATTTAACGAAAGAAGGTGCTTTATGAATAGTAAAGAAAGTATAAAGCCAGATATTGTCATGAAAGAATTCTGGCGGGTTAATGAGAGATTTGCAGATTTGTTCAATGCAGTATTATTTAATGGGAAAAATGTTATAAAATCGGATATGTTAAAAGAAATGGATACAGATATATCAGGAACAATCAAATGGAAGAAGGGACAGAGCTCATTAAAGCGTGTAAGGGATATTGTCAAGAAAGAGTATGATGGTGTAGAATTTAATATATTAGGAATAGAAATACAGGATAAAATACATTATGCTATGCCACTTAGAACGATGATATATGATGGACTTGGATATCTGAAAGAGTATAATGAACTTAAAAGTAAGAACAGATATACATCAGGAATGACATCAGATGAATTTCTGTCTGGTATGAAGAAGGATGATAGACTTCATCCTATAATAACAATTGTGCTATACTATTCAGAGATGCCGTGGGACGGTCCTGTCAGTATAAAAGATATGATGATACATATGAGACCAGAAATAGAAAATATATTTACAGATTATAAAATGAATCTTGTACAGGTGAGGGATTCAGACAGGTATAAGTTTAAGAATAAAGACGTAAAGATGGTATTTGAGATTACAAAGTCCATTTATGAGGAAAACTTCAATAATATATATGATAAATATAATCATAGAAATATATGAATAGAAGTATTAAGAATGATTAGTGTAATGACTGATGCTCCATATCTAATGGATATAACTGATAATAATAGAAGGGGGAAGGTAAATATGTGTAATGCTTTAAAGAAATTGCAGGATGAAAGTAAATTGCTTGGTCGTCAGGAAGGATTAGAGGCAGGTCGCCAGGAAGGATTAGAAACTGGCCGCAGTGAGGAAAGAATAAAAGCAATAGTATCTATGCTGGAATTAGGGCTTACAAAGGAGCAGATAATTACAAAGTATTCAGAAGAGGAATACGAAAAGGCAGAAGCGGAATATAAAAGAGCACAAGAGTTGCTTCGTGCATCACAAGCTGCTGACAGGTTATATGAGTTCATAATGGATTCAGAAAATATAGTATTTTTTGGTGGAGCTGGTGTGTCAACAGAATCAGGAATACCAGACTTCAGAAGTAAAGACGGCTTGTACAACCAGCATGACGTTGAATTCGATAAGTATGAACCAGAATATCTTCTTAGTGCAGAATGTCTTCATCATAAACCTAAAGTGTTCTTTGAATTCTACAGACAGAAGATGGATGCAAGAGGAATTCAGCCCAATATAACACATAAAGTACTGGCTGAGCTTGAAAAAATGGGGAAACTGAAAGCTGTGATTACGCAGAACATAGACGGACTTCATCAGCTGGCTGGCAGTAAAAATGTTATAGAACTTCATGGTGCTACAACAAGAAACTATTGTGAGAAATGCAGAAAGAAATATCCATCAGATTATATATATGAAAGTAAAGAAGCAGTACCGCACTGTACAGTATGTGGTGGAATAGTCCGTCCTGATGTAACATTATATGGTGAGCAGCTGCCAGCAGGTGCATACGAAAGTGCAGTTAAAGCTATAAAAGAGGCAGATATGTTTATAGTGGCGGGAACATCACTTAAGGTATATCCGGCGGCAGGACTTGTATGGGACTTTAAAGGAAATCATCTGGTTGTACTTAACAGAGAACCTCTTGACTTTAAGCTGGATGCACAAAACGATATAGAATACACTGGCTCCATGGGAGATGTGTTTGCAAAGCTTGATAAGATGCTTCATTTAGGATGAATATTCGACAGCCCGACAGCCCGACAGCCCGACAGTCCGACAGTCCGACAGTCCGGGGGAAGAGGATTGTTGATACATTTACCTATGTTGTACAATAACGAGTCTGGAGCTTTACTTGATGAACAGATGGATAAAGCTTTTTATGAAGAAAATGAATATGCCATATGAACATGCTGTTACATGGTGTCTTGATATATGGGTATTGTGCTTAAGGAGAAAGTGCGAGAAAAATGTGAAGCTGGATAGAATATAAGTAATAGACACAATATAAGCATATCTTGCACAAAATAGATATAAGATTATAAAGTGTTAATATGGTTGGAAAAATTGAAAAATATAGTAATATATGGTTGGAAAAATTGAACGTTTACATGGTGTAAAATAAAAGAAAACAGATAAAGGAGATTTGAATTATATGAATTATATTACATTAAATAATGGAGTTAAAATTCCACAGATAGGTCTTGGTGTTTTTAGAACACCAGACGGAGCTGATACAGCTAATGCAGTAAAATGGGCGATTGAGGCTGGATACAGACATATTGATACAGCTAAGGTTTACGGCAATGAAAAAAGCGTAGGCGAAGGCATACGTATGAGTGGCATTGACAGAAGGGATATATTTGTTACAACTAAGCTTTGGAATGAGGATATTAGACAGGGAAGAACTAAAGAAGCATTTTTACAGAGCTTGGAAGACATGGGACTTGATTACATAGACTTGTATCTTATTCACTGGCCAGCTAACGGTTATGAGAAGGCGTGGGCAGATATGGAGGACCTGTACAAGGCTGGCAAAATCAAGGCAATCGGTGTAAGTAACTTCAATGTTCACCATCTTGAGACTCTCAGTGAAAACTGGACAGTTGTACCAGCGGTTAACCAGATTGAGATTCATCCTTATTACGCTAATATTGAAAATGTTGAATATGCTAAGAAGAATGGTATTGCAATAGAAGCCTACAGCCCACTTGGAGGCAACGGAGCAGGAACACTTGAAAATGAGGTGATTATTGCACTGGCTGACAAGTATGGTAAGACACCTGCACAGATTGTTTTAAGATGGGAGCTTCAGAGAGGAATAATTGTACTTCCAAAGTCAACGCATCAGGAAAGAATTATTTCTAATTTTGACGTGTTTGATTTTGAATTGCCTGAGGGTGATATGAATGCCATAAATGAGCTTAACAAGAACGAAAAACACGGTTCTGACCCAGAAACATTTAATTTTTAAGAGGAACTTGACTTTTGAATCGGTTTAAAAATCGAAACACGGCACAAAGCACCGAATATTCTAATCAACCAGTCCCTTGTTCTTCCACTTTCCGCTCTTCCAGCGCAGCACCATGCCGACAGCCCTGATGCACTCGTCACTTGCGAGTCCGATGTAAGCACCGACTGCGAGAAGCCCCAGATGCAGTCCGAAGAAGTATGTTCCGCCGACCGCCGCAAGGTACATGAAAACGGCACCAATGACAACCGGGAAAACGGCATCACCGCTTGTCTTCAGTGCCTGACCATAGACCAGATTGGTGACTCTTCCAAGCTCCAGCACAACATCAATGGCGAGAAGCTTTGTGACTAGGTTTATCATCTGTACATCATTCGTGAAGATTCGCACAATGTAGTTACCCAAAAGCGCAAATGTGATAGAAAGGCAGGATGCCGTAATCACACCATAGATAGCGGCCTTGCGAGTGCCCTTATCGCATTCGTCATACTCCTTTGCACCGATATGCCAGCCGGTCAGAATGGCATTTGCCTGAGCTAAGGCAGCACCGATACAGTACGAAAAGTTAGCAATCTGTGAGGCATAGGAACGCGCTGTGACGTTTATTCCGTCAGCATCCATCTGGTTCATGAAACGCACTACAAGAGTCATGGCGATATTGTAAAGTGCGGTTTCACAGGCAGACGGAAAGCCAATCTTTATAATCTGTCCGAGAATCTTTCCGGGAGCTATGCGCTCAGGACTGTTCTTTGCCTTGATGAGCACAGCGCCCATTGTGGCAACAATAATCAGATTGACAATACGTGAGATAACCGTTGCAGTGGCAACACCCATAACGCCCCAGTGCATTACAAAGAGAAAAACAGCGTTAAGTATAAAGTTAATGACATTTCCAATAATTGATGCCCAAAGTGACTGCTTTGTGTAGCCGAAAACTCTCAGGTAGCTTGAATAAATCGGTATGAGAGCATTTAAAAAGCAGGCACCTCCAACAATGCGCAGATAAGTATTTGCCGAATCAAAAAGCGCCGGTGCAATGCTGACCATTTTGAGAATATTTTCGGAAAAAACAGCCAGAAAAACAGCCATGAGCACACCTATTACAGCGTTAAATATAAGCCCAAGCTGCCTTGCCTGATATGCTATACCCGGTTTTCCGGCACCGATATTCTGCGTCATGACAGCAACCATACCGCTTGAGATGACACCAAACATGATGATGAAAACGGAGATGTATGTATTTGCCGTGCCGACAGCACCAACCGCCTGGTCGCTCACGGATGACAGCATAAGAGTGTCAACCATGCCTGCCAGCATGTAAAAAAGTGTTTCGAAGCATATTGGAATGGAAAGCTGTGTAAGTGTTTTTCTTTGAACCTGCATATAGATTTTACCTCATTTATAATGTATGTATACCTTGTGATATTAACAGAATGAAAGCAAACTTCTCGTTATAAGCTTCATTTGGGAGAGGAAGATATAAAGAAGAGAAGCTTGCATGTATCAATATATTACATTATCACAAATAATTCTTGTATTATTTCAAGGAAAAATTGTACTATTTCTACTTTATCTATTACTAAATCCTAGAGAACAAATAAAAAAATGCACACCTTATGCATGCAATATGTTAAAATATAGAACAGTTGATATGTAATTATTACAGCAAACAAACCGGATGGGAATTAAAAGAGACTAAGGAATATGTAGAAAAATGTATTTTGAATTAAAAGAAAACCGGCCACACGGCACACCGGAAAATCCGTTCAGTCAATATCATATCAGTGATGTAAAGCGTGCATTCCAGATTCCGGTACACTGGCATGATGAGCTGGAAATTATATATGTAAAGCAGGGCAAGCTGCATGTGACCATATCAGGTGAAAACTATATAGGAAGTCCCAAGGATGCATTTGTGGTATCTCCGGGCAGTCTGCATTTCATGGGCTCGCCGACAGGAGATGCAGATTATTACACATTTTTGTTTCCTCTTGAATATATATCATTTCAGACGGATGATCTCATGGAAAAATCAATCCTATCCCCTCTCAAACGAGGCAGACTTATGATTAGTCCTCAGATAAATGATACAGCAGCAGATATATGCGAGCGGCTGATAGAGATAAATGCACCGATATCAGGTAAAAACGCAGAAAACACATATGCTGCAAATATAGAGGCGCAATTTGAAACCAAAATAACTCTCATCAAATTCATCCAGAAAATGTGGAGCAATAATCTGATACTGGAAAATGGCACAAATGGCACCAACACAATAGAAAAAGAAATGATAACGTATATCCGGCAAAACTATAAAAGGGAAATTTCACTGAAGGAATTTGGTGCACAGTTTCATTTGTCAGAAAAATACATATCACGCTACTTTAAAGAGCATTTTCATATTACTCTGTCACAGTATATCAATCATCTCAGGCTGGAGCATGCCAGACAGCTATTGGAGGAATCAGCAACTTCCGTTACAGAGGTTGCAATGTGCAGTGGATATCAGAATGTGAGCTACTTTATACGCAGCTTCAAGAAAATGTATGGGGTATCACCTCTTAAATACAGAAAAGCTTCCTGTATAATTTAAACATAGGTCAAGAGATTAAAGAAAAAATCCGCAATTTAGCGGATTTTTTTAATACATTCATTAAATAAAAGCAATCTGTTATCCTTATCAGCAGATATTTTCAATGAAGATTGTTCATTAAGCTTCATAACCAAAGAAAGAACATCACTAACCGAATGCTGCACTGGTCATATACGCCGGAGCAGAAGGAAGAGGTGAAAAAAGCACTTGCCGCAGGAGTTCCGAAAGCAACGATTCTTACTTACTTTTATCCGGAGGTCACTGTGGAGAAGATGAGTTCATATCGGAATAAGCATTAAATGATATCGCATAGGCACAGGAAATGTGGTATACTGCGCCTATGTAAAAAAGAATGTGTTTTGCAAATCGGTATTTATCATTTGTTAAGGAGGAATAGTAAATGGTTGGAAGAATATATCATGTAGGATTGACGGTTTCAGATTTAGATAAATCAATTGCATTTTATAGAGATATACTTGGACTTAAATATCAAGGAGAAATCATGATGGTTGGCGAAGAGACAGATAAAATGTTTCAAAAGAAAAATTGTAAGGCAAGGGTTGCTTATTTGAATGGTTCTGAGAATATTGAAACACCGCCTGTTGAATTGATTCAATTTGTAGACAGCAAAATCCACAAAGAACAATCAGACTTGTTTACGACATCTATCTCAGAAGTATGCTTTTATACGGATGACATTGATTCTGTCTACAAAACCCTTATCGAAAATCATGTGGAGTGCCTGTCTGAACCACAGTATTTTGATTTCAGGGCAGATGGATTTGGGGAAAGCAGAGCGTTTTATTTCAGAGACCCGGATGGAATCATTCTTGAGATGATGCAGCCTTTGTAAAAGGATAATAATCAGAATTTGGGAGGGCACTTTGATGGTATTCGAAAAAATTGATAGAAGTAGTTGGAAACGGAATGAGTATTTTGAACATTACTTTACGAATATACCTTGCACATACAGTATGACTGTTAAATTGGATATTACACAAATAAAAAAGAAACGAATGAAATTATACCCTGCGATGCTTTATTATCTTGCAACGATTGTAAACCGTCATTCAGAGTTTAGAACGGCAATCAATCAGGAGGGTGAACTGGGAATATATGACGAGATGATACCCAGCTATACCATATTCCATGAGGACACAGAGACATTTTCCAACCTTTGGACACCATACATACCAGATTTTGAAGCATTTTCTATGGCGTATGCGAATGATATGCAACGGTATGGAAGCAATTATGGAATGATAGGAAAACCAGATGTACCCGAAAATGTTTTTAATGTATCGATGATACCATGGTCAACCTTCAATGGCTTTAATCTGAATTTGCAGAAAGGATATGATTATTTGATTCCTATTTTTACGATGGGGAAATATTACAGAGATGATGAAAAAATCATACTTCCTCTCGCCATCCAAGTGCATCATGCAGTGTGTGATGGATTTCATATCTGCCGGTTTGTCAATGAACTGCAAGAATTGATAAATAGTTAACTTCATATTTAATGAAATTGACAAACATGAATTTGCAGAGGTGATGACTATGAAAAAGAAAGTACCTATGGTATGCAACATTGTAAGTGTAATTTTAATGATTGCATTTGTTATCAAGAGTATTGTTGATTACACTCAATACTCAACAACCTTAAACTCTGCTCCTTTTTCTGTATGGGTTTTGGTTAATGCTTTGTATATGGTAATTCCTGCAATTGTTGTGTTTGTTATTGGTTTCATTGTGAAGAAGCAATAATAAATCCCAGTTTGCGAGAGAAAGGTATGGTGAGCGAATGAGAATATTATACGAACTTTCGTGGTTATGGGAGACGCTGGTCATTGCGCTTGCGGCTGCGGCTGTTTGCGTGGTTTGTGCCATGCTGATCTGTAAGGCAGTAAAGAAGAACCTCAGCAAAAAAACGGCGGCAGTTATCGGCGCAGCAGCGTTTGCGGGCGCTGTTTTGGCAGTCATTGTGATTGCTCGGACTCCAATGCCACTTTGATTAAACGGGATGCTTGATTGCCTGTGCATAAGTACAACTTCAAATTTGCCGAACAAAATCTGAAAACATTAGGGCGCAGAGGAGATGGAATCTTTTGCGTCCTTTCTTCTTACATAAGGGTTGACATCGTTGCGTTATTGCAGATACTCTTGTACAATGTAGTTAGAGAAGAAAGGGGTTGAGCCTATGAAGCTGGTATTGAAGATATTGGCACTGCCGGTGCTGTTCGTTGTAAAAGTGATTTGCGTTCTTGGAAATCTGCTTACAAATGTTGTGTCCTATGTAATTGGTTTATTGCTTTTGGTTATTGGCGGCTCTGCCATTTACTGCATTGTAAAGGCTTTGTGGCAGTCCCTTCTTATCCTTGTGGTTCTTGGAATTGCGACAATAGCAGCTGTGTTCCTGCTCGTCTGGGCTGTTATGAAAGTCGAGAATATTGGAGAAAGTCTGGGAGCATTTATCAGGTCATAAGATAATATCAGAGAAAAGTCACCGACCGGTGGCTTTTTCTTTTTGGGAAGGAAGTGATGGGAATGGCAGCGACAAGATTGATTGCACTCCATGTGAATAAGGGAAAGACGGTCGCTCAATGTTTGGCAGACAGAACCGACTACTCACAAAACGCCGCAAAAACCAATGATGGCGAATTTATCAGCTCCTATGAGTGTGATCCAAAGACAGCGGATGAAGAATTTCTGCTTTCCAAACGGCAGTACCAACACATTACCGGCAGGCAGCAGAAGAACAATATCATCGCATACCAGATACGCCAGTCTTTTAAGCCGGGAAAAATCACTCCAGAAGAAGCGAACCAAGTTGGCTATGAAACAGCGATGCGATGGACAAAGGGCAAACACGCTTTCATCGTTGCGACCCACATCGACAAATCCCATATTCACAACCATATCATTTATAATTCGACCTCGCTGGATGCCACACGGAAATTCAAAAACTTCTTTCTTTCCGGTCTGGCGGTGCAAAGACTCAGTGATATGGTTTGCCTGGAACACGGGCTGTCCATTATTACACCGAAGCCGTATCGGGAGCGCCAGAAAAGAACTGTTTATCCCAAGAAGCGTACCCAGCGTGACGAATTATGTGGTGCGATTGATGCGGTGCTGAAGCAGAAACCAAAGAGTTTTGACGGCTTTGTTCAGGCTCTGGCTGATATGGGATTTGAGTTCAAGGACGGAAAGAAGCCTGCGTTCAAGGGCAAGAATCAGAAGCGTTTCATTCGGCTGCGTTCTCTGGGCGAAGGATATAGCAAAGAGGAAATTCAAGCTGTTATCTCCGGTAAGAACCTGCACAAATCAAAAGGCAGCTCTGCCAAAGCTCCTGCCCCGAAACAGTTCCAGATGCTGATTGATATTCAGGCAAAGATGGCCGAGGGCAAGACGGTCGGTTATGAAAAGTGGGCGAAGAAGTTCAACCGAAAAGAAGCTGCCCGAACGGTAATCCTACTGAAAGAAAAAGGCGTGGACAGTTATGAGGATTTGGTTGCCCTTACGGATAAGCTGACTTCTCGCTTCTCTGAGCTTTCCGATTCCATTAAGGCGGCTGAGAAACGGATGGTTGAGATTGGAGCATTGCAGACGCACATCAATAATTACTCCAAGACCAGAAAGACCTACGAAGCATACCGCAAGTCCGGGTACAGCAAAAAGTTCTTTGAAGAACATCGTGACGAGCTGATGCTCCATAAGGCGGCAAAGCAAGCCTTTGATCAGTTGGATGGGCAAAAGGTTCCTTCTCGTCAGGCTCTGCATGAGGAGTTTAACCGGTTGTTGGTTGAGAAAAAACAAGCCTATGCAGAATATCGTCAGGTGAAGAAAGAGATGCAGGAATATCTGATTGCCAAGCAGACGGTTGAGCATATCTTGGGTATTGAACGTCACAAACGAGTGGAAGAGAAGAAACAACAAAAAGAAGAACAGCGCTGAAGGTAGAGAAAGAGCCACGGTCCATTCCGTTTTGGAGTGTGAGACCGTGGCTACTTTTTTGCATTTTACTTCGATATAATATGCTGATCATCACCTATCGGAAATAATCATGTCAATTCCTTGCTGCAAGGTTTCTTCATCAATTGCACCCGTTGCTTGGGCGATTGCGTTTCCCTCCTCATCAATAAAATATGTGGTAGGCAGTGAATAAACACCGTAGGTTGCAGCAGCATCCTGATCTGTATCGTAAAATACCGGGAAAGAATAGCCCTGTTCTGCGATGAAAGCAGATGCAGTTTCCACAGTCTCTCTGGAGCCATCAGTCATATTGATGATGAGAAACTGTACTTCTTCACCAATTTCCAGATATTTTTCGTTAAAATCAGGCATTTCCATTTTACATGGACTACACCAGCTTGCCCAGAAGTTTAGGACAACGGATTTCCCGATAAAATCCGAAAGATGAACTTCATTTCCATACAGATCGTAAACTGTAAAATCTGGTGCTAATATCTTTTCCGATTCACCCTCTTGTGTTGTTGGAAGAGAGGCTTCTGTGGATTCGGTTTTCTGCGGTGCTTGAGTGGCAAGCAGATCAGGCGCCAGCTTCTGTCCAAGCTGTTTATATAGAATTCCTGCGCCGCCTAAAATGAGAACAAATACAAGAATGAGAATCATTATTATCTTCTTTTTATTCATAAACCCTCCTCAACTAAGCAGGCTGAGAAGCTGTCCCAGCGTTCCTGTTGCCATCAAAATACCCACCAATATCAGGAAACAGCCGCTGACAGTATTGATGATCCGGTAGTGTTTTTTGATCCAGTTGAAGGCTGACTTCAGATAGTCAATCAGAACAGCACTGAGAAGAAATGGAATTCCAAGTCCCAGCGAATAGCAAAGCAGCATCAGCATACCTTCGATTGCATGATTCTGCTGAGAGGCAAGCATCAAGGCAGAACCGAGGAATGCGCCCACGCAAGGTGTCCAGCCCAAGGAAAATATCATGCCAAAGAGCATAGCGGGGAAGAACCCCATCTCACGGCTGTTTACTGTTTTACTGCCGCCTCTGAACAAATTCATTTTGAAAACGCCAAGAAAATTGAGGCCAAAAAGAATTACAATCAATCCGGAAATTAAATTCACTGCGCCTTTGTATTCTCGAAGGATACTGCCAATGGTGCCAGCCAATGCGCCCATTGCTACAAAGACTACAGTAAATCCACTAACAAATCCCAATGCTCCAGATAAGGTCTTTTTTGTACTGCGTTCTCCACCACCTGCAAAATAGGAGATATAGATGGGCAGCATGGGAAGCAGGCAAGGTGATATGAAGGTGATAATGCCCTCCAGGAAAGCTACTGCGTATTGCATGAGCCGCTGCACCCCTTTCCGAAAATACCGGAAAACAGCCAGCCGATAAAGCCCATATAGGCCATTGTGATGAACGGGTTAGAAGTCAGCGGACAAGCTCCGGTAGAGCATCCCACAAGGTAGTAATATGCAAGGCCAACCAATGCGCCGCCTACGATAAAAAGAACTGGCTTCAGCCATTTTTTAATTTTTTCTTTCATCTCACATTCCTCCTGCTAAATATTCCTCTGCATAGTGAACAGCAGTTGCCCCATCGGCTACAGC
>OIWQ01003458.1_pt1 | contig 14207 bp, 9 predicted proteins | sample 1587571 | NCBI WGS metagenome assembly OIWQ01 (sample SAMEA3888910, study PRJEB22519) | human gut metagenome | biome: human gut; feature: human-associated habitat; material: faeces | place: Denmark | collected 2010 | reverse complement strand
TGAAGATTATGCGAATGATATTGAATATGTTGTAGATGCTTATGCTACTCAAATTGCTTTGTTTATGAAACAATTTGAATCTTTTATTGATAATTAAATATGAAAAAAAATTTCATTACAATTACTCTTGACACTAGAAATAATAATAAAAATCTTAGTATTACTGCTGATAAGAATACAAGTAATGCTAGATCTAAATAACGGAATTACACAAGAGATTAGTATTAGAACTAATGATTTTGAACGTATTGCAAATGGTGTTCTATGTGAATTTGGTGTTAGTATATAATATATTGATAATGAAATATAAATATACACTTACTTGTTTGATTCGATTTAATTTGTATATTTGCCCGTATCATTAAGTTGGTACGGGCTTTTTTTATTGCTCGTAATAAAACAGATAAAACTATTAGTTATGGCACTACACGTATGGTTGGTTGAAGGCTCTAAACTTATTCTGAATGTAGAGCAAATTCTTAAAGTTCCTATTCTTGCTACTATTTATAATGATTGGCATAATGATAGAGAACTTATGTATAAGATATTTAAGTTTATTGATTGTTATGCTGATGAAGACGGTTATATTCATCGTAATGGTTTAAAAGATCAAAAGGCTTTTGATTATGCTATTGAAGTTGCTCAACTTAATTCAGACTTTAGACCAACTAAAGATATGATTGAAGCTATAAATTGGCTTGTTGAGCATAATATCAATTATGTCGGGCAGATGTTCTTTGAAACTGTTAATGCTCTTCAAGCTGGTAAAGATCTTATGGCTGTTATGAATAAGAATCTTCGTAATGACCTAAAGAAAGACTCTTTTACTAAAGAAGAGATTGGTGGTATGCTTGGTTATATGCGTGAGATTACGAAGATGGGTAAAGACTTACCTAAACTTATTGCTGAACTTAAAGAAGCGGAAGATAATTACGTTAAGTCTAAACTCAAGAAAACTATTGTTCGTGGTGGTAAAGAGCTTGCTGCTTCAATGGATGTGCATAACAATATAGATAATGGTGTTGGTGGTGGAATAGATATGATTGATTAAGCTATGAATAGTAAATATAAGTTTTCACAAGATGCTATTGATAACTTTATGTTTATTCATGCTTATTGGAAAAATAGTTGTGATGGCATCAATGCTGCTCCTGAGAATAAATGGGGCTATAAACGAGGAGATATTCCTTTTATAGATTATCTCTGTGAAGATAAAAGTAAATATCTGAAAGCATCTGAAGGTATTAGTTATATTACTAATAAACCTTTATATGATCCGGATAATGATTTTCTTATTGGTAACTCTGGTGGTATTCTTATGAATATTGATTTCATTGTTATTAATATAGAAAGACTTTCTAAAGCTGCTGATACTTTTGATGAATATGGTACGTATTGTGATTACGACCCTAGTACTCCGGCTTATGAATCATTTTGGCAAAGAGAAACATCTCGTCGTAAGAAAGGTGTTTTTATTAAAGCTAAACTTTATTATAAAGATATTCCTAAGTTCTTTGATGTTAATACTACTGATGAGGAACGTGAAAGTTTACTTCAACCTTTACGTATAACCGGTGCGCATTATACTTATCTTAATTATGGTCGTATTGAACGTACACCTAATGATAAAGAACGTGCAAGACTTAAACGTGAAGGTGCTGAACACGTTGAGACTGTTATGGGTTTTCCTCGTTATTGGGATGGTGACTATTGGAACTTCAAAATAGATGAGTTTATTGCTAATAATAAGTTTCATCTTACTAAGGCTAAAGCCCGTCGTAAAGGTTTCTCATATAAACGTGGTAGTCAAGCTGCAAATACAATTAACTTATTTCCGAATGTTACGGTAACTCTTGCTGCTGACCAATTAGCTTATCTTACAGATAAAGGTGCTACTACGTTTATGGCTAAGAAATGTCTTGATCATTTTGAGGAACATACGTTTTGGAAAAGAGGTTACATTTCAGAAGCTATTGATGATATATTGATGGGTTATCGTGTATCAACTAAAGGTCTCAAAAACTTTGGTTGGCTTTCTAATCTTTATAGTGTTGCTATTGGTAAGAATGAATCTGCTGCTGTAGGTAAGAAAGCTATTGAGATTGACTTCGAGGAAGCTGGTAAGTGTCCTAATCTCCAAAAAGCTCTTGACGTTACTTTATCTAATACAGAATCTGGTGCTATATCTGTTGGTACTATTCGTGTTTATGGTACGGGTGGTACTAAAGGTGCTAACTGGGCTGCATTTAGTAAAGCCTTTTATAATCCCAAAATGAATAAGATGCTTTGCATGGAAAACGTTTGGGATATTAATAAACGTCATGAAGTATGTGGTTTCTTCTTTCCACAAGTATGGGATTGTGAACCTTATGTTGAACGTGGTAATTCGATTATATTCACTGCTTATGCTTGGGATAAACAAGATAAAGAGAATCACTTTCATAATAATGATAGTGAAACTCATATAATCTATAAAGCACAACGTGCTAATACTCCTGCCGAAGCGTTCATTAATACAACAGAGAATATGTTCGCTTCTCCTGAACTTAATCTACACGTTTCAGATTTAATTAATGATAATGCTACTAGATTCTTTCAAGACGGTTGGATTGTTGTTAATGATTTAGGTAATTCTAATAAAGCTGAATTTATACCAAAAGCTGAATGTATTAAACGTGATATATTTGGTAAAGGTAGATTCCATGAGTTTGTTAATCAAGTTCCGCATGGTTCTCGTGATGATACTCACGGTTGCGTTAGAATGTACTATCGTCCATTCTTAGTAAATGGTGAAGTACCTAAAGATTTATATTTTGTTAGTGTGGATGCGTATAAGGTAGATAAGGCTCAAAAAGACGTAACAGATAAACATTCTCTTTATTCTGCGCAAGTATGGATGCGTAGTAATACTATTACCCCATATCCAAATCAAAAACTACTTGTATGCGAATATATAGGGCGTTTGGACACAATGGAGCAAAATGATATAGTCACTATGGGTATGTGTCTTATGTATAATGCTGAATGTTGTCCGGAAGCTGGTACTGGTGAGACTGTTTCTAACTTCATTAAATATAAACTTAGACGTTACTTAATGCTTGATCCAACTAATGCTAATACTCGTAAATTGACTAATCCTAACAATAATGATTATGGTATTGTGATTGGTGATGGTGATAAGAAATATAATGGTCTTCGTATGCTAAAGGAGTTTATTTATGAACCTCTTTCATATACTGCTGATGGTAAACCTATTCGTAGACTTAAGTCTATTAGTAGTGTTCGATTGCTTCTAGAGTGTCAGAGATTTACTGCTGAGGGTAACTTCGACCATATTAGTGCTGCTATTGTTGCTATGTATGTCTTTCTTGCAGACTCTTTAAATACTAAGCGTCTTGTTGAAGGTAATACAGAGAATAATGACAGACGTATTGCAAATCGTTTAAATCGTCGTTAAATGGATGCTTCTAAGATTCCTAATTCTTTAGAAAAGCCTGATGTTTTTGCTTCGGAAGCTACTAAGCGTGGAGCTGTTTGGACTAAGGCTATGTGTGATTGGGTTATTGCTACTGCTCATTCTAATAATGATAAAGCAGATATTAAAGCCTTTCTTGACGCTGCGAATGGGATTGTAGATGAATCTACTTACAAATATGTAATGGCGACCTACAACTCCGTTAATGGTAGAAAAGAAGATTTGCCCGGTAAAATTAGAGATGTTGATTTTATTACTCCTATTAAAGAGAAATATATAGGAGAGTTCATTAACACCTATAATAACTACCAAGTTTATAATGCCGATATTGATGTTGTCACTAGACGTAACGCTGATCTTCGTGTTGCTCTTGATGGTCTTCTTCGTCAGCAATTTATAAACATCATGAATGCTAACGGTGTTCAAACCGGTGAGCCTTCTAAAGATCTTCCATCTGCTGAAGACTTTATGAAACAAGCTGCTAAGGATTGGATTGATGAAGAAGCTGATCGTGGTCAGAAAACTCTTAATCTTCTTAATTCCCTTATTAAAGCTAATGAGAAATATATTCAAGCTTTCTATTATTGGTTCTGTACTGAAAGCGTTTATTCTTATCGTGATGTAAGATACAATGATGTTATTTTTGAAATTATTTCTCCTCTTGAGTATTATCGAATTGATAGTGGTAATCTTTTTGTTGAAGATGATGATTATGGGATGCGAGAGTTTGATATTAACATCAATGATATAATTGGTGAATATCAAGAAGTTCTTTCTAAAAGAGATATTGCTTATATCAAAGATATAATTCATAATCATGAAAGTACGGGTGAATATACAGTTACTCCTGTTATGCTTCGTTCTCGTGAGATTGCTTTTAATCCTACGATTGATGCGCAGAATGCTGCTCCGTACCACTCCTTGCCCTCTACCGGGGTCCTCAAAGCTCGTCATTGTGTTTTTAAGGTTCCTATGAAGCGTGGTGTTCTTACTTACACTAATGCTTATGGTGAGATTGAGCAAAAGATTGTTGATGAAGATTATGTCTTAGATACTACTCTTGGTGATATTGATATTGAATATACTTGGGTTCTTCAATGTTGGGAAGCTTATCGTTTTGGTGATAAAGATTGGGGTGTATATACTAAATCTCAACCTATCATTGTTCAACGTGAAGAAGTGAATAATCTTAATCATTGTAAGTTACCTTATAATGGTTTAAGTCGTTTGATGCTTCTTAATAATCCTAAACCTATTCCTTATCGCTTATTACCTTATCTTGCTCTTTATCGTCTTTATACTTTAGTTGAGGAACGTACTATTAGTAAATTCCGATCATGGCTATTGATACCTGAAAGTTTCTTAGCTGATACTAAAGATATGACTATGGAAGAGCGTCTTGATGCAGCTAATCGAGATGGTACTCTTGTATTTGATGATAGTGAAATAGCTAAGCAACAAGCATCACTTCAAGCTATTAAAGAGATTGCTAATACTACAATGATTAATTATCTTACGACTATTAATCAAATTAAGCAGTCTATTAAGCAAGAAGGGTATGAGCTTGCTAATATGAACGATCAGCGTGCAGGAGATATTCAAGCTCGTGCCGGTAAAGCTGTTACTGAAATGGGACTTAATCAGGCTCTAATGGGATCTGTGTGGTCACTTAAAATCTTTGATTGCTTCCGCTCTCGTGATATGATGGCTAATCTTGATGCTGCCAAGATTGCTTGGATTGATGGCTATGAAGGTTCTTATGTAGATCCTAATACCAATGAGATTGTTCAAGTTCGTGTAAATGGTACTGACTTTGTTAATTCTAATTTAGGTATCTTTGTTGGTAACTCTGCTGAACTTAATGAACAAGTACGTAAGCTTGAGGAAATTGCTTTTGGTGCTGCTCAAAACGGAAATTACGATGTAGCTGCTGAGGCTGTTTGTAATCATAACATTGCTTCTTTACGCAAATATATTAAAGAAGCTGCCGAAGCTCAACGTCAATTTGAACTTCAAAAAGAAGAGATTCAAAAGAAGTGGGATGCTGAGATTGAACAAACTCGTGCTGCTAATGCGGAAGCTCAACGTAAATTTGAAGCTGAACAAGCTCAACTTGATCGCGATTCTAAGGAAGCTATTGCTGCTGATACTAATCTTACTAATATTATTATTACTGATGCTAAACTTCAAGTAGATAAGAATGGTAATGATTATATTAGTGAAGATGAATCTAATAGTGGTACTCTTGATGATTATCTTAAAATGACTAAGTTAAACTTAGATATTGATAGAGTTAATCTGGAACGTGCCAAGTTTGAGGAACAAAAGCGCATGAATCGTATTAACGCCAATAAGCCACGGAAGTCTTAATGTAGGCTCTTATTTTTGTTGAATTGAACAACTATATCGATTGAAATTTGGGTTCGTCAGAGGTCTTCATTTAAGCCTTAAAATGGCATAAATTAATTGGAATTTCAGAGAGCCGTGTGATAGGCGGTACTAATGCTATTTCTAATAATATTTCTAATGCCATTTTTAATACATATATTATTATTACATTTGTCACTGTTATAACTTAATTTATAAAAGATAAAACATTATGCCAAATCCTATTGTTCCCGGTGGTGTTACTGATAGTAGTACTACTAAAACTGCGGAAGAGATAGCTGCTGAACAAGCGGCTAAAGCTGCTAAAGAAGCAGAAGAAGCTGCTAAAGCAGAAGAAGAACGTAAGAAAGCAGAAGAGGAAGAAGCTAAGCGTAAAGCTGAAGAAGAAGCTGCTAAAACTGCTACTCAAAAAACTGAAACTGAAACTGAAACTCCTACTAAGATTGTTCTTACTACTGATGACGGTGATGTTGAGTATGATCTTGATGCTGACGGTAATGCCGTTAAAGACGGAGAGATTGTTTACACTAAAGCTCAGTTAGATGAGTTTGCTGCTGCTGAAACTCAAGAGGAAACTATAGATGTTTCTGCTATTTCTGCCATTTCTGGTTTAACTCCAGTAAATGCTGATGGTACTCCTAAGCAATACGAAATGACTGTTGAAGGTCTTGCTCAACGTGATGCTGATATTGCAGAGCTTGCTAAACGTCAAGCTGAAAGTGAGGCTATCGACAATTTCTTCCGTACTAATCCGGATATTTATCAAGCTGCTCTTTACAAACAAACGTATGGTTCTCTTGAGGGTTTTGCCAATCATGTTGATTGGACTACAATGATCCTTGAAGATAAATCAGATGATCAGTTAGAAGCTGTTATTCGTTCTGCTGAAAAACGTAAAGGTACTTCTGATGCTCAAATTGAACGTATTATTCGTTTTTCTAAAGCTGATAAAGTATTAGCTGAAACTGCTAAAGAGAGTCTTGATTATCTTGCCAATGCTCAGAGACGTGAGATTAAAGCTGCAAACGCTAGGCAAGAAGCCGAATATCAAGCTGCTCAAGAAGCTCTTGATAAAGCTTACGGTATTACCTATGATGAGAATGGTAAAGCTAAAGTGCTTAACGTTCCTGATTCTTTATACGATAAGATCGTTAATAAAGGTACTATCGGAGGTCTTGCAATTCCAACAGCAGGTGTTAAAAGAACTGTTAATGGTAAAGAACAAATTCTTTCTCGTAAAGATATTGTTAAATATTTAACAGCTCCTGTTGTTGAAGTTAATGGTGATTTCTATACGCAAGCTCAAAAAGATGTTTTTGATATGCTTGCTGATAATGAAACGTTCGCTATGGTAGCACTTCGTAACTTGTTAGGTGCTGATATTAGTCAGTTAGCTGCTGCATCTATACGACAAGAAGCTGTTCGTCGTTTGAACATTACTTCTAGTGGTAAACCTAAAGTTAAGGTATCCACTCAAGGTGGTGGTACTAAAGTTAATCCTAATAGACGTCCTATTGTTCCGGGTGGTATTATTGATTCAAATAAATAATTATCGTAACTATGCTTAGAGAAATTGGAAAAAAACAGTATTCCAAAGAGGTTTACTCTGATGCCGATATGCTATTGAACTTTAATGTTCTTGGTGCTGTCGATTTGAATAAGTCTCTTACTTATCTTTGGGGTAGGAACAGTAATCAATTCCCTCTTCTTTCTCTTACAGAAGGTCAAGGGAATATCTCTCGTAAGAAACCTATTAATGCTGGTGATACTCAGTATAAGTGGAAGATTATGGGGAAACCTACTGTCACTTCCCCGATTGTGCGTTTGATTACGCCTACTCAAACCCCCGGTAAAGGGTTTATGTCTTTCAAAGCGGAGTTCCAAGATAACTGGATTCCTTATCAGTATTCTGCTATTACTCCTGACGGAAAGCACATGGTTCGTATGCAGACCGATGGTGAGCAGACTGCTTCTGGTGGATATATCTATGAAATGATTATCCTTGGTGGTAATTCTGATGAGTTTATTGATCTCAGCAATTTTGAGAGAGGTAAATATTGGGGTATGGGTGCTCCTACGATTGCCGGTGAATTATCTACTGGTTCTCGTTCTACTGCTGAATCTTGGAGTGAAATGACTAACCAATTTGGTTTCCATAGATTCTCCAAAATTATTACTGGTAACATTGCTAATATCGTAACCGAGTTTGAACTTGATTATGATGATGGTTCTAAAGGTACTCTTTGGATGCCTTATGAAATGCGTCAGTTTGAGTTCATGCGTAGACGTTTGTTAGAAGAGGATTTGTGGTTTTCTTCTTACAATCGTGATATTAATGGTGTTGTTCATAACCAAGAAAAGCATTCAAATAAACCTATTCCTCGTGGTGCTGGTGTTCGTGATATTCTTATCGCATTCGGTAACTACTTCGAATACTCATTCATGACTATCGAGCTTATTGATATGATTCTTTCTCGTATCTTTGAGGTTCGTAATGATATTAATTTGAGTAATAAGAATATTGTTCTTTATACAGGTAAAGGTGGTTCTAAGATGTTCCAACAATGTATCAAGAATGAAGCTATTGGTAATGGTTACTTCGATAAACTTGGTGCAGAGGAGATTCAAAGTCGTGGTGGTATTTTGAGTTATGGTGCTTACTTTAATCAATATAAGCATTACTCTGGAGCTACCGTTTCAGTTAAAGTTGTTGACTTGTTCGATAGCGGTTCTCGTGCTGAGATGGATCGTAAGAACGGTCGTATGTATGGAGGTTTTCCTGTTACTTCATACACTATGGTATTCTTGGATCACTCTGTTGATAATACTTCAGGTGAACCTAATATCCAACTTGTTTGTGAAGAAGGTCGTGAATACTTATATGGTATTTACCAAGGTATTACTCCTCTTCCTAAAGAGTGGGGTGCTTACAATAAAATGTTAAGTACACGTGAGGATATTGCTACCTATGAAGTTATATCTTCTCAAGGTATTAATATGCTTAATGGTACTACTTCTTTCTGGGCTGAAATGATTTTTGAATAAGCGTACATTACGATTATTGTAAAGTATAAACTTACTAAAGTATAAACTATATGATATACTCACGCAAAATAACCTTAGCTTTAAAGCTGAATCCGACTATGTTTCAAGTCGTGAATCAGAAAAGTATTGGTGCTTTCAATACTATTTTCGGTCCAAGCATTAAAGCAGTTCTTACTCTATCTAGTAAAACTGCTGAAATGGCTTCTATACTTCCTACGATCATTGGAGCTTCTGCTGATAGTCGCAATGTAAACTTTCAAGACCTCGTTTTGAAGCATCTTAAAAACTCAACTGTTGAAGTTCCCGCTCAAGGTTATGAGCTTGAAACTGGTTGGGAATTTTCTCTTAACGATCCTGTTAAACGTGATGCTATTCTTGATTGGACTAAAAAGAACAGTATTAATACTGAGGTTGCTCCGAATAAATTAGAGAAAGCTATCTTTGATGCTATGCTATTTGGTGAAGGTACTGCGGTTCATGAAGAGAATCTGTATATGTACATGACTCCTATTAAGCCGCAAGATTATATTCTTTGGCGTCTTGCTCTACTTACTTCTACTGTTGCTAATAAACCGGAAGATGTTGAGAAATCTACTAATATTCGGTTTTACTTACATAGCATTGAAGATGTTAAGCGTATGAAAGATGCTAAGACTAAAGCTGTTGTTAATACTGCTACTAAGTTGGCTCAGTTGTTCACAGGTGATGAGTCTTCTTATAAACGTATTAGAAATATGCTTATCTGTAATGCTCCTGCCGATACTCTACAGATTATTAAAATGGAGCATGGAGATTTGCAGACAGCTGTAGCTGAACTTTCTCAAACGAACGCAGATGCGTTTATTTCTCTGTTTGATAACAAGAATGTAGAAGCAATGGCACAAGTCTATAAGTTACTTGCCGCTCAAGTCATTACGAAAGACGGTGATAATTACTTTGATACTGTGCGTCCGGAAGTAGTTCTTGGTTCTTCCATTGAGGGAGTTATGGCTTTCTTAGCTGCTCCTGAAAATGTTGAATATAAAGCACAACTTTTCACTGCTTATAAAGCTTCGGTTATAAACTAATAAAATAGTGTCAGTATGTATAGTAGTTGTAAAGAAGCACATATTGCTGTAAACGATAAGATTCAGCAGATTAATGCTAATAGGCAAGAATCTATTCGTCCGCAGTATATTGATATTGCTCTTAATGAAGCTATTGACGTACTGCTTACGCAAAAGATTAAAGCCTTTGAAGAGACTGGTCGTTATTACGATGATTTGCAGGTGCTAAAGACTACATATAGAAGTCCTCTTTACCTTCTAGCAAATGAGGGTAATAGAGGCTTCGCTTTTTTGCCTGCGAATTACCTACATGGCGTCTCTTATAATGCAAGTGTTATATATGATAAGTTTAAACGTTATCGAGTAATTGAATCTGTTACTACTAGGATTTACGTTGTTAATATCAGTGAGCTATTTAAAACTATTCCCGGTTATATAGAAGATTTCGTTATTCAAATTGGTAATGATACCGTTACGTTTCATTATCCTGCTAAGATCTATCGTAAAGAGGGTCTATTTGAATATATCAACTATATGCTCTCCATATTGCTGCGAAAAGGTTACAATGTGACTTATGAACGCTACAATAACGAGTATTACCCCGAATCACTAGTGTTTTACTTCGATACGCCACAGCTAATTGTAGTTGGAGATAAATATACTATTAAGTTAGTACAATTTGACTACAAGCGTTATTCGGGCTTATACGAGGTTATCACTTCTGACGGAGTGGTTACAAAGGTACAAAAGAGCAAACCTGCTGGTATGGATTTAGTTTCTGATGTTCAGCGTAGGGATATGCTTCAAACGTATCACAATCGTCTTAATAGACACATTCATCCTATATGTACGATAGAAAGTAATAGGGTTTTAGTAGATATGGATGATACGTTTGTGATTACTGATGTTGCTATTACATATCTTAGACAACCTATTAGGTTTGATATTGTAACTGATACTGCTACTGAACTTCCGTTTAAAACCGAGATTATTAACCTTGCTACACAGAAGCTTCTTGGTAAACTTAAAGATGAAGGTTATCAAATTGCTATAAATGAAAGTAATTCTTTAAAATAAAACGTTACTATGAGAATTGTAAGTTACGGAAAAACATTTGTCGATAATGTTACTGTTGATACTAAGTTATCTAACGGTCAACTCGGCATTTGTACTGCTTATGGTACTGCTTTGCCTACTACTGGTAGACCTGAGCCGTTTGTAATTATGTCTGCAATTCCTACTAAGGACGGTGGATTTATGAATCAACGTGGAGTGGATATTAATCCTTTTAACTTCACTTATAACGTTCGTAAATATACGGAAACAGATCAGAAAGAAACTATTATTCTTAAAGGTCTTACGAATCCGGCACTTAAGTCTGCTGAAGGTATTGTATATAATGCAGATGCTGAGTTCTGTGGTGCTATTGAAATTTGTTCTTCTGAGGAGTATCGCCATGGTTTGACGGTTAATCCTAATCCTCAGATTGTTCAAATACCTGTTCGGATTCATGCTACTGATACCGTTGATCGGTTGGTAGAGAAGATTAAGAAGAACCTTAGTCTTACTGCTTATAACAAAGAGTTGTTTGATATTACTATCGAGAAAGCTGATGGTGCTGTTCAGATAACTGTTGTTGCTAAAAAGCCTACCAAATTGACGATGAACGTATTCGGTATTCTTGCCGATCAAAAAGCCAATGGTACTATTACCGTTAAACATACGAAGTTATCCGGTTTCTTAGCTGATGTTGCTCTTAGTGATGAAGACCTTCGTTATTCTCTGATTAACATGGGTTGGAATCCTCATGATGAGTGGCAGAAAGCTTGGGGTATTGGTGACCCGAAAGTTGGCTTTGATAAAGTCGCTTATCTTGTTATTTCTACGGCTGAGTTTAATCAATTCCCTGAGATTGCCGCTGATAACAATAGTCCTCGCAAATTCCAAATCATTGTTGGTACAGAAGCTGTGATCGATGCTGTTGTAAATAAACTTGAAGCTATTAAGACTTTAGCTAAAGGTTCCGGCGATAATGCCATTTCTCTGAATACTGCAACTGACTAAAGTTGCTTGGAAAACTACGCAGTGCTTAACGGTTCTGCGTAGTTATATTTGTTTAAACTTAATGCTATGGAATGTAATATTAAAATTGTCAAGTTAAAACAAGTTCTTCCTCTTGGTACATTTCCTAAGCGTGAGCATAACGTTCGATTCTTCTATCATCGTACTGATGGTTGTTACTATATGTATGATGAAAAAGGTTGCGAAATTAATCTAACTACTGATGGTAATATTATTGCTATTGATAGAGAGTTGATTGTTGGTAGTGAGTCTTTGACTGATGACACTCTTGTTTGCATTGGTCTTAAAGCTAATTATGTGCATCCTAGTCGTGGTATTAGAAATAATACTTGTGGTTGTCAAGATACATATATTCGTGCTTGGACTTACATCAAAGATCTTCAAGATTTTATGCAGTCTGGTCATATCGAACGTGATTACTATAGAGTTACTTTAGTTCCTTCTCCTGAAGAAGGTGGTATTGTTGGATGTAGTGGTTCTGCTATTGTTCCTGATGAAAACTCAGATGGCTTCCGTTTCCAATTTGAAGCTGGTAGTCGTGTTGAACTTTATGCTAAACCTGTTCAAGGTTATCACTTTAAAGGTTGGAAAGAGTTCCATACTAATGAGATTATGTCTATTAGTCCTAATTGGTCTTTTACTATTAAGAAAGATATGGATTTGATAGGCGTATTTGAAAAGGATGAAGCTCCTATTGAACAATTCTATATTAATGTCAATGCTGATCCGGCTAATGCAGGATATGTAGTTGGTGCCGGAACATTCCTAAAAGGTACAAGGCATTCTATAACAGCTGCGGCAATTCAAGGGTATCATTTTACTCATTGGACTGATAGTTTAAATCGTATTGTTTCTACTAATCTTCAATATGATCTTGTTGTTGAGAAAGATGAAACTTATACTGCACACTTCGAGCTTGATGCTCCTGTTATTGAGGAGTACAATGTAAATATTATAACTAATCCTGCTGATAAAGGTTCAGTTAGCGGTGGCGGTACTTATAAGTCCGGTCAAACTGCAATAATTGTTCCTAGTCCGGTTGAGGGTTGGGCTGTTGATACAGTTACTGCTTCTGGTGGTAATCTTGTAGATAATGGTAATGGTACATATAGCATCGTTGTTACACGAGATCTTACGATTACGGTAAACTTTAAAGAAGCTATTCGTTATTTCACGTTTAGTATCGTGGCAGATGCGAATGGTTTAGTTCGATATAAAGATATTAATGATGCTTGGTCTCAATGGGCAGAAAGACACGAAGTCACTGCTCCGGAAAAGACTATTGTCACTATCGCTGGTAAAGCTAACGGAGGTTATGAATTTGAAAAGTGGGTAACGCCTACTGGTGCTAATCTTCCTAATAATGAAAACAATATCATTGTTGAAGAGGGTCTGCATCGCAAAATTTATACTGCTTATTTTAAGGAAACTTACATTCCACCTGAAACTCATATTGTTAATATTACTGCTGGTTCTAATGGTAAATGCAAATATAAGATTGGCTCTGGTGAATATTCAGAAGCTGCATCTTCGCATTCTAACATTAGTGTTACTGACGGTGAGACAATTGAGGTATTAGGTGTTCCTGATAGCGGTTATTCTTTTGAACAATGGAATATTGGTGGAACTACTTCTAACTCTAATCCTTATTCAAAGGTTATCACTGAGAATGTAGATTTTTCTTGTACGTTCGTAGAGATTCCACCGGAAGAAGTTACTATTACGGTAGGTTCTGACGGAACTAATGAAACTCGTTATCGTATAGGTGATGGTTCTTGGTCTAGTTGGTCTACTTCTGAACACACGTTTAAAACTGCTGTAGGTTCGATTTATTCAGTTGAAGCTCGTGCGGTTGGCAATTACAAGTTCAGAGAGTGGAATACAAGTGGTGCAAAGGTTTCAGATAATCCTGCAACATTCACTGCTAAAACCGGAACGAATGCAACGCATATTGCTACGTTTGATCAAGTAATCATGCGAACGCTAACTCTTACTGCTGGAACGGGTGGTAAATGTCGTGCAAAGATCAATGGAAGTTGGAGCGACTATTATAGTGGCACAAAGACTTACTCTGATATTGTTGACGGAACTACCGTTTCTGTAGAAGCATTAGCAGATAGCGGCTATCATTTTAAGGAATGGACTGATTCGGGTGCGCCCTCGACTACTTC
>OIWQ01003455.1_pt1 | contig 14212 bp, 9 predicted proteins | sample 1587571 | NCBI WGS metagenome assembly OIWQ01 (sample SAMEA3888910, study PRJEB22519) | human gut metagenome | biome: human gut; feature: human-associated habitat; material: faeces | place: Denmark | collected 2010 | reverse complement strand
AGCTCGAGGAGCGCTGCCGAAGGCTCGAGACCGAGGTGGCCTACCTAAAAAAATTACGCGCCCTGGTCGAGAGGGACGGGCTCTGACCAGGGCGAAAGCCGAAGCGGTCGCGGCCCTGCGCGCCGAGGGGCACGCGCTCGGGCACCTGCTCGCATGCGCCGAGCTCAAGCGGTCGACCTACTACTACGCCCTCGCGCACCCGCCGAGGCCCACGCGCGCCGAGCTCTGGGAGGCGGCCGCCGAGATCTTCTCGCGCACCGCCAACGGCTGCGGGCACCGGCAGATAGCGATGTGCCTCAGGGCGGAAGAGGGGGCCGTGATAGCCGACAAGACCGTGCTCAAGATGATGCGCGAGATGGGGATTCGCTGCGGCATCAGACGCGAGACGGCCTACCACAGGTACAACTCGTACAGGGGCGTCGTCGGCAGAACGTTCGAGAACGTGATCGCGAGGGATTTCGACGCCGGGGCCCCGTGGCAGAAGCTGGGGACGGACGTCACCGAGTTCAAGGTGGCTGGCGGTAAGGCCTACTGGGCCCCGACGCTGGACTTCTGCACCAAGGAGATCGTGGCGAGCGACATATCGACCACGCCCGACATGGCCCAGCAGGTGAGGATGCTCGACGAGCTGCTGTCCAAGATCCCCGAGGGCGTCGCCCCGACCATGCACTCGGACCGGGGCTGGCAGTACCAGCACGCCTCGTACACATCCAGGCTCGAGGCCGCCGGCATCGTCCAGAGCATGTCCAGGAAGGCGAACTGCATCGACAATGCCGCCACCGAGCAGCTCTTCGGCCACGTCAAGGACGAGTTCTACAGGGGCCGCGAGTGGAAGACGTTCGAGGATTTCAAACGCGACCTGGAGGAATACATAGTCCACTGGAACACGAGCCGGAGGCAGGTAAGATTGAAGGGCCTGACCCCGGAGGAGTACCGGAATCAGGCCCTTGCGGTCTAGTCGCTATTTAGGGCGTCCAAGATTTGGGGCGCAGTTCAGTTTGCGGCAGGGCTTTTGGAAGGGGACTTGGTTGTGAGGGCTCGTTAGACGAGCTTGGCCTCGAGCTCGGCGATGCGCTTGTAGGCATCGATGGTAAAGCGGGCCTGCTTCTCCAGGATCATAGTGGTCATGAGAGTGTCCTGAGCGTGAGCCATGATGAAGGTCATCTCCATCTCGCCACCGCCGGCCTCCTGCGAAAGCAGCTTGGTCTGCGTGTCGTGGGCACCGATGAGCGCATCGCTGGCATCCTTGTGCAGCTGCTCGGCCTTCTCAAAGTCACCCTCGCGAGCAGCATCGAGCGCTGCAAGCAGATCGGTCTGGGCGTCACCTGCGTATGCGACGATCTCGAATCCAACCATCGAGATTTCTTCTTTGGTTGCCATGTTGCGTTCCTTTCACATATGAACCAATGGAGAGCATCGCGTCCGGGCATACGCGCTGCGTTGTGTATGACAGAAACAATAACATTCAAACAAAAAAGAACAGCGCAAAACGTAATTTCGAGCTATGAACGGTCACTTTTCGACCGTGAACGGTTTTTAAACCAATTTAAACAATATCGAACACAATTAGCGGAAACCCAAACAGACCCGCGCCCTAGCGTACATCGCGCACCGTATCGCCCTCGACGAGCTCGCCCGGAAACAGCATGTGCTCCACACCGGGCGCAACGCCCTCGGCGCCGGCAATCTTGTCGACCGCCCACATGCCGACGCGCTTGTTGTCAAAGCGCACCGTGGTCAGGCGACGGTCGGGCACGATATCGCCCAGGCTATCGTCAACACCCACCACGCTCACGTCCTGGGGCACGCACTTCCCGCGTGACTCGAGCCCACGGATGCAGCCGTAGGCCATGGCGTCGTTGGAGGCATAAATGGCCGTGCAGGTCGGATCATCCGCAAGCACCTGGCCGGCAGCATATCCACTCTGCGCCGTCCAGTCGCCGCGCACGAGCTGCGGGGGCTCAATGCCATGCGCACGCAATGTCTCACGCCAGCCTTCCTCGCGCCGCATGCCCGAAAGCGAGCGCTCGGGGCACGAGATAAAGTGCACGGTCTTGTGTCCCTGCCCCAGCAAGTACTCGACCACTTGGCGTGAACAATCGAACTGATCGTTATCGACCGTCGAGCACAACGGGTGCTCCAGCATGGTAACGAGCACTGTCTGCATACCGGGCAGCGGTTCAAAGGTTCCAAAGTCCGCCGGCATGCGGTTCATGATTACAACCATACCGTCCACCGGCAGTGCACTCATACGCGACGATGCGCTCTCGAGGGTATACGGATGCCCGTCTACTTTAGTGAGGGTGATGGCATAGCCGTGCTTATCGGCGGCGGCGGCAAAGCCCTCCATGCGGTCGAGGTTGCCGGTACCGGTAATGTTGAACATGGCAACGCCGACGGTCTTAAACTTGCCACGGCGCAGCGATCGACCGGCAAAATTGGGGCGATACCCCAGCTCGCGCATGGCGGCACGCACGCGTTCCTTGGTCTCGGGGCGCACGCTGGGCGAATCGTGCACCGTACGCGAGACTGTCTGCTCCGAGACGCCCGCGAGGCGCGCTACGTCTTTGACGGATACCGATTTTTTAACAGCGGCCATAGGTCGATCTTTCTATGTCAACGATGCCATTGGTGGCACCTTGCGCAGTCATTTTTAACGCCTTCAAGTATATCCAACGCCTCCCCCACCATACGCTCACCACCCAAAACCTACCGTTCACCGACATTTTTGCTTCCCCGAACGGCTTTTAGCGCCCAAATGTTAACGTTGCCATTGTGCAAACACAGAGCCACCGGGCGGCTCAAACGTTTACGCGTAAGGAATCGACGGTTCGCAGGCACAGGAACCACCGGTTCGCTTCTTTTTTTGTGTCACAAAATGGCAACGTCAACATTTTGGCAACCGAATGTCAAAAGCTACCATCGTTGCTAACCCACCGACTCTTAGGAGCTTTGCATGGAGCAACTCATCGCCATCATCGAAAAGGGCCAGCCCTTTTTCAACGCGATCGCCCGCAACAAGTACCTCAAGGCGATCCGCGACGGCTTTATCTCCGTCATCCCCATCATCATCTTCTCGTCCATCTTCTGCCTGGTAGCCTCGGTCCCCAACATCTGGGGTTTCTACTGGCCCGATGACATCAACAACGCCCTGTGGAAGTGCTACAACTACTCCATGGGCATCCTGGCCATCGCCTGCGCCGCCACCACGGCCAAGCACTTCGCCGACGCTCAGAACCGCGATCTGCCCAAGAACAACCAGATCAACTTCATCTCGTGCATGTGCGCGGCCATCATCGGCTTCTTGCTCCTTTCGAGCGACACCATCGACACGGACGCCGCCAGCGGCTTCAACACCACCTACCTTGGTTCCAAGGGCCTGCTGACCGCTTTCATCGCTGCGTTTGTGACTGGCATCATCTACAAGTTCTTTATCAAGCGCAACATCACCGTCAAGATGCCCGAGCAGGTTCCGCCCAACATCTCGCAGACCTTCAAGGACATCATCCCCTTCTCCGTCTGCATCACCGTCTTTTGGGTTTTTGACATCGTCTTCCGCGCTGCTTTTGGCTTCTGCTTTGCCCAGGGCGTCATCCAGGTGTTCCAGCCCCTGTTCACCGTTGCCGATGGCTACATCGGCCTCGCTGTGATCTACGGCGCCATGAGCCTGTTCTGGTTCGTGGGCGTCCACGGCCCCTCGATCGTCGAGCCCGCCATCGCCGCCGCCCTCGTTGCCAACATGACCGACAACCTGGCTGCGTTCCAGGCTGGCCAGCACGCTTCCGCTGTCCTGACCCAGGGTGCCCAGTACTTCGTCGTCTGCATGGGCGGCACCGGCGCCACGCTCGTCCTGGTCTTTATGTTCTGCTTCCTGGCCAAGTCCCAGGAGATGCGCGCCGTCGGTAAGGCCGCTATCGTTCCCGTGTGCTTTGCCGTCAACGAGCCGCTGCTGTTCGCCGCACCCATCGTGCTCAACCCCGTCTTCTTTGTCCCGTTTGTCTTTGCCCCGATCGCCAACATCTGGATCCTCAAGATCTTTATCGACTTCTTGGGCATGAACGGCTTTATGTACACCCTGCCTTGGACCGTCCCCGGCCCCATCGGCACCATCATGGGCCTGGGCTTCCAGCCGCTCGCCTTTGTGATGCTCGCCCTTATCCTGGTCGTCGACTTCGTTCTGTACTACCCGTTCTTCCGAGCCTATGACGCCCAGAAGTGCGCCGAGGAGGCCGAGATCTCCCAGGAGGAGCTCGCCGCCAAGAACGCCGAGAAGGCCGCCAAGCTTAACGATGCCTTCCAGGGCAAGGCCGATGCCAAGAGCGTTGCCGCCGGCGCTGCTGCCGAGGCCGTGAAGTCCGACGTCGCTCCCGCCGCCACCGAGGCAACGACCGCCAGCGACCTCAACGGCAAGCGCGTGCTCGTGCTCTGCCAGGGCGGCGGTACTTCGGGCCTTCTCGCCAACGCGCTGGCCAAGGCTGCCAAAGAGCGCGGCATCAATCTTGAGACCGCTGCCGAGGCCTATGGCAACCACGTTGACATGCTCCCCGACTTTGACCTGGTCGTCCTGGCCCCGCAGGCTGCCAGCTACCTGGCCGACCTGCAGAAGGACTGCGAGCGCGTGGGCAACAAGTGCGTCGCCTGCCGTGGTAAGCAGTACATCGAGCTCTCCCAGAACGGCGACAAGTCTCTCGCCTTCGTCGCCGAACAACTTTCGAAGTAAGTAACGCTCAGGGCCAGCCGACCATCCACAGCCGGCTGGCCCTTCGATTTAGACGATTGGATCATCATGTCCGTTAACCCCGCTAGCGTCACCAACCCGCCCGCGCAGTTTCCCGAGGACTTTGTCTTTGGCGGCGCCACTGCTGCCTACCAGGTAGAGGGCGAGACCCGCACTCACGGTAAGGGCAAGGTTGCCTGGGACGACTTCCTGGAGGCCCAGGGCCGTTTCTCCCCCGATCCCGCTTCGGACTTCTACAACCAGTACCCCGTCGATTTGGAGCTGTGCGAGGAGTTTGGCATCAACGGCATTCGCCTCTCCATCGCCTGGAGCCGCATCTTCCCCAACGGTATCGGTGAGATTAACCCCGAGGGTGTCCAGTTCTATCACGATCTCTTCGCCGAATGCCACAAGCACCACGTTGAGCCGTTTGTCACGCTGCATCACTTCGATACGCCGCTGTCCCTCTTTGAGAAGGGCGACTTCCTCAACCGCGAGACCATCGACGCCTTTGTGGACTTTGCCACCTTCTGCTTTAAGGAGTACGCCGACCAGGTGACCTACTGGTTCACCTTTAACGAGATCTGGGCCGACGCCTCCAACACCTACATCGAGGGCACCTTCCCCGGTGGCGTTAAGGCGCATCTGGCCGAGGCCTTCCAGTGCGAGCACAACATGATGCTCGCCCACGCCAAGGCAGTACTGGCCTTCCACAACGGCGGTTTTAAGGGCAAGATCGGCGTCATTCAGTCGCTGGAGTTTAAGTATCCGCTCAACGAGAACGACCCCGCCGACATCAAGGCCGCCAACAACGAGCACGTGCTGCAGAACCAGTTCTTGCTCGACGCCACCTTCCGCGGCGACTACGCGCCCGACACCCTCGAGTGCGCCAACCGCTTGGCTGCCGTCTCGGGCGGCACCATCGAGATCCTGGACGAGGACCTCGAGATTATGCGCGAAGCCGCGCTCTACAACGACTACCTGGGCGTTAACAACTACCAGTGCCGCTTCTTGAAGGCTTACGACGGCGAGAACGACCTGCACCACAACGGTACGGGCGAGAAGGGCACTGGCCGCTGGCGCGTTAAGGGTATTGGCGAGCATGTGAACAAGCCCGGCATCCCCACCACCGACTGGGACTGGATCATCTATCCCGAGGGTCTGTTCGATCTGCTCGTCTACATTAAGCAGCGCTACCCCAACTACAAGCAGATCTTCATCACCGAGAACGGCATGGGCTACAAGGACCCCTACAAGGACGGTTTTGTGGACGACCAGCCGCGCATCGACTACATCGAGCAGCACCTGCGCTGGTTGCTCAAGGCCATGGAGGTGGGTGTCAACGTGGGCGGCTACTTCCTGTGGAGCCTGCAGGATCAGTTCTCCTGGACCAATGGCTACAACAAGCGTTACGGCTTCTTCTACGTTGACTTTGAAACCCAGAAGCGCACGCCCAAGGCAAGCGCATACTGGTATAAACACGTGGCGCAGACCCGTCGTCTGGACTAGCGGCTGGCGGGGTCGCCTGCCCACATAACCTGTCCCCATTTCTCAGCCGGGGGCGGCACGTCACACGGCGCGCCGCCCCCAGTCTTTTGTTTTTGTTCGGCCTGGGGGCCGTTTGTCTCAATCTGTAACATCTAGCCGAGTTTTTGGGTCCTACCTGTTACAGATTGAGACGAACAGGATTGCTCTTTCCGAAGAATCTAAATCTGTAACACGTAGCCCGCTTTTGACCGTCTACCTGTTACAAATCGAGACAAACGGAGTAGGACCTAACCCCGTATGTCCCTAACAGTCGAGCGTTCGACCAGCGTACTCGGCACATGAATCGCCTCGATAGACGAGCTCTCTCCAATCGCCGCCTCAAACGCAAGCTTACCGACACCGCGCAAATCAAATCGCAGCGTCGTCAGCCGATTGTGAGGAACAAGTCCCTCGAGTGCGTCGTCGATACCAACCACGCTCACGTCGTCGGGCACGGACAGGCCCGCGTTCTCGAGCGCGGCGATAACGCCCAGCGCCATCTGGTCATTTGCCGCAAGCACGGCAGTCGGCGCCTGCGACCCGCCGGCAAGCACCTCGGCCGCAATCCGCTCGCCCATGGCGTACCCACTGTCCGCACTCCAATCGCCACGCAGCATCGGAGCGGCATCGACATGAGCACGACCCAGCGTATCGCGCCAACCGGCCTCACGAAAACGCGAGGAAATCGAGTTTTCCGGACCCGCCACAAACCGCATATTCGAGTGACCATGTTCCAGCAGATAATTGGTCAACAGCTCGCACGAACCATACTGGTCGGAGTCGATCGTCGTGCAGCGCGGATGCGCATACATGGACAGGATGACCGTTCGCACTCCCGGCTGGGGAACAAACTCCTCAAAATCGGGAGCCATGCGGTTCATGTTGAGAATCATGCCGTCGACGGGTCGCTCGACCATGCGGCGCGAGGCATCGGCAAGTGCATAGGGCTTGTCGCCGCCCATCTCGATCATAGTGACGGCAAAATCGTGCTCGCGCGCCGCTTGCATGATACCCTCGAGCGTCGCCAGGTTACCGACACGTGTGATGTTGTACATGCACAGGCCAATAGAACGATACGACCCGCCGCGCAACGCCGCTCCAGCAAAATTGGGACGAAAGCCCAGCTCTTCCATGGCGGCCAGCACACGCTTGCGCGTCTTTTCCGTCACGTTGGGCATACCGTTGACCACGCGAGACACAGTCTGGCGGCTCACGCCAGCGAGCGCCGCAACCTCTGCCGCGCTCGCCGAACGACCATTCCTTGTCTGCTGATCCATGCCTTCCACGCTAACCTGCTTCCCAACTATTCCCCGCGCCCATGGCGCATCGTACATACATTGATAACGTGCTCATGATACCCGAGCCATATACCACAACATGAAAACTTCTGTCAATCAAAACCGCTTACCGAACAAATACAACCGTTCGCGGCTGTTTGAAGTTGTTTTGTTTCTATACATCCCAGCCGGATGTTAACGTGCTCATTGTCAAATGTTCACGTGCTCATTTTGGTTCTAATCATTTTAAGATAGTGTTTATCGGGCTTTTTCACCGCTGAACGCTAACCATGGAGCCTCCTGAGCGCAAACGCACAATATCGAACAGCGAGACGAGAGGGTGTATGCATATGTCTTTGCTAAACCGCGTACAGCAGCTGCCGAAGGGCTTTGTTTGGGGCGCCGCAACCGCCGCGTACCAAACGGAAGGTTCCACGAAGGTGGCAGGCAAGGGTAAGACCATGTGGGACGATTACCTTGTCGCCCAGGGTCGCTTTTTGCCCGACCCGGCCAGTGATTTCTACAACCGCTACGAGGAGGATATCCGCCTTTCTTCCGAGCATGGACTCAACGCCATCCGTGTGTCCATCGCCTGGACCCGCATCTTCCCCAACGGCGACGATGCCGAGCCCCTCGCCGAGGGCGTTAAGCACTACCACGAGCTGTTCGCCTGCTGCAAAAAGTATGGCGTCGAGCCCTATGTGTCCCTGCATCACTTTGACTCCCCCGCCGCCCTGTTCAACCAGGGCGACTGGCTCAACCGCAAGACCGTCGACGCCTATGTGCGCTATGCCGAGTTCTGCTTCCGCGAGTTCCGCGAGGTCAAGAATTGGTTCACCATCAACGAGCTCATCAGCCTCTCGCACTCCCAATACATCCAAGGCAACTTCCCGCCCAACCATCACTTTGATGTGACGAGCGGCATCCAGAGCCAGCACAACGAGCTCGTTGCCCACGCCCGCGCCGTCAACCTGTATAAGGATCTTGACGAGACCGAGCACCTGGGCGGACGCATTGGCATGGTCAACGTCCTGACGCCGGCATATCCTGCCACAGACTCGCCCGCCGACCAGCACGCCGCCGACCTGTACAACGCCTTCTACACCGACTTCATCATGGACGGCGCCTTCCTGGGTCACTACTCCGCGCGCACCCTCTCACTCATCAACGAGATTCTGCGTGCCAACAACGCCACGCTTACGGTTGAGGACAGCGACATGGAGGAGCTCGCCAAGGCGGCGCCCCGCAACGATATGTTCGGCCTCAACTACTATCAGTCGGCGTTTATCGCCGCCTACGATGGCGAGTCCACCAACAGCTTTAACGGCACCGGAGACAAGGGCACCTCGTGCTTTAAGTTTAAGGGCGTCGGGCAGCAGGTCGATATGCCGGGTATCCCCACCACCGACTGGGATTGGCTCATCTACCCGCAAGGCCTCTACGACACGCTCAAGCACATCAGCGCCACCTATCCCAACCTCCCCGTCATCTATATCACCGAAAACGGCCTGGGCCACAAGGACCCCGAGCCCGACGCAAACGGCATCGTCGCCGATCCCGAGCGCATCGACTTTGTCGACCAGCACATGGAGAAGGTGCTCCGGGCGCGCGCCGAGGGCGTCGACGTCCAGGGCTACTTTATCTGGAGCCTGCAGGACCAGTTCTCGTGGGCCAACGGCTATAACAAGCGCTACGGCCTGTTCTACATCGACTTCGACACGCAAAAACGCTACATCAAGCAGTCGGCACTCTGGTACAAGGAGCTCGCCGACACTATGGCGGACGCGCAGTAGCGCATCGCCTCGCTTTCCCCCGAGAGGGGAGCGGCCCTATGCGATACAAACCCAGCCGCTCCCCTCTCTCCCCCTGGGACCGACCCCGCCTGCACCCGGGCTTTTAGCAAGCGGGAGACCATATAGGTTTTCAACGTCCATGCCATTAAGATTTCATGCAAAGAGGAGCGTGAACTATGGAATCGATCGTTAAGTTCTTGGAGAAAGGTCAGCCGTACTTCGACAAGGTCTCTAAGAACATCTACCTTCAGGCCATTAAAGACGGCTTTTTGGCAGCAATGCCCATCATCCTGTCTTCTTCTGTCTTCCTGCTTATTTCGACCCTGCCGGGCGTTGTCGCCACGGTCGGCGGCTTTACGCTGCCCGACTGGTGGAACGTCGACGTCGTGAACTTCTGCAACAAGGTTTACAACTTCACGATGGGCGTCGTGGGCATCATGGTCGCCGGCACCACCGCAAGCGCGCTGACCGGCTCCAAGAACCGCCGCATGCCTGCCGGCAAGGCCATCAACGCCACGAGCACCATGGTCGCCGCCATGTGCGCTATGCTCATCTTGGCCGTTACCCAGACGAGTGCCAAGATCGACGGCGCCGATGTCTCGGTGTTCTTTACCGACAACATGGGCACCAAGGGCCTACTGAGCTCCTTTGTCGCCGCATTTGCCACGGTCAACATCTATGCCTTCTGCATTAAGCGAGACATCACCATCAAGCTGCCCAAAGAAGTCCCCGGCGCCATCGCCCAGAACTTCCGCGACATCTTCGCCTTCAGCTTCTCCATCCTGTTTGTCGCCGTCATCGACGTTATCTGCCGCACCTGCTTGGCCGTCCCGTTTGCCAACGTCATCTCCACGCTGGTGAGCCCGCTGTTCGCCGCTGCCGATTCCTACGCCGGCCTCGCCCTCATCTGGTTCATGATCCCGCTGTTCTGGTTCATGGGCATCCACGGCCCCTCGGTCGTTAAGCCTGCCCTCAACGCCGCGCTGTTTGGCAACATCACCACCAACCTCGCCACGCTGCAGGCCGGCGGTCACCCCGCCCTCGCCCTGACCGAGAACTTCGGTAACTACATCGGCGAACTCGGCGGCACCGGCGCCACGTTCATTGTCCCGATCATCTTCCTGCTCTTTATGCGCTCCAAGCAGCTCAAGGCCGTCGGCAAAGCCTCTGTCGTACCCGTGATGTTCGCCGTCAACGAACCGCTGCTGTTCGCCGCGCCCATCATCCTCAACCCGTACTTCCTGATCCCGTTCCTGTTTGCCCCCGTGGCCAACGTCCTCATTGGTAAGTTCTTCATCGACTTTTTGGGCATGAACGGCTTTATCTATGCCATGCCGTGGGCACTCCCCGGACCGATCGGCACCTTCATCGACACCAACTTCCAGCCGATCTCTCTGGTCCTGGTTGTCGTCCTGCTGGTCGTTGACTTCTTAATCTACTACCCGTTCTGCAAGGCCTACGACAACGTCCTGTGCAAGCAGGAGGCCGAGACCCTGGCCGAAGAAGAGGCCGAGGAGACCAAGGCCGTCAAGACCGCTGCCGCCCCCGCCGTTGAGGCTCCTGTTGTCGAGACCGCTTCTGCCACTGAGGCCTCCGCAGCTCCGTCCGCCCTTAAGGGCAAGGATCTGAGGGTTCTGGTTCTGTGCGCTGGCGCCGGCACCTCTGCACTGCTCGCCAACGCGCTTAAGGAAGGCGCCGACGAGCTGGGCATCGACATTACCGCCAACGCCGGTGCCTACGGCAGCCACTACGCCATCATGGACCAGTACAACGTCATCGTCCTGGCTCCGCAGGTTCGCACCTATTACAACGAGATGAAGGCCGACACCGACCGCCTGGGCATCACGCTGCTGTCGCCCAAGGGCAAACAGTACATCGACCTCACTAAGGATCCCAAGGGTGCCGTCGCCTGGATCGAGGAAAACCTCGAGGCATAAAACGCTGACGCCACCTGCCGCTCGCAGAAAAAAAATGGCCCGTGCATCGATGCGTGATGCGCGGGCCATTTTGTTTAGACCGCACCCGTCCTCCTGTTCATCTTAATCTGTAACATCTAGCCGAGTTTTTGGGTCCCAGCTGTTACAGATCGAGGTGAACGCACAGGCCAAGCCAAAAATCTCAATCTGTAACATGTAGACCGCTTTTGACCGCTTAGATGTTACAGATCGAGACAAACAGATGGGTCAATCCAATCAATCTAGATCTGTAACACCTGGCTGGTCATTTCACTCCTAACTGTTACAGATCGAGACAAAGATGATGGCTGGGTAGACAAAATCTCAATCTATAACACCTAGTCGAGTTTTCGGGTCCCACCTGTTACAGATTTAGACGAGCAGGCCGAGCACGTCTACGCCCGCAGATCCCTTACGCTGGAACGCTCGACCAACACGCCCGAGACGAGCGTACGACTTCTGGAGCTCGGGGCTTCCAGACCTGCGACGACCTCGTTAAGCGCACGGATGCCCAGTTCGCGGTGGCGAAACTTCACCGACGTCAGAATCGAGTTGGGAATCGTCTTGTAGAGCTCATCGTCGAAGCCGATCACGGACACGTCGTCGGGCACATTGAGCCCTTTGTCACGTAGAGCCATCATCACGCCGTTTGCCATGCAGTCGTTAGCAGCGAGGACCGCCGTGCAATCGGGCTTATCGGCAAGCACAAGGCCCGCGGCATAGCCACTATCCGCATTCCAATCGCCTTGCAGAGGCTCGGGCGGCTCAATGCCACGTGCCTCGAGTGCCGCTCGCCAACCTTTCATACGGCACTGGCTCGACAGTGACTCTTTCTTACCAGAGACGAAGTACACGTTCTTGTGCCCGTGGTTCAAGAAGTACTCGCACGCCATGCGCGCGCCGCCCTCTTGGTCGTCACTGACGGTAGAGCAGGTAGGATGTTCCATCGGTGTGATAATCACCGTCTTGAGGTCTTTCGGCGCCTCAAAGGTATCAAAGTCATCGACCATCTGGCGCAGGTTGAAAATCATGCCGTCGACGGGGAGCTGCGACATCCTACGCGCCGCTTCGGCAAGGGTCATCTTCTCCCCCGCCCGCTTTTTGATCATCGTGAGCGCAAAGCCGCGTTCTTCGGCGGCATCTGCGATACCGTCAATCATGTCCACGGCACCGCCCGACAAGTGGAACAGCACCACGCCGATGCACCCGGCGAACGGATAGAGCACGTTGATGATCGTCCCGAACGGGATCACCGATCCGGCGAAGATACCGACCAGAGCCGTCACGACGATGATGATCCGTTGCTTCGTGCTCTTGTCGGCGGCGAACGCGCCGCCCACCGAGAGTAAGGTCTTCCAGCTGAAATCAGATTTGTTTTTCTCCATAATGTACTCCCCTGTGGCCGCCGTGCGGCCTTTTTCTCCTTTGTCCCTTTTCTCTCTTACACCCAGCCAGTGAAGGGCCTGCGGCACAGGCCGCTGTGCACCCAGTTCAGCATCGTGATGAAGTCGTAGACCCGGCACTGCGTCGCCGCCTGAATCAGATAGGCATACGGCGGCATCTCCGTGCACTCGAGCAGGAACGCGCCCGTCTCGGGATACTCGCGGACAATCTCCTCCGCCTTGCCGAGCAGCTCCTGCTTGATCTGCGCGTTGTCGAACTCGCACGAGTCATCAAGGATGACCTTGAACTGTGGCTCCTTACCCAGCCCGCGGATCATGCAGCGCTCGATTACCTCATCCGGCACGCTGCACGCGCGCAGCAGATCCGGCGCGCAGGACTCCTCATTCGCCGTCAGGACGGCGATTTTCTCGTCCGGCTTCAGCGTCGCGGCGATCCACGGCAGCTGCACAAGGCTCGACAGCGCCACCGGGATGTCCAGCTTCGCCGCCAAACGCTTCTGATAGTGCCCAAAGAAGCCGCAGGCCCCCGTCACCGCGCGCACGCCGTACTTCTTCAGCTCCTTGCAGCCCTCGAGGATTCTCTCATACGCCGCTTTCTCGCCCACAAAGATCATCTTGTTGTCGACTTCGCGCAGAAACTGGAACTGCACCGGGAAATTGTACGTCCAAGCGTTCATCACGTTGCCGGGCAGCGTGGGGAACCAGATTTTCTCGTGGCAGAGCACGCCGATCGCGCCGCCCGCCACCACCTGGCCGCTTTTCTGGCGGATGACTGTGTCATCCGTGCAGGGATTCAGGTATCCAAACTGTCCGTTCTCTTCCATAACCACAGCATCGGCGGCCGCTCCGTCGCCGACCTCGTCGAGCAGCGCCTGCAGACCCTCCGCGCCGCCGAAAAATCCAAGAAAAAGTAAAAAAACAGTGCCGAACCGCTGGTTCGGCACTGTTTTTTTCAGTCTCACAGAGTTCGCGGTTCGGAAGCCGCAAAAAACTCTTTGCACGGAGCCGGAGTGTCGCAGCCCTGCCGCAAGCGGCAGGGCAAGGCGCGGAGTGAAGCGCAACCCCTCCATCAAAAGGGTTTACCCTTTTGATGGAAGATTAAGCATCTCCGCATGATCCGCCCAGTCGTTGCCGTCCTGCAGCGTCACGGCGACGAGCGTGCGCCCGTCGCGCCTTACGCAGCTGACGAGCGTGCGCCCGGCGGCCTTCGTGTAGCCGGTTTTCATGCCGATGCAGCCCTCGACGCTCTGCAGGAGCTTGTTATGGTTCGTCATGGTGCGCCCGCCCACCGTCACGCTCCGTGTCGAGCACAGGCGCACGAACGTCGGGTTCCGCGCGGCGTAGGCCGCGAGGAGCGCCATATCGCGCGCGGTGGAGTAGTGCTGCTCGTCGTCGAGGCCGTTGGGGTTTGCAAACGAGCTGCCCGTCATGCCGATGCGCTGCGCCGTCTCGTTCATCCAGCCGACGAAGCGCGCGACGCTCCCGCCGCAGTGGTCGGCCAGCGCGACGGCCGCATCGTTTCCCGAGCAGAGCAGCAGCC
>OIWQ01003444.1_pt1 | contig 14250 bp, 4 predicted proteins | sample 1587571 | NCBI WGS metagenome assembly OIWQ01 (sample SAMEA3888910, study PRJEB22519) | human gut metagenome | biome: human gut; feature: human-associated habitat; material: faeces | place: Denmark | collected 2010 | reverse complement strand
TTACCGTGATGTGTACCGGTGGATGTGGTGCCGTTTATCAGACTACCACCAACCCTGTGATTGCCACTGGCGATGGTGAGGCGATGGTATACCGTGCCAAGGGAACTGTAGCCGACATGGAGTTTGTCCAGTTCCACCCAACCGCTCTTTATCATCCGGGCGAAACCCATCCTGCCTTCCTCATCACCGAGGCTATGCGTGGTTATGGCGGCATCTTGCGTCTGCCTAACGGCGAAAGTTTCATGGAGAAATATGATAAGCGATTGAGTCTGGCTCCTCGTGACATCGTGGCTCGTGCCATCGATAAGGAGATGAAGATTCACGGATTGGATCATGTCTGTCTCGATGTAACCCATAAGAATCCAGAGGAGACCAAGCGTCACTTCCCTAATATCTACGCCAAGTGTCTGAGCATCGGCATCGACATCACCAAGGAGTATATCCCTGTTCGTCCTGCCGCTCACTATATGTGTGGTGGTATCAAGGTTGATTTGAACGGCTGTTCAAGCATCAACCGTCTCTATGCTCTGGGCGAGTGTTCATGCACCGGTCTGCATGGCGGCAACCGTCTTGCCAGCAACTCGCTCATCGAGGCTGTGGTTTATGCCGAGACTGCTGCCAAGCACAGTATTGAACATGTAGATGAGTACGACTTCAACGAGAAGGTACCAGCATGGAACGATGAAGGTACTTTGACCAACGAAGAGAAGGTGCTGATTACACAGAGCGTGAAAGAGGTTGGCGAATGCATGAGCAACTATGTAGGTATCGTGCGCAGTGACCTCCGTCTGAAACGAGCATGGGACCGTCTCGATCTTCTCTACGAAGAGACAGAAAACCTCTTCAAGCGTGTAAAGGTAAGCAAGGAACTCTGCGAGCTCCGCAACATGATTAACGTGGGTTATCTCATCACCCGCATGGCGATAGAACGCAAGGAGAGCCGTGGTCTCCACTATACCATCGACTATCCTGTTCATGCTTACGACAAGAAGTAATCAAGAATTATCAGAATATTAAAAAGCTCGGATGCTTGTGATGCATCCGAGCTTTTTTTTATTTTCAAGAATTTGAGAATTAGAGAATTTTTCTTTCTACCTATTGGTTCTAGTGAATTTTCTTTTTATCTCGTCAGCGAGAACTTGATGCTCAGGCCGAAATCCTGTGTGGTGGTAGGATAACTGCTGCTCGACAGGAGCGGGGTGTTGGTCTGACGGTCATAATAGAAACTCATGGTAAGGAGTTTGCTGAAGGTATAATCGGCAGAGAAACTCAGTTTCAGAGCATTGTTGCCGCTGCTGGCACTGCTTACCATTGAGGCTATATCACGAACGATGGCTGCCTGCTTGCGGAAACTGAAGTCAAGACGTAGATTCAGATCATGGTTGGTACCATTCTGAACCGTCTTGGTGGTCGACGCATTCTTATTGGCTGCATTCTTGTTGCCGCCCTTCGACTTGGAACGGGAGGCCTTGGCGCCCCAACCGAAAACATCGAAGTTGTTGATGCGGTAACCCATACCGATTACCCAGTCCTTACTCAATGCCTCGTTCAGCTGCACACTCGTCATACTGAGGTTCAATACACGGGTCTGGCGATATTCTGCCTTCACCGTCATATTATTGTTGAATGTGACATCCATACCCAATAATGGCGAGAACGACTCGTTGATACTTACCTGCGAAATGTTGAACATGCTACTTGGAGATGGATTGCCCGTAGTGGCATCACTCACGAAGCCGAGACCGTTCATATACTCCTGGAAAGTGCTGTAACTGTTGTAGCTGCCAACCGCAAAGACGCTTTTGTAAGAGTGGTTGATGTTGACACTCTTGAAGTGCTCGTTGAACCAAGGCAGACGTCCCAGTCCGCTGTAACGGATGGTCCAGTTTGGCAACATCCGGCTCAATGCCGGGAATACCGAAAGCGAATTGCCACCCATCGAGGTATAAGCCTTGAGGAAGGCAGGAATCATGACATCGCTGCTATACTGGTTGACCGGCGTGCGGGAAGCATCAAACTTGCCGCCAGCCAGAGCCGAACCTGTCGGATAAACGGTACCTGCATACTGCGCCTCTACCCTATCTCTGAAACCAGCCAGCGAGTTGACAAACTTCTCGAAGGTCTTGCTGCGATAACCCGAATTGGCATTGCCCATTCCCTCGAAAGCCGACCCCAGCGAGATGGTAGTCATCTGGAAGGCTCCACTCTGGGTAGTTGGCGTTCCTTCATACATATACTGTATGCTCTTCTGCGTGGTCTTGGTACGTGTGGCTGAGAGATCAATCTTGAAATCCTTGATAGGCTCCAGGGTGGCACGCAACGTAAGATTATCCGTTCTGCTGGTAGTAGCAGGTGTTGCGATACTGTCGTTGCAGAGCAGCCAGTCGTTGTTTCTAGCCTTCTCGATATAATCGTCGCCAACCATACCGAAGGCGAAGTCAAGACCCGGTGCCATCTGTCCCACCTTCTTCTGTCCGAAGGCATCACCCACACTAGGCAAGAAGCCCGGCAGGGTGAGCTGATAGCTGCTGCGATAGTTGATGCTCACATTGCGCACCATCATTGCCAGGCGACTAGCCAACTGCAATCCCTTATACCATTTCTTATCATCAAGCGGTTCCTTAGCCAGTACGGAGAGTTTCACCTTCATGGCAGTATCTACCTTTGAGATGATTCTGATCTGGTTATTATCCACCTTTTTATATTTAAGCGGGAATACCTTGCCGTCTTCCGTCTTGGCATTCACAATCAGTCGCTTGGTATTTTTGCCGTGGCGTATCTTGAATGTGGTATCAGGCAGGAGGGTGATTTCCCGTTCGAAGGCACGCTTGTTCTTAGGCAGCGCCTTCTTCGGATCAGCCGCCTGTTCCTTTGCTTCCTGCTTCTTTTTCTTTTTTTCCTGCTTCTTGCGCTGCATCTGTGCCCTACTCTGGGTACGGTCAAACTTATCGTTTACCTTCTTCAGGAAAGGCACATGGTTGTAGAGTTTCACCAGGTTGAAGTTTCCGTTCAATGTCAGTTCGCGCTGGGTATTGATGGTATTTCCATACGAGTTGCCCTCCTCATCCTCTGTACCGCGCTCCCAAGAATAGTTGGCATTGTAAGAGGCATCGCTGTTCACCCAGTCGAAGACAGGCAGCAGATTGAGAGGCAACCTATAAGATGCCTGGAAATTCTGACTATAGTCGAGCGGTGCACCCCAGTGGCGGATGCTGGTCCATACGGAGTCCTTCCAGGCATGATACTGGTCGGCATAAAGATCCTTGTTGACCGGTGTATAAGGTTCCTCTATCTGTGCATGGGTAGCACTCTGGAAGTTCATGTGCAGGTTCTTGGTCAAATCCCAGTTGATGGAGAACTCACGGTTCCAAAGGAACTGTTCACTGAAAGTGAGCGGCAACTTGGAGTCTACTCCGGCAGCTCCACTCATCAGTGTTTCCATATCGCGCTCCTGCAACTCGTAGTAGTCGCGCGTCATCTCGGTATTGAAGGCTATGTTCTGCGGCAGCCAGTTCAGTCCGAAACGTTTCAGTATGTCGAGCCACTTGCTCTTGTTCTTCAGTCCCTTGAATGGTTCCCAAGCCTTATAAACCGGGCTCCACGAATAATCCAGGGCTCCGCGCCAGTTGTCCTTGCGCTCATACATCGTCGTTTCACCCGTAGTATACTGATGCTGATGACTGTAGGTGAATGAGAAGTTGGCTGGATCGTATGGCATCGGATGTCGCTTGGTAGCGATACCCACCCGGGCATTCGAGATAGAGAAGTTGGTCTGCGTAATCTTGGTGGCAGCGATGTTCTCGATAGAATCGCGCTCGTGCTTGGAGCCGGCGGCATCGAGGGCATCCTTCAACTCCATATCGGTATCCAGCGGATTATACTTAGGAGTAGTCTTCTCCTTGGTAATACTATAATATAAAGGTATGCTCACCTTCGCCTTGTCAGGGAAGAACTTACCCATTTCGAGCGATGTGGTCACACTGTAGGTACCGTAATTATCGGTAGTGCGACTTGCCACGCCATCTTCCAGACCGCCGAATCCCTCGCTGATGTATCTGCCGGTAGCATTTACGCTACCCAGATCGGAGAGTTGTACGTTGAGGTTGGCATTGGCAGCCCAACCACCCGAATTATTATGTTCCTTGAGTCGGAGTTCGTTTATCCATACCTCACCACTCTTGATGTCGGCAGAATTGTTTCTCACACCCAGCATCATGGTCTTCACTTCGCCGAGACTCGGATTACCCACGATGGTAATCTTGTTCTGCGGATGTTCTGCATCCATCATGGAATAAGGAGCGAGATAAGAAGCCACACCCTGTGCCTTCGCCTTGTTACGGTTTTTCTTCAATGCCGTAAAGACACTCAGCGGCACATCGAGCATATTCACCTCAGGCCATACCGCCTTACAGTCGGCAAGCACATAGCGGTTGTAGTTGGAGCGTGGCTCGGTGAGCTTCAGTGGGATTTCATACTCGTAGTAATTGTTCTTATAATCACTACCCAGACGGATGAAGACTGAGAGATCACCATCCTGCAGACGGGTGGTATTCTGCTCCAGGGCATTGGCATGGGCAAACATCTGGATGCGCTTGTACTGGCGCAGATCAAGGGTAGAATTCTTGTAAACCGCCTTCGCCTCGCCTGTGCTCATATTCTTGACCACCAGACTCAACGCTTGCTCGTTCGCCTCAACCAACTGAGGCTGACTAGGATCCTGTTCGCGCTTGATACCCGGAGGCAAGACATAGTTGACCGGTGTCTTCTCGCCGTTCTCTTCCAGACTCACACTGCTTGCATCGAGGGTTCCGCCACTGGCTGCGCCGAGCGGCTGATCATAGGTACGCCACTTGCCCATCACGAGGTCGAAGGTACCGAAACGCAGCACGATAGGTTTCTTGAAACCGGTGAGGAACATACGCATGAAGCGGATGCTGGAGAAATCGTTGATGTTGCCCTGACGGCTCTCAAACTCATCGATAGGTATGCGGAACTGATACCAGGTAACGGTAGACTTGGTATTATCACGCCAGGTCTGGCTGTATTCACGCTTATCTACAATATGATTATTACCCACCACGAGATCTTCCGGACGGATGCTGACACGGTACTGGAAGTATTTCTCATATTCGTTGAGCGTATAATCCTGGTTGATATCCTCGACATCCGGCGTTGACTTATAAGAAGTATCATAGCTCTCAGAACGGCTGTCGCTGTCAGGCGAGTTGCCCTGAGGATTGTTGATATACTTATATCGCTGCAAGATAGGAGCACGCATCTCATCCCAGTCGGAACCGCGGAAATAGTGGTAGTCATCACGTGCCGGATCGGCAAAGATACTGTCGAACACCGCCTGGTTCACCTTGCCCTGAATCTGGTCGAGATAAGCACTCTTGTAGAATTCCTGCTCCTCGACATCAGTCAGTCCGTTGAAACCCACATCCTGCAAGGCTCTGCTGCCACTGGTGGTAGCAAAGGCATAGGTCACGGTGCTCTGGGTAGGAATCTTACCCCACTGGGTATAGGTGTAGCTCTTGCTGCCATCTACCGGCATGCCACTCTCATAGAATTTCTTGCCATCACGCAGGATATCCTCGCTCACCTCGCCCAGGTTGATGTAGAAATCGCCACCATAATCGGCAGCATCAGCCTCTTCGCGGGAATAGATGAACGGATCGAGCATCCAGAACTCGATGTATTCGATGTTTGCCTGCTCGAAATCGTTGGTATCCAGTTTACGCATCATTCCGCCCCAGTTGCGCTGCGGATTCTGCAGGGTTCCGTCAGCCTGCAAATCTGTTACATTGAAGTTGTATGGTCCCGGCTCACTTGGATAGTAAGCCAGATTGAGTACATTCAGGGTATTGGTAGCGCCCTGATAACTGCTCTGGTCGCGCAATGGGAAGAGCTCCTTGGTATAGACCTCGCGGACATAATGGTTACTCAACTGCTTGAGGTCGCCCTTGATATGTCCCGGAGTGAGCGAACTTCCACGGCGGGTGAACAGCGGATCGATGGTATACCAGGCTAGGCGGGAACGGTGGAAACCGCTGCTCAGACCGGTCTTATCGCTGTAATCGTCCTTGAAATTGAGCGAAGGCACACTGGATATAAACCAGGAGGTAGGAGTCGTTACATCGATGGTGGTCTTCGTACCCTCAAAGTCATCGATATAAGATGCATTGTCCTGTGTGCCGCCTGCCTCACCGGCAATGAGCTGGGCAAATTCTCCTGTAAAGGATATCTGCGATGGCTGGGTAAGATGCAGGAATGGTATCTTGTCAAGCACATTGGTGAGCCACTGACTCTCCTTGCGCCAGTTGAGATTGATACCCCAAAGGGTGTTCTTCAGCGGTTCGGAGCCCATGGATACCTTGGTGGTAAGCGCCTGTTCGGAGAGGTGCTGGATAGTACCGCTCAACTGGAAGTTCTTGGTAAAATCATACTCCCAGTTCAGTCCGAACATCGTTTTTCGCGTTTGTCCGAAATCGGTATTACTCTCCAGAGAAACGTTGACAGCCGTACCGGCATCAATGATGCTCTGGTTCAGGATGGTCACCTCGCCGGCACTGTAATCTACCGAATAGTCGGTGCCCTCTTTCAGGGTGATACCGCCTGCCGTAACGACCACCGAGCCCTGTGGCACATTGTAGGCATCGAGCGAGATGACATTGGCTGCAGAGCCCTTGAACTGTCCCACAATCTGATACTTGTTCTTCTCGGCAATCTGCTTGGCTACGGTCTTCGTACTGTCATAAAGTTCGGTAAAGGCATACTTTTCTGCCTTGTCGGCAGCCACGCCCCGCTTGACCAGATAATCACGCATATAACTGCCGAAAGGCTCTACCTTCGGAATGAACACGCGTCCGTTAGAGATGGTATAGCCTTCTACATAATCGAAATATCCATTGCTGTGTGCCTTGTTGTTGTTATCCAGACGGTCGGCGCCCAGCACACGGATGATAGGCTGCTTCTTCACCTGCTGCTCAGGGATATAACTGAGATATACGCCGGTGGTATCGCTCTGGTATTTCACATCCAGGCGGAACTTCTCCTTCTCTACGGTAGAAGCCAGATAATAAACGTTCTTCATCATCAGCCCCCAGTTGCCCTGTTGCGGATTGTTACTGGTATTCTTGAGCGATTTCACGAAGAGTGCCTGCTTGGTATCGCTGAGATCGGATGCAAACTCGCCCACCTGATAGGTAACACCTCCCGATGTATACTCATAGGCTACGGCAAGTACCTGGTCGGTCTGCAGACTGGTTTTCAATGAGATATAACCCAAGGCGGTATTGACTGTATACTCAGAAGAATTGAGCAGACGGGCACTCTCCAGTTTCTCATAATCCGCTCCGCCAACCAGTCCGCCTCCATCGAGAGTGGTTGCAGCCTGGTCGATGTCACGGGCAGCAGCATATTGGCTGTTCATCGCAGCATACTCAGTATTCGCCTGGTTAGAAGGCACCTGTCCGCTCGCCGTCCACATCGGGTTGCTCAGTTTCTGGTTCTCGCCCAGGTCGGTCAGGGCTACGATGTTTCGGGTATTGGTGGTATTGCCGGTTTTGTTGGTAACCCACACCTCCACACGGTTGATGGTGATGCCCGTGGTGAGATTAGGAAGTTTCTGCATCCAGGCATCATAATGATTTCTGAAATACTGGGAGAGGAAGAAGTGGCGGTTCTCCTCATAATCGGCTACATTCAACTCAAAAGGGGTAAGCTGCACACCGCCCCTGGTAGATACGCTCTTCGATGCACTCTTCTTCTGCGAAGCCACCATCTGCAGCTTGAGTTTGCCAAACTGCATATCGGTTCTAACACCAAACAGACTGCTGGCGCCTTTGATGAGCGAAGAGTTGGAAGGGAAGGAGACATTGCCCGCCTCAACGAGTTTGATGATTTCATCTTCCTTGCCGTCGTACTTCAGTTTCATGTTCTGTGCATCGAAATCGAAGGTGGCATCGGTGTTGTAATTCAGGTTCATGTTCACCTTATCGCCCACCTTTCCGTTGACGTTGAGATTGATTTTCTCATCAAAATCCATCATCGTCGTCTTTCGGTTTCGGATAGGCAACGAAGGATTGTCGATGCTCTTCTTGTTGATACCGAACTTGAGTTCGGCAGAACCCTGTGTCTTCACTCTGATGCCACCAGGACCGAAGATTTTCTCTGCAGGTCCCAAGTCGAAGTGCATATCTGAGAAATCGAACTTCTCCTTGCCTTTTGCCTGGAAGATTTCATCGTTCTGCTTGCGGAAGTAGCTGTTGCGCTGCTGCTGTTCGGTCCATGCAAGATACTCTTTCGGAGTGAGCATGATAGGGGCCGAAAGCCAGGTTGAGCCCATGCGGTTGCCGATGATATAGCGGTCGAGGGTATCGTTGTAGACTACCTGATATTGCAGATTATCAGGACGTTTCAGGTCGAGCGGACTCTGATAGAGGTCGCTCAGGGAGTAAGGTTGGGTGCGCTGAATCTGCCAGCGGGTATGCAGCAGCGAATCGGGAATAGTATCTTCATCGAGCTGCACGGGCTGTGCTGTGCTGGTATGGGTTTTCTTTTTATCGTCCTGAAGTTGAGGCAAAGCTATCGCATAGCCGAAGGTTGCCACCATCAGCCAAGCCAATAGAAAAGATATGAATCTTTGCTTCTGTTTCATCGATAAAAAACTCCTAACTTATTTGATTTGCTTCAATGCCAGTTTCACAACCTGTTCTACCGGGAGATCAGGCTGTGCCTTGAGGATATCTACTACTACCTTGGCAGATGGTGCCGGCGAGAAGCCGAGCATGGTGAGGGCGCTTACCGCCTCATCCTTTACGTCATTGTTCACCATCACCACATTGCCTCCGCTGGCTGGCAGTTCGTCAGCAATGCCGAGGCTCACGATTTTATCTTTCAAGTCGATGATGATTCGCTGTGCAGTCTTCAGTCCGATACCCTTCACGGTTTTCAGCATCTTGTCGTTACCAGTAGAGATGATTTCGCAGAGTTCGCGTGGCGAGAGTGAAGAGAGAATCATACGGGCCGTATTTCCGCCTACTCCTGAAACGGTGATGAGGAGGCGGTAGAGTTCACGTTCCTGTTTGGTAGCAAAGCCGAAAAGGGTGAAAGAGTCATCTCTTCCACCAGCCACCAGCACTTCGTGAACATAGAGTTTCACTTCCTGTTTGCCCTGAATGGCAGTATATGTATTGAGCGATATATTGAGTCCGTAGCCCACCCCCGCAGTCTCAACAACAGCCAGCGCAGGTGTCAGCTCTGTCAGATCGCCATGAATATATTCTATCATTTTCTTCTTCTCCTAATTAAATTAATATATTAATAACGTGCGAAGGGCGGGATTATTGTAATAGAGTTCCATAAAATTACGTCTCGACGTGCAAAGCGCATCGGGAGGTATTGGAAAGAGGATGAATGATGTTTCGCAACAAAATAGCGAAACTGTAAGGTTCTTGCTACGGATACTTTACAAATCTCTGCTTATTCATATCTAAAAAACTATGATTTTACTACTTTTTTAATAAAAAGTGAAGAATTCACTGTAACTCTAACATCGATAAATGCTCGCAAATTCAAGTCTACGATTTTTTTCTTTTAAAAAGTTTGTCGATTACAAAAAAAATCCTTATATTTGCAGCCAAATTGCAATTTAACTTCTAATATTAAAGCGTATGATACGACTATTACTGTGCTGTAGTTTCTTACTATCAAATATTGTATACACCCACGCTCAACATACGGTGTACAAATATGACAATATGGGGAATTGTATCTCTAGAACATATGAGAATCTTTCTGTTGAAAGCAAAAAGCTTCAAAAGAAAGACCCCATTTCTACTTTTAATTTAACGAAGATAACAATATTCCCAGTACCTTATGTATCTGATGCTATAAATGTAAACTTTTTACCTAACAAAGCAACGAATCCATTAACATATGCTATCACTAATATGTCAGGACAAGTCGAATTAAAAGGACAAATTCTTGGGTCAACATACTCCATCACAGTATCAGACCTCGCACCAGGCATATATATATTAACTGTTTCAGATTTGAATAAAAGAGTTTCATTTAAGATAATCAAAAAATAATTCACAAATATGAAAAAGCATCTACTTACATTACTTTTTCTTATCCTACCCATTATAACTATAGCCCAAGAGCGACTCTTTACAGACAAAGAGACAGGCGGTTCACTAGGTGGCATAGTCGGAAAAATTGATGACGACCTTGCGGTTACACCATTAGGACAACTTGGTTATGAGATTCCCATACCTGTACCCGTGGGAACAGGCGGGATGAAACCAGCTTTATCCATTTGCTATAGCAGTGGAACTAAAGATGGTCTTTTAGGTTATGGTTTTGACTTAAAAGGCCTCTCTGTTATTACTCGTATTCCATCAGACCGCTATCATGACCATCAGCCTTCAGCCGTTGATTTTTCATGGCATGATGCTTTTGCCCTTGACGGCATGCGTTTAATGAAATGTGGTGACGATGTCGATTATTACGAATATCGAACTGAGAATGACATATTCTCTAAGATAATAGCCTATGGTACATTAACAAATCCATCCTCGTTCAAAGTCTACACGAAGTCTGGATTAATCTATGAATACCAATCAAATCTCGCATTACTTAACGTTCCATCAAACAAAACTTTATTTTGGACGGTAACCAAAGTCACGGATACTGTCGGAAATTATTTTACTATAAAATATACAGGAAACGCTGACACAAACGAATTGTGGGCTACCAGAATTGACTACACAGGCAATGAGAAGACTGGACTATCCCCATACGCTTCCATTAGATTATCCTACACATCCAACAGCCTGCCTCCCACTACTTACATTTATGGACAAAAAGTAAGGAGAAGCAAGATAATCACAGATATAGATGTATACTTCGGTGAAAACAAGGTAAGAAATTTCAAAGCGACCTATTCTTCGAAAAATGGAAAGAACTTACTAACTAGTATCACGGAGTCTACAGCCAACGGCATGCATAAAAATCCGACCATTTTCAATTGGGAAACAGTGGAGCAATTCAAAATATCTAATCAGAATTACGATAAGACTGCTTCCATCCACAAGGCAAAACTAATAACAGGAGATTTCAATGGTGACGGGAAAACTGATTTTCTAGCCATCCCAGAGAATAAAGATGCAGGTTGGACTGGACGTAAGTTCTTCGTCAGCCACGGAACATATTTTACCAAAGCATTTGAAGGGCAATGGAAAAACGATGGAGAAGTTAAACAAGTTGTCTGTGGAGATTTCAATGGTGATGGAACTACAGATATTGCCATCAAAAGGTATTGCAACAACATTGCTTACAATTGTGACTTATACCTCTCATTTAGAAAAAGCGATGGTAGTTTTTACTTACAACTAAAAGATATAATTTCACTTCCCAAAGATTACGAATTACAACCTATAGACGTAAATGGTGACGGGGCAATGGATTTATTTCTATGGAATAAAGGAAAGAAAGACTATAGAGTTTTAGCATCTTATCCCAACTCTAATGGAACAATAAAACCACTTGGCGGAACTTCAACAGGACAGTGTGAAGAACAATTCTATCGCGTGGAGTTTGCCGACATAAATGGCGACGGTTTAATTGATGTGCTAAATCTAACAGACACAGGAACCCTAGTGCTCCAAAGCAATGGATTTGGTTCTTTCATCAAAAAAGATAAGATATTATGGCCTACCCAAAAACACGGCATTACCTTTGGCGATTTCAATGGTGATGGCAAGAGCGACATGCTTCTTACTTCTTGGCAAGATGATCCAAACGAAAATGGATGGTCACAATGGTGCATACTATTTTCAAAGGGAGACGGAACCTTTGAAAAAACTTATGTACCCAAGATGGAAGATGCCCGTAAAAAGCAGAAATTTGTTGCTGATTTTAATGGTGATGGGTACGATGACATTCAACTTATTGATTTGGAATCTTCCGGTTCAAACATGACCAAGCCTATGGTCTTTCTTGGTAACGGACGAGGAGGGTTTAACAGACAAGATGCTGGTGCAAATGTCTACGCTTTGGACAAGTGGCACTTCTATACGGGAGATTTCAACGGTGACGGAAAAGAAGATTTCATCTGCACCTCAGATTGGAATAAAAGCAATTGGGATGGATATCAATTATTTTTAATGCCTAATGGACACAACAACTTGCTAAATAAGATTGTCGATGGATTAGGCAACGAGACAAACATAGAATACAAATACCTATCTGACAACGATGTCTTCGAACGTGGGAATTCTTCCAAGTATCCCGTAGCATCGGTAGGTTTGTCTTACCCTGTAGTTAGCACTATCAAGACCCCAAATGGCATCGGTGGAATTAAAAAAAATAGTTATAAATATTCCAATGCCCTTTTTCATATGGATGGCAGGGGATTTTTGGGCTTTGAGACTTTTACCGCTAATGACGAGTCAACCAGTACAAGTTCTATTACAAAATACGAATTTGATTCTTTAACATATGCAGGCGGAATCAAGGAACAGAAGACCTATGTCAATAACCATATTGTGGCAGAGGCTACATATACCAACACTATTAAATATGGTAAAAAAGCAGTCAACCATTATACTTACTTACCAACTAAAATAGTAAAGAAAAATTACGAGTACAATTCATCAAGCGTACTTAAGGACATAACGACAACTATAACATATGATGACTATGGCAACCCTACGAGTATAAACACTAGGGATGGAAATGTAACAACGCAAACATTCAACCAATATGAAAACGACGAGGAACTTTGGCGACTAGGACGTCTCACTATGGCGCATACGTATCACAGCAACCATAATAGCGGAAGTAGCGAAACCGCCTACTTCAAATATGACCAAAACACAAGTTTTCTACAAGAAGAGCATGCCCTTGCCTCCAATAAGGCATTAGGCTATACAAAGACTTACGAACGAGACTCTTTTGGCAACATCATAAAAAGTACGATTAGTCCAGATGATGGTACTGTACCACGTACTACCCAGACGCAATATGACTCGAAGGGTAGACTGATGACAGCCTCCACATCTAGTCTTGACTTTGTAACGAGATATACCCAAGACGAGATATTTGGCAACATACTGTCTTCCACTGATGAAAACGGCATCGTCACCAATAATAGCTATGACGCATTTGGCAGATTACTTCAAAGCAATAATCCTATAGAAAAGGAAGTATATACCATAGGATGGAGCGAAGGAATGACAGATGCGCCATCTCATGCCCTATATTTCACTTACGAGAAAGCAACAGGCAAACCATACAAACTTAATTTTTATGATTGTTTGGGTAGAGTAATCCGAACTATAACGGAATCTTTGGATGCACAGCGTATTTTTCAGGATACAGAATATGATAATAAAGGGCAAGTGACAAGAACCTCTGAACCCTATTTTTATGGCAGCACTATCTATTGGAACAAAAACGAGTATGATTTCGTAGGAAGAACTACCACTCAAACTGCACCAAACGGGGCTTCATATATCTACCAGTATAGTGGATTATACACATTTACGTTCAATCCTAATCATACTCGTACATCTCGTAAGTTAGATACTAACGGCAATTTAGCAGAAAGCCAAGACGCACAAGGTGGCAGCATAAAATATGAATATGACTATCGGGGTAACTGTGTTTACACTACAGGCTTAGCAAAATTGCAAGCTTCTTATGACGCAGCAGGCAACCGCACAAGACTATCAGACCCAGTTCTTGGTGTATCAACCTATAAATACAATGCCTATGGTGAGTTGATATCCCATACAGATGGGCATGGCACGACAAGCTATCAATACGATGATGGAGGACGTTTAATAAAGGAGACTCGCCCAGACATGACCATCATATATGAGTATGATAGAGGTTGGAAAGGAGCCTTAGACAAAAAGCAAGTACAAGGGGGACCTTCTATAAATTACAAATACGACAGTTATGGCAGAGTCGTATCTGAACAAACTGTTGTCAACGGAAACAGCTTTACTATTCAAACGAGTTACAATGCACTCAGTTTACCTGATGTGATTACATATCCAAATGGTCTAAAAATCCAAAACATATATTCATCCTGTGGTATACAAACAGCTGTACAAAACTACAGAACAGGAAAAGTATATTGGAAATTAAAAAAACTTAACGCACGTGGGCAAATAGAAAGTGAACGCGAATTCAACAAGCAAGTGCAAAATTACGAAATGTTTTTGTAAAAGCACTCCT
>OIWQ01003435.1_pt1 | contig 14284 bp, 14 predicted proteins | sample 1587571 | NCBI WGS metagenome assembly OIWQ01 (sample SAMEA3888910, study PRJEB22519) | human gut metagenome | biome: human gut; feature: human-associated habitat; material: faeces | place: Denmark | collected 2010 | reverse complement strand
CGAACGCCATCGCAGCGATCGCCTGCGCGCCGCCCACCTTATAGATGGCGTCCACGCCCGCCTCCTTTGCCGCCACGAGTGTGGACGGATAGACTTTCCCGTCTGCTCCCGGCGGTGTCGTCATAATGATCTGCTCCACACCCGCCACTTTTGCCGGAATGACATTCATGAGCACCGACGACGGGTAGACGGCCTTGCCGCCCGGCACATACACGCCGACTCTCGCAAGCGGAGTCACCTTCTGTCCTAAGATAATGCCGGATTCCTGTGAATCAAACCAGGAATTCTGGCGCTGTCTGCTGTGATAGTCTCGGATATTGACAAGTGCCTTGCGGATCACGGAGAGGAGCTTTGGATCTACCTTCTCGTAGGCTTCCCTGATCTCCTCCTCCGTGACAAGGATATTTCCGGCATCAATGTCGGCACCGTCAAACTTTTTCGTGTAGGAAAAAACAGCCGCGTCGCGGTTGGCGCGCACCTCCTCGATGATGGCGTTCACACGCCCCTCGTACTCCCCGTAGGAGTTCGGGCTGCGCTTTAACAGATTCTCCAGTATATTCTGCTGTGTCTCTTTGGTTAACGTTAAGATTCTCATGCCAGATCCTTCCTTTCTATCTCTCTCTTTAAATCCGCGATCAGCTTCGTGATCCGTTCATTTTCCATCTTCATGCTGACCTGGTTGACCACCATCCGTGCAGACAGCGGACATACTTCCTCCAGAACCACCAGACCGTTCTCGCGCAGAGTCGAGCCGGTCTCCACAATATCGCAGATGACTTCCGAGAGCCCGACGATCGGCGCCAGCTCGATGGAACCGTTCAGCTTGATGATCTCCACCGTCTGATGCTTTTTATTGTAAAAATAGTCCTTGGCGATGTGCGGATACTTGGTTGCAACACGGATCAGTTCATGGTGCTTCAGCAACTCTTCCGCATCCTTCGGTCCGCAGATGCACATCCGGCATTTTCCAAACCCGAGATCCAAGACTTCGTAGATATTGCGTCCCTCCTCCAGTATGGTATCCTTCCCGACAATACCGATGTCCGCGGCGCCGTATTCTACATAAGTGGGCACATCCGGTCCCTTGGCAAGGAAAAAACGAAGCTTTAACTCCTCATTCACGAAAATCAGCTTTCTCGTGTCCTTATCCTTCATCTCCTCACAGGTAATGCCGATCTTCTCAAACAGTTCCAGTGTCTTTTTTGCAAGTCTGCCTTTGCCGAGCGCAAAAGTCAGATATCTCATATCCTCCATTTAAAACGTCTCTCCCTTCTCTGCCTTCTACGCGAAAAACTGCACGTTTGTCATCCGGCTGCGAGCTGCATAATCCTCGTAATCTTTCCTTTGCTTCGTCTCATCCCACAACATCAGCTCCACACAGCGTCCGGCTGCACGCGCTGTCGCCGCTGCGGTAATCGCCTTCTGCCGTTTGGCAGATTTATAGACCATCAGCTCCACACAGCGTTCCACCGGAACATCAATTTTCTGTCTCTGCAGTGCAGCCATCAGCTGGTCAATCACAAACGCAAAGCCGATGGATGCTGAATCTTTTCCAAAACAGGTGAGGAGCCTGTCATATCTGCCTCCCTTTACAATCGCCTCTCCGCTTCCGAACGTATATCCCGCAAATATGATACCGGTGTAATACTGGTAGTTGCTGATCGTTCCAAGTTCAAACGAAACATAACGGGAAACCTCATAGACTTCCAGTATTTTATGAAGTTCCTCCAGATCCCCGATCGCCTTTAAGATCCTGGGATAGGATGCTGCACATTCCCTTGCGGCAGAAAGTTCATCCGAACCCGTGTAGAGATTCCCGAGCATGCCAAAGAGATTCTTTAAGTTCTCCTCGAGGTTTAAAGTCTCCACGAACTCCTCCACACCGAAAAAGTTCTTGTTGGAAATGAGTTCGCGCAGTTCCTCCTCCTGCTCCTCCAAAAGCCCTGCTGCCTCCATCAGTCCCCGGAAGAAATCCGCATGTCCGATGCTAAGCTGGAACTCCTTAAGCCCCGCCGCCTTCAGGCAGGAAATCACCATGGAGATCATCTCCGCATCCGCATCCACTGATGGATCTCCCAAAAGCTCCGCGCCAAGCTGTGTACATTCCTTCAGTCGTCCCTGATAGCTGCTGTTATTGATGAAAGTATTCCCCATGTAGCACAGCCGGATCGGAAGTTCTTCCTCGCCAAAATACTTTGCGGCACAGCGTGCAATCGACGGCGTGATATCCGGTCTTAACACCAACGTGTTGCCTTCCCGGTCAAAAAACTTGTAGAGATCCTTCGACGGCGTGGTGCCGATCTCCCGTCCGAATATATCAAAAAACTCAAATGTCGGCGTCTGAATCGGATGATAACCGTGCAGACGTAATATATGATATAGCTGGTCCTGAAGAAGCATTTTCTTCTCACACTCATCATTATAAATATCCCGCACACCTTCCGGCGTATGCAATAACTGTCTTTTCATGATCGCCCTCATTTCCCCGATACTTTTATACTTTACCTTGCTACTATGGTAGCATGATAGCAAGTGAAACTCTGTTTATTATAGGAGATCTTAGAATAATTGTCAATCCCTGCGCAGCAAATCCTTCTGCAGTGCATCCAGATACGGAACCAAAACGCCGCGCTGCCGCGACAGGAAATACTCCGGGTCCAATTCCTCATAGCGGAAACTCTTTCTGCCGCCCTCCTTTGCGCGCTTCCAGAACTCTAAGAGCACATCCAGGCGCAGATAGTAGAACTCGTCCCTCTTCGTAAAACTGAGCAGGAAAAAGGATACCCCTCCCTGTTTTTCAAAGTTCTCCATGAATGCAACCTGATGTTCATGGATATTTGCAAGCGGAAAAGTATCCGTATTACATTCTTTTGCGTCAAAACAGACCGGAATTCCCTGTACGGCGCCGATATAGTCCACCGTGCTCTTCTGGTCAAAATACGCCAGCGTGATATGTCTGGTCTGTTTGTCGATATTGATCGGCGTGATCGGTGTGGGAATCTTCTGAATCAGCGCAAGACCGTTCTCCTGATAAATCTCATTGGTACGGTTGATAAACTCTTCCAGCGTTGATCCACGCAGTCCTCTTGAATTCCAAGTTGCCATATTGCCTCCAGATACTCTCTTGACACACCGGCAGTTAGCTGCCGTCATGCATCTTTCATCCTTTTCTTTTCTCTATTATATAGAATTCTCAGTAGGTACACAATAAAAATATCCCTTTGTCAAACCTCTCCAATTATGATATACTTGAACCCAGAGAGGGGTTTTACCCGAAGATCCTAGAATGAAGGTTAGCAATGGGAGGGATGCCAGATGGTCATGAATGAGTCAAACGAGAATTACCTGGAAACGATTCTGGTCTTAAATCATAGATTGGGCAACGTGCGCTCTGTCGACATCGCCAATGAGATGAACTTTAAGAAGCCAAGCGTCAGCGTGGCAATGAAGAATCTTCGTGAGAACGGTTATATTACCGTCAGCCCGGAAGGATACATCCATCTGACGGAAAGCGGACTTGAAGTTGCAGAAAAGATTTATGAGCGCCACACAATCTTATCCAACTGGCTGACGATGCTTGGGGTTGATCCGCGGGTTGCCGCAGAGGATGCGTGCAAGATCGAGCACGATGTCAGTGCGGAAAGCTTTGAAGCGATCAAGCGCCACATCAATTCCAGTGCAGGAAAGATTTGAGGCGGTCAGATGCTACATCCATTTCCGTACAGGAAAGATCTGAGGCGGTCAGACGCCACATCCATTTCCGTATAGGAAAGATTTCATCGAAAACGACAAAAATGGAAGTTCAGCTTAAGGTTGAACTTCCATTTTTTGTGCTGCAATTCTTTCTGCCACAACCTGTCTACCGGTTCTTACACCACTCTTCCACGCGCGCGAACTCTGCGCCGCAGGGCGCGATCACTTCTCTCCCGTCCGCAAAGACAATGCGGTATGCGTGAAGCATCTGTGATTTTACCTTACACTGTCTGCGAAATTGTTCGTTTGTGCCGGCGTCGCCGTACTTTACATCCCCGATGATCGGATGTCCGATGGACGCCAAATGCGCCCGGATCTGATGGGAACGTCCAGTGATCAGATGAACCTCCAGCCCGGTGTAACCGCCGCCCGTCCAGATGGGCCGGTACGCGGTCTCAATCGGCGCGGCATCCACACTTTTGGGTTTTACCGTACTGACGGTAACTTTATTCTCACGTTCATCCTTAACGAGCCACCCCTTCAAGTAATCTTCTCTAAGGACTTCCCCTTTTACCACACACCGGTAATACTTCTGGATCGTCCGCTCCTTTAATGCCTTAGACATCTCCTGAAGTCCCTTTAAAGTCTTTCCCGCAATCAGAATACCGGAAGTATTCCGGTCCAGGCGGTTGCAGACTGACGGACGGAAGGTGCGCATCTCCTCCTCGGTCAGCGCTCCCTCCCTAAGCAGATAGCTTAAGATATATTCATTGGCGGAAACATCCTCGGGTCTCGCCTTCTGGGAGAGCATGCCGGACGGCTTGTTTATGATAAGAATATCCGCATCCTCATAAAGGACTTTAAGCTGCCTTAAAGTCTTTTCTGAACCACTGAAAGCTTCTGGCATCACCGTTTTTGACTTTGCCCGGAACTTCTCGTAGGTCTCGTCCGAGAGAAACAGCTTCACCTCGTCCCCGCAGGAGAGTTTCTCCGTGCCGTCCGCCTTTTTGCCGTTTAAGGTAATGTTTTTCTTGCGCAGCATCTTGTAGACAAAACTGCCGGGAGCCTCTGCCAGAAGCTTTTTTAAATACTTGTCAAAACGCTGTCCCGCGTCGTTCTCGCCGATGTGCAATTCCTGCATAGTCTCTCTCCATTCGCCCGCTTACTTTTTCCCCGCACCTGCTTTTTTATGATGAACATTGCGGATTGTCTTTTTCGTATTTTTCTTCTCGGAAGCATTTGCTCTTCCGCGGTTATTCCCGCCGCCTGCCGTGCGGCGGTTCTTGTCACCTCCAGCGTAGCGGTCTTTGGCGTTTGTTGTGCCGTAGCCGATGCCCCGCGGCCGTACCAGACAGTGTTTGTCAAAGCCGATCAGATCCGTCCGCCCCGCTTTGGTTAACGCCTCCACAACAAGATCGTAATTCTTCGGGTTCCGGTACTGGATGAGCGCGCGCTGCATGGCTTTCTCGTGGGGGTTTACCGCCACATAGACCGGCTGCATCGTGCGTGGGTCAAGTCCCGTATAGTACATGCAGGTGGATATGGTCGACGGGGTCGGATAAAAATCCTGTACCTGCTCCGGCATATAGCCGAGATCTCTTAAGAATTCGGCGAGTTCCACCGCCTCCTTCAACGTCGATCCCGGATGGGATGACATCAGATACGGCACCAGATACTGCTTTTTCCCGAGCTTCTCATTCATATCCTGATAGGCCTTCACAAACCGCTTGTACACCTCCACGCGCGGTTTGCCCATCTTCTCTAAGACCGCATCGGAAATATGCTCCGGCGCCACCTTTAGCTGACCGCTGACGTGGTGTTCACAGAGTTCTCTGAGGAAGGTGCGGTCCTCATCGTAGATCAGATAATCGAAACGGATACCCGAACGGATGAACACCTTTTTCACATTCGGCAGTTCCCGTAGCTTTCTTAAGAGCTTCAGGTAATCCTTATGATCCACCTTTAAGTTCTTGCACGGTGTCGGAAACAGGCACTGCTTGTTGGGACATACGCCCTTTGTCATCTGCTTGTCACATGCAGGCGCGCGGAAATTGGCCGTCGGCCCGCCGACATCATGGATGTATCCCTTAAAGTCCGGTTCCCAGACGATCTTCTCCGCCTCCGCCAGAATGGACTCGTGGCTGCGCACCTGAATAATCCGTCCCTGATGGAACGTAAGCGCACAGAAACTGCATCCTCCGTAGCAGCCGCGGTTGCTGACCAGAGAAAAACGCACTTCCTCGATTGCAGGAACCCCGCCCTGCGCTTCGTAACTCGGATGATACGTGCGCTGATACGGCAGCGCATAGACCTGATCCATCTCGCTTTGTGTCAGCGGCTTCGCCGGCGGATTCTGCACGACAAAAAGCTTTCCGTCGTACGTTTCAAACAGACGTTTGGCTACAAACGGATCGGTATTGCAGTACTGGGTATAAAAGCTGCGCGCATATGCCGCCTTGTCCGCCAGCACCTCCTCATAATGCGGAAGCTCTATGGCATCATAGATGTCCTCACGCTTTCTGGTCTTATAGACCGTGCCGTCGATAAATGTGATATCGCTGACCGCCAGTCCGCTGTTTAAGGCATCCGCAATCTCCACAATGCTGTGTTCCCCCATACCGTAGGAGATCAGATCCGCCCCGGAATCCAGAAGAATGGACCGCTTCATCTTGTTCGACCAGTAATCATAATGCGCCAGTCTGCGCAGGCTGGCCTCAATGCCGCCGATAATGATCGGCGTGTGCTTGTAGGTCTGCCGGAGCAGATTACAATAGACAATGGTCGCGTAATCCGGCCGTTTTCCCATCACGCCGCCCGGCGTAAACGCATCCGTCGCGCGCCTTTTCTTGGACACCGAATAGTGATTCACCATCGAATCCATATTGCCCGCAGACACTAAAAACCCGAGCCGCGGCTCCCCGAAGATACAGACAGACTCCTTATCTCTCCAGTCCGGCTGCGAGATAATTCCGACCGAATAGCCGTGTGCTTCCAGAAGTCTTGAGATAATGGCGTGACCGAACGAAGGATGATCCACGTAGGCATCCCCGATCACATAGACAAAGTCAAACTGTTTGATTCCGCGCTCTTCCATCTCCGCACGGCTGACTGGCAAAAATCCGTTGTTCATTCTAATCCTCATTTCTCTTCGGCTGCTCATTCTTTAACGCAGCAAGCTCTTCCGCGGTCAGTTTCCGGTACGCTCCCGGTGCAAGATCCTCCGGCAGCACCAATGGTCCCATGGAAATCCGCTTCAAATACAGTACCTTTTTCCCGACCGCCTCAAACATCCGCTTTACCTGATGGAACTTTCCCTCCGTGATGGTAAGCGTAATCTCTGACACATCCGCTTTACAGCCCAGAATTACCAGATCTGCCGGTCTGACCGGCTTCTCCTCCCCGATGTCAACCCCGTTTTTAAAAAGGTTGACATCGGTCTCATCCACCACGCCCTGCACCCGGGCGTAATATGTTTTTGCCACATGGCGGGACGGCGACAGCAGCGCGTGTGCCAGCGCACCGTCGTTCGTGATCAAAAGCAGTCCCTCGGTGTCGAGATCCAGCCTTCCCACCGGGAACAGATCTCCTCTTGCGGTGTCGCTCAGATAATCCATCACCGTGCGGTGCATATTGTCCTGTGTCGCCGACACACAGCCGGCGGGCTTGTGAAACAGATAATACTCAAAAGCGGTATAGAGCAGGCGCTCCCCGCGCAGGCATACCTCATCGCCCGTCTCATCGACCTTTTGTTCCGGCTTTTTTGCAACCGCTCCGTTCACGGTGACCAGACCGGCTTTGATCTGTTTTTTTACCTCGCTTCTGGTTCCTGCGCCCAGTTCTGTCAGATATTTATCCAGACGAAGTGCCATTTTTCTCCCTCACTGTCTCTTTGTCTCACCGAATGTGTACTTTCCCTGCTGTTCCCAGAGATATAACACCATCGGATACGGGTTTACGGAAAGTTCCTGCCCGTTCTCATCGTTGATATAGATTCCAAAGTGCAGATGCACCGGAAAGTTGCCGGTGGTTCCCGGAATATCGCTGTAACCGGTATCCCCCATATAGCCCAGATGGGTGCCTGCAAGGACTGTCTCCCCAACTTCAAACTCCTTCGCATACTCCGCCAGATGCGCATAATAAAAATAGGCTCCGGACGGACTGCGGATGCCGATGCGGTACCCGCCGAGGCGAAGCCATCCCACATTTTCCACGACTCCGTCGGATACGCTGTATATGGGATAGATGCCTCGCTCGTTCACCGAAGCCATAATATCACAGCCTTCATGTCCCCGCTCACCGCCAAAGTTCCTGCTCTGCATCCAGCTGTCTACAAAGCTCACTCCCGCATTCCCGTCGGAGGCCACCGTCCCGACCGGAAAACGTTCCAGATCGTCCCACACGGCAGAAAGATAGCCGCAGATCCGCGCATATGCCTGCGGCTGATACCGTTTTGCATACAGAGCCTCTACGGCCAGCTGCCCGGGATCGGTGACGCTTCCATCCTCCGCAAAATAGACGGCAAGCAGTTCTTTTTCCGACATTCCTTTTTCTTCTGCCTCCTCCTGCATCCGGGCAAGCAGTTCCCCGCTCACCCGGTGTTCCCGGAAACTGTAAAGCGCCGTCTCATAGGAAAAACAGTTTATCTGTCTGGTTCTCTCCAGAATCCATGCGTTTAAAAGAACGTTCCATAGGATCATGGTAAACAGTAACAGCAGCATACGGACATGTCTGAAATTCATATCATTCCTTTTTTATTTACATTTTTTTAAAAATGCCACCAGAAGCTTCCATACTTTCTCGGTCGAGGAGATGGACAGACGCTCTTTCGGCGTATGAATATCGTAATTGTTCGGTCCGAACGATACACAGTCAAGCTCCTTGATCTTTCCGGAAAGGATACCACACTCCAGTCCGGCATGAATTGCCTCAAATACTGGCTCCTCCTGGAACAGCTCCTCATATACGGCACTGATGGTATCGCGGATCTCGGACTTCGCCTGATACTCCCATGCAGGATAATCACCGCTTACGGCAATCTCTCCGCCTAAGAACTCTGCGATATGCTCCAGACGGTCACGCAGATCTTCCTTGCGGGAAGACACACTGCTTCGCACGGAGGATGTCGCAAGAAGCGCCTGATCCTCCAATTTTAAGATGCCAAGATTTAATGAGGTCTCCACCAGCCCCGGCATCACCGTGCTCATATGCTGTACGCCGTTCGGCACATGGCGCAGGTAAAAAATCACTCTCGCCATCGCCGTATAGGAAAGAATCGATGCCTCCCCCTTCTCTCCGAAAGCACAGTCAATCGTTATTCCCGCATCCGATACCGCATACTCCTTTTTAAGCTCCGCCGTAAGTTCCTTAATATAGGTGGTAAGCTCCTCTTTTTTCTCCTCCGGAATCAGCAGACCTGCCGTACATTCACGCGGAATGGCATTGTCCTTTAAACCGCCCTCTAAGGTCACAACGCCCAGTTCCATCCGGTCAGAGACGTATTTTAACACACGTCCCATGACCATATTGGCATTCGCATGCTCTTTGTCAATCTCACTTCCGGAATGTCCGCCGCAAAGTCCTGTTACCGTCAGCGTCACCGCAAGTCCGTTCTGGGACATACGGTCAACCGGAATCGTAGTCTCCACCGTCATGCCGCCTGCACAGCTGGTCAGGAAATGACCCTCCACATCGGAATCAATATTTAAAAGCTTGTGTCCCTTTAACATGGACAGATCAATCGCCTCGGCACCGAGCATTCCGATCTCCTCGTCCACCGTGATCACAACCTCAAGGCGCGGATGCGCAATCTCCGGCGAATCCATAATGGCAAGCGCATAGGCAACAGCAATGCCGTCATCGCCGCCCAGCGTGGTTCCTCTCGCCTTTAAGAAATCTCCGTCCACGTAGAGATCCAGACCGTCCTTCTCAAAATCGATCGCACAGCCGCTTTCCTTTTCACATACCATATCCATATGTCCCTGCAGAATGATGGTATCTGCCTGCTCATAGCCGGCTGTCGCCTCCTGCACGATCACCACGTTGTTGGACTCATCCTGATACCAGGTCAGATCATGCTTTTTAGCAAACGCAACCAGATAATCACTGATGGCCTTTGTGTTCCTCGAACCGTGCGGAATCGCACAGATCTCCTCAAAATAATCAAACACTTTCTCCGACTGTAACTGTAATGCCTGTATTTCTTTTAAACTGCTCATAGAATCCTCCTGTTCTTCATACATTCTAGTATGAAAAAGAAATTGATATTCCTTTGTCTGCTATTATTTATTGCCTATATCTTAACCGCCCCGAAAGATGCCGTAAACGCCGCATCCGTAGGACTCGTTCTATGGTACACGCGCGTTCTTCCGACGCTGCTCCCCTTTGTCATTCTGTCCAATATCCTGATGGACTCAAATTACCTGCAATATCTGAACAAAATCACCGCACCGCTTGTATCCCGGCTCATTCCGGTCAGCGACAACGGGGCTTTTGTTCTGTTAAGCGGCTTTCTGTTCGGCTTTCCGATCGGGAGCAAAAACTGCGCCGCCCTGCTTGCAAGCGGAAAAATCACACGCCGGGAAGCCGATGTTTTATTTATCATTACCAACAACATCAGTCCGGTCTTTGTCACAAGCTTCATCCTCTACACCCAGTTAAAGCTGTCCCATCTGTCGGCAGTTACCCTGCTGATCCTGTATTTCCCGGCGCTTCTGCTGGGCAGTATCCTGCTCTCTGCAGACGCACGCCGCACAAAAGGCCGCACCGCGTTCCACGCGCAAAAACAGCCGGCATCTGGATCTCAAATGAATTTTAAAATCATAGATACCGGCATCATGGATGGTTTTGAAACACTGACCAGACTTGGTGGGTATATTATGCTGTTTTCCATGATCGCCTCTCTTCTGCAGAAGCTTCCCATTCCCCATATCCTCACACTGATCCTTACAGGAATGGTCGAAATCACAAACGGGATTGCCATGCTTCCGGACTCCGGTCTTCCTAAGTCCACCCAGTATGTGCTGGCCGTGGTCTATACCGCCTTCGGCGGACTGTCCGGCATCGCCCAGACAAGTTCCATGATCCGCGACACACCACTCTCCATAAAACGCTACTGCATCGCAAAACTGCTTCTTGCTGCCTGCTGCGGACTGCTTGCCTGTCTCGTCTCACAGATCTTTCATCTGTGAGACAGTGCGTCCGGTCAGCCCAGCATATCCGAAGAGATCTCCACCTTCGGACCGTCTGCCTGGGATGCCTGCGCATCCGTCGTCTTGGTCTCCGGCTCCTCGGCAGTCGGATTGAGCTCGGCACGGTTCGCCGTCACTACATCCAGGAATCCCTGCAGGGAACTTACATAAGCATCATGGCGCGCCTTCGCCGCATCCATGGAATGTGAGATCGTGTTCTCCAGATTCCTCAGAATGTCATCCGTATACTGCATGGCACCCATACGGATATTGTTGGCGTCATTCGTTGCATTATCGAGAATCTCCTGTGCCTGCTTGGTTGCAATCATGACCACTTCATTCGCCTGCGCATATGCCTGCTGCATGATCTGATGCTCGCTGACCAGCTCGTCCGTCTTGACCTGCGCCTGCGCAATGATCGCATCTGCCTTTGCCTGGGCATCTGCCAGAATTGCTTCCTTATTGCTTATGATCTTCTGATAGCGTTTGATCTCCTCCGGTGTCTTGATGCGGAGTTCGTTGAGCAGCTCCTCCATCTCTTCGCGGTTTACGATAATTTTAGAAGAGGAAAATGTCTGCGGCTTGCAGCCATCGATATATTCCTCGATTTCTTCTATAATCTGTTCAATTCTACTTGCCATAAGCCTCTCCTTATTTTGAGATGTGATATTTCTCATAGATCCTGTCTATGAATCTCGCCGGAACGAACTTGGAGATGTCGCCTCCGTAGGATGCGAACTCCTTCACAATGGTGGAACTCAGATAGGAATACTGCAGGCTCGTCGTGAGAAAAATCGTCTCCACTTCCGGATTCTCCACATGATTCGTCTGTGCAATCTGAAGCTCATATTCAAAATCCGTCACAGCCCGAAGCCCACGCACTATGATCGTCGCGTTGATCTCCTTCATATAGTCTACCAAAAGACCGTCAAAAGATGCAACCGTGACATTCGGCATGGATTCCGTCATCTCTTTTATCATACTAACACGTTCGTCAAGAGAAAACAACGAATTTTTTGCGCTGTTATTCAGTACACCGATCACCAGTTCATCCACGATTTTTGCGGATCTCTCAATCATATCCAGATGTCCCAGTGTAAGCGGATCAAAACTTCCGGGATATATTGCCCTCTTCATAGGTTTCTTCTCCTTTTCGCATGCTCCGGCTATTTTCTGCGGATAAATGCGTGCTCATTTGTCTTATACATCTTGAGGCGTGAAAGTGTCATTCCATACTCATCCAGATAGCTGAAATCCGTATCTAACGCAGCCTCTACGATCAGAACCGTGTCCTCTTTTAAAAGGGAAGATCCTGCAAGATACCGTAAAACCTCCTGCTCCATTCCCTTGCGGTAAGGCGGGTCCATGAAAATCAGGTCAAACTGATATTTGCCCTCCATGGCTCGCAGCGCGCTCAACACTTCCGTCGGATACAGCTTTGTCTGATGTTCAAACTTTGTAAACCGGATATTCTCCTCGATGCAGGCTGCCGGCTTTTTGCCATTGTCGACAAACACCGCATAGCGCGCGCCTCTGCTGACTGCCTCCAATCCCATCTGACCGCTTCCCGCAAACAGATCCAGGAAATATGCCCCGGGTACTTCATCCTGTATGATATTAAACAACGTCTCCTTGATCCGGTCCGTGGTCGGTCTCGTATCCATTCCCTCCGGTGCCTTAAGCGGCAGGCTTCTCGCCGTTCCTGCTATGATTCGCATATGGTTCCCTCCTCTGTGATCGTGCGGGCAAGTAAATGAAGCGCCGCATCTGTGGCACTCTTCCGCACCTGCATCCGGTCTCCCGCAAACAGATGCCGTTCCGTGACAACCCGTCCGTGCAGGCGGCAGCCGATGTAGACAAGCCCGACCGGACATTCCCTGGTCCCGCCGTCCGGTCCTGCCACGCCGGTCACGGACAGCGCCGCATCCGTATCTGCCGTCCGCGCCGCAGATACCGCCATATCCGCAGCCGTCTCGGCACTCACAACGCCGTAGCGCTCAATCGTCTCCGGCTTCACATGGATCATCTTCACCTTCGCTTCGTTTGAATAGGTGACATATCCCTCCGTAAAAAATGCGGAGATCCCCGGCACATTGATAAGCGTTGAGGCAATCATCCCGCCGGTCGCGGACTCTGCTGTCGTGAGCGTATAATGATATTTTTTTAACAATTCAAAAATCCGATACTCCGGCATTTCATCAAGCATCTTGCTGCCGTTCTGTCCCTCTGCTGCCATCTTTTCTTCCTTCTCTATTTCTGGTCTTTTAAGACGTCTTTGTTCTTCACAATGTAATCGATCAGAGATACCACGGTCAGAATCAGCGCCACATACGTCAGCACGGTGCCGAGAATCTGGAAGAACGGCATCTGGATGTCAAGGATCAGAACGATCACCATCAGCATCTGGAACGTTGTCTTGAACTTTCCCCAGTAGCTTGCTGCGATCACAACCCCGTTGTCGGATGCCACCAGACGGAAGCCGCTGATAATGAACTCACGGCTGATAATGATGATGACCATCCAGGCCGGAAGCTCACGAAGCTCGATCATACAGATCAGTGCGGAGCAGACAAGCAGTTTATCCGCCAACGGATCCATAAATTTCCCAAAATTTGTTACCAGATTATACTTTCTCGCGATCTTTCCGTCCAGCATATCGGTCAGGCTCGCGATGATAAAGAGCGCCGCCGCCACATAACGCATGTTCTGGTTTGCGCCGCCGTCATAAAGAAGCGCAGCTACGAAGAACGGGATCATGATCACTCGTAATATTGTCAGTTTATTCGGTAAATTCATAAATCACATCTCCTACCAGATCGTAATCCTGTGCATCTGTTATCTTAACTTTGACAATATCGCCGGAGATCATATCTTCTTCAGCATGAACAAAAACGTAACCATCCACATCAGGTGCATCTCTGTAAGTACGTCCGATATAGACATCCTCCTCCGGCAGACGTCCTTCGATCAGGACATCCCCTGTCTTTCCGACCATTTCTTCGGATTTATCAAAGGCAATGGCCTGCTGAGCCATCATCAATGCATCACGGCGTGTCTCTTTGACAGCTTCATCAATTTGATCCGGCATCTGAGCGGCCGGTGTCCCTTCTTCTTCTGAATAAGTAAATACACCGAGGCGATCAAAACGCATATCTTTGACGAACTGCAGCACTTCCTGATGATCTGCTTCTGTTTCGCCTGGGAAACCGGCGATCAGCGTTGTCCGCAGGCAGATATCCGGGATCTCCTCCCGCAGGTGATCCACCACCGCCAGCAGCTGGGCTTTCGTCGTCTTTCTGCCCATCCGCCGCAAAATATCATCGGACGCGTGCTGGATCGGCAGATCCAGATAATGGCAGATCTTTTCCTCTTCCTTCATCACCTGAATGAGCTCCTCATAAATC
>OIWQ01003428.1_pt1 | contig 14311 bp, 13 predicted proteins | sample 1587571 | NCBI WGS metagenome assembly OIWQ01 (sample SAMEA3888910, study PRJEB22519) | human gut metagenome | biome: human gut; feature: human-associated habitat; material: faeces | place: Denmark | collected 2010 | reverse complement strand
GGAGGCAAGGTAATCTCACTTCGGGAGGATTTCTAGATGGGGCTCACTGGGCATATACGTTTCCTGAGTAATTATAGGGTGCATCAGTTTTATTTCGATTAGCGAGGTGAGTCGGAGCTATTGTGCAGGTGTGCCTTGGTCCAGCCAGTGCGGTTCATCTCAAGGCGCAAGTAGAGGTCGAAAGTTAGAATCCTTTTGAGAGCGTTTTTGCGATATACAAACCCGATGATAACGTCCGGAAAATTGCGCACATTTTGAAAGAAGGCACTTGAAAAAGGGCCTGTTTTCTGATTGATTATAGTGACCAAACCGTAATCAAAAGAAAGGAAAACAGGCCATGGAAAATGTAGCGATGAAAAGGCAATCTCCGGAGCGATTAAAATTGACGAAAAAGAGATACGGACGCATCTCGACGGACTGGTTCGGCAGTCGGTCGAGGATACGTTGAATGCGCTTCTGAATGCGGAAGCCGACGCAATGTCGAAGAATCCCTGATAGAGATGTATCTGGCAGGAGTGGCCGTTGTTAAAAATATACATATTCGTAAAACTCTAGTTTTGGTTTTGACGCATCTATTAAAAGAGTTGCAGACATACAAGAACCGGGAAACGCTTTTGTTCCAGATATTTGAATAGTATAAACTCCAGATTCCATAGTAGAAAAATAGGATTTTAATTTAGCATAAAGTGTGGGTGGCAGGGTTTGCGTTAAGTCTGTTCCCTTATTTTGCCACAGTTCCAAAGCTTTATTAAGCAATTCTGCATCATATTCATTAAATGCACAGCGTTCAATTAAGACGGATAATGGCGTGGAATATAGATTGGGACGTCCGGAAAGCATACGCAACTTATCAGGAGCGATCAGACGAAAACAGCTCCAATATCCATCAGAAGTCACAGGATAATGTTCTTTGAATCCCGGAATCCAGCGCAATTCCTCCTTGAATTGCAATTTTCGGTTGCGTGGTAGATTAAAAAGATTGCGATTTTCATATCCCACAGATTCAAAACTGTCCAGGCGTACCAGATCGTCAGTATCAACATAGTCATTCAACCGGTTGGAAAGTTTTTCCAGTTGTTCTTTCTGATCGGAGTCGGTTGTCGCAAAACTCAGTTGGCGAGCTGGATTGTTGCCGGAAACATCTATTCCACGCATTGCGTCAAAAATCTGTACTGAAACTTCATCCCCATAAATATCGAAAGTATGAATTCTGCCATCGGCGAGGAAACGCTCCTGCGCGTCTGTTAAACTGGTATCAGCTCCCAAAGAACGGTTGGTGAACTTTGCCCGGTCTTGTGTCAGTAAAACTATTGCCCGGTTGATTGCACTCTCAGAAGTATAAAATGCCCGGTTGATATTGTCAAAAGTATCAACTTCAGCAGTGAGATATTGAGTCAAAGCGACTGCAGAAGCAATCAGCAAGCTCAACACCACCAGCAACGCCAGTGTTGATACCAAGGCAAATCCGTGTTCTCTATGGTTACTTTTTCTTCTCATCATACTTTCCATAGGCTGAAACAAATGAATTACCTGCCGTTCTCCGCAGAAAATCAACGGTTTCGCCATCTTCAAACGTAATTGTCATACGGATTGCTATCGGAATATTGTCGGCAGCCATTTCATCAAACTCGCTGTGCCATACGATTTCATCTTGAGAACGTTCTGCATATAAAAAAGCCAATTTTTGAACATTGGATACCAATACTTCTTCAAGACAATGTTCTGGATTTTCTTCTGTCATCGGATAATCCCGATACTTGGCAACAAGTTTATTTTCCCACAAAAAGATTTCTATAAAACGGATGCCATTTTCGTGTTCACTATTGATCCGATGCAAATATGCCAACCGGACAGAATCACCTTTCCCTTTAAAAATTTGTTTGTTTTTATTATTTTCATCCGGCCAGTGAAATGGAACTGCGTTGCGGAAAACATTGTTGGCAATCCGATCCAGTTTCACCATATCTTCAAGCAAGGCGGTGTTTTCTTTGATCTTGCTCCAGCTCTGCTGAACTGAAAATAAAACCGTTCCGGTCAACGTTACAATCAACGAGAGGATCGCAAATGCGACAATAATCTCTATCAAGGTGAAATAGCGTTCAGTTCGCATGATTACCCTCCTCAATGAAAGTATCCATAACCAAACTGTCGATTTCTTCACCGTCTTTCATCAGCTGAATTGTGAGTTTTTTCAAACTTCTTCGCGAGAGCAGAGTGTTTTCCGGCCTCAATTCTGATTCCGCAAAAGAATATTCAACCTGATAATCGCCAATAAATAAACTTGGATCAAGAGCTTTATTTTCTCCGTGAATCAGAATAAATTCAGCAGCCTGAGTCAGATCATGCGTCTGCTCCCAATTACTGCGGTTGATATCCAGCCGTTTTACCGCCATTGTCATTTGCCACATCAAAAGCGATATGCCACCGGTTAAAATCACCATCGCACAGAGAACTTCAAGCAATGTAAAATTATTCTTTTTCATAACTGCTCAACATCCCGGTCAATGGTGAAACTCTTATCCCCGCAACATCTTCTCCCGCGGCGAACTCAACTGTTGCGACAGCCGCATTGCCATCCGGAAAAAACTTCATGCACATTAAATCTTCTTCCGGTTCAACTCCATTGACAAATAATTTTGTTTCTTCCGGCAGATAAATGCTTTCTTTATCAAATTTTATGATCCGCTTGTCATGATAGTAAAAAATTTCCTGCGGTTTGCCCTGGGCGATGGCATATCTGCGGCACAAAGCTCCTATTCGCCGTAGCTCTTCGGTCAATTCATCAGGAGATTTATCCAAACGCAAATTGGAAAAATTGACCGTAGCAACCCCGACCACCAACGTGATGACGGCAGTTACTACAATCATTTCCAATAATGTGTAAGAATGACGTTTGATCATTCTTCTGTATTCCAATTTCCGATATCAGCGTTTTCTCCCTCTCCTCCGGGCTGCCCATCAGCCCCGTAACTGATAATATCAAACTCACCGTGCAGACCCGGCTTTATGAAAACATATTCGTTATCCCAAGGATCAAGCGGAATTGTGCCGCCTTTGATATAAGGACCTTTCCATTTTTTGTGATTTCGATTGTTTTTAACCAGTTCCTCCAATGATTCCGGCATTTTTTTCGTGTCTACCCGGAAACTGAAAATTGCCTGCTCAAACATGGCAATCTGTGCCTTCGCCGTGCTGATACGGGACTCTTTGACGTGATTAAAATACATCGGGGTGGCAATCGCCGCTAACGCCGCAATGATGACGATAACAACGACCATTTCGATCATAGTGAAAAATTTGATGTTCATGTTTCTAGCTCCTCTATTTCATAACGTTCATTTCCATTATTGCCATGAAAATTGACAATACGACTAATAAAACTATCAATGCAAGAACCATAATGATCACTGGCTCCAGAAATGCCAGCAGCCGTTTGACTTTTATTCGGGTCTCTTCTTCTGATTCCTGTGCGATCCGTTCCAGCATTTCCCCCAAATCTCCGGATTCCTCGGCAATACGCAACATGGCCACACTGCCTTGCGGCATATATTGACTGTCTTTTAGAATGTGGGAGAGTTTATCCCCTTTATACAATTCACTTTCTATCGGTTCAAAATCTTTGGCGATGATCAAATTGTTAAAAATCTTTTTGGAAACCGTTACAGCAGTTAGAAGCTTTACATGATTTTTCAACATAATTGACAATGTCCGGATGAAACGGCTGACCTCAATAGATATAACGATGCCATTTACAATTGGCATTTTCAAGGCTATTTTCGATTTCCACAGCCGGAACCAATGGCAATTGCGATATTTTCTGACTCCCCCAATAATGCCGATAATCAATATGGGCCACAACCACCACACAGCTTGAAACACATTACCGATATTCAGCATCGTTCTGGTCAGCAACGGCATTTGACGACCGAGTTCATCAAAAATCTTGGCAAATCGGGGAACAAATACCGTAAAAAGCAATACCAATACTCCCAGCGTTACAGAAATAACAATCGCAGGATAGATGGAACTGGTCAAAACAAAGTTACGGAAATCTTTGCTTTCTTTCAAAAATCTCCGCAATTCTTTAGTGACTTCAGGCAAACATCCGGATTCTTCTCCGACTTCAATCAGGCTGGAAAACAAAGGAGGAAACACATCATCCATTTTTCGTAGCAGCGTTGAAAATCGTTTACCTTCATGTAAGCCTTTCCGTAAATGCCGGACAACTTCAATATTATCCGGATTTTTATAGCCTTCCTCTATAATTCCCAGAGATTGTTCCAATGGGATACTGGCTTCCAGCAATGGATTCAAACGATCGGCAAAATTTTTGACATCAAACTTATGTTTGGGAAAAAATCTGGCAAAAAGAGAGGTCTTTTCTTTCTGCTCTACTTCCTTAATAAGAATACACCCCATCTTCCGCAGCATTCGCAAGGATGCTGCGGCATCCCGAGCTTCTATTTCCACCTCTTTTTGTTTGCCGCTACGATCGGCTGCCAGATAACGGAATTTTGCCATGATTACTGTATCCCTGCAGCAAGCCGGAGGATTTCAGCTTTGGTTGTAATATTTTGTTCAACTTTGAAAAGCCCGTCTTCCAGCAATGGCACCATGCCATTTTTTACGGCAATATCCAACAGTTGTGTACCAGAAAGATGATTGTTGATCGCATCACGCAACATATCATCAATAAGCAACAATTCATAAACACCAGTTCGACCTTTGAATCCGCTGCCGTTGCAATGTTTGCACTTCGTACCATTTTTTTTTCCGGAACCGTCACAAAACTTACAAATTTTTCTCGCCAAACGTTGTGACAGTACACCGCACAACACAGAAGAAATCAGAAAACTTTCAACCCCCATATCCTGCAAACGGGTAATTGCTCCGACAGCATCATTGGTGTGCAAGGTACTCAACACCAGATGTCCGGTCAATGCCGCATTGATGGCAATTTCAGCTGTTTCTTTATCGCGGATCTCTCCTACCAAAATTACATCAGGATCCTGACGGACGATATGCCGTAATCCGGAAGCAAAATTCAATCCAATCTTATGATTGATCTGCATCTGACTCAATCCCGGCAACTGGTATTCAACCGGATCCTCAATCGTGATGATTTTTCGTTCCGCATTGTTCAGGCGATTCATAATGGAATACAGAGTTGTCGTTTTCCCTGAACCGGTTGGACCAACTACGAGGATTATACCATGTGGAATTTCAATTAGTGTTTCAAACTTTGACTTCATTTCTGTGCTCATTCCGAGTTCAGAAAGATCAAAACGCATAGAGTCTTTACGAAGCAGACGCATAACGATGCTTTCGCCCTTCATCACCGGAATAGTAGAAATACGGATGTCAATATCGTATGAGCCAAGCTGAAAATTAGTTCTGCCATCCTGCGGCAAACGGCTTTCAGCGATATTGAGGTTTCCAATCAACTTGATTCGTGATGCAACTGCCGGATAATCACTCAATGGCAATTCCAGATAGTGATGTAGAATACCATCCACTCGGAAACGGATCACAGTTCTCGTTTCTTCCGGTTCAACATGAATATCGCTTGCCCCCTGTTCGAGAGCCTGAGAAAGCATTTCATTGACCAAACGGACTATTTTGGCATCTCCGGCAAGTTGTCGCAGCCGCTGTTCACTTTCTTCTTCCGAAGCATATTGATTTTCATCTGCTGACAGATAGACCGTGTTGATCAGTCGTTCTATCAAACTGCGGCGAGCCAGTTGAAAGTACAGCTCCAACCCGAAAAATTTTTGGAACTCTTCGGCATGCCGCAAAAGCAAATGGGGAGATGCTGCCAACAATTCTATTTTGTTTTCATCAAATTTGTAAGGCAATAGATTGAAATTTAACAGATAGTCCGGCTTTACCGCAGAGAACTTTTCCGGTATTGTCAATTCATCTTCTTCAAAAGACTCCGTTTCGGTAATTTCCGCATACAACTGCAACAAATCATTTTCACTGATAAAACCACGCTCCAGCAGAAGCGTGTTGGCATCATATGCGTTGCCTGCTTCAGTTACAATTTCTTCATATTCAGGATAACGCTGTTTGAGTATTTCAGAAATATGTTCCAGTTTATCCTGAGTTATGGTATTTTTCACTCGATAAACCATGTTTCAATCAAACCTTTTTTCTGACTCATCTTGCGTTTCTTTTCCTTTGCCGGAAGATTGAAGTTGATGACAGAATCAACAGCTTCTTCATATTTCTTCAACAAAGTTTCCAACTGGGTCTTTTCCGAAATAATCGTACCGGTGATTAGAATCATCATTTCGGTACGCTCAGTGCTGATATCGGTATCCCCAACCAATCGCCGCAAGAACGGAATACTGCCGATAGTCGGCAAAGTGGAAAGATTATCAGATACTTTTTCTCGGATCATTCCGCCGCAAACAATAGTCTGTCCGTCACGAATAGACATAGTGGTGTTGATAATCTGCTCTTTGATAACCGGAGAGTCAATATCGGAAGTTGTATTTTGATCTGCTTCTGAAACCGTTTGTTCCAAAACGACATTGATTCTGCCGCCTCTGGTAATACGGGGAGTGATTTTCAAAATCACTCCGGTATCCTGATACTGAATGCTTCGCATCAAGTTAGTATCACTGATGGTACTGGACTGCGTATTGGTGATTTCAGAGTTTACAATCGGCACTTTTTGACCAACTGAAATTTTTGCTTCACTGCGGGACGCTATCAATAACTGAGGATTGGAAATGACTTTTACATTGGTTTTACCTGCCAGCGCGTTGACATAAGCAAATTTTTGTTCTGGATTTTTAGGATTATAAATATAGAAACGTCCACCGCTTTGAGCATTCTGAGCATCATTCGCCGGTACCAAGCCGGAATAATTGGTGCCGCCACTCATTCCAGCATTATCATTCCCCCCCTGCATCATAAATTCAATGCCAAATTTTACAGAATCATTCAAGGTAACATCCACAATCATCATCTGCAACAGAACCTGTTGCGGAATGGTATCAATCTTTTCAAGCAGAGCTTTGATCATGGAAAATGCTCTGGGCTTGGTGCGGATCAGCAAGCGTTCATTTACTGCATCGGCAAAGATTTTAACCGGTGTTTCAAAAACTGAGGCCTGACCTTCCTTATCCGAATTTTTTTTGGTTGTTTTGGAACTTACTGCAGAATCTTGAGCTGCACCCTTTTGTGTTCCCTCACTGCTGGATGCGGATGGAGTTAAAGTCATTCCTTCTACGGGGAACATTACCGACAGAGCTTTAACCAACTCTTCAGCATTACCGTTTACAATGTTATAAATATAAATCTTTTCCTGATCGCCAAGTCCGGTCTGATCCAAAATCCCAGCCCAGCGTCCGAGCTCTTTCAACGCTTCTTCACTAGCTGCAGATGCAACCAGAACTTGCAAGCGGTCAACGGCTATCAACTGAATTTCTTCCGGCTGAGCTTTTTCACCTTTGGCAACAGGGAATCCCAATACCGGCAGAATTTCCCCGAGTTCAAACGCCAATCTCTTTGCATCAATGCTTCGGCAAGGAATTACCATTTTTGCCCAACCACGGCGCAATGGTTGATCGAATTCAGAAACGATATACCGCAACTTGGCAATTACATCTTTCCGATCAAGAACGATTACTACATTCCTACTTTCCAGAACCAGAGGTTTGTTCCCTTTGGAAAGAAAAGTCGTGATTTGTGCCACCGCCTCTTTGGAACCGATATTTTTCAAACGGAATACTGCAAGTTCCATACTGCCGCCAGAGGCTTCGTAACGGGTATCCTGCACCATTATATCCAGAGGCTTGAAAGTCATCAGTTTGTTTTCAATAGCAACATAGGCTCCAACATTGTGCAAAATTCGCTTCAAGAGTTCCCAGATTTCCTGTTTGGTCATCTGTTCAGAAAGGAACAGCGTTACCGTTCCCTTCAGATTTCCGTCAATCTGATAGTTTATTTTCAGCAAATCTGCAAAAACAGGAATTACATCCTCAATGGCTGCTGCATTAAAATTGAGATCTATTTTGATTTTTGTTTTGTTATCAAATGAAGGCTTTACTTGCGGAGCGACCATCGAATCAACCGATTTCTTTTGATCAGAGGTATAAATCGGATAAGGATTGACTGGACTTCTGCGGACATCAGGCAACTGATTTTCGATATGAACAACTTCCGTTGCTGGAAGCTGTCTGCCATTTACCGAAACTCCGACACTGTCTTTGTACCATTGGGCCTTACGTTCTGCATGAAGTTTTGCCTCTTTTTCTTCTGCACTCTTATCAACAGAGTTACATCCTGCAAGGAGCAAAATGCAACCTATCGCGAAATAAATAATTTGTCTGTAAGGTCTGATCATTTCTTATTATCCTGTTTTTTTCTTAACGGCAAAGTAATTCTCTCACTTCCCCTGGCAATTACCACTAGAGCGTCTGAAATCTCCACCAGATTATATCCGTTACCGAGAGAGTCTCCCAACTTATACATCCGGCGGGGCTTCGGCCTCTTGGGATCAACGTGCTGTTGTTGAACCGCAATCAAAGCTCCACGGGTATTCTGATATTGAAATATTCCGGTTAATTCGAACTGACCGGTTTTCAAGGAAACTGCTGGCGTGTTTGTTTTAGAACTCTTATCATTTGCACTGACTTTTCCTCGGCCGGGATGAAATACATTACCGGATAAAATTATACTCGTATTTGACAAAGCAACGGTTTGATTTGCTTTGATTGAGGCTGGTGCGTCAATGTTATACGCAGAAATATCCGTATTCACAATATCATTTTTACGAATATAATAACCACCAATAAATAAAACAGAACAGAAACTCAACAAGATTCCACTATTTATGAGGAGCTTGTGATTCATTTTTCTCCTCCGATTGCCAGCATTGTGATAATTCCAGATATATTAAGCAAGTCAACGTCCCGGTTCATGTTGGGACGGATAGTCAAACTGCGCCAATAAATGTGCGGAAGTTGTTTTTCAAAGCCTGTCATCAAAGCAAGCAACTCTTTCAAAGTCGCTTCTGCAGAAAAATTAACCTCGTAGATAATCAATTCTTCTCCGTCAATTTCACGCTTCAGTATATCTCCTACGGTTCTGATTGTGATGCCAGACTTTGAACATGCATTGTCAAAACGTTCACGTAATATTAATGCGCCGTTTTTATCTGCTGCAATGGCTCCTTTGCGTAATTCTGCCATTGGCATCAAGTCCTGCTGCAATTTGAATTTTTCCAAATTTTTATTCTCTATAGAGAACATCAAAGAGGCTATTTTCTGCTTTTGCTTTGCTATTTTTTGTTCAGCACCAGGAAATGATGTATCTGGAAAAATTAAAAGAGATAGGGAAAGCACCCAAAGGATTATTCCGGGAACCAGATAAAGAAGGATCCTTTGTACATTCATTTGGAGCCTCCTTTGAGTTTTACATAAAAAATCACGGTTGAGTTACCGCCACGGCTTTTGCGCAGACTTATTACTTTAAAACTTTTTGCTCCTGATAAATGACGGAAAAAGTTTGGTTCATCTTTACCGGATTCAATGGTGATATCAATAACTTCTCCATGCTGAACATAATTGATTATCCACATATGAGCAGGCAGCATCTGAGACAATTCCTGTAACACGGGTAAAACCGGTTGCAAATTAAGTTTCAGATTGCCTATTTTGTCAAACAATTCTTTTTCGGTCGATAATTTTCCCAATTCCTGCTGAGTTGTCCGGAACATCTTTGTATTTTGAGCAATAACAGCAGATAATTGCTGATTTGCTTTACTGAAAACTTTATATTTTCCCATGTAAACGGTTATGAGTAAAAAGACGACTGCGATTAACAGCGACCAATAAATAGCCTTTGATAATTTGTTGCGGACGGGGCGGATTTCTTTGGAAACTTGCATGGTGACTGGAGAAAATTTTTTGAAAGCCGCCAAATCAAAATCAGAAATATCGTGAACCGGATAGAAATTATCGCATTGCAGATCAGATTGTTTTAATAAATCTGAGATTTCGGTAATTTTTTCTTTTCGTAAAACATAAATAGAAAAATTATTTTCGCCATTATTCTGATATCCCCAAACGATTTCAGACAAATCAAGCGGCAATAAGTATTCGAGTTCATGCTGCAAAGTATTTACAATATTTTTCTGCTCAATTCCGGAAGGCAGAGCAATATCATAAATCATCAGAGTATTACATTTTGCCACACAAATAATCGCATCAAAATATTGCTTAACAAAACTCTCTTTTGTCCAGTCACGATACAATTTACCATCAGAAGAGCGAGAGGAAATAAATTTCCCCTCATCGATTTGTATTATTCCGATGGTCATTTTCTCCTCGCTTACATTGATTAAAGATGCAATTAAATATAATATATTACCAGGCATAGCAAAAATCAATTGAATTTGTCAAAAAAAAAACTTATGACTTGAAAAACATTTATCTGGTTGTATTTTAATCTATATATCTAATTAAGATTTGTGTTAAAACAAAGGATCTACAAATGAAAAAATGTTTTATTATATTCTTTTTATTGTTGGCATTATACGTAGGGGCAATCGATGTGCTAAACGCTGCACTGGCAGAGGTCCTAAACAATAAATTTTCCTATTACAAAAGAGCCAAGCAACTTGCCACTATTACGTCTTCTCTTCAACAGAATGACATTGATGCTGTACATTTGTTTTTAGATCAGAAAGAAGCGGGAGGATTGAAAACTCTGGAATTTAATTCTCTAAAAAATGATCTTGTGTTGTGTCTTATGCGGCAGTCAAGAAAAGATGATAAACTTGTTCCACACCTAATTGCGATGTATAAAGACACAACTCATGATCTGGTCTGGCGTAATTATTGCGTTCAGTTTATTGGACGTGTTTATCAGGATTCTACGATGCAAGAGAAAAGTCAACTAGAGAAAATTTTACAATCCGTATTGAAAGATCCTATTCCAATGCTTGCTGTAACAGGGATGATTGCAATAGAATTAAACAAAGACACTATAAAGTTTGATAAAGATTTACTGTATTCCAGAGCACTTGAATTGCTACAAAAAGATATTCCAACTTATGTAAAAGTAACCTTGATTCAAATCTGTGGCATGAACCGAATCAAGCCAGATCAGGTTAGACCGATATTGCGTAATATTTTGAAGAACTCCAAAGAAGTTCAACTTAAAGTATCGGCAATTGCTGCCTTAGGCGAATATGGTAATCGTGACGATTTAGATATAATCTCTCCTTCCTATAATAGCAGTGATGTCCGGTTGCGAACTGCAGCAATGACCGCGAAAAAGAAAATGCAAACCAATAAAAATTAAAGTAATTTTGCTATGTATCATAGATGTATTTCAGTTTTCTTCGTAGTATTTCTTGTGCTTTTGGGAAATTTAACTTATGGCAATATTCCCGATGGGCCGCCGAAAGACGGAACGAATAAACCAGAAACCTCAACCGGTAACGATGGTAAAGATGGGGTGGAAGATGTTGCCAGATGTTCGATTTGTAACCAACCAATCGGCTCTCCTGGAGGAGGAAACGGAGGCGATGGAGAACCTGGTTGTATTTCAATGGATTTTCATTTTGGCCATCTTGTTCATTGTGATGTAATTCCTGCTGGTACAATAAAACTCCTTTCCGATGCGCCGTCGCCAAAGATTTTTTCTCCTCAAGGATTATTTTTTGATTTCAATCTGGAATCATATGCAACACATAAAGGTAATGAAATTACTGTAATTCGTCCCAATGGTTTTAAGGTCGTTTATGATGCGAATGGTCAACCCACGAATCGTCAATCTTCATTCCGTTCCCATCTGAGTTTTTCTTCTGCAATGCCAACATCTGTTGCATCAAATGGATCCGTTTCAGTTGAACCTACATATACTCATCCTTCGCATTTTTATCGTATCTTTGGTAATGGTTCAAAAGCGTATTATGAAATCTACGCTGGATATAATTCGGAAACGGCTTACTATCGGGTCGAAAAACTATATACCACAGATGGGACAGAACTGACTTCGTCTCATAAAGACATTGGTATTGAAGTTATCTATGACAATAATAAATGTCTTCGCCAAATCAAATCGCAAGCTGATGGATTGGCGGATATGGTCATCACTGGAGAATTTTCTTACGAAATCAGAATGTATGCACCAGCAGCGATTGGCAATAAAATAACAGAAAATGGAGTATCTATATATTCTATCAAATCTGGTGCAGTACCTTATATCACATGGAGGATAGAAAATCCACAACAAAACAGTTCGCTTATTGATAAAGTAAAAGTAACTCGTATTATAGACGACAAATCATTTGTTTATGATTGGTCATATAGCAGTAATAACGATTGCTGGAGTCTTTCAAGAGGAAGTGGCGCGGAAAGGAAAATTACTTCCAAACAAAACATTGCAAATAAAAATGCGTCAGTGGGCTCCATTGCGTTGGAGGTAACCAACGATATCAAAAACAGCAATCAATCAATTATATCCCGAACGATAGAAAAATACACACGCTTCAGCTTTGGAGATATGCTTACAGAAACGATCTCTGATCCTGAAGGAATTGCCCAGAGAACGACAACGGAATATTATACTTCAGGGACTAACATCAGTAACATAAAGAATAAAAAATACTCTTCTGGACAATGGGAATTTTACACTTATGATGATAAAAAACGGCAAATCCGTGTAAATACAGCACACAAGAATAGCAGCTATTCAGAGAATGCGGCCATTGGTCAATCCATTGAATATGGTTATGTTGACAGTGTTAGTGATGACCGTCCCAGAAGTATCACCAGAAAAATCAATGGAACGCTTGTTGGAAATATTTTCAACACATATACTACATCTGAAAACAGACGCACAGAAACAATTGAAGTTGCCACGACACCTTCTGCACAGGCAGGGAATGCATCCAACTTGAAAACCACGAAGGTTTATGATACTCGAACAGAGCGTTTGATATCTGTCACTTATCCTGATGGAAAGTTGGAAACTTACACTTACGAATACGGTAACTATACTCTTCAAAACAATACTCCTGGACTTTTTGAAGGGGATGCTTCGGGGAAAGCATTGCGAGAAACAATTGTGTATGGAACAACCAGTAATCCATCAGGCATAACAGGCAAAACAACAAAAAAGGTTACCGTAAAAGATGAGTATGGAAATAAAGTTTTAGAAGAAGTTTATGCTCTGCTAACTTCTGGATATGAACGCATCAGTTACACCGTTTTTACATACGATGTAATGCATAAATTGCTCCGCAGCTATTCATCCAATAAACTTGAACAAACTCAAAGCTGGTATGGGACACAGCTTGTTGGCTCAACTGCTCAAAACGGAACTGAGTTGCTTTATACTTATGATTCCGCAGATCGTGTAAAGAGCATTACCAAAAGAGGAACAGGAAATTCTGCTGATATTGTCATAAGTTATACCTATGATGCGGCAGATCGCAAGTTGAGCGAAACAATATCATCAAACGGATTAACATTAACCAAATGGTGGACATATGATGCTCTTGGTAGAACTTTATCCTTCATTGATACCGATGGTTTAACTACAACTTACGAATATATTCCAGCGACAGCTTCTCGTGGAGAAATTGTCAAAAAAATATTGCCCGGAGGTTTTACAACCATTTCTGAATATTATTTTGATGGTCAAGTCAAAAGTGTAACAGGTACAGCTCAAGTTCCAGTTTTTTATGATTATGGTGTAGATGCAACAACGAATTGCTCTTGGGTTAAGAAATCATATGGTTCAGAAAATTCAGCCCAATGGGAAAAAACATATACTGATATGGCAGGAAATATCAGTAAGGTTGAAAAATCGGGATTCAATGGTAGTATCATCACCGAAGAAAACTTTTACAATGCGTTTGGACAACTGGTGAAAATCAGCAAAACCGGTGAAGCGTGCAAACTGTTTATGTACGATGAATTGGGAAATCCCTATCGTTTCGGGCTTGATGTAGATAACAGTGAAGAGTTAGAATTAGCATCCTCTGATCGAATTCAGGAAAAAAACTATGGATATACTCAGGAAGCAACTGGTGTATTTTTTATCCAATCATCGTTGGTTTATGGAGTAAAAAATAGCTCGTCCTCAAAGATAATTGAAACAGAAAAAACTCAGCTGACCAATCTTCCCAACGGTGTTAATTCATTAAAATATGCAATTGACCGTTTTGGCAACATTACCGAAACGAAAGTTTCAGTCAATCGTTCCGGGAAAACGGTTACAACGGAAGTTCTTTCTCCGGATAGTACAGTTCCGGCACAAACAATTGTGGTCAATGAGTTGAAAA
>OIWQ01003420.1_pt1 | contig 14332 bp, 7 predicted proteins | sample 1587571 | NCBI WGS metagenome assembly OIWQ01 (sample SAMEA3888910, study PRJEB22519) | human gut metagenome | biome: human gut; feature: human-associated habitat; material: faeces | place: Denmark | collected 2010 | reverse complement strand
GGGAAAGCCTGCACTGTGTCAGGAAACCCCGCGCTTTCAAGCGCGGGTTGTTTAGTTCTCCGCCTTCCCGCTCTCCGCCAAAAGCGCCTTATAGATGAGATCGCGCTTCACCCCCGAAACCTTGGCCGCAAGCGCTGCAGCGCGGCTCAAAGGCAGTTCTGCGGCCGCCGCTCTCGCCCACTTCATCACATCATCCGTGAGGACCGCATCACGCCTTTCCGCCTCATCCACGCAGATCACGTATTCGCCGCGCGCTTCGTGCGTCGTAAGCCACGCGGCGATCTCCGAAGCCTTCACCCGCTCAAACGTTTCAAAGCGCTTGGTAACCTCACGCCCCACCACAACGGTGCGCTCAGGCTCTAAAAGAGTGGCGAGGTCAGTGAGCAACTCCTTCACCCGGTGCGGCGCCTCGTAAAGGACAAACGCTTCACCCCGGCCGCACAGCACCGCAAGGTCTGCATGGCGCTGTTTGGCCTGCGGCGCCACAAAGCCGGCAAAGGTAAATCGGTAGGCGTTAAGCCCCGCCGCACTCAGTGCGGTAATGACGGCCGAGCACCCCGGCACCGGAATGACGCGGAAACCCGCTTCCCGCACAGCCGCCACGGCCTTGGCGCCGGGGTCACTCACCGCCGGGGTGCCGGCATCCGTCACCAGGGCAATCCGGGCGCCCTTCTCCAACTCCCGGATAAGGGTTTCGCTCGCCTTCGCTTCATTGTGCTCGTGCACGCTGATTGTTCGTGCGCGGATCCCGTAGCGCTCCAGAAGCTTACGTGTTTCCCGGGTGTCCTCGCAGGCAACGGCGTCCGCGACGCTAAGAATCCATAAGGCGCGTACGGTAATATCTGCGGCATTACCGATCGGAAGCCCTACAATGTAAAGCGCTGCTTTCGGGAAAAGCTGTTCATCCACCCCGGAGGCGCGCACCAGTGCCGTACCGGAAAAAAGTTCCGGCACGGACGCAATCCCTTCCGGTCCCGCTGAATTAACGTTTTCCAAATTTTCAGACGTCATGACGCTGAAACATTCCTTTTTTGTTGGTTTTTGTGCCGCTCTGACGGCGCTCACGGCCTCGGCTCAGACGCCGGTCCCGGCTGCCGCACCTGCAATGACGCCTCAGGCGGCGACCGCTGCCTCAGAGACCGCACCTGCGCTGCCCTCCGCACCGCAAGCGCCCGTGACGTCTGAGGCTGCCCCCGCCGCTCACGCAACCGCCGCAACGCCCCCGGCGTCCGAAGGCGCCACAGCCGGTAACGCACCGAACACGGATGCAAATACCGCCCCCGCCGAGCCCCCCGTCAAAATCGCGGTGCTGCTGCCCTCGAAAGACTCGGTCTTCTCGGGCGTCACACAGTCCGCCTTAAACGGTATTGTCGCATCGAATTATGCGGCGGAAAAACCGGCTGAAATTCTTCTGGTGCACCCGGACGCCTCAGGAAACATCGTAAAGCAAGCGCAAAAGGCGGCTGAAGCCGGCGCGGTTGCCGCGATCGGCCCCATTGACCGCACGGCGGTGGAAACTTTGGCCAAACTCAATTACCTGCCGCTTCCGATCGTGACACTGAACCAGATCGAAATCGATAAGGAAGTGCCCTTGACGCCGGAAGAACTTAAGGAGCAGCAGCTTGCGCGTGAAGCAGCGCTTTTAGCCGACGAAGCGCAGCGGGAACTCAATGTCGCCGACACCACAGAAGTGGTGGGAAGCACTGCGGCCGAAGAACCCTCTCAGGAAGTGGATCTCCTTGGTACCGGCAGCATTGCCGCGAAGATCTCGGTCCCCGGCTTTACCGCCGCCGAAGACCTCCCGCCCCCGTCGGTGCGCTACGAGCCCAAGGTCTTTCCGCACCAGTTTTTAATGCTGGGGCTCTCGATGGAAGAAGATGCCCTGTATGTCACCGAACTGGGCTTAAAGGCCCTGCCGCGCCTGACCGAATCGGGTAAGCGCCCCAAAGTGTTACTTATTGACGGCAACAGCCCCCTGGAAAAGCGCATCTCGCAGGCTTTTGAAAAGTCTTTGACGCTTGCGGGCTTTGCGCCGGACCGTCTCACCGTGGACCTTGATGCCTACCGGAGAGTCAACCAGTTCTTCCAGCTCGTGGTTGAACGCGATGAGACAATGCCCGAAGAGGAGTTGATTGACCAAGAAGCCGACCCCCAGGGGTGGCGCCAGCAGCAGATCAGGCTCAGGCGCGAAGAAGCCGCGTTGCGTGCGCGCGCCGCCTTGGCTGAACCCCCGTACCACGCGATTTTCTTAGCGCTTGAGTCGCCTACGGCCTCTTTGGTGCGCTCGCGCCTTCCGATGCGCTCGCGCCTTTGGGCGACGTCCGCGGTGAACCCCGGCGACGCCGCGCATGACGCAGACGCCAAGGCCCTCACCTATGACCTCCGTCAGGTAGGACTTGTGGACAGTCCCTTTGTCCTTACCTTTGACCCCGCGGCCTTTGAAGAAAAATATAAGACCGTGGCGCCCAAAACGATGCTCGAGCGCCGGCTCTTTGCCTTGGGGGCCGATGCCCTGACTGTCGCTCTTACGATGGCCAAGGGCAGCATCCGCGAAACGATTGACGGGCTCACGGGGAGGCTCACCTATGACCTCGAGCATTCCCCAGTTGTGCACCGCCGGGGACAGACCGCGATGATCACGGGGGGCGCCATTAACGTGATGCCTGCCGACGAACTCATCGCCTTCCAGGTCGTCACCCACGGCTCAAGGTTAAAGCGCCAGGCCGAGTCCGCACCGGTGAGAAAACCCGGTGACGCACCGGCTCTCGTTCCTGAAACGGGGGACGTGACGAACGGAACCGCCCCCGAAAGTGAAACGCCCGCTGAAGCGCTTGATCTCACAACCCAGGCACTTCCGGAATAACCGGGCCTTGAAGCCCTTTCCGGGCTTCTTTCATCCGTCACGAACCGGTGCGTGCTTTAACCATGCACCGGTTTTTTGCGGCCGTTGAGGGCTGCCGCCGGTTTGACAAGGAACTGATTGAACTTGCGCATCTCGTCAAAAAAGGAGCACAGGACGGTTTTGAAGAGCCGGCCGCGAGGGCGCAAGCGGCCCTTCTCCCGCTTCTTACGACCTTTGAAACGAGAGCTTCGGCGTTTCTGTCAGAAGAGGCCAAGCAACTGCTCTCCCGCGTTGTTGAAAAGCAGACAGTAGGAGCAACCGCCCCGACGGTGCACGTTGCGGTGTCCAGCGCGGCCGATTGAGATTTTCGTCTTCCTGTGTCAAATGGTGCTTCAGTTCCCCTTGCAGGGCGGCGTTGATGAAGCGTTGGGCTACGATCTTCATCGCTTCGTTGAAATGAGCCTGCGTTAAGGCCGTTAAGCCGCCGGCTTCCATCAGTTGCTCTACGGCATCGTTCAGAATGGCCTGCTGCTGGTCGGTAAATTTTACGGTGTCGTTTATTTTGGGTGTACGGTGTGCCACGGTGATTCCTTTCGCGCCCTACGGGAGCGCTATTGTCGCCTGGACACAAAAAACCTTACATCCTCGACTATTCGGTCTTGGGGTTCTGAGCGGCCATCACCCACTTGCGGCAGGTAGCCATTTTCACACCGGTCTGCTCAGCAATAGCACGCCAGGATAGACCCTGCGCCCTCAATGCGAGCACCTTTTCGCGCTCTTCCTCGCTGTAGCGCATCTGATTGGCGGCAAGAACCGTGCCGAATCGCCCGGCCTTATAGGCTCTCGCCCAGTCCCGGACGGTATAAGGCGACAAACCCAGAATCTCAGCGGTTTTCTGGTAACCCAGGCCGTGCGCAAACAATTCCGCCGCGTGACGGCGTTTCATGTCCGGCGCAAAGTCCGGCCGGATTCTCACCGGACGGGCAGATTGAGAAACTGTCTGCGTTGTCATTGCCTTTTTCTTCAGAACGCTAAAGGAAAAAGACCCCGCTTCCGACGGGAAACGGGGTTTGAAATTTGCCTGACATGGAGTTTTGATGCCCGGACTCTAAGTCTCGGAGTCCGGATCAACCGGCTCAAGCAAAACCGGGGATTTCCGTTAAGGAAACCACTTCGTACTGCTTATCGCACCAGCTGGAAAAGGGAATTGAGGATCTCACCGGAATGGTTATCCCTTTTTCCCCTCCCCCCTTCGGTGCTCTTCCGGCCGACTCTGTTTCCCGCAGAAGACGGCCGGAAGTCCTGCCGTTCAAACCTTGCGGTTAGAACGTGTAGCGGACGTTCGCATTGAGCGAGTTGTTCATGCGGTCGTCGCCGCCGGCCGTGAGACCGTAGTTAAGACCGAAGGTCCACGCACCGTTCTGAGCAGACACGCCGAGCGTGGCCTGAACCGGGTTGGTGTCAACAACACGGGTCGTGTCCTTGACATTGCCGGCGTAGGTCGCGACAGCGTCCTTGTCACCGAAGGCGGGAACAACAGAGAGGTCAAACTGCGGAGCAACCTGCCAGCCGGCCGCGTCAAACGAGCCGGAGAACGTGACGCCCAACGGCAGCTGATAAACCGTCATCTTGTCGTAGTCAGCACCGTAGTTGCTTTCGTCCATGTCGATCGTCGTCAGACGGATGCCGGCGTGCGGCACAACGTTGACGGCACCGGCGGACGCCAGGAACTCAGCACCGAGGCCAACCGTGAAGACCTTGGCATCCAGCTTCTCGCTCGTAGCGCCGAAGTAGGAGGAAGCGGTCTTCAGATCGTTCTTCGTGACGAGGTAACCCAGGTCGAGCTTCGTGTTGAAGCTGCCGAACTGACGGGAAGCGTAGGCAGACACACCGTAGAAGTCCTGGTCGTTGTCAACCTTCTGGCCGTTGCCGGTGGAGTTGCCGTCGGACGTACCGACGTTGATCGCAAGGCCGAGAACGCTGCCGCAGGTGGCGGTGTAGTCAAAGCCAAGGACCGCACCGTAGATGTCGGCTTCGTAGCCCATGCCGTTACCGAAGAGGCGCTTACCTTCGTTCATCGTGCCGAAGACGTCAACCCAGGGGGTCACACCGGCTTCGTTACGGGAAACGTTGAGGTTTGCGAGGCTCATACGGCGGTTGAGAACTGCCGTCACCTGGTCGTTCACGTCAAGGGTCGTCGTGAAGGCGCCGCCCAAAACCGCCATGTTGGTGGCAGCGTGTTCAGCGTTGATGATGGCCGAGGACTGAGCCTTATCAAGGGCTTCGCCGAGAGCCAGGAACTGAGCCAGCTTACCGTCGACAATCTGGTCATACACATTGTTATCGAAGTTATCGAAGTTATCAACGGTAGCCGTATCCTTCAGCAGACCGGCCGCCTTGGCCTGATCAAAGTAGGCCTGGTTGTATTCCTGATCCCAAGCTTTCCAGTTGTTGTACACAATGGCAGCGATACCGTTGGTCGGCTTTTCGTAGGAACGAACAGCCTGGACAACAGCACCAGCGGTGTGCAGACCAGAGGTTTCAACTTCGAGAACAGCTTCTTCATCCGTCACAACAGCGAAAGTGCCGTCAGCTGCAACCTTTCCGTCAGCGTAGAAGGCATTGTGGAGCATAACCACATCAGCTGCGGCGAGCGCCTTACCGAGGTTGAGGCTTGCACCTGTTTCGGTGATCGTCAGAACCTTGCTGTTTAAGTTGAGAAGGTCAACACTGTAAGTAGCCCTATCTTCAGAAGCTCTCACGGTAACCGTCGAATCAGCAGCCGTCTTCAGGACAGCACCGCTCTTATCGGTATAACCGTTGGCAGCCACAGAAGCGAGGTCGATGGCAACAACGTTTGCAGCCTTCGGATCGGTCGTCGTGTCGAGGGTACCGAACTGCTGGTTCTGATTGAGCGTCGTCTGTTCGCCGACGTAAATCACGTTGTTGTTAGCGGCAGCTGCCTTGTACTGGAGGGCAGCGGCTTCATGCTTCGCACCGAAAACTGTCAGACCACCGTTGAGCGTCTGAGTAGAGGCATTCACCTGCAGCGTCTTGTCTGTTGCATCGGCTGCGGGAACAGTACCGACAACAGTGGTGCCTTCGTTATTGATACCCTTCGTCAGAACGGCGCGGGTAGTAGCTGCATCCTTCACATCGCCGAGGAAGCGAGCCGTTGCATTCTTCGCAACACTAAAGGCACCATTGAGTTCGACGTCACCCTTGAAGTCAAAGGAACCGGCATCAACACCAGCATCCTTCTTGACCTTCAGAGCGTTCGTCACAACACCATGGTCAGCAGCCTTTTCGCCAAAGCGGACATAGCTGATATCAATAGCCGTGACGTCCGTCGGAACAGCAAAAACTTCACCCTTGGCGTTACCGCGAAGTGTGAACTTATTCTGTTCCGTACCATTAAGCGTCACGCTGGTGAGCTTGGTATTGGCATCCTTGGCGTTAACCGTCAGCTTGCCGATGGTCGTCGGTGTTGCGAGCACACCATTCGTGTAAGTGCCTGCCGTTGCTGTTTCAACGATATCCGCAGCACCGGCATACCCCTGAACAGCAGCCACATCGGCCAGCGTCAGAGGCGTCTTTGCATCTGCTGCAACGAGCGTACCGTTAGCAATCTTGAGGTTTGTAGAACCGGCGGCCGTCTTGATGCTGTTCCACTGAGTTGTCGTGTACGGCAGGCCCTCGTCCGTAACCTCAAAGGAGGAATTTGTCTCGAACTTAACAACGGCATTCTGCTTTGTCGTAGCTTTTCCGTCCGCATAGTCAACCACATTGCCAAGCGTCGTAGCGAGAGTGCCGGTAACACCCAGCTTCTGCTTTTCGCCCGTGATCGTGCCTGTGACTTCAAGTTTTGTACCGGCAGCGACCGTAGCCGTACCGGAAGTACCAACGCTGATGTCCTTCACAGACAGAGAACCGGAAGAGACAGTCATCGTGCCGGAATTAACAGCGGCATTGCCAGCAGTCAGAGAACCGGCACCAAGCTTTTCAAACTTACCGGCATCAACCGTGATGTCACCGACCTTTGCAGTCTTGGCATCAGCAACAGTAATGGTTGCGGCACCAGTTGTGCTGTGGTCAGCCGCAGCCTTTTCTTCGGTAGCAACCTTAAGATCCTTATAAGTACCCTTGGTAACGGTAATGTTGCCGGCCGTAAAGTCGCCGTAGGCAGTAACACTCAGTGCATTGGTAACGTTCAGATTACCGACAGTCAAAGTGGCAGGAGCGGCAACGGTAACATTTGTGCCGACGCTGGTCGCAGATACCGTCCCACTATCTTTAGCAGCATTCACAGCTTCCTGAACAGCGAGATCGTACTCACCAATACCGCCGGCAATCGTCATCGAGCCGGAGGAAACCGTGAGATTGCCCACAAAGGCGCTCATATCACCGTTGACAGCCAAGTCACCGGCACCGGTCTTGGTAATCGTGGAAACGGCACCCTCCTTGGAGTAAGAAGCAATGCTGTCAGCCGTTGCGTCCTGACCGATCGTGAGCGTTGCGCCTTTGTCCACATCAAACGTAGCCGCACCGGATCCATTCGCAACCGCAGCAGACTGCAGATAGAGGAAGCCGCCCGTCTTGCCGTTGTAACGCTGACCCGCAACAGAATCTGCTGCAGTGCCGGCCTTGTTGCCGGTGTAAGCAACGTCACCCTTCGTCACTTTAAACGTGACGTTACCGGTGTTCACACGCAGTGCACCACCGTATTCATGCGCTTCATTGTTCGTGAAGACGGTATCTTCGAAGGTTGCCGTCTGACCTTGAATGTAGAAAGCGCCGCCGTGGCCCGCTTTGTTGCCGGTAAATTCGGAAGAAGTAACTTTAACTTGGCTTGTACCGCTCACAAAAACAGCACCACCGTGACCGGTCTTGCCTTTCCCAACCACGTTGTTCGTGAAGGAGCTGTTGGTAATCGTCAGATCAGACGTATTGTCAGTCTTGATAGCACCGCCGGCAACCTTCGCCGTATTACCGTCGAAAACAGACTTGTCAATGGTAACCGTGGAGTTACTTACACGAAGGGCACCACCACTCTTTTCGGCGCTGTTGCCGGAGAAGGTGCTGCCAGTGATGGTGCCAGTCGAGTGGTTACCGATCTGGTAGACACCACCGTCAGCATCAACCTTATTGCCGGTATGAATGGAGTTCTGAATCTTGAAATCTGCCACACCGGAAATAAAACCAACACCACCGCGGGCGGCAGCGTGGTTGTCAGCGAACGTCACACCGTCAATCAAAATGTTCAGATTATCCCCTACCGCGCTGTGGGTGCTGTCAGGAGAAGCCTTTGCCTCAAAAACAGAGCCGCCTTCACCCTTCTTTGCGTTGTCGTCAGCAGCAACAGACAACTTCTTAACATCAAAACCCGAGATCGTTCCGCCAATGATGCTGAAGAGATTCGGCTTCTGTTCCTGAGTTCCCACCGCAGGCTGCGATTCATAAGAAATCGTCACGCCTTCGACCTTAGCTTTTGTGCCGTAGCTGAGATTGTTAAAAACGATTGTTTCCGTCGAAGAAGGACGCACCTGCAGTGCAGCATGGGTTGCTTCCGTTGTGCCACTCGGCGTAGTCATCGTCATATTGGGCGAAATCAACTCACCATTGCTGGTGGTCGCAGCCATCGCACCGCCGGCGAGCATTGCAGCCGCTGCTGCAGCAATCACCGTCTTTGTGCCCTTGGCCTGAATGGAAGAAGTCGCTTCATTGACGACCATCAGCGCAGAACGCGCCTTGGAGAAGACGACCTTAAAAGACTTGTTCATTTAACAAAACTCCGAAAATTTTCGTTTTTCTGCACGGAGCTTTGTGTGCCCCGCGCACCCCCGCCTTTCGAGGCGGTACACCCGCAGAATAAGAATTTCTGCGCTTGTCTACTGGGGGGGGGTATTCCCTTATATTTTTCAGCAGTTTTGAGCGAAATTTTTGGTTTCTGTTGTTTTTCAGCAACAATTTGGATGAATTTCACCTCAGATTTTCGGAAAAAAGAATTTTTACGGGTGCTCAGCACACGTGGTAACACATCTTCTCTGTGACATGTACCACTCACCCGCAGAAATTCCGAAAAGAAGCTGTCACAACGCCGATTTGTGCGCAATCATGAAACCGGCACGGTGCCCTCCGCTCTCCGGCTCGCTGCACACGCTGACCGGCACAGCCATCTTTCAGAGAGAAACACTTAACGCCCAAGACGGCACAACGCACGCTTACAACGAAACGATTCATCAGTGACAGCGGCACAGTCGCCTCTGTTAACGGCACAGCACTTTCGTCAGCACGACCGGGACCGGCGCCACTAGCGGCGGGAGTGTCTTTCCCGACAGATTTGTATGATGGCAACAGCCTGCTGTCGAACAAACAACCGGCAGAAAGAGAAAAACCGGGCAGAACAAAGGAACATCGCAAACGGACCACAAAAAGTTTTCAACCCCTGGACCGTCAGGATTCCATCTTCTCTTCTGCTTCGATACTCTGCTTAGCCACCCACTTACGGCAGGTGGACATATTGACGCCCGTCTTTTCCTCAATCTTGCGCCAGGAAAGCCCCTTCGCGCGCAACGTGAGCACACGCAGGCGGATGTATTTCGGGTGCTGCTTCTGGTTGGCGGGAATCTCCACCGTAAAACGCCCTGCGCGCCATGCTCTCGCCCAGTCGCGGACCGTGTAAGGCGCCAGTTCCAGAATTGCGGCGGCCTTCGTGTAACCGTAACCGTGCTCAAAAAGATCCACTGCCCAGCGGCGCTTTTCTTCACTCGCGCACCCCGGTTTTCGTTCCGTGGCTTTTCTGTGCTCTGCTTCTTCTTTTGTCCTCATGGCCGTATGCCGGAGAAAGAAATCGGTTAAAAAAGACCCCGCTTCCGATCCGGGAAACGGGGTTTGAAACTTGCCTGACATGGAGTTTTGATATCCGGTCTCTAAGTCTCGGAGACCGAATCAACCGGCTCAAGCAAAACCGGGGATTTCCGTAAAGGAAACCGCTTTGTATTGCTCATGCACCGTCGGGAGACGGGAGACGAATCCGCCTCGTGGTGAGTCAGAATTTCTCCCCGCTCCTAACCGGTGCTCTTCCGGCCGAATCTCGTTCCCGCAGAAACCGGCCGGAAGGTCTGACGTTCAAACCTCTCGGTTAGAACGTGTAGCGGACGTTGGCGTTGAACGAGTGGTTCTGACGTTCGTCGCTGCCGGCACCGAGCGTGTAGTTGATGCCGAACGTGAAGGCGTCCTTCTGAGCAGAAAGGCCCAAGGTTGCCTGCACAGGCGAGCTGTCAACAACGCGGGTGATGACTTCGGTCGTAAGACCGTTGTACTTCGTCGTGGCGTCCTTGTCGCCGAAGGCGGGCACCACAGAGAGGTCAAACGTCGGGGCGAGGTTCCAGCCGCTCGTCTCGAAGGCACCCGAGAAGGTCACCCCCAAGGGAGCCTGGAAGACGTTCAACTTATCGTCGTCCGTACCGAAGAGACCGTCACGGCCTTCAACATCAAGACGCGTGTAACGGATGCCGGCGTGCGGCGTCACGTTGACGATACCCACCGTGGTCGGCAATTCAACACCGAAGCCGAACGTGAAGGCCTTGGCCTTAACGTCGCTGCTCCAGTTGCCCATGCTGTTGGCGGCGGAGATGTCGCTCTTGGTCTGCATGTAGCCGAGGTCGAACTTGGAGTTCACGATCGGGCAGCGCTTGTTGCCGTAGACAGAGAAGCCCACGAAGTCAACGTCGTTGTCAATCGAGGTGGCCGTACCCTTGGAGCCGCCGGAACCGGTACCGACCGTAAGAGCCGCACCGAGCGTGGCGTCATACTGAGCAAACGTGTAGTCGCCGCCCAGGACACCGCCGTAGAGGTCGAGGTCATAGCCGGAGTTACCGTAGAGCTTCTTGGCCTGGTTCGACGTACCGATGACATCAGCCCAGAGGGTGAAGCCTTCGGCACGGTTAAGGCCGTTTGCAACCGTCATGCGGCGGTCCAGCGCCTTGTTGAACTGTTCGCCGGCGTCAAGCGCTGCGTTGTACGCACCGCCCAGTACCGCGGAGTTCGAACCTTCTTCCAGAGCCTGAGAAGCCGCCTTGATTTCACCGAGGCTCGTCATGCCGTTAACGGCCTGCGAGAACTGGGTGAGCATGGCGATCTGAGCGTCCGACGAAGCGGCATCAAAGAGATGCTCATCGTAGATGCGCTGCATGTCCTTGTTGAGGAAGAAGCCGGGCATGACTTCTTCGGCGTTCTGGACCTTCACCTGAGCCGTGCCGTTAACAACCTTACCATCGAGCATAGCGTCGCCGACAGTCAGGCTGTTCTTCTCGTTACCTGTAAACAGAGCCAGAGAACCGATACCGGTCTTGGCGTCCCACGTCAGAGACTTGCCGGAAACATTCGCGAGACCGATTTCGCCGGAGACAGTACCGCCGCGGACAATTGCCTTGTTGTTGCCAAGCTGATCCTTTTCAACAACGATGGAACCCATGTCAAAGACTGTCAGCCCGGTCATTTCCGCATGGTCTGCATTCACGTTCGTGGCAATCAGAGTCGCCGAGTCGACATGTTTAATATCGCTGAAAGGATCAGCGGTGTGATCAACGTAGTCGTAGGTGTACTGGTTATCTGCCATGAACTTAGTCAGGACAGAGTCATCAGTCGTACCGACAACGAGCTGAGAAGCACCGGACCTAACGACTCTGCCGATCATTGTTGCGGCATCAGTCGTGCTCGTAGCTTCAGCCAGGCGGAAGTACTTGGCAACCTTAGCCTTCGGAGCCGTTTCAGAACCGGCAGAACCCGCCACGGCAACCTGAGCCGTTGTTCCGGAAGCCAGGCTTTCGACAGTCAGAACACCAGTTCCACCGACAGAGACTTCACCGGCACCTTCCAGGCTCTTGATCGTCAGATTACCGCTATCGAGAACCTGTGCAACCTTGTTGGCCTCAACCTTGAGAGACTTGACGGTAAAGACGCCGTTATAGACATCGAAACCACCGTCGGTCACCGTAACAGCCGCATTGAGGTTACCGTAGCGCTGTGCAGCACCTGCGGTTGCGTCGCCCAAGACCAATTTGGATGATGCATTCTTCACCTCAATAGTAGTGGGCTGCACTTTCTTGGTGGTCTCATCCGTGTAGGTGTATGCCTGAACCAGTTCCTTGGCCGTATCGGTCAGAGAACCGTAAAGGGTGAGAGACTTACCACCATCAACCGTCACAGCCACCGGAGCCGTCGTCCCAGTCGGAGCAGTCGTTGCGAAGATCAAGGACTGAACACCCAGGTTGTTGGCGAATTCATTGCCGGTAGCGGCGCCTGTTGCACCAACTGCAAGCGATGTGGCCAAATCCGTCTTCGCGTTCGTATTGACCTTGGCGTCAATATTCTTCAGATGAACATCGCCCTTCAGATCAGAAATATTGAACGAAGCACCAGAGGTCTTATCTGCACGGAGGAAGAGTTCCGTGTATTCCTTACCCGTGCTGTCGGTAATGGCTGTCACTGCGAAGGCCGCCTTATTGGCACCAGCTGTCGCAGCAATGCGCTTCTGCAGATCAACAATCTGATCCGTGGAAAGCTTGTCATCAGAAACGGTGACCGCAACCTGGTCTTTAGTGAACTTCAGAGCCTGGTTAAGCGCTTTCTTCTGCTCATCTGCCGTCAGCGTTGTTTTCAGGTTGGCTGTCAGCAACGCAGACGTAGCCTCAAGAGTACCGGCTGTCAGGGTAACAACGTCAGCCCCCGTCCCGATATCAGCAGTGCTACCCAATGTCAGCGTACCCTTCGTCAGTTCAACGAGTCCGGTCTTAGTCGAGCCCGCAGCAACAACCTTGCCGTTGACAGTGGCTTTAGCCACATTGGCCCCATTGACAGTCAGAGAACCTGCGTTTGCAGTCAGTGTGCCGTTAACGATCACATCGCCATTGGTGACCTCGATCTTGCCCGTAGCACCTTCGGCAAACGTTACATTCTGCAGAGTGGCTTTGGCACCCGCAGCTTTCACAGCGAGACTACCGGCATCTTTTGTAAAGGTTGTATCACCCGTGACAACGAGCGTACCGGAAGCACCTACTTCAACCGTGCCGCTCTTGTCGAATGTCAGCGTTCCGAGCGTTGCAGACGAATCTGCAGCGTTCACAGCGAGCTTAGCAGCGGCATCGCCCTTCAGGGTCACAGCATCAGCCTGCATTGTGCCTGTAACAGTAAGATCAGATGCGGTTGTCGCACCAATCAGCACCGTACCTGCCGTCAGCTTGCCTGCGACAGTATTACCTGCCGTACCGATGGTCAGGTCATATACAGGATCCGTTGCAGCTGCAACAGCCGGCGTATCAGCCGCCTTGTTAACAGTGAGATCACCGTTAACAGTCAGCGTGCCGTTAGAAACCGTCATCTTGGAGGCAGTCGCAGCACCGGAAGCAGCAACGGTGAGACCCGTAGCCGTGCCACCAACAGTAACCGTGCCCAAATCAGCCGTTGCATTGGCACCAACAGTGAAGGAATTAGCCGTTACATTAAGAAGGCCCGTTGTAAACGAAGCAGGCTTCTTAGCATCGGTGCTGCTGACTGTCACAGCACCATTCAGAAGAACTGTTTCTTCAACCGTACCGGCTTGGGTATTGGTATCAGAGCGTGTTGCACCAACTTTTACGGAGTCAACATTCACGTTACCGGAGAATGTGGATGCACCGCTAACCGTAAGCTGCCCATCATTACCGGCGCCCTTGGTATAGTCGGAAGCAAAGGCAACCTGGTTGGCTTCCAGTGTCAGAACACCTTCATTAGCAAACGTGGCATTCTTGACGTTGACATTGGCACCCTTAATGGTGGCGGAAATATCCTTGTCTACCTTCACAGCAAGAACCGAAGCCGCCTGGTCGGTAGTGGCGGCCCGACCAAGAGTCACGTCACCGGTCGATTCCAGGCTCAGAGCACCATAAGTTTTAGCCCGAGTGCTACCATCAGCAGAAGCTGCGGCTGCCTTAGTAGTGGCATTCGGATTTGCCAAGAAGTTGAGTTGGCCGCCGATAAGATCAGCATTCCCTGTTGTGGTGATTTTTGCGGTTGCGGCGGCACTTGAGGCCGCATTACCAGCCGTAACATTCACAACACCTGTGCTCTTTAAAGAGTCAATAGCAAGTGCCGCTGAGGTATCTGCAGCAGAACCAAGCTTAACGCCTACATTGAGTGTTCCATCGAGAATCACTTTGCTCGTCTGACCAAGCTCTGCGTTTTCCTGTGCCGCTATCCACGCACTGGTGGTGGCATCCCAGATCTGGTTACCCTTGGATGTTGTGGTCGTACCAACCAGAGAGTGAGTGACACCGGTGCCGATGTAAACATTATTAGCAGCACCTGTTCCCGGCTGAGCAGCCACAGCACCGCCCGCGATCATTGCAGCAGCGGCTGCGGCGATCACAGTCTTCGTGCCCTTGGCCTGAATGGATGAAGTCGCTTCATTGACGACCATCAGCGCGGAACGCGCCTTGGAGAAGACGACCT
>OIWQ01003419.1_pt1 | contig 14335 bp, 10 predicted proteins | sample 1587571 | NCBI WGS metagenome assembly OIWQ01 (sample SAMEA3888910, study PRJEB22519) | human gut metagenome | biome: human gut; feature: human-associated habitat; material: faeces | place: Denmark | collected 2010 | reverse complement strand
TTCAGAACCGATTGGGTTGCGTTTGTGAGGCATTGCTGAAGACCCTTTTTGACCTTTGGCAAAGAACTCTTCCACTTCACGTTGTTCAGATTTTTGAAGACCACGAATTTCAGTCGCCATCCGCTCAATAGAAGTTGCGATGCTCGCAAGAACTGCAAAGTACTCAGCGTGAAGGTCACGAGGAAGCACCTGTGTAGAGATTTCTTGAGCACGGATACCCAATTTATCGCAGACGTATTTTTCAACGAATGGTGGGATGTTGGCAAAGTTACCAACCGCACCAGAAATCTTACCAGCTTCCACACCAGTAGCCGCATGCTCGAAACGCTCGATGTTGCGCTTCATTTCGCTGTACCAAGTTGCCAATTTAAGACCAAAAGTTGTAGGTTCAGCGTGCACACCGTGGGTACGACCCATCATGATAGTGAACTTGTGTTCTTTCGCTTTGTCAGCGATGATGTTAAGGAAGTTTTCAAGATCTTTGCGGATGATGTCGTTGGCTTGTTTGTAGAGGTAACCATAGGCAGTATCCACCACGTCAGTAGAAGTCAAGCCATAGTGGACCCACTTGCGCTCTTCACCAAGCGTTTCAGAAACCGCACGTGTGAAGGCAACCACATCGTGACGAGTTTGCTGCTCGATTTCCAAAATACGTTCGATGTCAAAGTCCGCTTTTTCACGAATCAAAGCCACATCTTCCTTAGGGATTTCCCCCAACTCAGCCCAGGCTTCGTCAGCCAAGATTTCCACCTCAAGCCAAGCACGGTATTTATTTTCTTCACTCCAAATGTTCGCCATTTCTGGGCGAGAGATTTCGCATGCTGCGGCGTGCTCCGGCGTTTCGGCAAACGGCCCGGAAGGCGTGAAAAAATTGCCCGAAGCGAGTCTGCTCTGTAATAGAGCTTGGCCGCGCTACAATCCCGACAATTCTGTTTTGGCCTCCATAGGCCCCCGACAAAGAGGTTTTCCCCCATGACTGCGCGACTGCGGCTTGTCAGCATCACCAAAACGTATCCCGGAGTCCGCGCCAATGACGGTGTGAGTCTTTCGGTGAACCCCGGAAAAGTCCTAGCGGTTCTGGGCGAAAACGGTGCAGGCAAGTCCACGCTCATGCGCATCATCTACGGCGCCGAGCACCCCGATTCGGGCACGATTGAGTTTGACGGCAAGCCCGTTGATATTGCATCGCCCTCGATGGCGCGGCGCCTGGGGATTGCCATGGTGCATCAGCACTTTGCGCTTTTTGAGACGCTCACGGTTGCGCAGAACGTTCAGCTCGGCTCAGATCTTAAGCAGACGCTGGCAGAGACTGTGCGGGCGGTGAGGGAAACCGGTGAGCGCTACGGTCTCTCGGTTGATCCCGATGCCTTTGTCGCGGACCTCTCGATGGGTGAGAGGCAACGCGTGGAGATTATCCGGGCTCTGATGACCAAGCCCCGGCTTCTCATCATGGATGAGCCCACCTCGGTCTTAACGCCTCAGGCCGTGAAAAAGCTCTTTGAGACCCTCAGAAAACTTGCCTCAGAAGGCGTTTCCATTCTCTTTATTTCCCATAAGCTCGATGAAATCCGGGATCTTGCCGACAGCTGCACGGTTTTAAGGCAGGGTAAGGTCGTCTCAACCGTGAATCCCAAAGAGGAAACCGAAGACGCGCTTGCGCGCCTTATGATCGGCGCGGAACCGCCAAAACTGGCGGCTAAAACGGGGGAGCCCGGGGAAAAGGTTCTTGAAGTAAGCCACATAACGCTTGCGGGCGGCAAACACGTCTGCGGCCTTACCGACATCAAACTCACCGTGCACCGCGGCGAAATCATCGGCATTGCCGGCATCAGCGGTAATGGCCAGTCCCGCCTTCTGGGCGTCTTGTCCGGGGAACTGAAACCGAGCGCGGGCTCGGTGCGGCTTTTCGGGAAGGACGTCACCGGAGAAGCCCCGGCAGCCCGCCGCCGCATGGGACTTAGGTACGTTCCCGAAGAGCGCCTCGGGCATGGGGCCGTGCCGGAATTAAGCCTTGAAAGTAACGCCCTTTTAACCGGAGACGGTTTTCACCACGGAGGCTTTATACGTACCGAGGCCGTCAAAAGTTTTGCCCGGGAAGTGGTTGAAAAGTTCCGGGTTGCCACGCCGTCGATTAGAAAAGAGGCGGGGGCGCTTTCCGGCGGCAACCTCCAGAAATTCATCGTGGGCCGCGAGATTCTCAATAATCCCGGGGTTCTCATGATCGACCAGCCCACCTGGGGCGTGGACGTAGGGGCCGCGGCCGTCATTCACAACGCACTTTTAAAGCTGCGCGCCGAGGGGGCCGGCCTTTTGGTCGTGAGTGAAGAAATCGATGAACTCTTTGCGGTCTGCGACCGTATCGCCGTGATGTACCGCGGGTATCTGTCGCCGGCGGTCCCCGTTACCTCCATCACCATTGAAGAAATCGGTCTGTGGATGGCCGGTCTCTGGGCGGGGTCGCCGTTCAGGCATCCCGCCGCCGACACCGTTATTCATGAGGCTTAAGTCATGCATTTTCCGATTAAGCTCATTGCTCGTTCTGAACCTTCCCGCTGTCTCCGGTGGGTTTCACCCGTGGCGGCCCTGGTTCTCACCGTTGTTGCCGGAGCCCTTTTATTTGCCGTGCTCGGCAAAAATCCGCTCACCTCGCTCTACGTCTTTTTAGTGGCACCACTGGAAACCTTAAGAGGGTGGTGTGAAGTGGGCGTAAAGATGACGCCGCTTCTTTTGTGTGCCGTGGGGCTTACGATGTGCTACCGGGCCAACGTCTGGAATATCGGCGCCGAGGGGCAACTTCTGGCGGGCGCCGTGTTGGGCGGCTGGGCGGCACTGCAGTGCCCCGAAGGCGCCGGGTCCTGGTACATCCTCGTGGTACTCATCGCGGGTGCCTTGGGCGGCGCTCTCTGGGGCGCAGTCACCGCGTTACTTAAAGACCGGTTTCATGCCAATGAAATTCTCGTGAGCCTCATGCTCGTTTACGTCGCGCAGTTTTTCCTTGCCTGGTGCGTGCAGGGGCCGCTGCAGGACCCCGAAGGCCTGGGCTTTCCGCAGTCCCCGATTTTTGCGGCGTCCGCTTCATTAGCGACACTGCCGGGGCTGGGGCGCCTTAACTGGAGCTTTATCCTCGCCGTCATTTTTGCCGTTGCCTGTGCGCTCATGATGAACAAGATGTTCATCGGCTTTCAGATTAAGGTTTCCGGTATGGCTCCGATGGCCGCTAAGTACGCTGGCTTTAAACCCCCGCGGCTTTTGTGGACCGTGATGCTCGCTTCGGGGGCCTTGGCGGGCGTGGCCGGAATTTCAGAAGCAGCCGGGCCCGTGGGGCAGTTAACGCTTAACCTCTCGCCCGGTTACGGTTTTGCCGCGATTATCGTTGCCTTTGCCGGGCGTTTGAGCCCCGTGGGCTGCATTCCGGCCGCCTTTATCCTCGCGCTTTTTTACCTCGGGGGTGAACTCGGACAGAGCCGTCTGGGACTCCCTTCATCGATTACAGGGGTGTATCAGGGGCTTTTGCTTTTTTTCCTGCTTCTGTGTGATGTCTGGATTTTCTACAAACCCGTCTGGTGCGGCTTTACCCGCAAAGGATCGCTGAAATGAGTGCTGTTGCCGCATTGATTGCCGCCACCTTAAATGCCGGAACGCCTTTGCTTATTGCCGGCATCGGGATTCTCATTCACGAAAAAAGCGGGGTCTTAAACCTCGGTATTGAAGGCATTATGCTGATGGGGGCCGTGGCCGGGTTCGGCGTTACGTTTGCGACCGGCTCCTTTATGTTGGGGTTCATTGCCGGGGGGCTTGTCGGGGTGCTTCTGGCCGCCGTTTTCGGCTTTTTCACGCTCGGGCTTTACGCCAACCAAAACGCCGCGGGCCTTGCGATGGCGATTTTCGGGGCGGGGCTTGCCGCCTTTGCCGGTCAGCCTCTGCAGGGCGTGTCGTTGCCCTCGCGCGCTACGGGCGGAATTCCCTTTCTGGAGGATATTCCCTTCATCGGTGAAGCCTTCTTTTCCTGCCATATCGGCGTCTATCTCGCGCTGATCGCCGCGGGGGCCGCGGCCTGGTTTCTGTATAAGAGCCGCTGGGGCCTGATTCTCAGAGCTGCCGGTGAGTCGCCGAAATCGGCCTATGCCCTCGGGTACTCCGTGCGCACGATCCGGTTTTCAGCGGTTCTTTTCGGGGGACTCATGACCGGGATTGCCGGGGCTTATCTCTCGCTTGTCTATACGCCTTTGTGGGCTGAAGGGATGACGGCCGGGCGCGGCTGGATTGCTCTTGCGCTTGTGACCTTTGCCACCTGGAGGCCTTTGCGGATTGTTCTCGGGGCGTACCTTTTCGGGGGCGTCACGATGCTGCAGCTAAACCTTCAGGCGGCCGGTATCGGCGTGCCCTCGCAGTTTATGGCGATGACCCCCTACCTTGCGACGATTCTTGTGCTGGTTCTCATCAGCCGCAACCCCAAGTGGATTGCGATGAACGTGCCCGCGGGACTCGGGAAAACCTTTACGCCCGGAAAATAAAGCGCCCGAATGCGAAAAAGGCTGCCCGTCACAGCGACGAAGGCAGCCTTTTTTGACTTTGACCTGCTTGTTACTGGGCCCGGATTTTCTGGGTCATGGCGGCAAATTCGGCTCTGAGGGTCTTGTCGTAAAAGGCCGAGAACTGCGGGGCGTCAAATTCAAAGATGCTTTTAAGATCCCGCTCGGAGGTTTTCATCACGTCAATGAGTTCGCCTCCCACCTTAATCGTGCGGAAGGTGTTGACGGCAAGCTCAAAATTAATCTGCATCTCGCGGTGAAGGCGTTTGAGTTCGGCAGAACGGTTCATGAGGTGGCCTTCGTAGAGTTCGGCAAGTTCAATGGTCTTGGCGTTGATGTCGCGGTTATTTCTTGCCGCGGAACTCACCTTTCTGGCTTTACTCATGAGCTGGTCGGCAAGCATCATCTGCTCACCGGCACTTTGCTTGATGGTGTTAAGGCGCACCAAATATGTTTTTTCGATGGCGTGCAGTGCCCGCTCGATTGCTTCAAGGTAGACGCGGTAGCTCATCATGAGAAAGCCCGTGTAGCTTTTGGCCTGCTCACAGGTGGCGTCACCTCCGGCCAGAAGGCGCCCAAGTTCCTTTTCAATCGTGCGGATGTTTTCCGCAGCGGCCATCACGCGCGCAACGTCGCCGCCTTCGGCCGAATAAATGAGGCCGTCAAGCTGCTCGGCGGTGATGGGAACGCCTGCGTCGGAAAAGGTCTTTAAGGCTTCGGTTTTTACCCTGGCAATGGCGGCTTCGTCGTCAGAGACGGCCTTCTTTTCCCGGACAATGCGGTTTTCAAGGGTTTTGCGGGTCACGCGTAAGGGCAGAAGCGACGAGGCCGGAGCCGACATAAGCCCCAGTTTCCACGTGTTGATGCGCTCCTTTCGGGCGGAGAGTTTGTTTTCCATCTGCGTGATGTGCTCAACGGCGTCGCTTGCCGGACCCTTTAAAAAGTCCTTGAGGCAGGCGTTCACAATGCGCGTCATTTCCGGGTCACGCAGCGTGATGATTTCAAGGAAGGTTTTGTCGGCCTTTAAAACGTCGCCCTCGTGGCTGTCAACGTACGCCACGCCTTCGGAAAGTTTTGGTGAGACTTTCTTCCAGAAGGTTTCAAAAGTTTTGGCCGCAAGCGTGTGTGACGCGGCAAGCATCACGGCTTCGGCAAGAACAGTGACAAAGGGCAGACGCATTTTTCGTTGTTGTATTCAGTAAACCCGGGCAGATGTGAAAGGATAACGCAAAAGCGGGCGGCTGACCGCGTTTTTCGCGCCCGGGAGCGCAAAAGTGCCGCCGGCTCTTTTACAATCGCGGTAAGTCTTACAAAGGTCGGAACGGGCCCCCCGTATCCGCACATCAAACGGCATTTTCACCAAGAGGATTTTTACTTATGAAACGACGTCATACTCTGGCGCTTGCTGCAGCGGCGGTCTGCGTGATGATCACCGGCTGCGGTGATGACGGAAAGAAAGAGCAGGCGGCTGCGGCTCCTGCCGCGCAGGAAAAGTCTGCGCTCAAAGTGGCGTGGCTCTACCCGAGCCCGAGAGCCGATGAAGGGTGGTCCAAGCAGCACGATGAGGCCCGTGAGCTCGTTCAGAAGCAGTTCGGTGACAAAATCCAGACGACCTTTGTGGAAAATGTGGTGGGAACCGCGGACGCCGAACGCGTAATCCGCGACCTTGCAGCCCAGGGCAACAAGCTCATTTTTGCAACGAGCTTTGAATTCATGAATCCGGGTCTTAAGGTTGCCAAGGAATACCCGGACGTGAAGTTTGAGCACTGCACGGGGTATAAGACCGCTCCCAACTTCAACTACTACAACGCCCGCTTTTATCAGGCCCGTTACCTCGCAGGGAAACTTGCGGGCAGCATGACCAAAAACGGGCGCCTGGGCTACGTTGCCGCGGTGCCGATTCCTGAAGTGCTGCAGGGCATCAACGCCTATACGCTCGGCGCTCAGTCCGTGAACCCCGACATCGAAGTGCGTGTCGTGTGGACCAACGCCTGGTATGACCCGGGTAAGGAAGCCGATGCCGCCAAGACCCTGATCGGTCAGGGCTGCGACATCATCTCGCACCACACGAACTCGCAGGCCGTTGCGGCTGCAGGCGAAGACGCCAAGGTCCCTGTGATCAGCTACCACGCCGAAATGCATAAGGCGGCTCCGACGATGCTGATCGGCGCGGTGACGCATCACTGGGATGAGTACTACGCCAAGCGCATCCAGGCCGTGTTGGACGGCACCTGGAAGACGGCTCCCATGTGGGGCGGCGCGGAACTGCACATGGTGCGTTTGTCCGGCATTACACCGAAGGCCCCCAAGGCCGTGGTTGACGACATCAACGCCACCTACGCCAAGATGGAAAAACAGGCCTTTAACGTCTTTACCGGTCCCATCGTGGACAACACCGGTAAGACGGTGATTCCGGCGGGCTCTGCCGCCGACGACAAGCACCTTCTCACGATGAATTACTTTGTGAAGGGGGTGCTCGGTAAGGTTCCGAGCAATCAGTAACTTTTGACGAGAGGCGTCCGCGTGCTGCGGACGCCCTTGCTTTGGCGGGCATCGGCGTTATTTACCGGTGCCCGTGCGTTTCAAGGGCGTGAAAAAGCCGGTTGCCCGAACGCGGACGGAGCGCTCTGGCGTCCTTGCGCTTTTTTTACAAAAACCGCGGCCCCTGAGGCGATATTGCCTTGAGCGAGCCTTGAGGTGCCGGTGTCGGGGGTGAGGACATTCGCGCACCCCGTGCGGTCGATGCGGCCTTCACTGGTATCGGCCGGATCAAACCAGGCGCCGTGACGGATGCAGACGCTGCCGCGGGCAACGTTTTCGGTGATGCGGGCCCGGGCCAAAAGCCGGCCGCGGTCGTTATAAACAAGGACGGCGTCCCCGTTGGCGATGCCGCGGGTAAGGGCATCCGCCGGATGAATTTCACAGGCTTCGCGCCTGTCACCGTCGGTTATGACGCCGCCCAACTGACTGTGCAGGCGCGCTTCGGACTTCACCGCCATCAGCGTGAGCGCAGCGGGATCAGCCTTGAGCGCTTCATCGGCCGTTCCTAAAAACGCGGGGTAACCCGGGCAGTCGTTGTAGTGCATGGCGGCAATCTGCGGGGAGGCAAGTTCAATGCGGCCCGACGGGGTAGCCAGGGGAAACGCGTCCGGATTGGCAAAAAACGCGGCAAGACCGTCCGTTTCCGTGGCCTTTTTGTCCGGCGCATAACGGATAAGGCCCGTTTTCCAGAAGGTTTCAAAGTCCGGAAGCCCCGTTGCCCGTCCCAGGGGGCTCGTTCTGGCTTCTTCGTAAATTGTGCGGATCCAGTCCGTTTCGCTGCGCCCCAGCGTGAAGGCGTCGCCCACGCCCAACCTTTCGGAGAGATCTGAAAAGATCCGGTAATCGCTGCGGGCTTCACCCACCGGGTGAACGGCCTGCTGCATGGTGCAGAGCCCGGCGTTGTTGTAGACACCGATATCGGTGATGTCGTTACGCTCAAAGACGGTGGCGGCCGGAAACACAATGTCGGCGTGACGCGCGGTGGCGGTCCACACAAAGTCCGTGACAATCACCGTTTCGGGCTTTTGCCAGGCACGCTCAAGGTGCAGTGTCTGCGGCTGATGCGCAAAGGGATTGCCGCCCGACCAAAGAACCAGGCGGATATCGGGGTAGGTGACTTTTCTGCCGTTGAAGTCAATCGTCTCTTCGGGATTTAAAAAGGCATCGGCAAAACGGGCAATCGGAATGACGGGAAGCGGTGTGCCGGTGTCTTTCACAGCGCGCGCCGGTGCAACGCGCCCTGTGATCCCCCTTAACCGGGGGCCTAAACCAACGCTCGCGCCGCCGCTGCAGTAGTGGTAATTCGTGCCGATGCCGCCCCCGGCAAGGTTCATCTGCCCGAGCACGGCGGCAAGCGCAAAGCCCGCCCAAGGGGCCTCTTCCCCGTAAAGCGCGCGCTGCATACCCCAGCCCATCATGAGCATGGTGCGGTTTTGGGCGAGGTATTGCGCGAGTTCACGGATGACGCGGGCTTGCACGCCCGTGATTTTTTCGGCCCATTCGGCAGTCTTGGCCGTGCCGTCCGTGCGGCCCTCAACATAGGCTTTTAGTGTCTCCCAGCCTGCGGTGTACTTTGTGAGAAAACCGGTGTCCGCGCGCCCCGTTGTGATGAGCTCGTGGATAAGGGCGAGCATTAACGCCGTATCCGTTCCCTGGCGCGGTGCGATCCAGTCGCTGCCCAGAAACTCACCGGTTTTGGTTTTGAGGGGGTTAATGACGATTGTGCGGATGCCGCTTTCTTTGAGGCGCCGGATGTGGTGCGCGGCCTCATGCAGCGTCGTTGTCCAGTCGATGTCGCAGGTAATGAGGGGGTCAGCTCCCCAGAAGACAACGCATTTGGCGTTGGCAAGCACCGAATCCCAGCTTTTGACTTTGGGATCGGGCATTCCGACAACATAGGGAAGGATCGTGGAAATGGCGGCCGTCGAGTAACTGTTGACGCACTCCGTAAAGCCTCCCATGAGGCGGCAGAGGCGGTTCACAAGCGTCACCGCACTGTTGACTTTTCCCGGGCTCATCCAGCCGTAGCTTTTCGCAAAAACGGCTGATGGCCCGAAATTGTCGTAGACCCCGGTCATCGCTTCGGCCGCAAGCGTCATCGCCGTATCCCAGTCCACTTCCACGAAGCGGTCACTGCCGCGGCTTTCACCATTGCCGCCCCGGCACTTAAGCCACCCCTCCCGCACCGCCGGTTTGCGGATGCGGTTTGCACTGTAGGAAAGTGCCGCGAGTTTGGCGAGGTTCGGGCTCGGTGCATAGTCCCCGGCATAGGGGATTAATCCGGTCAGGCGCCCGTCCGCGACCTGCGGGTGCACGAGCCCCCAGTGAGAGGCCGTGATGCGCTCGCTTCCGGAAGCATTGCGGGGAAAAGCAAAAAGCGTGTCGTCAGACATAAAGCAAAGACTTAAAAACGGTAGCCGCAGAATACATGAGCGGCAAAGACCGGTTGTCTCTGCCGCTCAGGATGTTTGCCGTTAACTTTTGCCGCGGATCAGAATCCCGGCACAACGGAGCCTTCGAACTTCTTGAGAATCCATTCTTTTACGCGGGGATCGTGGTAGGCCTTAATGAAGGACTTAACCCACGGGGCATTGAGATTTTTCTCGTGCACAACGATGTTGCAGACGTAGGGGCCGTTGGGACCTTCAACCAAGAGTCCGTCGCGGCCGGGTTTAAGCCCCGCAACGGCGGCGTAGTTGCCGTTTACTGCAGCAATGGTGAGGTCATCCAAAGAGTGGGGAAGCTGTGCGGCTTCCAATTCCACGACCTTGAGCTTTTTCGGATTTTCAACAATGTCCAGACGCGAAGCGAGGAGACCCGCGCCTTCTCGGAGCTTAATGAGGCCGCCCTGCTCAAGAAGGATGAGGCCGCGTGCGCCCATCGCGGGGTCGTTGGGGATACCCACCGTTGCGCCTTCGGGCAGATCCTTCAGGTTCTTGATCTTCTTGGAGTACACGGCCATCGGCAGCGTAAAGGCCGGAGCGGCAATGGCGAGGTGGTAACCGCGGGTCTTGTTCTCGTTATCAAGGAAAGGCTTTGTGCAGTAGATGTTTGCGTCGATGTCTCCGGCATCAAGCGCGGCATTGGGCTGGATGTAGTCCTGGAATTCGTAGATATTGATCGTAAGGCCCAGTTCTTTGGCAATGGGCAGTACGTGCTCAAGAATTTCGGCGCTCGGACCGGCTGTCACGCCGATTTTGAGTGTGGTGCCGGCAGCCTGTACGGCGGGCACTGCAAGCAGAGCCGCGGCGGAGGCGGCACTAAGAAGAAACTGACGACGCTGCATTGTTTTCTCTCCCTGTTTTTCGGGCTTGTGTCGGCCCGTGTTTTTTTTCGTGTTGAGGCAGTCTATCGGTTTATGTAGTGGCGGCGGGCGAACAATGCCGGTTGTCTGCGGTATTACTCAGTGCCGGCTGTTTTTTCTGAACGGGAAAAGAAAAAATCCTTCCGGCATTCCCCCGAAAGGATTCAGTGGTGCGGGCGGCCGGACTTGAACCGACACGCATAAAAGCGTCAGGACCTAAACCTGGTGCGTCTACCAATTTCGCCACGCCCGCACGGTAAGGGCGCGCATTTTATCAGAGCGCGCGGAGGCGCTCGTCATGAAAAGTGCGCTGAGAATGTATTAGTGCTTCTCGTGCTTGTGGTCGTGACCGCAGCCGCAACCGCAGGAGTCCTCATCGTGATGGTGTTGGCCGCAGCCGCAGGCGTCTTCATCGTGGTGATGGTGGCCGCATCCGCAGGTGTCTTCATCGTGATGGTGGTGGCCGCAGCCGCAGGTGTCTTCATCGTGGTGATGATGGCCGCAGCCGCAGGTGTCTTCATCGTGGTGATGATGGCCGCATCCGCAGGTGTCTTCCTCGTGATGATGGTGGCCGCAACCGCATCCGCACTCATCGTCATGGTGATGGTGACCACACCCGCAGCCGCACTCTTCATCTCCGCCGCAACCGCATCCGCAGCCGCCATGATGGGGTTGGGGTAAGGCGACCGGCACAAAGGGTTCGGTCACCGTTTCGGTCTTTAAGCCCACGTTTTCGAGCATGCTGCGGAAGGTGTCGTTAGCCATGATGGCAAAACCGTCTTCGGTGGGCGCAACGCGGATGCCGCGGGCCGTGAAGGCGTAGACGGCTTCCTGCATGAGTTCATGGTCACCGGAAACCTTCATGATTTCGTCAGGTGCCGCTTCCACGACAAGGAACGATCCCTTTTCATCCACGAGCACGTCACCCACTTCAAGCGGCGGAACGTCACCGAGGGCGTTTTCATACGTAACACCGTCAACGGAAAATTCCGCCGGTGTCTTCACGCGTTGGGCGTAGGTGAGCACCACCTTTTTGGCACGTACAAGGAGCGCATGCGCGGGCTGCGATTCGGGCAAAAGCAGTTTCGTGATTTTCATGAAAGTTCTCGAACGGAAAAAGACCTTTCTTTATGCAGAAAGGCTGTATTTAAAAGTCGGATGCGGGCGGCGGGGACTGATGCGCGCGCCGCCCGTTGTGTCTGAGGATTCTAGCAGGGCTTTACGCGGTGTCTCGTGCGGCGGCAATCGCATCGGTGAGCCTGTCAACGGCGATGACTTCAAGCCCCTCAATCGGCGTTTTCGGCGCGTTGGCGCGCGGAATGATGGCTTTGCTGAAACCGAGTTTGGCGGCTTCCTTAAGGCGTTCCTGACCGCGCGGGGCCGGGCGTATTTCGCCGGCAAGGCCGGCTTCGCCGAAGACAACGAGTCCTGCGGGCATGGCGCGGTTGCCGATGGAGCCGGCAATCGCAAGCATCACGGCGAGGTCGCTTGCGGGTTCGGTGATTTTGACGCCGCCCACGGCGTTGACAAACACATCCTGATCGTAGCAGCCGATGCCGGCGTGGCGGTGCAGCACGGCAATAAGCATGGAAAGGCGCTGCTGATCAAGCCCCACGCTTAGGCGCTTGGGGCTTGGAAGGTGCGAGCCGTCCACAAGCGCCTGCACTTCAACCAACAGGGGGCGCGTGCCTTCCTGCGTCACCATCACAACGCTGCCGGGCACATTTTCCCGGTGTTCGGAAAGGAAAATCGCCGAGGGGTTGGAAATACCGCGCAGACCGCGGTCGGTCATCGCAAAGACGCCGAGTTCGTTCACAGCCCCGAAGCGGTTTTTAAAGGCGCGCACGAGGCGGAAATTGGAATGGGTGTCGCCTTCAAAGTAAAGGACCGTGTCAACGATGTGTTCCAGAACGCGGGGGCCGGCGAGGGCACCCTCCTTGGTGACGTGCCCCACAAAAAAGAGGGTGGTGCCGGTGGTTTTGGCAAGGCGTGTGAGCCGAGCCGAGCATTCGCGCACCTGCGTGACGCTCCCAGGGGCGCTGTCCAATTCATTGGAAAAAAGCGTCTGAATGGAGTCGATGACGATAAATTCGGGTTTAAGCCGCAGTAGCGCCTCTTCAATCTTTTCGAGCTCAATTTCGCTCATGAGACTTAACCCGTGGGGCTCAATGCCGAGGCGCTTGGCGCGCATCGCGACCTGCCCCGCGCTTTCTTCGCCTGAAACATAGAGCGCACTTTTACCCTGGGCGACGAGGCGGCTCATTACTTGAAGCAGCAGCGTTGACTTGCCGATGCCGGGGTCGCCGCCGATGAGGCTCACGCCCCCGGGGACGAGCCCTCCGCCCATCACACGGTCAAATTCTTCAATGCCCACAATGATACGGGGCAGGTCTTCGGCCTCAACATCAGCAAGGTCAATGACCTGCGTGGCTTCAATAAGCGAATGCGCGCGGTGTTTGTCGGAACCGAAGCGGGCGGAGGCGCCGCCCGCGATTTTGAATTCCTTCATCGTGTTCCATTCGCCGCAGTGCGGGCAGCGGCCCTGCCACTTCACCGACGTGCCGCCGCATTTTTCACAGACGTATTCGACGCGGGGTTTGGCCATTTTTACTGGTCTCCGTCAACGCGCACAGGGACGCGGGGCGCAAGGGCACACAAAAGCTCATAGCCGATTGTTCCGACGAGTCCTGCGAGTTCATTGACGCCGATATGTTCGCCCCAGAGTTCGACGAGGCTTCCGACATCGGCTTCCGGGACGTCCGTAATATCGATTTCAAGCATATCCATCGAAACAGAGCCCACAAGCGGCGCGCGCCGGCCTTCAACCCAGACGGGCGCACCGTCAGGCATTGAGCGCGGGTAGCCGTCGGCGTAACCGCAGGCTACAACGCCGATGCGGGAGGCCCGCTTTGCAATCCAGCGGCTGCCGTAGCCCACGGCTTCGCCTGGGGCAATTTCCTGCACGGCGATGATTTTTGCCGCAAGCGTCATCGCCGGACGGATGTTGAGTTCTTTACTCGTGATGTGACTGTCGGGGCTTACGCCGTAAAGGCCGATCCCGGCGCGCACGGCGTCACCGGTGACTTCCGGATGAAAAAGAAGTGCCGCGGTATTGGCAAGACACACGCCGCCCTCAAGCTGCGAAAGGCGCCCGAGGCGCGTGAGCTGCTTTTGCACGGAGGCCGGGCGCTCTGCGAGGTAACTCGGTTCGGCGTTGGCAAAGTGCGTGACAACGCCCATCACTTCGCAGCCCTTGATTGAGGCGAGCATCCTCTGCACGGCCGGGACTTCCAAAGGCAGAAACCCCAGACGGTTCATGCCGGAATTCACCTTAATGTGAACACGGACGTTTTTAAGGGGCGCCGCGTTTCTCAAAACGTCAATCATCCACTGTGAGTGAACGACTGTTTCAATCGCGTACTTTTCCAGATCCTTGATGTCGTCTTTTTCAAAAAAGCCCTCAAGCAGAAGAATCCGCTTTTTCCAGCCGCAGCCGCGTGCTCGGACGGCGTCACAGATATCGATTGTCGCAAGGCCGTCGGCGTCGGCGAAAGCCGCCACCGCGTTGTTGAGCCCGTGACCGTAGGCGTTGGCTTTGACAACGGCCCACACATCGCGCCCGTGCGCGGCTTCACGCATCCGGGCAAGGTTGTGCCGCAGTGCTTCCATATGAATGGTGACGGAAATCGGACGGGGCATGGATTGAATCCTTCGCAGTAAAAAGACGGATCAGGAAATTCACATTCGGGCGCTAATGCTAACGGGTTTCGCTCTCACTGTCGCGGAAAAAACAAGGGGGAAACGCAGAAGTGTTGCCGCACGTTGTTGCGGCTCAAAAGGCGCGGCGGCATCCGGTGCTAAACTGCCTGCGCTTTTGTTCGCCCCATCATCAGAAGACCGTCTACTACCCCTGACTGAAGTCAGAGGCTTGGCAACAAGTCTTGGTTGACTAGCCTCA
>OIWQ01003414.1_pt1 | contig 14348 bp, 9 predicted proteins | sample 1587571 | NCBI WGS metagenome assembly OIWQ01 (sample SAMEA3888910, study PRJEB22519) | human gut metagenome | biome: human gut; feature: human-associated habitat; material: faeces | place: Denmark | collected 2010 | reverse complement strand
GCTACCGTCTGAATACGGATTTTGGTGAAGAAAAAATGGATCTGGGAAGAATGTTCGGGTTCGCTTACGGGGAAAAGGAAAACGGTGCGGTCTTTTCACACATGGCGGTGATGTTTGCAAACGCCCTCTATAAGCGGGGATTTGTAAAGGAAGGGCACCGGGCATTGAATGCGCTTTACCGTCAGTCTGTCCATTTTGAAACCAGCCGGATTTATCCGGGAATCCCGGAGTATTTTAACAGCCGCGGAAAGGGAATGTACCATTATCTGACGGGGGCGGCAAGCTGGTACATGCTTACCGTGATTACGGAAATGTTCGGCGCGAAGGGATGTGCCGGCAATCTGATGTTGGAACCGAAGCTGGAGCGGCAACAGTTTGATCTGGATGAAAGAGCGGAGCTTTTCTTTTCGTTTGCGGGACAGTCGCTGCATCTGGTCTACGAGAACAAAGAGCACAAGGAGTACGGCGCTTACCGCCCGGGAACGATCCGGATTGACGGGGAATTGTGGGATTATTCCGGGGGAGAGAAAGAGACGCGCAGTGTCTGCATCGATAGGGAGCGGTTAAAGCAGCTGGATTTTGATGTCACGCATGAAATTTTGGTGGAACTGGTGTAAAGGAGAATGAGATGACAGGGAAAAATGAGACGTTTGTAATGAATGATTATGGGAAAAAATCCACATTTGCGAGTTTTCTGCCGGGAATTGCAGGAATACGGGGAATCCCGATCTGGTGCTACTATGTGAACCGCGGACAGTGTGTGGTGAGTTTCGGCGTGGACAATAAAGATCATGCGATCATGGAATTTTATCCGGCGCATCAGGCATATCAGAATGTAAAGACCACAGGGTTCCGCACATTTTTAAAGAAGAACGGTACGGTTTTTGAACCGTTTTCGGATGAGAACATCACGCAACGGATGCAGATTCACATGAATGGTCTTGCAATCGAGGAGCAGAACCGGTCAAGTGGAATGGACACAAAAGTGGTGTACTATACACTGCCCGGAGAAAATGTCGGCGCGCTTGTGCGCGTGGTGAGTGTCACCAATCAGTCCGGGGAGCCCATCGAGCTGGAACTGATTGACGGCATGCCGGCGGTGATTCCGTACGGCGTGTCCATGGACAGCATGAAAAATATGGGGCAGACCGCGAAAGCGTGGATGCAGGTCGAGGATTTAAGCGAGGGTCTGCCGTACTACCGCGTGCGGGCAAGCATGGATGACACCGCGGCGGTGCGCAGGATCGACGGCGGCAACTTCTCGGCATGCTGCGAAGCGGACGGCAGACGGTTACAACCGATCGTGGATCCGTCTTTGATTTTTTCCTATGATCTGTCGCTGAAAAGACCGGTCGGTTTTGAAGAACGCCCGTTAAAGGAACTTCTTCTGGAAGAACAGATGACGCAGAACCTGCTGCCGTGCAGCTTTTACGGCATCACGCGCACCCTTGCCCCAGGCGGAAGCGTCACCTTATATGAACTGATCGGACAGGTGGAGAACAAGCAGCTTTTAAAGGAATATTTTGCGGAAAAGAAAGATGCCGCCTATTTTGAGGCAAAAAAAAGAGAAGCTGATGAACTTGCAGAGGCGCTGACAGACGGTATCCGCACCAGGACAGCCTCCGCGGCGTTCGATGCCTACTGCAGGTACACCTATATGGACAATGTGCTGCGCGGCGGTTATCCGATGCAGCTGGGGAACAATAAGATCTTTTATGTCTATTCCAGAAAACACGGTGATCTGGAGCGGGATTACAATTACTTTTCCATGCTGCCGGAATTCTATTCGCAGGGAAACGGGAACTTCCGCGATGTCAATCAGAACCGCCGCTGCGACACCTTTTTTGCACCGTTCGTCGGCAGAAAGAATATACAGGAATTCTACAGTCTGATCCAGCTGGACGGGTACAATCCGCTTGGCGTCGAGAAACTGACCTACCGCCTTTCAAAGGAGCGGGCAAAGAAGCTGCTGGCAGACGTGAAGGAGGAGCAAAGAAGAGCGCTGCTTGACTTCGCGACAAAGCCGTTTACGCCTGGAGCACTCTGCCGGAAGTTCGGGGAGGTATTCGGCGATACCTGGGATGAGACGTTATTTATCCGGGTCATTGATTTTGCGGAGGAGATGGTGAACGGATCGTTCGGGGAAGGCTACTGGAGCGATCACTGGACCTACAATCTCGATCTGATTCTGGATTACCTTTCCGTGTTCCCGGAGCAGGAGGAGGAAATGCTCTATGAGGAGGTCTATACCACCTTTTTGTCCAGAATCAATGTGAACCGCAGGTTCCGCCGCTATGTGGAGACGGAGAATGGCTTAAGGCAGTACCGGGCGTTAAACGAGGCGTCCAGGCGGGCGGACTTGGGGGAAAAACTGGTGAGAACCGAATACGGCAGCGGGGATGTGCTGACCATGACGCTGATGGAGAAATTGATACTGCTCAGTGCTGTGAAATTTGCCACGCTGGATGCTTACGGAATGGGAATCGAGATGGAGGGCGGAAAGCCCGGATGGTATGACGCCCTAAACGGTATGCCGGGACTTTTCGGTTCTTCCATGGCGGAGACCTACGAGCTGGCGCGCATGCTCTCCTACACCATAGAGGCCTTAAAGCAATATCCGGGAGAAGTCGCACTCATAGAGGAACTGGGATGTTTCCTGGATGAACTGAATCTGATCACGCGGCTGGAGCACGACAATATCATGCGGGACGAGGAACTGTTGTCCTTCTGGAACCGGATCAATGACGCGAAGGAGATTTACCGCGACAAGACCTATCAGGGCGTATCCGGTAAGAAGATGGTCTATCACACGGAGCAGCTTGCGGCGATTCTGGAAGGATTCTTGGAGATTGTTACCTGCGGAATCAAAAAGGCGCGCCGGATCTCCGGGGAGATCTGCCCGACGTATTTTACTTACGAGGTGCCGGAGTATGAAAAGTTAAAGGACGGCGGCATCCGCCCGTTAAAATTTGTTCCCAAAAATATGCCGTATTTTCTGGAGGGACCGGTGCGCTATCTGAAGCTGCCTGTGGAGCAGGGCGAGAAGCGTGCCCTGTACGAAGCGGTCAAAGAGAGCGATCTCTACGACGGGGAACTGTCCATGTACAAGGTGAATGCTTCCCTTGCGGATTCCTCTTTTGAACTTGGGCGTGCGCGTGCATTTACCCCGGGCTGGCTCGAAAACGAATCCATCTGGCTTCATATGGAATATAAATATCTTCTTGAACTTCTGCGCAGCGGTCTCTATGAAGAATTTTTCGCGGATTTCAAGAAGGCTGCGATACCGTTCCAGAACCCGGAGACTTACGGAAGAAGTATTTACGAAAATTCCTCGTTTATAGCCAGCAGCAGGAATCCAAATCCGTCCTGCCGCGGAAGAGGATTCGTGGCAAGACTCAGCGGATCAACGATCGAATTTATCAGCATGTGGAAAGAGATGATGTTCGGCGCACATCCTTTCCGGACGGAGCAGGAGGAACTGGTCTTTTCGCTTGCACCGGCCATTCCGGCGTATCTGATTCCGGAGGATGGCAGACTTTCCGCTGCGTTTATGAGCAGGACGACCGTGTGCTATGAATTTGGCGGGCACAGGGATTATGTGCCGGGAACCTACCGGATCCGCCATATGGTGTTTTTCTATGAAAATGGCAGTCAGGCGACCGTTGAGGGGGAGAAAGTCTCCGGAAAACTGGCGGAGGATATCCGCGCCGGAAGGGTCAGAAAAATGGAGGTTGCCGTGGACTAAAAAAATGATACCTTTTTAAAATTTGGATCATTTTTTGAGGAAATGAAAGCATCTATAATGCAAGTATCAAAACAACAGAGATGTTGAAATAAAAGGAGGATATTTTTATGAATTGGAAAAAAGCAGTATCCGTCATGCTCGTTGGCATTATGGCATTATCAATGACCGCATGCGGCGATTCGGGAGAAACAAGCACAGATGCAGCTTCTGGTGGGGGAAGTACCGCAGAATCTACGGAGGGTGCAGGCACGTCCGCTTCCGGCGATGATAAGCTGGTGGTATGGACACTCTCAAACGACCTGATCGACTTTGGTGAGCGCTTTGAAGAGCAGACCGGAGTTGCCGTTGACACGGTTGTCATTGAGCCTGCAAACTATCCGACCAAGGTGCAGACAGCGCTTTTGGGCGGCGAGAGCGAACCGGATATTATCGTAGGCGAGCCGAAGATGCTGGAGGATTTTTACGACGCAGGATTTTTTGAGGATCTGAATCAGGCACCGTACAACGCACAGGACTATGCAGATCAGATCGTTGATTATGTATGGAAAGTCGGACAGGATTCCGAGGGCATCCAGAGAGCCATTTCCTATCAGATCACCCCGGCAGGTATCTATTACAGAAGAGATATTGCCAAGGAAGTATTCGGAACGGATGATCCGGATGAGGTCGGCAAATTATTTAAGGATTACCCGACTATTCTGGATACCGCGCAGAAGTTGAAGGACGCGGGATACCGTATTTTCTCCTCAGACGCAGAGATGGGCGTATTTTCCGGTGATTCCGCATGGGTGGTTGACGGTGTCTTAAATGTAGACCAGGCAAGATTTGATTACATGGATCTTTGCGTGGATCTGTATCAGAAGGATCTCACCGCATATGCCAACCAGTGGTCCACACCGTGGTATCAGGCAATGGCGGGAGAGGTTCCGATCTTAACCGCAGATATCCAGAATTACGCAGATGATTCCGTCAATGTATGGGATGCAACAGAATTTGCAGAGGCAACCAAGGGCATGGACACCACGACGGTCTTCGCATTCGGACTGCCGTCCTGGGGCGTGCTTACCATGAGAGATAATGTCGGCGACACCTCCGGTTTGTGGGGCGTGTGCCAGGGACCTTCCTCCGGATTTGACGGCGGTACCTATATCGGTATTTCCTCCCAGTCCAACCGCAAGGATACCGCATGGGAGTTTGTAAAATTCTGTACATTAAATGAAGACACGGCAGACTGGTGGATCGATTTCTCCCAGGGTGACACCGTTTCCCTGAAATCCGCGCTTGAAAAGCACAAAGATGATGAAAACGCGATCTACGGCGGCGAGAAACTGTACCAGTTCTGGTTAGACCAGGCGAAGGAGATTGATACCTCCAAGGTAACCCGTTACGATCAGGCAATCGGCGATGCATGGGGCAATGCGATTTCTGCGGTCAAGACAGGACAGATGACCAAGGAAGAGGCAGTGAATGATTTCTATGACACGATTGAATCTACATATCCTGATATCACAGTAAACAGATAAGAGCAGGGTGACTTGGTATCCTCCCGGACGGCAGACCATAATATTCCAAATGGGATATTATGGCGGTGCCGGAGGGGGAATACAAAATGAGATAGAGGGGATTTCCTATGGCAAAAACAAATCCGAAAAAAAAGACATCAAACCTCACAAAGTATAACCGGGCAGGCTACTTTTTCGTGGCTCCCTTTGTGATCGTTTTCCTGATTTTCAGTGTGTACCCGGTATTCCGCACACTCGTTTTAAGCTTTACCGACAGCAAGCTGGCAGGAATGCCGTACCATTTTGTCGGTCTGAAAAATTATACACGCGTATTTACCGATAAGTTTTTCTGGAGAGCGCTCTGGAATACAATCAGGATCTGGGGCGTTAATATCGTACTACAGTTAGGACTCGCATTTTTGCTGACCGTTGTGTTCAGTGATATTAAATATAAATTTAAGGGGCTGCCGGTGTTTCGGGCACTGTATTATCTGCCGAACCTGATCGCAGCCACCTCTGTCGCTTTTCTCTTTAAGACACTGTTAGACTGGAGATACGGTACGTTTAACCAGATCTTAAATTCCGTCTATCAGTTCTTCGGAGTGAACAAGGCGCCGGTAGACTGGCTTGGAAATTCCGGCACCGCAGGAAGCGTCATCGCAGTCATCAGTGCATGGATGTGGTTTGGCAACTCCTTCATTATGCTGATGGCAGGCGTGCAGGGAATCAACAAAGATTACTTTGAAGCCGCAGCGATTGACGGGGCAGGGCGCTGGACGACATTTGGAAAAATCACGCTGCCGCTGTTAAAGCCGATCATGCTTTACGTGGCAATCACTTCCTTGATCGGAGGACTGCAGATGTTTGACCTGCCGTTCCTTATGTCGGAGAAGACGGCGGCATCCTACAACTCGATTGAGACCGTGGTAATGTATCTGTATAAATTTGGTTTCTCGACAGGCACAACACAGACCGGATATGCATCTGCCATTGCATATGCATTGTTCTTAATCATTCTGATTGTATCTGTGCTGCAGTTAAAATTAGTCAACAAGGAGGATTAGTTATGACGACGGGTGATAAGATAAAAAAGAGCGTTATTTATATTCTGCTGGTCCTGCTTGCGGCGGCGTGCCTGTTCCCGTTTCTTCTGATGATGGTCAACGCGACCAGGGACGGTGTGGAGATTACACATTTCTTTACGCTGATACCGAGCACGCATCTGAAAGAAAACTGGGAGACCGTATTTAGTTTCTTTAATCTGTTCCGCGGAATGGCAAACAGCTTACTGGTTGCAGTTCCTGCCACACTGCTGACGGCGTATTTCTCGGCGCTGACGGCATATGGACTGGCAATGTATCGATTCCGCGGCAACAAGCTGATCTTTACGGCGATCCTTGTGTTTATGATGATTCCGGGACAGCTCAGCCTGATCGGTTTTTACAATTTATGTACCAAATTAAAACTGGTAAATTCCTATATCCCGCTGATTGTGCCGGCGGTTGCGGCACCCGGAACGGTGTTTTTCTTAAGACAGTGCATTTTATCGGTGATGCCGCCGGCACTGGTGGAGGCAGCCAGAATCGACGGTGCAAGCGAATTATATTCCTTCCACAGGATTGCGCTTCCGATTATGTCTCCTGGTATTGCGACGATGGCGATCATGGCATTTATCGGAAACTGGAACAATTATCTGCTTCCGATGATTATCTTAAACAAAAATGAGAAGTTTACATTGCCGGTCATGATGGCGACGTTAAAAGCATCGACGGACATTCAGAGAAATCAGGGCGCTATTTATCTGGCGGTGGCAATCTCTGTCATACCGATCCTGATTGTGTTCTGCTTCTGCTCGAAATACATTATCAGCAGTATTTCGGCGGGCAGCGTCAAAGAATAAACTGCCAGCAGGTTTCAAAACTTTATTTTCATAGTTCTCCTCTTAGAAAGAGGCACTTTCCGGAAACGGAAAGTGCTTCTTTGCGTGCTTTACGCTAGTACAGGGGAGATGGGAAAACGGCTTTTCCTGCTGGAAATATGCCGGAAAATATTATATGATAGAGACAGGAAAATCTTTGATTTTACGGAGAAAAACGGGGGATTGGAATGGGTGGCAAATATAAAAAACAATGGGCGTGTGTAACGCTTTTTTCTCTTATAACAGCGGCGCTGTGCGGTGCCTGCGGGAATGTTATGACCGGCGATTTCGGAAATGTGCCGGAAACGGAAGCAACCGGACAAGTGCAGCCGGACGGGGATCTTCCGGCATGGCAGACGTACGCAGACGATCCGGTGACGCTGGACTGGTATATCAACTACTCCTGGTTTTCGACGCCGTGGGGCGAGAATCTGGTGTCGCAGACGATCACGGAGGAGACGGGCGTGGATATTCATTTTATCACGCCGCTCGGAAATGAATCCGAAAAACTGAACGCCCTGATTGCGTCCGACTCGCTGCCGGATTTAATCACGCTCGGATGGTGGGAACCGCAGGTGAGCGAGATGACAGAAAACGGCATGGTCTATGCGCTCAATGAGCTTGCGGACAGCTATGATCCGTATTTCTGGGAGGTCTCGGACCCGGTGGCCGTGAACTGGTATACCACGGACGACGGCAATATTTACGCCTACCCGAACTCCTCCATCACGCCGCAGGATGTAGAGCAGTGCGAGGATTTAAGTAGCAATCAGACCTTTCTGGTGCGCAAGGATATCTACGAGGCGATCGGAAGCCCGGATATGACAACACCGGAAGGCTTTTGCGCAGCGGTAAAGAAGGCAGCGGAGATGTTTCCGGAAGTAGACGGGGAGCCTCTGATCCCGATCGGTGCGCACGTGTTCGACAACGAGGGAAATGTCTCCTTTGACAAATACCTGATGAATTTTCTTGCCATTCCGTGGGAGAAAGACGGCGTCTACTATGACCGCTATACCGATCCGGAATATTTTCGCTGGCTGAAAGTATTCAGACAGCTGGGAGAGGAAGGTTATCTTGCGAATGATATTTTTGTGGACACCCGGACACAGATGGAGGAAAAAGTGGCGCGGGGCCGCTACTTCTGCATGCTGTATCAATATTCGGATATGCTGACACAGCAGAAAATTTTATATGCCAATGATCCGGACAGCATTTATATGGCGGTGGAAGGTCCGAGAAATGCAAATGGGGACGATCCGCTGCGCCCGACAACCACGATCAACGGGTGGACGGTGACGCTGATTTCCAAGAACTGCAAACACCCGGAGCGCGCGATTGCGTTTCTGGATTATCTGATGAGCGAGCACGGGCAGCTTCTCACCTATCTGGGCGTCGAGGGTGTGACTTACGATATAAAGGACGGAAAGCCGGTACTCCGCGATAACATCAAGCAGATTCTGGACACGGACCGCGCAGCTTACGACAGGGAATACGGGGCGGACGATGCCTACTGGATGCTGCAGGACAATGTGATGCAGCTTCAGTGGAAACAGGAACCATCGCCTGCAACGGCACAGCTGGAGGAATGGGGAAGAAAATATGTCGTATACAACGGTCAGTATGATGTGGTATTTGAATCCGGCTCCAAGGAGGCATCGGAGGAGGACAAGATTACAAAGCTCTGGAGCCAGACGCTTCCGGCGCTTCTTATGGCACCATCGGAGGAGGAGTTTGACACCCTTTTTGAAGAATTTATTGAGAAGCGGGATGAGCTGGGCTATACGGATGTCATGGAGAAGAAGACGGCATATATGAACAGCGCCAAAGAGAAGCTTGGCATCCAGTAAAGAGACGGAGAGTGTTACATGAATTGGAAAAAACGGTTTGTCAGCCAGAAACTGAATGTAAAGTTTACCCTTGTGATTATTCTGTTTATGGTGATTCCCATCGGCATTCTTGCCGGCATCCTTTTTTACAATATGGAGAAAAACGTCGTATCGGAGAATACCGGATATATGGAGTACACCATGGAGCGCAACAAAGATGCCGTTGCAACCAAGATCAATTCCATCAACATGTCCACACAGTTTTTCCTGAGCGATGAGCCGCTTTTGGAAATGCTTAAAAGAACGAAGGACGGGGAGACTTTTTCGGCGGAGGAATGGTACAGCTTTAAGAACAGCGATATTGTGTCCCTCGAGCGTCTGGTAAACAACAACCCGCTTCTCTACGGCGTGCGTGTGTATGCGTCAAACGACCGGGTACAGGAGATGATGCCGATTCTCTATGCAGCCTCCCGCATGGAAAAGCAGCCCTGGCAGTCGGAGGAGACTGTTACCGGCTGGCATTACGACTTTAACGATCAGATTTTTAATTCTTACACGATGAGACAGAACCGCAAGATCTTATCGCTCGTGACGGAGATAAAGGACAGCGATTCCGGGACGCTCGGAATGATCGAGGCGGCTATGACGATGGAAAACATGTTTCCCAGTCTCTACGAGAACATTGAGGACGAGTGGAGCTGTTTTCTGACAGAGGACGGCGGGTGTTATTTTGGAGAAGGTGACGGGGAGGACGAAAACACAGGACGGCAGGAACTGCTCGCCGAGATCATGGCACAGTATACGGCGGACGAGGAAATACAGACCTGCTATCTGAAGCTGCAGGGACAGCATCTGATTGTATCCTACCTTCCCTTGCAGGAATTAAACGGGACCCTGCTCTGCGTGAAAAATATTACGTCCAACATTCATCACGTATACCGCATGCGCAACACGTTTGTGGCGGTCATGCTCGTGTTTTTGGTTGTTCTGACATTTTTTATCAATGCGATCGTAAAACATCTGTTAAAACAGTTGTACGAGATTCTGCGCGCAATCCGCCGCGTGCAGGGCGGAGATCTGGACGTGGTGATCGAGCACTGCGGACCGGATGAGATGGGAGAGCTGGGAACACAGATCAACAAGATGTTAACGAGGATCAAGCAGCTCATGGACGACAATCTAAAGCGCGAAATGCTGGTAAAAAATTCAGAGATCCGTGCGCTGCAGAATCAGATTAACGCGCATTTTATCTATAATGTCTTGGAGTCCATCAAGATGATGGCGGAGATCGACGAGGAGTACGATATTTCGGATGCGGTCACATCCCTCGGGAAGCTCTTACGCTACAGCATGAAGTGGGTATCAGGCAATGTCCTGGTGGAGCAGGAACTGGAATATATCAAGAATTATATGGCGTTAATCAATCTGCGGTTTGATTACGAGATCTATTTATCACTCAATCTGCCGGAGATTATTTTACAGCAGGAGATTCCCAAAATGTCGCTGCAGCCGATCGTGGAAAATGCCATCTATCACGGAATCGAGCAGATGGCGGAAGATACCAACATCTACATCAAGGGGCGCGTGGAAGGAAACGACTGCGTGATTGAAATTACGGATGCCGGGCGCGGCATGACCGAGGAAGAGATGGCACAGCTTCGTCAGAAGATTGCAGGGGAACTGGATTCGAGCGGGGGTTCCGGAAACGGAATCGGCTTAAAAAACGTGCAGGACCGGATCCAGATTGCATTTGGCGGGGCGTATGGCATAGAAGTGGCGTCGCAGATCGGATGCTATACCAAAATTATCGTCCGCATTCCGATGACGCACAGGGGAGAAGCAGAATGAAGACTGTATTGATTGTTGAGGATGAAAAATTGATCCGGCAGGGACTCCGCAAGATGATTCAGCGGAGCGGTGTCCCGGTGGAAGTGATTATGGAATGTAACAACGGTGAGACGGCGCTTGAGATTTTAAAAGAGCAGTCCATCGATGTCATGTTTACGGATATCCGTATGCCAAAGATGGACGGAATCGAGCTGGTGGAGCGCATGCAGGAATGTGAACACATACCGCTCACCGTTGCGATCAGCGGTTACGATGACTTTAACTATGCGGTGGCGATGATGCACAACGGGGTGCGGGAATATCTGTTAAAACCGATCGAGCGCGAAAAAATCTGCGACATACTTGCCAGGCTGAATCAGGAGATTGAGGAGGGCAGGGAGCAGGAGAAAACGCGCCAGAAGCTCGGACAGCAGCAGATCCGTCATCTGATGCTTCTGGCAGAGATGCCGGAAGAGGAGCTTACCATGTTGGAGACCCAGTATGACCAGCATTTTATTTTAGATCTGAGCGGAAAGCCGTATGTGGTCTGCTGCAGGAACCGGAAAAAAGAGGAGGAATCCTGCCCGAAGGACTGCCTGTTCCTGGGCGATGTCGAGGAAAATGATCTCTTTTTAATCGAGGCGGAAGCACTTTCGGACCGTCCGGGGGAATATCCTTTTTTGCAGGAATATACCGGAATCAGCCGGCCGCATCAGGGAATCCGCGAACTGCGCGAGGCATATCTGGAGGCGCGGGAAATGCGCAGGTGCGCGTTTTGCACGAACCGCAGTCAGATGCGCTATGGGCAGGAGATGCCGCGTGTCCCACAGAAGCTGGTGCAGGAGGCGTCAAAGCTGGTTGCAGACGAGATGAAACTGCAGCGGGTGCAGTTACTTGGAACCGACCGCACCGAGGAACTGCAGCACGTCTGGACGCAATTTTTTTACGAGGTAAAGCATGGCCGCATCGGTGTCCGGGACTTTGAGGAGTGCATGACGGATTTCCTTACGGAGACGTCAAAAACGTACCGGAATGTGCTGGAGGAAAAAGAAAACTGCGGGGAGATCAAAGAGATTACAGACCCATTCGGGGAGGATGCAATCGACTGCTACGAACAGAAGGTGCTGGCCTTTGTGACCGGTCTGCAGGCGCAGATTTTAAGCCAGTTTGACACAAACGGGAATCAGCAGAAAATGAAGCAGGCGGTCGCCTACATTGAAGAACACTATGCCAGTGATCTGAATATGGCGGTTGTCTCTAATTATCTGTCCATGAATTATTCCCTGTTTTCTTATTCGTTTAAGCAGTATACCGGAAGTAATTTTGTCAATTACTTAAGAGATATCCGCATGAAGGAGGCAAAGCGGCTGCTCGCAGGAACCGATATGCGCATCGCGGAGATCTCCCAGGCCGTCGGCTATGAGAACGAGAAGCACTTTATGAAACTGTTTAAGGGCTGCTGCGGTGTTTCGCCGAGCGAATACCGGAGAAATATGGGATTCACCGGAGATGAAAGTTGAACTGGACTGGTCAAAAATAGTAAAACTGGACATATTCATTCATCCAGAAATGGGGTATCATGGCTCTAACAAAAAAGAAAGAGAGAAAGAGTCATGTCAGAAACCAAAACTATGAGTAGCACAAAAACAACCAGCACAGAGCAGGTGCGTTTTCTCACCGTCACGGCGATCGGAATCGCACTGGTATATGTATTTACCTGGCTGATTAACATTCGTCTGCCGTTTGCACCGCAGGGCGGATTGATTCATCTTGGAAATGTCCCACTGTTTATTTTCGCAATCCTGTTTGGCAAAAAGACGGGAGCCATTGCCGGCGGAGTCGGCATGGGACTGTTTGATCTGTTGTCCGGCTGGACGGCATGGGCACCGTTTACCTTTGTGATCGTCGGATGCATGGGATTTGTGATGGGATGGATTACAGAGAAGAAGCAGGGCTTTCAGTGGTATGTTGTGGCAATGCTTGCTGCCTGCGCGATCAAGATCGGTGGATATTACATCGCAGAGGGAATTATTTACGGCAACTGGATCACACCGGTGACATCGATTCCGGGCAACCTGCTTCAGATCGGAACAGCAGCTGTGATCGTTCTTATCATCATTGCACCGTTAAAGAAAGTAGCTGCAAAACTGTGGAACTAAGGAGGCGTTTCCATGTATAAGATTATGACACCGGGACCTACGCAGGTCAAAGAGAATGTCCGCATGGCGCGCAGTTTTCCCTGCACCAATCCGGATCTGGATGAAACTTTCGTAGATTTTTATAAGGAGACCTGTGAACTGATCAGCCGCCTGCTGCACACCGGGAATGAGACCCTGATTTTAGGCGGAGAGGGAATTCTGGGGCTTGAGGCTGCCTGTGCCTCCCTGACGGAACCGGGCGATCCGGTACTGGTGCTGGATAACGGCGTATACGGCAGAGGGTTTGCTGATTTCGTTTCCATGTATGGCGGAAAGCCGGTTCTGTATTCCGTGGATGAGAAAAATCCGATTGATCCGGCCGCCCTGGAAGAATATTTAAAGGAACATCACGATTACAAATATGCAACGCTCGTGCACTGCGATACCCCGAGCGGCATGTTAAATGACATCTCTGCGCTTTGTCCGCTTCTGAAAAAATACGGGATACTCACGGTGGTGGATTCCGTCTCCGGCATGTTCGGCGAGGATGTGCGCGTGGATGATTTTCAGATTGATGTCCTCTGCGGCGGTTCCCAGAAAGCTGTTTCGGCGCCTCCGGGACTGACGTTTGTCACGGTGAGTGATGCGGCATGGGCAGCCATCGATGGCAGAAATGTACCGATTGCCTCTTTTTATGCAAACCTTAAGGTGTTTGAGGGATATTACGAGAAAAAATGGTTCCCGTACACCATGCCGATCAGTGATATCTACGGACTGCGCGCCGCGTTCGACAATATCGCGGGCGATCCGGATATGCTGGCGCGTCATGCACGGATCGGTGAGGCATGCAGGGCGGCAGTCCGCGCAGTGGGACTGAACTTACACCTTGCATCCGGTTTCTCCAATACCGTCACGGTGTTTGATGTTCCGAAAGAGACGACCGCGGATGCTATTTTACAGACCATGCGTCAGAAGCACGGTATCATGCTGGCTGGATCGTTTGACTCCCTAGCGGGGCAGGTGATCCGTATCGGACACATGGGAAGCAATGCGAACGTGGTGGACATGATCGAGACGTTAGATGCATTGGATGACACCCTGCGGGAACTGAATGTTCCGCTGAAAGGGCAGCTTCGCATGATTTTTCAGGAGGAAGTGTCCCAAAAGGGGCTGGTACTTTAGAGGGCAGTGAATTTTGAAGCGATAAGTAATATGATAGACAGCTTATCTGTTGATTTCAGCTGGAATGCATAGGATACATTCTGTTCAAAAAATGCGGCATTTCTAACCAGCCGGGATTTGCATCTGCGATGATCCGTGTCTTTCCAAGTTTGGAACACTCCACGGACTGTGTCCGCAAGCCAGCAGACAATTTTAGGACTTTTGTGTGTG
>OIWQ01003406.1_pt1 | contig 14374 bp, 10 predicted proteins | sample 1587571 | NCBI WGS metagenome assembly OIWQ01 (sample SAMEA3888910, study PRJEB22519) | human gut metagenome | biome: human gut; feature: human-associated habitat; material: faeces | place: Denmark | collected 2010 | reverse complement strand
TATTAGAATCCGGTACGGATGATACTTATCTTGTAACAGGCAATATCAAACATTTCCCGCCGGAAATGTTTATTGTCACTCCGGCACGTTTTATTGAAATTGTGGAAATGCTTGCGGAAATCTGATATTCCGGTATGAATCGAAAAAAGAGACACGCATCGTTACTGCGTATCTCTGAGTTTTCAGCCATCTACGCCTTGAATCGCAGATGACATTTCGGACAGCGGTACAGACCGATTACATTTTCATCGATCAATTTGCCCGCCTGAGCGCCGATCAGTCCCCCGGAAGTGATACCCCAGAGGAGATTCAACACGGCTCCGGCAGCCGCACCGATGGCAGTGCCGGCAACTCCCAACGCACTTCCCGCACGGGCGCCGCGAACCATGCCGACGATTACCGTTGCACCTCCTGCTGTAATCCCGGTTGCGGTTCCAACCGTGCAGGCCCGATGAAGCGGGTTTGCAATCGAAGCACAATTGGGACAAAAGACTTTTGCCATAATCACGATTCCTTCTTTCAAGTGATAAAACCGGCGACCGAAGCCGCCGAGGTGCATGATACTCCGGAAATCGCACCACTTTTTCCGGAGGGCGTACCAGGGCAGAGCGCCGTGGACTATCTTTTCCAGAGTTCCGCCGGTTTGCCGTCCAGTCCGAACAACCGGGTCAGACTGCGGTAGCACTGGTCGGCACGGGCGGGACTGTACTTCTTTGCGGTTTCGGTGAAGGCATTCAAGAGGCTCCACCGGGTCGGCTCTGCGAACTCTTCATGCCGGGGATGTTTGAACTCCTTCCAGACGGTCAGAATATCACACGATGGAATCGCCTGACGTTCCGCCGCCACCACCAGCGAAGCACGAACTTCATCATCATTGAGTTCATCGATCTTCAACTCCTCTGCTACGTTTTCCAATGTCAGAAACTCCAGTTCCAGAGCGTTCACGGCTTCCAGAACCAGACCGTTCAGTTCGATCCGCGAGGTGTGCCGCCGCTTCAGAACCATACTACCGCCGAACATGAGGTTCGCGCAGACTCGAACATTAAGCCCAGCAGCCAGGCCGACGGCAATCGTCCGGTCGTGGCTGTTGCGGATTCCAATGCAACGACTCCATTCTGTGCTTGAACTCCGGTTGATTCGGATCACACCGAACATCCGCTGACCGTCACGGGCCAGACCGTACTGTTCATCGAGAATCTGCCAGTCGTGCGCCTTGACCACGTCAGTAACGGCGTCGATCACCTCACTGTGCGGTACCGGCTTCCAGCTTGCGGTAGCCGCCGGTGTCGGAACCATTGCGATTTCATCGCGTCCGACGAACTTGCCTTCACTCATCATCAGTCCCATGATTTCACCTCCATTTCTTCAAATGCCACTGTCTGCAACGATCCCGATAGGGACACTCGCCGCAGGCGAATGATGTTTCATTCGGCAGGAACACGCCTTTGTTGATTGCATCTTGCGCCCGGTTCGCCAGTGCCTCGAAGCGCCGGAAGTCGTGGAATCCGCGACTGGTGTAATGACTCTCGCATCCCGGATTCTTCGTCTTGGTGATGACATCGAACCGGAAGAGCGGAGCCGTGCCGTTCTGCTTCTCATAAGCGTAGCTGAATACAGTTGCCTGAAGATCGCGATCGGCTTTCCCGGCAGGCCAGCGGCTCGCGGAGGTTTTCCAGTCTACGATACAGGCATCCCGTCCATCCTGAACGATGAGGTCGTATTCGCCGATCAAGGGCTTGTCCAGTCCGGGAACGTCGATCCTGAACGCCTGCGCCACGCCCTTGACCGTGTAGTAATCCGACCAGTTCGCCAGCGCCGCATCCAGCATCTTCGTTGCAAGGTCGATCACCGTATCGAAGTTCTCGCCCTCCTTGTAGATCAGGTTCGGGGTAGCTTCGGCTTCGATCTTGAACGCCTCTTCAAACTGTCCGACGATCTCATCACGGGTCAGCGAACCGCCCATCATGCACTCCCACGCCTGAGCGGTTAATGCCGCATGAAAGGCTTTGCCGAACGGAAAGCAGACCGAAGTTCGTTCGACCTCGGCTTGATCCACGTACCGGTACATGAATTGCGCCTGACAGATATTGAGATACGTATTCAGTGCCGAATACGACCAGTGCGGTTCCTGCCGCAGTTCATCAATCGTCGCCATTACGCCGCCCTCCATTCATCGATCTGATCCGAACACTGCTGCCGGGTCAGATGCTGGATGTCCGGCACCTGAAACCGCGCCGCGATCTGCTGCGGAGTGATGCCGCGCTGCCGGGCGAGGTCGAGCAGATACGAGAGCTGTTTCGGACTTGCCGGAGCCTCATTCTGACGTGCCCCTGACCTGCTGCGTTGAGAACCGTTTCGCGGTGTTCCGGCTGCCGGACGACCGCCGTAATTCGCGGAAGTTTTTCCGTGCAATTCCGCTTCGACAGAATTACGTACCAGATCGAACGTTTCGTGAATCCGAGCCTGAAGAGCCTCGCCGGACAACCCGTCCGGCAGCTCCACTTCGACTGATGCATGATAGCTCTGGCTGGAATATTCCTCTCCGGCCGGAACCTTCTTTGAATATGACGCATTGAGTTTCAACATAGTCATTCCTCCATAAAAGACGGATAGCCGGGAGCCTCACTGCTCCCGGCTATCCGTCCGTTTTTGTTTTGTGGTATTTCGCTAAATCGCCATTCTGATCCGTTCAATGGCGCGTTTCGCCTGAATGAAATCCCGCTCTTTCTGCTTTTGCGCAAGCTGAACTTCCTTGACCTTGCGTACCAGCAGGGTTGATTCGTCCAGGGCGAGTTTGAGTTTATTCCGGAACGTATCGATGGTATTGCAGAGTTCATCCAGCGGATTGGTTCCGGGTTCATGGTTCGGGGCGACCGTCTGCACCGGGGCAGACACCACTTTGTTTTCGATGTTTTCCATTTTGCTTGTCTCCTTTTCTGGTTGGTGTTTGGGTAATATGTGAATCGGCATGGCAAGATATCGGCCGCTGCCGCCCTCGGCGATGACCGGTATCCTGCCGTCCGAATGTGCCCGGAATTTCGTATAGCCCTGCTGAAGCATCCGCAGCAGGATATACTTGTTGAGCGCCAGCACCGCGCGGGGCTGAGCGCCGATCACCGTCGCCTTCAACCGCAGCTCCATATCCGGGAAGTTGTTCGGGATCACGGTAACGCCGCCCGGAACCACGTTCAGTTCGACAGCATGGAACGGCGGGCAGTCGGGAACCGCTTTCAGGAACGTAATGACCCGTTCCGGCTCGTGAATCTCGATCTGATAATCCAACGTCTTGTCGGCAGGAATCACCTGCTTCCAATCGGGAAAGTTGCCCGGCAACGCCTTACCCTGCCACTGGAAACCGCCGATCTCGATCCGGAAGAGCCGCTCATTACGCCGATTCCAGAGGTGCAACACGCCGGGAGCGGCAGGTTTGGCCGTCAACAACGCGAGCGGAAACGGCAGCGTAACCTCCTCCTGAACCGCCAGCGGCCAAGGAAGATGCAGCAGCTCCTTCCCATTCGTCGCGGTGATGCCCTCAGCTGAAAGATTGACGCCCCGCAGGATGAGCCGCGCACCATCGCGATCCATAACTGGAGCCGCCAACGCGAGCAACTCTCCGAACGAGGCCGGAAGCTCGACCGAAACCGCCTCCTCGGGAACCTCTTCCAGCTCCGGCCATTCGAGCGACTTTCCCGTGACCTCAATCTCGCCGCCCCGCGTGGAACGGATCAGCTCACGCAACGCCTTATACTCGCCCGTGAACTCCTCCATCTCCCCGGCATCGCCGATTACTTCAACCGTGACGGATTCCACGCCATCAGTTGCAGTCAGCCAGACCTGTTCCCCGACACCGAGGAACCGCACCGACCGCTGAACCTCCACCGGCGAAGTCTGCGACACCACCTTGCCGAGCACCTTCAACGCATCGGCCAACACACTCTTTTTGATCTTCATTTTCATTACCTCCATGTTAAAACACAATCGGCCCCGGCAGTCACATGACCGCCGGAGCCGATAACGAACAGGATTATCCTGATATCAAAGAGGTAATATATAGGTGAAAATTCATTGAACTACATGAAGTTATTGAATAAAAATTTTGCTTTCCGGTCAAGGCCATCCCCGATGCAAGCATCGGGGTATTTACGCCCAACCTCGCACATCCACTCAGCGGGCAGCCTCAAAATTTCAGTATAACGATACGAGCATCGGGGAATTTATCCCATTATGATTAAATGACGGATTGAAAGATGACTTGTTTTTTGTTTTATAATTCCTTGTTTTTTTGCAAAAGTAGTACAGTTGTTAAACTTTTTTCGAAAATAATGGCGTCCGGCTCTTGGCAAATATGAAAAACTTTGCTATAATATAAAAAGAGAAACAACTGTACTACTTTTTGGATACTCATGAAACCTTATGTAAAAAGCAGCAAGATATTGGAAGAACTCCGTTTGTTATTGCGCGAACGGCAGTGCCGGGGCGAGTTGATACTGCCCGGCATACGGGAACTGGCAAAAGAGTTCGACGCCAGTTGCGGAACCATCATCAAGTCGCTGAACCAGTTGCGCGACGAGGGGTTGATCTATCAGGAGAAAAAGTCAACCCGCATCCGGCCGGCGGCCGGGCAGGCGCTGCGTTACGGTTTCGTCTACACCGGGCATCGCGGCAGCGGCTGCTGCTGGTTTGCCGCCTATGACCGGCTGCGGTTCCTGCTCGAACGGATGATGAACAAACAGCACCTCCAGCTTGAATGTTTTCTTTACGACCCGGAAGACCCTGCGGAAACGCCCGAATCATTCGCTGCCGGGCTGGCTGGAGTCGACGTGCTGTTCGTATCGTTGATTTTAGATTCCCGCGTGATGCCGCTTTTGCGGCAGGCGTGTTCCAGATTGGTGATTCTGGACCCATACAATTCGGAAGGCAGCCGGGACGTTTCCTGCATTCAGCTCGACAATCGCGCCGTGGGGAGGATCGCGGCGGAATTGTTCATTCAGGCCCGGTGCCGGAATATCCTGTGCGTAATTCCGCAGGCAAAATCAACTAATATCCAGTTCCGGCTGCGTCTGGAAGGCTTTGCCGAGCTTTTCGCAAATGAACAGCGCCGTTTCTCTGTGGTGGAACACCAGAATGCCGACACGCTCAAATCATTGCAGATGTTCCGGGACCGTATCAATCAGGCAGTTTCCGAAGGTGGTGACGGTATTTTCTGCGTTTCCGATGAAAATATTTCGGAAATCTCCGAAGAGCTCTTTCGATCGGGGAAAGTGCCGTCCGAGGTTTCAATCATTGCATTTGACGGTACCAATCGTGCAATCCGGCACTCTCCGCCGATCACGACGATCTCACACGGCGATGAACAGATTGCCGTCGAGTTGTTGAAACTGGCTCTCCGGCTGGAGAGCAATCCCCGGCAGTTCCCCGTGATCACCCGGCTGATTGCCCCGCAGGTTTATCCGGGAGCAACTGTCCGTAAAGTTATGAAAGAACGTCACAATGCGCGGCTCATCGAAAGCGCGTTGCAAGTGTAAATGAAAAAGAAGGGAAAACAAGGAAAGGACGCCTGTGATGAGAACAGAAAGAAGATGTTTTACACTGATTGAACTTCTGGTCGTAATTGCGATCATCGCCATTCTGGCGGCAATGCTGCTGCCCGCTCTGAACAAGGCGCGCCTCAACGCCCGAACCACGAGCTGCATTTCACAGATAAAGCAAAATGGAACTGCTATTGGAATGTATTCGGATGATTACCAAGGACTTCCGACTACTTATCACACATTGGGCGGCGCAATCGGAAATGATCCCACATGGTGCGCAACTGATGACGGAAAATATGCAGGATTAATGCTGGTTGCAAGCCTCAATTATTTAGGCGGAGTTGACCTTGAAACAGCCAAAAAAGACAGAATCAGTCCTAAAATTCTCAATTGTCCGGTCTGTAACCCTGTCAAGCCGCAAACTGACGGAAATGCCTGGAGGCGGATCAGCTATATCTATGGACGGGACTCCTACAATGACAATGGATTTTTTACTCCCAAGTTGAAACCCTATCCTCAATTAACCCGGGAAGTACTCATTTACTGTTTCGGCAGCAATACTGTTATGGATTATGGGAAACAGGACGTTCACGGTGGTTATACCGTTCTTTATAGGGCAAATGGATCAGCAGGAAAATTATCAAAAAATGCGATTTGGAATGGTCAGAAATCTTATCCGTGGAATCACAAGACCGAATTACTGCCACACGTTGATTCACTCTGAAAGGATCGATTACGATGAAATATAGAATTTTACTTATTTTCGCTTTGCTCAGCTTGAGCTTGCAACTTGCCGCCGAAATCGCCATCCCTTTTGACCGAAACTGGAAACTTCCGCCGAACGGGACGATCTCCGAATCGATTTTGACCATTTCGGCGACAGATTCGGCTGTACCCCAACTGGCATCGCATCCGATTGATCCGGAACCATACTTCGGCCGCTCCCTGATCGTGCGCTTCGAGGTGAAATACTCCGACGTCAGCAAGCCGAAAGAATCGTATAACGGCGTTAAACTGATGATCCATTATTTTGCCAACGGGAAACAGTACTGGACCAACTGTCCGCCGCTTTACGGTTCCTCTGACTGGAAGACAGTCACCGTGGAGCAACAGATACCCGGCGATACGGAATGGATTTTCCTGGAAACCGGACTGCAGGGAAGCACCGGCAAATTGCAAGTCCGCAATGTCGAATTGGTGGATTGGGATCCCAAAGAACTTCATCGTCCACCGGTTCCGTTACCGGAAAATTTCCGCTGTGAATATACCGAACGGGTTTTATCCCTGCCGCAATTGCGTGGAATGATGTCCCCTGTTGTATATCGAAGCGCAGATTTCCCGGCGATGCGGGAATGGAATGTCAATCTTCTGCGTTGGCAGTTGCGTCCACAACCTCGGGAGGGTGAAAAATATGCTGACTTGCTTGATCGTGACATGAATATTCTCGACAAAGTTCTGGAGCAATGTCAAAAACTTGGAATTATGGTCATCATTGATCTTCACCGTGTTCCCGGAGGAAAGGAATTCAATCATGGTGTGGTTCAAGAAGAAGCAAAGCTGTATGACAATCCGGAATTTGCTGAAGAATTTGTGGAGTCATGGAGAAAACTCGCCCGCCGCTACCGGGATTGCCCGGTGGTTTATGCCTACGATCTTATCAATGAGCCCAATCAGAAGACGCCCCGCCGCATCGATTATCTGGAATTGCAGTATCGCGCCGCGAAAGCGATCCGGGAAATCGACCCGGAAACGCCGATCTGCGTTACATCAAACGATTGGAGCAGTCCGCGATATTTCTCCTATCTCCATCCGCTGCCACTCAAAAATATTATTTACAACGTTCATATGTACCGTCCGTTGACTTATACCCATCAACGGGTCGTCCCCGCATTAACCAGAATCTATACCTACCCCGGCAATGTTGACGGAAAATATTGGGATAAGGAGGCGTTGCGCCGTTGCCTGGCGCCGGTGCGCGAGTTTCAGCAGAAATACGGCGCCCGGATCGTGATGAGCGAGTTTTCGGTCATCCGCTGGGCTCCCGGCGGCGAACGGTATCTGGCCGACCTGCTGGCGTTAGCCGAGGAATACCAATGGGATTGGTGTTACCACTCTTTCCGGGAGTGGGATGGCTGGGATCTGGAATACGGCAATCAATACCGGGACACTTCCTGCAAAGATCTGGAAAACCCGCGGTTGAAGCTGATTCTGAATCTGCTGGCGAAAAACCGGCAGCTCGACCTTGCCGGCGGCAGCTGGAAGCCGCAGGCTGCGCCGCTTCCCGCGATTGACCTGATGTCCGAAGCAGTGAAAAAGCAGCTGACCGACGGGCGGCGGCTTGATGAAACGGCAGCGGTTCCCACGCTGGAGATTACCCGGAAAACTCCCGGAAGCACTTTCGTTGCCATTCCCCTGCCGCTTTCCATTTTGGGCGGGCAGGAAGTGGTTTTGAGCGGGGAAATCGCGCATGAAGCGATTTCCAAAAAGCCGAAATCCCACAATGGCGTAAAAATGATGTTGGTCATTACCAGTTTCCACGGCAATACCCGCTATCTTCAGGTGCCGACCCGGGAAGGTGACTCCGATTGGAAAAGGTATGCGCTTAAAGTTGAAATTCCCAGCGACGCCCGCAAACTCGAATTATATCTCGGGCTGGAAGGGGTTTCCGGCACGGCGAAATTCCGGAATATTCAATTTTCCGAACCCAAGCCGCAGATTGACCACAGCCGGTCAATCATAACCGGAGAGCTTGACCGGAGCAATGCCGTTTCCTACAAGCCCGGAGAACCGATGAAGTTCCGTTTCCGCATCCTGCAGTCAGGCAAACCCATAGGAGGGCGGCTCCGGGTGGTCGTAGCAGGGGATGACGGCAGCCGCCGGGAGAATGAATATGATCTGTCGGCGGATTGTCCGCTGGAGTTGTCCGCGTCGCTCAATCAGCCCGGCTTCGTGATGGCGGAAGTCAAGCTCATTGATGAGTACGGGAATGAGATTCAGCGGAAACGCGGAAACAGCATGAAAGCAGTCCAGTTCGGCCTCGCCGCCGGGGTTCAACCGGAAAAACTGACTCAGGCAGTAGCCGAACCGGCTGATTTCGACAAATTCTGGGAGAGTGCCAAAGCGGAATTGAAGGCGACTCCGCTGCGCGTACTGGAGCGCAAACTTTTTAAAACAACGCAGGATTCCCGAATCTACGATGTGAAACTCAGCGCGCCCGGCCCGCGGCCGACGGTCGGTTCGCTGGCAATTCCCAAGGATGCGCAAAAGAAATCCCTGCCGCTTCACATCCAGTTTGACGGTTACGGCGTGCGGGACATCGTCGCACAGGACACGCCCGGAAAAATCGTATTTTTTGTGGGCGCCCACGGCCTTGATCTGCACCGGGAACCGACGTTCTACCAGAAACTTTCTGATGGAGAACTTTATGGCTACGGTTTCGACGACCGGCAGAATGAAAATCCGCATGACTGTTATTTCAAGTACATGATTCTGCGCGATTTGAGAGCTGTGCAGTACGCCATGACCCTGCCGGAGTGGGACGGGCGCAACCTGACGATTGCCGGCGGCAGTCAGGGGGCGTTTCAGGCGGCTGCGGTGACGGCGCTTACCCCGGAAGCCACGCGATGTGAATTGGAGGTCCCCTGGTTCTGCGAGCTGGGCGGCATAACCGCCGGACGGATTCGCGGCTGGCGGCCGAACTGGAAAAAGGGACTCGGTTACTATGATACGGTCAATTTCGCCAGACGGATCAAATGTCCGGTTCAGATTGAAGCCGGCCTGTCGGACTGGGTGTGTCCTCCGTCCGGGGTCTGGTGCCTCTATAATGTATTGCCGGGTTCCAAGCGCATGAAAATGTTTCAGGGGCGGAACCACGGCCCGTATTTCGGATACGATCAGAAAAAAGCGCCTTTCGTGGAAGTAAATCAGCAGTGACGATGAAAAACATACTCTTTCCGCGGCTGTACCCGGAGGCCGTCGTCGACGGTTCTTCCGTATTGCCGCCCGGCCTCGAACTGGAAGTCAAAACCGTGACGGGGGATCGTGAAGTCCGTTATCTTGCCGTATTTCACAACCGCGGCAGTGTCGCGCGGCATCTGGATGCGATCCGTTTTACGGCCCGGCCGGAACCGGGGGACTTTCTGTCATTCCCCGGCCGGGAATACCGGATTTTCCTCGAAGGCTGGACGATGGTCACACCGGCCAAGAGCGTCCGTTACGGGGAGAAAGACAACTTCTGCAATCCCGATTATCTGCCGGCGGCGGTTTCGGACCCGGTTCATTACAATAATGCGGCCGAGCCGAACCGCTTCTCCGGCGAATACGTCGGGCTGCTGAACCACCGGCCTTCCGGCAGCATACTGCTGGCCGGATTCATCACCTCCCGCCGGATGATGTGCCGCCTCACGATCGAACTGGCCGAGTCCGGAGTGACGCAGCTGGAACTCTGCTGCGACGCGGATCATATTCTCGTCGAACCGGGCGAGTCCGTCGAATCCGAGGAGCTGCTGCTGACCTGCGGAAGCGATTCGCAGGCTCTGCTTGAGGAATTCGCCTCCCGCTGGGGAGAAAACATGAATGCCCGCACCTGGGATCATGCTCCGACCGGCTGGTGCAGCTGGTATTATTATTTCGAGAACGTCACCGCCGCCGACATCGCCGAGAATCTCGAAGACCTGGCGGCCCGCCGTTCCGATTTTCCGCTGGAATATATTCAGATCGACAACGGCTGGCAGTCCGCTTACGGGGACTGGCTTCACACCAACGCCAGATTTCCGGAAGGACTGCGGGCGCTGGCGCACTCCATCGCCGAAAAGCGATTCAAACCCGGCTTGTGGCTGGCGCCGTTTCTGGTGGAGAAAAACAGCCGCCTCTATTCGGAACACCCGGAGTGGACAATTCGCACTTCCGAAGGAGAAACGGTCTGGCTTGAGCCGTGGGGCAGTACGGAACTGGCCGTTCTCGACGGCACCCATCCCGGAGTGCAGGCACATTTCCGGAATTTATTCCGGCAGCTGGCGGAGCTGGGGTTCGAGTATGTCAAGCTGGATTTCATGATGTATGCCTGCACGCCCGGCAAGGGACGCTACTTCGATCCCAAAGCCACCCGGCTGGATGCGCTCCGGCGCGCCCTGACCGCGATCCGCGAGGGTTTCGGGGAAGAACGGTTCATTCTGGGATGCACCACCGTTCTCGCCGGAGTCGTCGGCCTGGTCAACGCCGAACGCATCAGCACCGACATTACGCCTTACTGGGAGCGGAAGGCCCCCGGCCGCGACCGGTACCGCGAAGACTGCTGCGTGCCGAACGTCTGCCGCAACATCATCAACCGCACTTACATGCACCGGCGGCTGTTTCTCTGCGATCCCGACGTGCACATTGCCCGCCGGGACCGGAATGAATTGACCGATGCCGAGGTCCGGCTCTGGACTTCGGCGCTGCTGCTGGCGGGCGGGCTGAAACTGCTGGCGGACCGCTTTTCCACGCTGGAACCGGAACGGGCGGAACTCTCCCGGCTGCTTCTGGCGGCCCCCGACCGTTTCCGGCTGCGGCCGCTGGACCGGTTCGACCGGGAATATCCGGCGGTCTGGTTCGGAATCGATCGGGAAAGCGGCACTCCGGCGCTGGGAATTTTCAACTTCGCTGAAACTTCAATGCGCCTGCAAGTCACCTTGCCGGATGCGCCGGCGGGCACGCTGCGGAACCTCTGGGGGAATGAAACATTGAAGTGGGTGTCCGGTGCGCCATGTGAATTTCAGGTGGAGCCGCACAACTGCCTGCTTTTTCTGCTCTCTTGTTCTATTCGTAACTACCCAACCATTTCCAAAGTGAAGGCGGAAAAATGTCTGCTATGAAGTTTGAAAAAAATTAGAACCAATTTTCCAGTTCGGAGAACTTGCGATTACTGGTAGGATTCACAAGAATTCAAAGTGTAAAAATTTTTGAAAGTGCATTATTAGAACGGAGTTACTGATGAATCCCCAAGATCAACTGAAAGAATTTCTTGTCGACTTTTTTCTCCAATTGACAATATTCCGGAGGATACAGCCTGGCGTAACTCTATCAGCATGGAAGCGCGTGCTTCCATGCTGATAGATAATGCTTCTCTGGAGGAATTGTCTTCGCTTTTCAATGTATGTATCAATGAAAATGTTCTTACTCTTCAATTGCCTGTTCCGCTGTCGGTTCAAGTTACTGCACCGACGACTTTTCCCGCACCCACGACAGTCGGATACACCTACGTAGATGTATGTTATTCTTGGAATTTTTCCAGTTACTGCATAACGAGAACAGAAACAACAACTGACTACTTCCAGATTAGTGGACGTTGGCATATAAAAGATTCATTGTTTGAGAGAAGTAAATGCGAAAATCTCTTGACGCGAAATTTACACAATGCAAAACCCTCTTTTTACTGGAATGACTCCGGAGCTGTAAATATTTTGCATGATTGTTCAGGTAAACTTCAAGAGAAGTTGAAAAAGTATTTTGCTGAGCATTCGACTTTCCAGTTGGCAGAATCATTAACTTCCTATAATACTCCGGAGAAAATCTGCCGTTTCTTTCGTAAGGAAGCATTGCCGTTATCACCGATCTCTTTGTCTCATCACCTCTTGCAGTTTGAAGATGTTGCTTCGACAATACCATTCGAGCCTGTTATTTCTGGACAAAACGAAGCTGAAAGTGTTCACGATTCCTTAAAAAGTATGTTCTCTGCAAAGCGATTGCCAAGTTCATTATTAGAATATCAGCCTAAAGTGTATGAGAAATCGCAACAGTTTCTTTTTCCGTTCAAGGATGAAGATAACTATACGATCATGACTGTGTTGAAATGTTATGATGATACTTTTCAGCAAAAAAGTTTCCTGCCCGTGACACGCTGGCAGGTCAAGCATACTCTTCAACGATATTGCATGGCTGTTCCAGGTGAAAAGAAATTATCTTTATTCAATTTGCCGGAGTTGGCAGCTTGTCCGGATGCTCCTGTCATATTGACTGACAGCCTTGAAATAGCCGCCCTTAATCAAGCAAAGATAGAGCCGGAGAAATTGATTTTCACCAGTTTTATTTGCGATGATGGACATTATGATCAGGTGGATTGGAAGCCGTTAAAAGGTCGTCTGCCTTATCTGCTTGTCACGAATCATTCAGGTAGAACATTCGAAGAAGCCTGTTTGAAAGCCGGTAAGCTGGCAGATTATTTGAAGGAATCTCAAGCAATAGAACTTCAGTTCGTTCGTGTTCCTGTCTGGTATCGTCCTCTTCCTGTGTTGCATAGTATTCAAGAGTTGATCTCGGCATATAAAGCAGCTCCCCCGCAGCCTTATAAAGAAGATATACGGATATTGACGCCGGAAGAGTTTGAAACGATTCGAGGAATGGCAGAGCAGAGGATTGGCATGCCGCCGGAAGCGTGGTGGAAAACTGAACGGGAACGGATTGCCATATCGCCACAAACTTCAACAGATATTCCTGAAGTGGCAAATATGAATCGATTGGATTATATTCTTTGGCCTTTTCTTGTTCGCGGCAAAAGCACTCTGCTGTACGCGAGCAAAGGGATCGGTAAAAGCGCGTTAGCTCACAGCATTGCTGCTTGCTTGAGTAGTCGGCAAAAGAAACGGTTGTTTATAGAAAACTGCTGGGGAGCAAGCAAGGGGAACTTTGACTCTTATAAAGTTCTGTATCTTGATTTTGAAAATCAGCCTAATGAGCATCTGGACCTTTTAAAACGGATGTGCCGGAAATATTGGCATACTGAAAAATCCGAAACAGAGAAAGATGCAAAGAACTTTCTCTGGAAAAACATGCCTGAAATAGGGTTGTCAGGAATCAATTTTACTCTCCCCGAAAATCATCAGAAGTTATTGGATTTGCTTGATAAAGCTGAGAATGAGGGAGAATCAAATCATCCGGTGGACGTACTCATTATCGACACTTACCATGAATTTACGAGTTTGAGTGATGAGGTAAATACTCATCGCGGCTTGCGGGAGCTTTTGCGGATACTCAGTGAGCGTAATTTAGCTACTTTGATTTTAAACCATGCCAAAGCATCGGATTCGCAAAAGATGTCGGGTTACAACATCATCAAAGAATCTTTTGCATATGTGATGAAACTCAGACGGGAAGGGGAACAATCCCGACCGCTTTCAGAGCCGATAACAGTCAGTTTCGATGCTGTCCGAACAGGTTGGTTGGGACGGGAACAGACGGAGTTTAAAATATATCAGCCGGAGTCGCCGGGCAGATGGCATCTCTATTCGCCCGAACGTTCTGCAACAGAAGAACGGAACCGGATAAGAGACTACTATATCAATGTGGAAAAGTTTGGAAAAGAGGAAACGGCAAAACTACTCGGAACATCTCCGGCTTCGTTATATCGTGATGTAAAAGATGCTGATTGATCCGATTGCATTTTTTTGTTGAAATGATATAGTATCTATTGTTGTTTGATTTCAGGATTGGAAGCCGGATGGCACCGGGGCTGATTGATTGTAAAATGGATGGCGGATTTTGCCGAGGTGGGATTCTCCCGGAGAGTACCCGACCCAAAAAACATGTGGAAAATCATGCTTTTTTCAATGATTTCAAAGGGTGCCATCGGGTGCCGTTTACAAGGGAAAAAGTGCCGAAAAGTGCCGTTTTTACGATCTTGGAAGCCTTGCAAGCCCATCAGGTCAGAACGATAGTTTTTCGTTTCAAGCCAATGGGTTGTAACTTATTTTGTGCTCAAGCTGCGGGTAGTTGGCTCTACACTTTGGGTGTACCATTTTTTTCTTCGATCTCCAGTATATGCCCAGTGAGCCCCATGGTGAGGGGGATATCGCGGTGGAGCTTTGGAA
>OIWQ01003400.1_pt1 | contig 14394 bp, 8 predicted proteins | sample 1587571 | NCBI WGS metagenome assembly OIWQ01 (sample SAMEA3888910, study PRJEB22519) | human gut metagenome | biome: human gut; feature: human-associated habitat; material: faeces | place: Denmark | collected 2010 | reverse complement strand
TGGAAAGACTTAGAAATATCCAATCAAAGCTTCTGGCATTGAACATAGTGTGCAGAACTGCCTGTAGCTTATATTTGTCGTCCGTTCATCACCAACTAATATTCAATTAAACAACAATATAGAATATATTTATATGGAAACAATCTTTTAATAAATATGAAACAGAATTTTAATAAATGGTACTAATTTACTATGTTATCCTATGTACTTTTTTGTGTAATATTGCTAAGATTAGCAAGTAAGACATTATATGCTAAAGCATATTGCACAAACATATGCATGAGGAGGTAAAACATGAAAGCTAACATTAGCAAGGGTGCCCGCAAAGGATGGGCATTGATACTTGCAGCATTGATGGTTGTAAGTGTCATTATTCCAACTACAATATCTACCGCAAAGGCAGAGGTTGGAACAGTACAGTTCAATGGAACAGCGCAGGGCTGGCTTGAATCAGCTTACGCTGAGTGGTCTATTGACAAGGAAGCCGATGGATATACAGCATATATCAAAAAGGCTTCACAGTCAGATTCAGCATATGCAAGAATCGACAATGAACTTATAAGAAGGTACAAGAGTTACTACAGGGTAGATGCCATGGGTCTTTCGGCAGGAGACTATGTTATCAGGGTAGTACCAGTAAAGAATGGAAAAGAAGTAACAGCTAAGGCTAAGGTTACAGATGTTCTTAAGGTAAGCTCATATGACAGATCAGGCTTTGCATTTTCTTCTGAATCAAGATACAAGACAGGTTCAGGAGCATATAACGAAGATGGAACACTTAAGAGTGATTCAATCGTTCTTTATGTAACTAATGATAATGCTAAAACTGTAAAAGCAGGCATTATGGAAGGAAAGGGCAAGAAGGAGTACACAGGACTCCAGACAATTATTGATGCATATACAAAGAGTGCCAGTAAGGGTGTAGAAACAAGGGCACTTGATGTAAGAGTAATAGGATGTCTTACAGATTCGGGTATGGATAAGTTTTCAAGCTCATCTGAGGGTGTGCAGATAAAAGGAGCAAGTGCTTATTCTAATATTAACATGACTTTTGAAGGAGTTGGCGAGGACGCAAGCATAAGCGGCTTCGGTTTCCTTTTAAGAAATGCAGGTAATGTAGAAATGAGAAACCTCTCAATACTTAACTTTATGGATGATGGTATCTCACTAGATACAGCTAACTGCAACGTATGGATACATAACGTAGACCTTTACTATGGCAAGGTTGGTGGGGACGCTGACCAGGCTAAAGGTGATGGATCTATAGATATAAAGGGTGATTCACAGTATATAACAGTTTCATATGTACATTTCTATGATTCAGGTAAATGTTCATTGTGTGGTATGAAGAGCGAGAGTGGTCCTAACTACATTACTTATCATCATAACTGGTTTGATCATTCAGACTCAAGACATGCCAGAGTAAGAACTATGTCAGTACATATGTATAACAATTATTATGATGGTAACGCAAAGTATGGTGTAGGTTCAACTATGGGTTCTTCTGTATATGTAGAGAACAACTACTTCAGAAACTGCAAGTATCCTATGCTTTCATCTAATCAGGGTTCTGATGCTTTAGGCGAAGGCACATTCTCAGGTGAGAACGGCGGCATCATAAAAGCTTATGGCAACGAAATAGTTGGAGCAACAGGTATCATATATGCTAATGCAGCATCAGTTACAGGTGAAGCTGCCAATGCAGCAACATTCGATGCATATCTGGCTGCTTCTGCAGGTGAAAAGGTACCATCATCATACAAGACAGTAGCTGGTGGCACAACATACGATAACTTTGATACAACTAAGGATCTTGGAGTAAAGGCAGGAAGCCTTGTAGCAGCAAAGGATGTTCCAGCACTTGTTACATCTTCTAAGGGAGCAGGAAGCCTTGGCGGTGGTGTTATTGACTGGAAGTTCAGTGATGAAGACGACACAGCTTATGCTGTAGATAAGGATTTAAAAGCAACTGTTACGAATTATAAAAACACAGAGCTTGTGGCTGTTGGTGGAACTAATGCCAACATAGTAACTCCAGAGCCTTCTACAGATGAAACAACAAAGGCAACAGAAGAGGAAACTAAGACTACAGAAAAGGCTACTACATCTAAGGCAACAGAAAAAGAAACTAAGACTACAGAGAAGGCTACTACATCTAAAGCTACAGAAGCAACAAAGGTAACTGAGAAGGAAACTACAGGTACAGGTTCAGATACTAAAAACAGTTATGATAAGACAAGTCTCTCATATTCAGGTGCATATACAGATTTAAGTACAAAGAAGGATTCAGATTTTAAGAATGCAAAGTATGTTTCGTCAGCATCTGATATTCTTACAGCTATAAGCAGTGCTAAGGCAGGAGATGTTATCATAGTTAAGGCTGGAACTTACAAGTTTACAGATACGATAGTTATTAATAATGCCATGAATGGAAACAGCGGCGCTTATATAGTTGTAAAAGCAGCTGATGGTGCAGAGGTTAAGTTTGATTTCTCAGCACAGACACTTGATGGCGCAAACAGAGGTGTTGTTGTAGATGGAGATTACTGGTATTTTGAGGGAATCAACTTCTATGGAGCTGGTGATAACGGCGTGTTACTTGCTGGTAACAACAACATATTTGAAAAATGCGTATTCGAAGCAAACAGAGATTCAGGACTTCAGATATCAAGATATGACACAACAGCAGCAACTAAAGATTTATGGCCATCAAACAACCTTATAATCAACTGTACAGCATTTGATAACTGTGATTATCCAGACCAGGGTGGTACAGGTGAAAATGCAGATGGTTTTGCAGCAAAGCTTACATGCGGCGAAGGCAATGTATTTGATGGATGTATATCATATTGCAACTCTGATGATGGATGGGATCTTTTCGCTAAGTCAGCTACAGGTCCTATCGGTGTGATAACTATAAGAAACTGTGTTTCATTCGGCAATGGAACATTATCTAACGGAGTTCATTATGCTAACGGAGATATGAATGGCTTTAAGCTCGGTGGTTCAGGTGTAGGTACACCTCATGTTGTACTTAACTGTCTCTCGTTTAACAATGGGGCAACAGGATTCACTGACAACAACAATCCATCAGGTCTTACAATCATGAATGCCACAGCATGGGGCAATGGTAAGTCAGCAAAGAAGGGCAACTTCTTATGCTACAGAGCATCAAATAAGGCAGTGTACGTAGGGCTTGTTTCAGCAAATGCTATAGACTCAGATAAATTTACAGGTAATATGAGTGATTCTATATACTATAATACAGGTAAGTATTACAGATTATCAGGATTATTACCAATACCAGTTGTTAGCGGCGACAAGAAGGGTACAGTAGTTGATAATCCATCTAAAGTATCAGGAATGTTTAAAAATGCTGTTGATTTTATCAATCTTAATGGTAATGTAGACAAGCAGTTAAGAAATTCTGATGGAACTATTAATATGAAGGGACTTTACGAAACACAGGGAAGTTATTCAACACTTGGAGCACATTTTGGTGTAGCTAATCAGGTTATAAGTGTTACAGGCAAGACATCTGGTGAAGTAAAGCCAACAGAGAAAACAACAAAAGCAACAGAAAAAACAACAGAAACAACAAAGCCAACAGAAAAAACAACAGAAACAACAAAGGCAACAGAGAAAACAACAGAAGCAACAAAGGCAACAGAAAAAACAACAGAAGCAACTAAAGCTACAGAATCAAAGACAGATTCGACTGTAAGCGGTACCAAGCTTGTTCTAAATGCTAATGATGTAAATACAGGAAAGTTAAAATCAACACTTACTGTTGATGGCTTTAAGATTGTTGCCGGAAGCAAAGCAACAGTTACAGTAGATAAGAGCAGAAAGGAATATAAAGGAATAGACTTTACAAGAAGAATCAAGCTTTCTGGTAAAGGCAGTACAAGTGGAAGAGCTATTGCGTTTAAAACAGCTGGAGAAGCTAAGGTGAAGGTGTATGCAACAAGCTCAAGCACAGATGAATCAAGACTTATTAAGATAGTTGATAAGAATGGAAAGGATATTACATCTACATCAAAGATTCCAGGAAATTCACTTAAGTCAGTTTCATTCAGAGTGCCAGTTGCAGGTGAATATTATCTTATATCCGAGAATGGCGGAGTTAATATTTACTATGTTGAAGTATCTAATGGAGTTGCATACTAAGTAAGCGTTAAAAAATCTTATCATGTAGGTTAAGAAAGACTTTTTGTCTTATGACGTTTACATCATATCAGTTATAAAATATAAGCGGATGTTTGTTATTCAGACATCCGCTTTTTTGGTAAAATAATAGTATGAACAATAGGTAAAAAATAAAATAGGATATGAATAACAGTATTGAAAAATAATAGTATGAAATAATAGTATGAAATAATAGGTTGATAAAGCAACAGATTGCAAATATAATAAATATGAATAAGATATTTTTGGTGTAAGAAATATAAGTATATGGCCAAGTATATTCAGAAATGTATCCATATGTATAACTAGAAATATATTTTATAGAAAAGAGGAAAGAGAACATCATGAAGATAAAGACCGTTGCTATATTAGGAGCAGGAGCTGTAGGTTCATATGTTATATGGGGACTTGCAGGCTTAAAGGATGTAAGGCTGGGGCTAATAGCACAGGGAGAACGTCAAGAAAGGCTGAGAAAAGAAGGTTGTATTATAAACGATGAAGTATACAGACCAGAGGTGTGGACACCCGAAGAAGCGCATAATACAGGCGTTGACCTTTTGATAGTTTCGTTAAAGTATGGAGCTTTAAAAGGAGCACTTGACAACATTGCTACAGCTATTGGAGAAAACACTATAGTTATGAGTCTTATGAATGGTGTTGACAGTGAAGATATCATTGCAGACAGGATAGGCATGTCACATATTGTATATTCACTTATAAAGGTTGCCTCTCATAGAGATGGTAGGGGATATTACTTTAATCCTGATACAACAATAGGAATTATTTTTGGGGAAACAGCAGATAAGGTATCTGCATCAGACAAAATATCAGAACAGACACTTGTGAGTGACAGGATAAAGTTGATAGATGAGCTTTTTGCAGCCAGCAGGCTTAACTACAGAGTGACAGAGCATATAAAAGAAGAAATGTGGAGTAAGTTCAGACTTAATGTAAGTAATAATCTTCCACAGGCAGTACTTGGTGCAGGTGTCGGATGTTACAGGGATAGTGAACATATGAAGGCTATAAGCGATGGTTTAAGACATGAGCTTGAAACAATAGCTAAGGCAAAAGGAATAGATTTAAGTGTTATTGATAATTCATCGTCACGTGGAAGTGCAGTGCCACCAACAGCAAGATACTCTACACTTCAGGATATAGATGCTAAAAGACATACCGAGATAGATATGTTTTCCGGTGCACTTATGCGTATGGGAGAAGAATTTGGAATACCAACGCCTTATAACGAATACACTTATCATATTATTAAGGCGATAGAAGAAAAGAATGATGGTAGGTTTGATTACGATAAGGGAAATGAAGAATTGACATATGCAAGGTGAAATTTGAAAAGAGTTACTACTGATTGAAGAATAGGAACACAAAAAGTACCTTATTAGTGGGGACTTTTAATATAAAATACGAGTGTATTATAAGGAGAAGATAAAAATGGGATTAACAGCAAGCCATATGTTTTTATAAGTTATAAGAGTGCTGATTGGAAAACTGTATTAGGGGATATTGTATATAAGTTGGTAAAAGAACATGGATTGAATGTATATTTCGATGGAGATTTTAGTGGACATAATCCATTATGGACAGATTAGTTTCCAGAGAATATGGAGTTGGGTAATTGTCGTGGAGTTGATGCGTTTATAGATGATGCATATAAAATTATTATAGATGAAGAAAATATAAAGAAGAATACTATAAACACTATAAAGGAATCAAAATCTGTATCAGAGCATGTAGGGAATTCTCCATTGACAGATGGATATAATTATACAATATTTGGAAAATCATATACAGCAGGGAGCAGCAGTTAAAGAAACAGTAGTTATAAATTCAGTTGCAAAGCAAAATATAGAACAAAAGCTGGATATACAAACATCAGATAACAACAGTATAACTTCAGTTGCAAGAAAAGTTGATGTTGATAAAGAAATATTGCCACCAAATAAGCTGAATTATTTTAAAGCGAAGAAAGAACATATAGTTGATGGAATATCTTATTACGTAAGTACAAGATATAACAGAGAGCAGGGAATAGCACAGCTTGAAAAGATGCTTGTTTTATGTGAGGGTAGTGTGAATGCGTTTGTTATTACTGCTAGACCAGAAAAGGCTACTCATAATTAATATAATTAAAAATGATTTTTTGATTTTAAAAACTAAGGAGAGGGTATGAAAATGTTGATTTTCATGCACAGAAATGGAGATTAATATGAAGCGAAATAAATACAAAGATTATCTATGGTATACGGCACTTGCAGTATTTATTATATGTGTGATTGAAGGTATATTTTTCTACCATAATGTAGATAATCCGTTTCTTAAAGTAACATTAAACATACAGAATGCAATTAAAGCATATAAGATAGATCCTGATATAAAGCAGAAAGAAGCTATTGCATATATGCAGGCAACAGGTGGTGGCATATTAAGTGGAATAATAACATATGTGTATTGTATTGCTGTTATTGTTGCACCATTCTGTACAATAGGTGCATTAACCGTTCTTATCAGAAAACCAGCCAGCTATGTCAGAGGACTGTTTAGCCAGAGAAATAAAAAGCGCGTATTGGTTATTGGTGAAGGAAAATATAAGTTTCCTCTTATAGATGCATTGACTAAAGATTGTCGTGTTACAGTGGTTGAAAGCACCATACTTTCTGATGATAAGAAGCTTAAATATATAAACAAAGGTGTAAAGTTTGTGCAGAAGTATCAGGATATGCATATGGAAAGTGTAATAAAAATGCTTGATATGTGTAAATTCAGTGATGTTTTTCTGTGTGATGATAATTCAATAGAAAATATTGAATGTTTAAATGCATTTACAAAGAGCTTTGAAAAAAATATAAATGCATCTGAAAATAAAGAGTATCTGCAGATTCATCTGTGCTGCAATGACAATTCAATGGCAGAACTGATAAGACAGTATTATGATAAAATAGATACAAGAACTTTTGATCTTGACATAGTAGATGTTAATAAAATGGCTGTCAATAAAATGTATAAAGAACATCCTGTATATACAGCTAATAAGGGTGATGATTATGATGTTCATATAGGAATCATTGGATTTGGTGATTTTGGCCAGAGTGCATTAATACAAGGACTTAATATGTCGGTTTTATCAGCAGAGTCTACTATATGTATAGATGTATTTGATAAGGATATGGAATCAATAATAGGAAGTTTCATGAAGAATTTTTCAGTTGATGTCCTGAAGGGATTGAAGTTCATAAAAGAAGATATATATGAAGGTAAAAGTATTGAATATTATGAATTGAAATTTCCATTTGATACAATACCAGATCAATTTGGTATAGATGGAAAGGTATGTTTAAGATTTTTTAATACGGATGCAAGGACATTACAGTTTAACAGTATTTTTAAAAGATGTAATGACGACAAATTATTTACATATCTTATTGTGGCAATGAGTGATACACATTTAATGTCTAATACACTTATTGAATTGAAGCAGCTGTTATACAATAAGGGTGATAGCTGTATTAATATTCCTATAGTTGTCAGGGCTAAGGAAAACAATGATTTTGCTAATATTTATGGTGAGAAGAATCTATTTACAATAAACAAGAATAAAGATATTTTTTCATATGCTTCTATAACTAATCGTGATATTGTAAATGATGCAAAGATATTTAATCATAGATACAATATGTTGTATGAAATAATAAGCAGATATAAAGCAGATAAAAATATTGTTGTGGATGATAAGTTTATGTTATCTGAAGATATAGAGGAACGTCTTAAGAAAGATTCAATAGAGCTTAAAGAGAATAAGAAAATATCAGAAGAAATAGATGAGGTATGGCATAATAAGGGCATATTTGACAGGGAATCAAGTATAGCACAGTCATTGCATCAGGATATTAAAAAATGGATTATTTATGAAAAACATGCATATTCTCTTACAGATAACAGAGAAGAGCTTGAAAGAATTGAACACAGAAGATGGAATATTTTCATGATAACACATGGCTTTAAATATGAGAAAGCTGAAAGAAAAGATATGTATGCTAAAACACATCCGTGTATTTCAAAATGGGAAGTTTTGAAGGTAGAAAAGCCAGATACATTAGAGTATGACTTTACACCATATTACATATTAAAAGCAGACAGATGATTTAATTGAATATCAGTAAGTAAATTACACCACAACCAGACAAATATAAGATACAGGCAGTCCTGCATACTATGCGAAATGCACTTGAAGTTTGATTGTGATAGTTCTTAGTCTTTCCCTTAGTCAACCAGCTAGCTTCGTACACGGATGTACGAAGCAGCGAAGCCGCGCCATGGACGGCGCGTCTGAGCGGTAGCGTCAGCTGACATAGTTTATATGGAAAGGCTTAGAAATATCCAATCAAAGCTTCTGGCATTGAACATAGTATGCAGGACTGCCTGTATCTTATATTTGTCGTTCGTCCGTCACCAACTAAAATTCAATAAAACTATTGTTTGCAATTGTTATTGTACATTATTGTTATTTGGTGTATTATTGCCATTTATATTTCTGTTATCGTTCATATTTTTTCCGCCATTCATGTTACCTCCACGGCCACCACCATTAAAACCGCCAGGATTGCTGCCAAAGCCGCCGGCATTGGATGCACCCATGGTTCCTGCAGATTGTGTCCAGTTTGTTAATGAAGAACCATCGCAGTAAAGAGTGTATTCAGTGTTTGTTGTAAGAGCAGATGTGCATATCCAGCCATTTGAGTAACTGTTGTTTAATGTAAAGCTTATTATTTCATTACCGCTGGAATCTTTTACTGAGTAGCTTCCTGCGTTAAAGGATACAGAGCTGAATACGTAAGCATTAACTGAATTTACAGGAGTTTCACATATACCGCCTAAAGCTACACATGTTCCACCAGTTATAGTAATATTTCCGTCAACATCAATAGAACCAGATACCTGACCTGATGAACTGCCGCTTTTTACAAGAACCATACCGCCAGACTGGGTGTAGCTGCCGTTAGAATCTATACCATCTGTATCGCCAGAACCGGTTGTTACATCAACGTATCCACCAGTTATATTAATAAGAGGAGTAGATGTGCCATCTCCGGTACATGCATTAATGCCATCATCAGCTGCATATACAAAGCTTTGTCCACCACTGATGTTGATTGTTATAGCCTCAAGACCCTCGTAGGATGTTAAAACATTTATATATCCATCAGTTATATTAAGCTCTTTATCTGCATGTATTCCATCATCACCTGTAGAGATTGTGATAGTTCCACCTGATATAGATATTATACCCTTGCCATCTTCGCCGGTTTCAAGAACACCAGAATCTGAGTTGGAATGAATACCATCATCAGTTGAACTTATGTTAATGGCTGCACCAGATATATTTATCTCGCTCTCGGCTTTGATTCCCTTTGTAGAGTAAGACTTTTTAGATGAATTTCCTGAGCTGTTATTGCCAGGCATACCATTAGCAGTTCTGTTTCCACCGCCGAAGTTACCTTTCATGTCAGGATTATTGCCAGAATTGCTGCTACTGTTATTCATATCAGGAGGAGTGCCCATGTTACCATTGTTCTGAGTATTGTTCATATCAGGAGGAGTGCCCATGTTCCCATTGTTCTGAGCATTGTTCATATCGGGTGGAGTTCCCACGCTGCTGTTATTCTGGTTGTCTGTATTGGCAGTTGTTGTGTATGTCATCATAGTTGCATTGGATGATGATTTAGATGATGAACCTTGATTCTGATTTGATGAACCTGGGTTGCTGGCTGATGAACCTGGGTTGCTGGCTGATGAACCTGGGTTGCTGATTGAAGAACCAGAGCTGCTGGCTGAAGAACCGGAGGTGTCGGCAGCCACGGCTTCACTATAATCAGAATAAGTATCTGTATATATATTCAGATTTCCATCACCTGAAACATCTACGCCATATGCAGCATCTATGCCGTCACAGGCAGCATATATATCAATATTTCCACCAGATATTATTACATTTCCTTTCTGTTTTCCTTTGGTTGAAAGACTGCTGTTTGATGTTTTGATGCCATCGCCTTTTCTGGATATAGCTATTATTTCACCAGATTCTATAGCTACCTCATCGTTTCCTTTTATAGCATTATTTACAGCATTAACCTTGATGGTAACATTTTTAATAGAAATGTCATCTTTGCTCTGGATACCATTGTTATAGTTGCCAGTTACTGATAATGCCCCTTTTCCAACCAATTTAAGGTCGCATGCTGCATAGATGGCAGCATTACCATTTTCACTGGAAGAATTGTCTGAATTGTCGTCAGCTTCAGCTCTTGCATCAACTATACAGTTATAAGTGTTTTCCTCAGATTTGATTTTTACATTATCAGCATTTTTAATATAAATAGGTGAACCGTTAGAACATGTGATGGATGTACCATTCAATATAATGGTGATTTCGGCATTATCGTCAGCATTAACTACAATCTGTCCTTCTGATAAGAGTCCGGTAACGGTATATTCGCCAGCCTGTGTTATGGTATATACGGAATCATTCTGTGTTATTGTAGAACCATCAGTTGATGTAATGCTGAATTCTCCTGTTATTTCAGTTTTGTAGTTATCGGCATCATCTGCGTGAGTTACATTGGTATCCTGGGCAGTAATGCTGGAAGTTACAGTGGTATCAGTATTTTTGCTGTTGGTTGTATAGTTTTGTGAACCACAGCCTGATGTCATAAGACACATGGCAAGAATAACTGCGGCTACGCATGATTTGTTTACTTTTTTTAAATTAATCATATATATTCATCCTTTCATTCATTATTTCTTTAGTTAATATAGATATTGTCGGATAGATATCGTTAATGCATATATCATTAATATCAATATCTATGTCAGGTGGATTCTAAAGTTAAAAGTTTTATTATGCAGGCATAAACAATGTTTTGATCTTCTGCCCCTTACATCTTATCTATAGTGTAGGTGGGAATAGTGAAGAAAATATGATGAGAATGAGGATATTTTGTGTCCTGGAGAATGACAAAAGAAAAAGCCGAGGCAGGGTTTTTATTCCTGTATCGGCTTTATTGGTGTTATCGAGTATTTATCAGCGCTTTGATGTCTTCTTCTGGTGTGGTGATAGGTGCTATGCCATATTTTTCCACAAGAAGGTTCAGAATATTAGGAGACAAAAACGCAGGTAGAGAAGGACCAAGACGGATGTTTTTGATACCAAGGTGCAGAAGCGTCAACAAAATGCAGACTGCCTTCTGTTCGTACCATGAAAGAACGAAGGAGAGCGGAAGCTCATTTACAGTACATCCAAATGCATCCGCAAGTGCCAGAGCAACCTGAATCGCCCCGTAAGCATCGTTACACTGCCCCATATCCATCAGTCGTGGCAGACCATTGATTTCTCCAAGATTAAGATCATTGAAACGGAATTTGCCACATGCCAGGGTGAGGATGATACTGTCAGAAGGAGTTTGTTTAACAAAATCTGTGTAATAGTTTCGGCCCGGTTTAGCACCATCACATCCGGCAACCAGGAAGAAATGGCTGATTGCACCTGATTTTACAGCATCTACTATAGTATTTGCATGTGACAGTATAGCTGAATGACCAAATCCTGTTGTCACCTTGGTACCTCCATTGATACCTTTTAATGTCTGATTTTCTTTATAGCCACCAAGTTCAAGTGCTTTTTTGATAACTGGCGTAAAATCTTTTTTCTCATCAATATGAACAGCGCCAGGGAAAGCAACCACCTCTGTTGTAAATACTCTGTCAGCATAACTGCTTTTTGGCGGCATCAGACAGTTGGTAGTGTAAAGAATCGGAGCTGGAAGATGATCAAACTCTTTCTGCTGATTCTGCCATGCAGTTCCAAAATTTCCTTTTAAGTGTGGGAATTTTTTCAAGAGTGGATAGGCATGGGCAGGGAGCATTTCACCGTGGGTATAGATGTTGATTCCTTTTCCTTCTGTCTGTTCAAGTAAAAGCTGCAGGTCTTTAAGATCATGACCTGTCACGACAATAAAAGGTCCTTTTTCGATGGTAAGTGTAACATCAGTGGGCTCTGGCATTCCATAGCTGTTTGTATTTGCTTTATCAAGAAGTGCCATACACCTAAGGTTGATCTCGCCTACTTTAAGTACTGTAGGAAGCAGTGTTTCTATACTTTCTTCGTAACCAATCTTAAATAATGCTTCGCAGAAGAATCGGTTTACTTCATCATCTTCATAATTCAGAACATTTGCATGGTAAGCATAGGCGGCCATTCCACGAATACCAAAAAGAATAAGAGATTTTAAAGAGCGGATATCTTTATCGGCATTCCACATCTGCTGCATGTCGTATTCGCCTGTTTTACCACATGGTGACTGACATTTGCTGCAGTCAGGGACCAGTCGTTCTTTCTCAGCTCTGACTTTTTGTATCATATTTTCGATTGCTGCATTATCAAAACTTACATTTGTAACTGTTGTAAACAGACCTTCAATTATGACTTGTACGGTTCTTTTAGAAATAGCTGATGCACTGTCTACAGCTCTTGCAAGACCAATCAATGCACCTGTCAGCTCATCCTGTAATTTGGCTGTATCTGCATTTTTTCCACAGACACCTGCATTTCCTGTACAGCCAGTACATCCGGCTGTCTGTTCACACTGAAAACAAAACATTTTTTTATTCATTCCAGTAATCTCCTTATTAATCAATAATTTTTCCATCAATACTTATTGTTACAACCTGCCATGGTATGAATTTTCCACTATTTTGAAGTGCATTTTTTACTGCCATCTCCAGACCACCACAGCATGGAACTTCCATTCTTACGATTGTCACACTTTGAATGTTGTTATTCTGAATAATAGCAGCCAGTTTCTCACTATAATCAACCTGGTCTAATTTCGGACAACCTATTAGTGTTACCTTATTCTGAATAAAATCCTGATGAAATCCAGCATAAGCGTAAGCAGTACAATCGGCGGCTATCAGAAGTTTTGCACCATTAAAATATGGTGCACTGATAGGTGCAAGTTTGATCTGTACCGGCCAGTTCTCAAGTTGTGATATCGAATCTGCACCTGAAAATGGTTTTGCGGTCTCAGGCGTTTTTGTTCGCTGTATCTGCATGATTTTAGATCCTGGACAGCCGGTGTGAGGTGACATTGCATGGTTTTGGGCAGCTATTTTACTCTGTGCTTCTTTTACAGCATCTTCATCATATGCAGGTGCTTCTCTTTCCTCAAATGAAATAGCTCCTGTAGGACATTCTGGGAGGCAATCCCCCAATCCGTCACAAAAATGTTCTCTTACCAGTTCGGCTTTTCCGTCTATAATATCAATGGCACCTTCGTGGCAGGCAGTTGCACATGCACCACATCCGTTACATTTTTCTTTATCAATACGTATAATTTTTCTTATCATTTTACCCTCCATTAATAGAATTTTATTTTTGTTTCTGGTAGAATCATATTATAATAAATACAACTTGTATGTTTGATTTCCAACAGGAGGTGAGATTTTGAAAAAATATTTACCTATTTTAAAAAACAGTCCTTTTTTTAAAGGTCTTACTGATAATGAGATATTATCTGTATTGCACTGTGTAGAGGCAGTAACAGTTTCTAAAGAGAAGGATTCTTATATTTTCAGAGCAGCAGATTCTACACAGGTAATGGGATTAGTATTGTCAGGTTGTGTTCTTATTATTCAGGAGGATCTCTGGGGACATCGGAATATTCTGTCTAAATGTCATGCTGGTGATTTTTTTGGAGAACCATATGCGGCAAGCCCTGGTGCTGTTCTGAACATCAGTGTGGTAGCAGATGAGGATTGTGAGATTGTTTTTTTAAATATACAGAAGCTTCTGGTTACTTGTCCAACTGCATGTGGGCATCATCAGAAGCTGATTCGCAACCTGGTCAGTGTACTGGCAAATAAGATACTGATTCTGAATGATAAGATTACACATGTTGGCAAGCGGACAACAAGGGAGAAATTATTGTCATACCTGTCAGCAGAATCTATCAGACATTCGTCCTTGTCCTTTGATATTCCTTTTGACAGGCAGCAGCTGGCAGATTATCTTTGCATTGACCGCGCAGCAATGTCTACTGAGATATCAAAGCTGCAAAAAGAAGGCTTTATAAAAACAAATCGAAATCATTTTGAATTAACTGTTTGTAATAATTCGGCTTCTGAAATAAAAATGTG
>OIWQ01003399.1_pt1 | contig 14404 bp, 9 predicted proteins | sample 1587571 | NCBI WGS metagenome assembly OIWQ01 (sample SAMEA3888910, study PRJEB22519) | human gut metagenome | biome: human gut; feature: human-associated habitat; material: faeces | place: Denmark | collected 2010 | reverse complement strand
GGCTTTTCCGCGATTTTTCAAGCTACTCAAACTCAATCGTTCCCGGTGGCTTACTAGTCAGGTCATAGAATACCCTATTAACCCCACGCACCTCGTTTATAATTCTACTCATAACTGTCTGGAGTACCTCAAATGGTATCTCGGCACTTTCGGCTGTCATAAAGTCAATTGTATTGACTGCACGAAGCGCAACTGCGTAGTCATAAGTTCTTTCATCACCCATAACACCAACTGAACGCATATTAGTGAGGGCTGCAAAGTACTGGTTTGGCATCCAGGCTGGTGCCTTGCCATTTTCTTTCTTGTAGGCTTCTACTGCCTTGTCTACTTCTTCACGGTAGATGTAATCGGCATCCTGTACGATACGAACCTTGTCGCCTGTTACTTCGCCGATAATTCTTATTCCAAGTCCTGGACCTGGGAATGGCTGACGGAACACAAGATGTTCTGGTATGCCAAGTTCAAGACCAGCCTTACGTACTTCATCCTTGAATAAATCACGGAGTGGCTCAATAATCTCCTTGAAATCAACGAAATCTGGAAGACCTCCTACATTGTGATGTGACTTGATTACCGCTGATTCACCGCCAAGTCCACTCTCTACAACGTCTGGATATATAGTTCCCTGTGCAAGGAAGTCAACTGCACCAATCTTCTTGGCTTCTTCCTCAAACACACGGATGAACTCTTCACCGATTATCTTTCTCTTAGCTTCTGGTTCAGTAACACCTGCAAGCTTAGAGTAATATCTTTCCTGTGCATTTACCCTTATAAAGTTAAGGTCAAACTGTCCTTCTGGACCGAATACACTTTCAACCTCATCGCCCTCGTTCTTACGAAGAAGACCATGGTCTACGAATACGCATGTAAGCTGCTTTCCGATAGCTCTTGAAAGAAGACCTGCTGCCACTGATGAATCAACTCCACCAGAAAGTGCAAGTAATACCTTACCATCGCCAACCTTTTCACGTATTTCCTTAATAGTATTCTCTACAAATGCATCCATTTTCCAGGTTCCAGCACATCCGCATACTCCACGCACAAAGTTGTGAAGCATCTTTGTACCCTCCTGTGTATGAAGAACTTCTGGATGGAACTGGATTGCATAGAGGTTCTTTTCTGAACACTCTGCTGCTGCCACTGGACAGTCTGCTGTATGTGCAATTATCTTAAATCCTGGAGCAACCTGTGAAATGTAGTCAAAATGGCTCATCCACACGATAGTCTTTTCTGAAACATCTCCAAATAAAGCACTGCTCTTATCAACAAATGTCTCTGTCTTTCCATACTCTCTTACTGGAGCTTTCTCAACCTTGCCGCCAAGAACATGCTGCATAAGCTGAGCACCATAACATAATCCAAGCACTGGAACACCAAGTTCAAAAAGCTCTTTAGTACAAGTAGGTGAACCTTCTTCATAGCAGCTATTCGGACCACCTGTAAGGATAATTCCTTTAGGGTTCATCGCCTTAATCTGCTCAAGAGGTGTTTTGTAAGAATATATCTCACAATATACGTTACATTCACGGACACGACGTGCAACTAACTGATTGTACTGTCCGCCAAAGTCAATAACTATAACCTTTTCCTGATTCATATTGTCCCTTTCCTAATCATAAGTTTGCGTTGAAGATATATTTTATATGCATTTCTATACTTTAATCAGCTAATCATAACAAATATACAGACACAATATGCATATATAAATAACATGATGTAGGGGTCAAAAACCCCCGACTTTGATACCTACGGATTGTTCCGTGCTATGCACTCCCACAATCCTACCCAATATTCGCATATTGTGGGATTATCATCCCACTTTTATGCTCATATCAGGGAGTGGATCACAAGGTCTTTCACCCACCTATGAGCGAGCTCATGTGGGTTTAGACCTTTTGCCCCTGGTATCATAATATACACATACATAACATATACATATACATATACATATACATATACATATACATATACATATACATATACATATATAATGTTATAATATATACATATAACACACATATATTAATTGGATATTTTACATAACAATTTATGTATAGCAATTTACTGCTTTTATTGTCTTATATTTTCTCCTATTACTTTCAAAGTATATATCAGTATATATAACACATCTACAACTCATATATACATTTATTATAGTAAACAAGCGGTATAATGACAAGCATATTCTTCAATCTTTATTACAATCCCATACAACACAACCTCCTATTATTAATCTGTTGTATGCTTATACCGCTTAATTTCAGATTTATACAGCTTTATATTTCCATAAGGAACTCGTCTACATATTTCCTCATATCGTCAAATTCTGCATTAACCTCAGGTACATCAGACTTAAAATCCAGCAGTTTATATACATAACCTTGTTCCTTGGTCTGTCTATAACTTTCTTTATACACAAGTTCAAAAAGAAGTGATATATGCCCTACTATATGGTCAACTGCACTCCTTCTTACACTTTTAAGTACTGTTTCCTTCTTATAAAAGCTCTCAAGTACCTCTTTGGTTATAATTCCATTCTTAAGCTCCTCTGTTGTTACATCATATATAATCTCCATAGGAATATCTGCATTTACCTTAAATATGTCAACCTTATCTGCATCACGCAGTATATCACAAAACATACGCTGTCTTTCAGTGAGGTCTTCTTTTACACGATACTTATTATGCTGTCTTATTGCCATTTCAAGAAGTCCTGTATCTTTATTGTGGTACTCATTATTTTTTATTATCTGCTCATCATCGACAGTCGTTGCATCATTATTAACTAAGAATTCTTTAATTTTCCGTTCTTCCTGACAATAATCAGACTGATTATACGATTGTGCAAGCTCACATTCTTCATAATACCCTTCTGCAAACTTCCTTATAAGACCTTCCCTAAACAGCAGATCTGCCCCGAATTCTGCATGGTCTACTGACTGGGCATCATTAAATGTACCGAAATGCCTTATCTGCTCAAATCTTCCTATATCGTGTAACATTCCAAGAAGCCATGCAATATCTACATCCGGTTCACTTAAGCCTAATGATTCTGCAATTCTTTGACACAGTCCTGCTACTCTGTAGGTATGATCTATCTTAAGCTTTATCTTTTCATCTGATGGGTCATAATTTCTTACATACTCTGCAAATGCATTGATAACATTTTTCCTGTTAATAACTGGTTTGTTAATACTTTCCACAACATCAATAAGTCCATTAAGGTCAGCACATACAATATATGTAAGCTTCCTGATATCATCATCTATTGCTATTGCATCAGGAATATGAACAACTCTCATATCTGCCGCATATCCAGCCTTAATGCCATTAATGCTATCCTCAACTACTACTGCCTCTGACGGATTTACGCCTATTGCCTTAGCCGCACGAAGGAATATATCTGGTTCTGGCTTTCCATGTTCTACTTCATCTCCATATACAACCGCATCAAGATAATCCCACACTCCTATTTCATGAAGTGTTTTCTCAGCACTTTCACGCCTTGTTGATGTAGCAACTGCACACTTTAATCCATTATTTCTTATATATTCAAATATGTCCTTTACGCCCTTTTTAACAGGAATACCTTCTGTTTCCCTTATCTTGTATACATGCTGTGTTCTAAGCTCCTTCGCTTCCCAATAATCTATCACACCCTTGTAATAATCATCAAAGAACTTGCAGCAAAGCTCTGCCGGAGCACCCTTAAAGCTGTCTATAAGCCACATGGGCATATCCACTCCAAGCTGCCCTGCCGCCCATAGCCATCCCTCATTAGACTGTCTTTCTGAATCTATAAGAACGCCATCCATATCAAATATAATGCCTGATACCATTTTTCTTCTCCTAACAATCAAATGTCGTATTTTTACACTTTATATTATTTAAAGTAACTATAAAAGATATGTTTTTATAATTTATAACACTGACCAGCACCTGCAATTTTCAAATTTGCCAATTTATAGATTTTAAACATCTTCTATCATTGAACTTTCATCCACAATGCCGTCATCTGCACCATCCTTATAAATACTTCTTAACATACTGTCCGGTATAAGACTTCTTAACCTTGGCAACCTCTTCTGGTGTACCCTTTGCAATAACTGTACCACCTCTGTCGCCGCCTTCTGGTCCCATATCTATAATATAATCGGCTGTTTTGATAACATCAAGATTATGCTCAATAACAACAACAGTGTTACCGCCCTCTGCAAGCTTATGAAGTATATCAACAAGCTTGTGGACATCTGCAAAATGAAGTCCTGTTGTAGGCTCATCAAGAATGTATATAGTCTTTCCTGTACTTCTTTTTGAAAGCTCTGTAGCAAGCTTTATTCTCTGTGCCTCTCCACCTGAAAGCTCTGTAGATGGCTGTCCTAACTTAATGTATGAAAGTCCAACGTCATTAAGAGTTTCTATTTTTCTTCTGACTGATGGCACATTTTCAAAGAAATCAACTGCATCCTCAACTGTCATATCAAGCACATCATATATGCTCTTTCCCTTATACTTAACTTCAAGTGTTTCCCTGTTATAACGCTTTCCGTCACACACTTCACAAGGAACATATACATCAGGCAGGAAATGCATTTCTATCTTGATAATACCATCTCCGGAACAAGCCTCACAACGTCCTCCCTTTACATTAAAGCTGAAACGTCCTTTGTTATAACCTCTTTCCTTAGCATCTGTTGTTGAAGCAAAAAGATCCCTTATCATATCAAATACACCCGTATATGTCGCAGGATTAGAACGTGGCGTTCTTCCTATTGGCGACTGGTCAATATCTATAACCTTATCAAGCTGCTCGATTCCTGTAATATCATCATGGTCACCAGCGATACATCTTGCACGGTTTAAAGACTTAGCAAGGTGCTTATACAGAATTTCATTCACTAGGGAACTCTTTCCTGAACCCGATACACCTGTTACACATGTAAATACTCCAAGTGGTATATCAACATCAATATTTTTAAGATTATTCTCCCTTGCACCCTTAACAGTTATCCAGCCTGTCGGCTTTCTTCTCTTCGCCGGCACTGGAATCTTGATTCTTCCGCTAAGATATGCACCTGTAAGCGAATCCTTGCATGCCATAATATCAGCTGCTGTTCCTGTCGCAACGACTTCTCCTCCATTACGTCCGGCACCCGGTCCTATATCAACAATATAATCTGCGGCACGCATAGTATCTTCATCGTGTTCAACCACAATAACTGAGTTACCAAGGTCACGCAAATGTATAAGTGTCCCAAGCAGCTTGTCGTTATCTCTCTGATGAAGTCCGATACTTGGCTCATCAAGTATATAAGCCACACCAACAAGTCCTGAACCTATCTGTGTCGCAAGTCTTATTCTCTGTGCCTCTCCTCCTGAAAGCGTACCTGTAGCTCTTGATAATGAAAGATAATCAAGTCCTACATCCATAAGAAACTGTATTCTTGCCTTAATCTCCTTAAGTATCTCTGCACCGATAAACTTCTGTCTGTCTGTAAGCTCAAGCTCATCTAAGAACTTCTTTAACTTAACAATAGACATATCTGTAATCTGATATATATTCTTATCTGCTATCGTAACAGCAAGAGATGATGGCTTTAATCTCTGTCCATGGCAGGACTTACAAGGTCTTATGCGCATGAATTCCTCATACTGCTGCTTTGCACTGTCTGAGTAAGTTTCCCTATATCTTTTCTCCATATTATGGATAAGGCCTTCAAATGCTATATCGTATTCTCCAACGCCTCTCTGGCCTTTGTAATGCACTTTAACACTTCTGCCCTTAGTACCATTTATAATCATATCCTTAATATCATCTGGATAATCCTTAAATGGTGTTGATAAACTGAAGTTATATTCCTTTGCAAGTGCACTCATAATAGCCCTTGAAAAGCTGCCCTCATCCTTTACAGACTGCCATCCCATACCAACTATAGCTCCCTCATCGATGCTTAATGAATCATCTGGTATAAGAAGCTCTGCATCAAAATTCATTGTATAACCAAGTCCGTAACAATCAGGACACGCACCAAATGGATTGTTGAACGAAAAGCTTCTTGGCTCTATCTCATCTATGCTTATGCCACAATCCGGACACGAAAAGCTCTGTGAAAAGTTAATCGGCTCACCATCTATAACATCAACTGTCATAAGTCCCTCTGCAAGCTTAAGTGCTGTTTCTATTGAGTCTGTAAGTCTTTTGTTAATTCCATCTTTAACTACAAGACGGTCAACAACAATTTCTATATTATGCTTCTTGTTCTTATCAAGATTTATCTCATCTGTAAGCTCATACATATTGCCATCAGCAATAACTCTTACATAACCACTCTTTTTAGCCTGTTCAAAAAGCTTCTTATGTTCACCTTTTCTTCCTCTTACAACTGGAGCTAATATCTGTATCTTTGTTCTTTCTGGAAGCTCCATAATAGTATCAACCATCTGGTCTACAGTCTGCTTGTTGATTACTTTGCCACACTTTGGACAATGTGGTGTACCTATTCTTGCATATAATAATCTGAAATAATCATATATCTCTGTAACAGTTCCAACTGTTGAACGTGGATTTCTGTTAGTTGACTTCTGGTCTATGGAAATAGCTGGTGAAAGTCCTTCTATGCTCTCTACCGCCGGCTTTTCCATCTGTCCTAAGAATTGCCTTGCATATGAAGATAATGACTCCATATATCTTCTCTGGCCTTCTGCATATATAGTGTCAAAGGCAAGACTTGACTTACCAGAACCAGACAGACCCGTAAGTACTACAAGACTGTCCCTTGGTATATCTACATCAATATTTTTAAGATTATGCTCACTTGCACCTTTTATTCTTATATAATTCCTGTAATCGCCTTTTTCCATATTCTATTTTCTCCGTTATTTCTTCTTTCTTAATCCTTAATCGTCTCAGGTACATAAAGCTTTTTCTGTAATCAGCAACTGCTTTTTATAATTCTGACTGCGTAATATTGCTTTTGAACTTATAGCCTCACCTGGTATAATAGCTATTAATTCTATCTGCCTGACTTCTTATCCTCATAAATATACTTATTAATCTCGATCATCTTATCACGAAGCATAGCCGCCTGTTCAAAGTCAAGCTCTGCTGCAGCCTTACGCATATTTTTCTCAATCTGCTTCTTAACCTTTTCAAGATCTTTAATGCTCATAGATTCATAATCTACATCAAGCCTTCCATTTGAATTATCTGCTTCTGCTGCCTTAGATATACTTATAAGATCTCTTACTGCCTTCTTTATAGTCTGAGGGGTTATTCCGTGTACCTCATTGTACTCCTGCTGTATCTTTCTACGTCTTTCCGTCTCAGATATAGCCTTTTCCATAGACTCTGTTATAGTATCTGCATACATAATAACGTGTCCCTCTGCATTTCTGGCAGCTCGTCCTATCGTCTGGATAAGTGAAGTCTCTGTTCTTAAGAAGCCCTCTTTATCAGCATCAAGAATAGCCACAAGACTTATCTCTGGAATATCAAGTCCCTCTCTAAGCAGATTGATACCAACAAGCACATCGAATCCGTCAAGTCGCATATCCCTTATAATCTTCTGTCGCTCTAGTGTATCAATATCCGCATGAAGATACTTGACTCTTATGCCGACTTCCTTAAGATAATCTGTGAGATCCTCTGCCATACGCTTGGTAAGTGTAGTTACAAGTATCTTGTTCTTTTTCTCAACTTCCTTATTAATCTCACTTATAAGATCATCTATCTGACCCTCTATTGGTCTTACTGTTATCTCTGGATCAAGAAGTCCTGTAGGTCTTATAATCTGCTCTGCCCTCATAAGCTCGTGTTCTTCCTCATACCTGCTAGGCGTAGCAGATACGAAAAGCATCTGTGATATCTTGCTCTCAAACTCCTGAAAATTAAGCGGTCTGTTATCCTTCGCTGAAGGAAGCCTGAAGCCATAATCAACAAGTGTCGTCTTTCTTGCCTGATCGCCTGCATACATTCCCCTTATCTGTGGAATAGTTATATGTGATTCATCAACAATTATCATAAAATCATCTGGAAAATAATCCATAAGCGTATATGGTGGACACCCTGCCGGAAGCCCTGCTAAATGTCTTGAATAATTCTCAATACCTGAACAGAAGCCTGTTTCCTGCATCATCTCTATATCAAAGTTCGTTCGTTCTTCTATTCTCTGTGCCTCAAGAAGCTTATCCTCACTCTTAAAATACTCTATTCTCTCTGCAAGCTCTTTCTTTATATTCTCAATCGCCTTTTCCATCTTCTCTTTTTCAACAACATAATGTGAATTAGGAAATATAGCAACATGGTCAAGGTTACATTTAACCTCACCGGTAAGAGAATCAATCTCGCTTATCCTGTCTATCTCATCACCAAAAAACTCTACTCTCACAGCATCTCCACTGGAAGCTGACGGATATATCTCTACAACATCTCCCCTTACCCTGAAGGTTCCTCGCTTAAAATCCTGGTCATTACGCATATACTGTATATCTATAAGCTTTCTAATCATCTCATCTCTGTCTTTTTCCATACCTGGACGAAGTGATATAACCATATTCTTATAATCAATAGGTGCACCTAATCCATATATACATGAAACTGAAGCAACTATGATTACATCATTTCTTTCAGACAGTGCCGCTGTTGCTGAATGTCTTAACTTATCTATCTCGTCATTAATCGAAGAATCCTTGGCTATATAAGTATCGCTCTGTGGCACATAAGCCTCCGGCTGATAATAATCATAATAAGAAACAAAATACTCTACTGCATTCTCAGGAAAGAACTCTTTCATCTCAGAGTACAGCTGTGCTGCTAATGTTTTATTATGACTGATTATAAGAGTAGGCTTCTGTACATGCTGGATAATGTTTGCCATAGTAAACGTTTTACCAGAGCCTGTAACTCCAACTAAAGTTTCAAACTGATTACCTTCATTAAATCCTTCTACAAGTTCCTCTATAGCCTGGGGCTGGTCGCCTGTTGGCTCATATGGGGCATGTAACTTAAACTCCATAATGCCATCTCCTTCCTGAAATAAGATTCCCACAAAATATTTCTAAAAAAAGACAAAGTCAATATTTCATAGTATGCACTTACATGCTTAATTCTACTACAAAAAATAGACTTTGTCTATCTAATACAGAACATCTGTTCCTGTTTTATTAGTGGATAATCCATTAACATTCCTTTTATAAACAGAACATTTATCTGCATCTGTTATTATATTTCGTTTTCATTCAGTATCATGCAAGGCCTGAATACTACTAACAATACTAATAATACTAATAATACTAATAATGCTAATAACAATATTAATAATACTAACAATATTAATAATAATACAGCTTAATTCATAACTGCCTTCAGGCTGTCTATAGCTGCGTTAAACTGTGTATCCTCATCAGCATTCTTATCAAATTCCACAACAACATCCGGGGTAACACCATTTCCATGTATATCCTGTCCCTTTGGTGTAAAATACTTGGCTATTGTAAACTTAATTGCACTTCCATCGGTAAGCGGCTTTAGTGTCTGTACAATACCCTTTCCATATGTCTGTGTTCCAACTATGATACCTTTTTCGTAATCCTGTATAGCACCTGCAAATATTTCTGAAGCACTCGCACTATTTCCATTGACAAGTACTGCAAGTGGAATATCCAGTTCTTCATTATCACTATCGCTGTATTCTTTTCTATTTCCTGCCTTATCTTCTGTATACACAATAAGACCATTTGGAAGTATATATTTAAGCATAGTAACTACAGTTGTAAGCAAACCTCCTGGATTATTTCTTATATCTATAACTATCCCTTTAGCTCCCTGCGCCTTAAGGTCTTCAATAGCTGCCTTAAACTGTTTTGCCGTAACACTTTCAAACTGTGAAATTGCTATATATCCTATGGAATCATCTGTCATTGCATAGTTTACAGTCTGGATTTCAACTTCGTCCCTTACAACTGTGTAATCACAAGTAACCCCTTCTCTTACAATACCAAGTCTGACTGTTGTACCTTTCTCACCTTTGACAAGTGCAACTGCCGAGGACAGATCCATATCAGTAACATCTGTATCATCTACTTTGACTATCCTATCTCCAGTTCTTAATCCAGCCTTATATCCAGCACCATTATCATATACATCTACAAGCAGGATTCCGCCTTCTTCACTTAACTGACAGACCGCTCCTATTCCGTAAAATGTACCATTTGTAGTTTCCTTAAGTTTATTATACTCATCAGCTGTATAATAAACAGTATATTTATCTCCATAAGAACTAAGATAAGCTTTATATATGTTATTCTTGGCCTTTTCCTCATCAACTTCGTCAAAATAGAAAGAATCCAGGACAGAATCTATAGCATTCAGCTTAGCCTCAACCTCACTTCCTATTCCACTTCCATCTGTAACTGCATCTGACTGGATATATACATCACCATTAACACCTATATGAATATATCCCTTCTGTATACACACACCAGCCACACTTACAACAATTATAACCATTACAAGAAATGCAGCTACTATACCAAGCAGCAATCCATTCTTAAAATAATGAGACTTTTCTCTTTTTTTCTCATACTTTGCTGCTTGTTCAAATATGTTATCTTCATTTCCTGCTATCTGTTCTTTTGTATGGATTGATATATCATCTTCCTTATTATCCATAACAACCTCCATTCTTGCGCTGCTTCTCAGCGCATCTCAAGTTTGTGCGAAGCACAAATCTTGAGTGTGAAAAATCTTATTTTTCACACTGACCTCCATTGTCATATAAATACCGAAACAAGTATCAAATATCATCATAAAAATAATTTAATATCATAATATTGACATCTTATGATGTAAGTGTCGAAATGAATTTTAACACTCACATCGCTTTATTATACTACAAAAACATTTTCAGATATATTAATATTTATAATAATATGTGAAATTTTTATGATAATTTACTGTTTATGTGCCATACACACTATAACTATCCCACTCTCCCTGCTTTTGTTTTTACTTTATTCTTATACATGGACTCATCGGCTCTCTTTACTACTTCCAGCACATCTCTTCCGTATCCCTTAGCCATTCCTACTGCACTCGTAATCTTTAAGTTACTTCTTGCATTGGCCTTTTCAATCATGTCTGCTGCCGATATTGATATTTCTTTTCCTTCATCCTCACCAGGATTATCTATTATCATAATGAATTCATCCCCACCAATTCTATATACACGCCTTCTGTCATCTGAAAATGAATAAAGCACGGATGATAATCTTTCAATCGCTTTATCTCCATATTCATGACCATATGTATCATTAATCATCTTAAGATTATTCATATCCCAGAAAATAACTCTTATATTATCTATATAAGGATAATATGCTAAAACCATTTCCTCATACTTATTCTTGTTAAATACCTTTGTTCTTGAATCTGTCTCCTTCATATATGTAAGCTGGGCTATCCTTGCGGCATCCTCACTTCCACCAACAACTATATCCTGAAGTATAAATGTAATAACCAAAAGAATCATGCATCTTGGTATCACACCAAAAACAATAACAACGAACAATGGATTCGAATTAAATACATATCCGGTTCCACTTTCTAATACATTAATATACCAGTCTCTTTTATGACTTCCCTCAAACAATATATTAAGATCACAGATTCCATAATAAAATCCCAGTGTCATACTTAAAAATACCGAAACTGAATTAATAAATGATGTAAACCATAATATCTTTTTCTGTCTGTAATGAGCTGCAAATAATAATGGAATGACATACAAAAGTACTGCATGATATGACAAAAGAGCACACATTACCCCTGTTGCAGTACATATTAACGTCAGGCCTATATATTTATAACATTCTTTTGATACATCTTCTTTCATAATCATGAACACAATCGGAATCAATAATATTATAGAAATAATAACTGCAACAGTTATCGTCCTTCTGTCTATTTCAAATATTCCTATTGTATTCAATGCCCATACTATAAGCTCTACGGCTATTAACATAACAACACCGTTTAATGTATATTTATTAGACTTCTCTTCCTGATATTTAAGTTCTTTATCATATTGTTTCTTAAAATCACTCATTCTTTCTCCCCCGAAATATCCCCTCTGATTCCATAAACGTGCTTTTTATTCTATCACTATTTCATATAAACTTCCAGTAAAAAATCTATACATTTTTTATATTTATTTTTTTGCACATTTCACAAAAATGAGTCAAAAAGCTCTTATTTTTAATGTATTTATGTGAACATCTGTTATTTATTTTCATCCAGCTGTCTTACATATATATCCATATCATCAATATCCTTTGCATACAGCTTAAACTTCATTTTATTTATAAAATTAATTGATGGAATATTATCTTTATGTATACATGCATACAACCTGTCAATATAAAGATATTCTCTTGCATATTCAACAATCTTACTGCACACCTCATATGCTATTCCTCGTCTCTGGTATTTTCTCCCGACAAGATATCCCAGCTCCTGACAGTTTACACCATCTATGCTCCTGTTTTCTATCCCCATACGTCCAACAAGTTCCCCTGTTTTTTTATCAAATACAAGCCACAGACCATAATCAAAGAAACCATACATATTAGAAATATATGCTGATAAAAACTCTTTCTCACGCTCTGCTTTATACAATGGCTCTATAAAAGAACAATCTGACAATGTATCATATAATCTGTATAATTCCTCAAGATCATTTTCACATTCTTCCCTGACTATATAATTATCCGTCTCTAAAATACAGGCTGGCGTATGTGTTTTTCTAGCATATATATGTTCACAATACATATATGTTATATCTTCATAATCATATACAACATACGCTGCACTTCCTCTATATTCTTTTCCAACCCCCACATCTTCACATATATCTTTTCCAATTGTTATGCTATGTTTTAATCCATCACTTATAATTATATCTTTATCATGCTGATATCCATCCAGACTGTTAAATATAGTTTTATGCTTTTTTAACATGCCTGCGTTTATTGTACTTTTTATATCTTCATAATCGCTTCTTTTATCTGAAATTATCACATATACATTTTGAAGTCCTGATTCGTATTTCACACTTATCCAATCCTTATTCCTGTCTATTATAATGAAAATGGCTGATTTTAGTACATGTCTCTATCTTTTATAACTTTCATATCTATCTATATTCTTTATATTTTTACGTCAGCCATTCACTTTAATAATATACATATCCTCTTATACTTTATCAATATATATTTTCATATATAATTTTACTATCCACAATGCATTTTATTAATATATATTTCATATAATCTATAAAACAAGCTTGCATTTTCATTCATTTTATGAATATACATTTTCATTGACTTTTATCTTCACCACCCTTAATATATACAGTGATGTATTTATAAGGATGTTTAGTGTAAAAAATAAGATTTTTCACACGCAAGATTTGTGCTTCGCACAAACTTGAGATGCGCTGAAAAGCAGCGCAAGAATGGAGGTTTATTATGGCAGATCAGAATCCTATTGTAACATTTACAATGGAAAATGGCGACACTATGAAAGCTGAGCTTTATCCAGAAGTTGCGCCTAATACAGTTAATAACTTTATAAGTCTTGTTAAAAAAGGCTTCTATGATGGACTTATATTCCACAGAATCATCTCAGGCTTCATGATTCAGGGTGGAGATCCAGACGGTACCGGCATGGGTGGTCCTGGCTACTCTATCAAGGGAGAATTCAGCTATAATGGTGTTGATAATAATCTTAAGCACTCAAGAGGTGTTCTTTCTATGGCACGTGCCCAGCATCCTGATTCAGCTGGCTCACAGTTCTTTATCATGCATGCAAATGCTCCTCACCTTGATGGACAGTATGCTGCATTTGGCAAACTTATTGAAGGTGAAGATGTTTTAGATAGTATTGCTTCTGTAGATACAGACTGGAACGACAGACCAAGAAAGCCACAGGTTATGAAAACAGTAACTGTTGAGACCTTTGGGGTTGATTACGACGAACCAGAGACACTTTAATTGTTGTTTAACACACATTCTTAACGTACGGACAACAGCATATATGAGGAAAGCAGCTGTGCATACATCAACGATGCCAGAAGCTTCAATTGGATATTTCTAAGACTTTTCATATACGTAATGGTAGTTTCCGCTACCGTTCGATACGGGACATCCATGTCCCATATCTCACTTCCACAGACATCCGTGTCTGTGGATAGCTGGGTAGAGAAAGAAAAGTCTAAGAACTATCACAATTGAACTTCAAGTGCATCTTATGATGTTTGCACACCTGCTTTTCTCATATATGCTGTCTGACTTTGGCTTAATTTACGAAAAATGAATGTGTGGCTAAATCAAAGGGGAGAAGCATGAG
>OIWQ01003392.1_pt1 | contig 14429 bp, 12 predicted proteins | sample 1587571 | NCBI WGS metagenome assembly OIWQ01 (sample SAMEA3888910, study PRJEB22519) | human gut metagenome | biome: human gut; feature: human-associated habitat; material: faeces | place: Denmark | collected 2010 | reverse complement strand
ACGTAATAGCGAGACAGCGGGCGCACCAGCAGCCCTTGCGCATTCGCCTGTTGGGCAATGACAACGTCATCGCTCCCGACGGGCAACTGTAGAATCATGTGCAGCCCGGCGTTGCTGCTGAAGGAGCCAAGATACTGCTCGCCCAACTGGCGACTGATAAGCTCCACCAACGTCTGGCGGCGACGACTGTACAACTGGCGCATTTTACGAATGTGCGCCGCGTAGTAACCCTCGCGGATAAACTCCGCCAGCGCTGCCTGAATCAGCAAATGTCCACCACGATAGAGGTCGTTATGAACCTTCTTCAGCGGCGCGGCGAGCGGTTTGGGCAGTACCACATACCCGAGCCGCAGTGCGGGATAGAGTGTTTTACTGAATGTCCCGATATAGATGACCGGCGTCTCTTCTTCCAGTCCCTGCAATGATGGAATTGGCTGGCCGGAAAAGCGAAATTCGCTGTCGTAGTCATCTTCCACTATCCAGCTTCGCGTTTCACGTGCGCGAAAGAGAAGTGCCCGACGGCGGTTGAGGCTCATTACCGAACCGAGCGGATATTGATGTGACGGTGTCACAAAAATCAGCTTTGGCGCGGATTCGCCAGCCTCCGGCGGCACCATACCTTGTTCATCAACCGGGATCGCCGAAAAGGTAACCGCATTGATGCGCAGAATATTTTTGATTCCCCAGTAGCCCGGCTCCTCAATCCAGGCGTTATCCCCCGGGTTGCATAGCGTCCGGGTCACCAGATCCAGCGCCTGGTGAATACCTTCAGTAATCAGAATTTGCGCCGGTGAACACCGCACCCCGCGTGCGGTGCGCAGATAGTCTGCCAGCGCTTCTTTCAGCTCAGTCACGCCGCCTGCGGCATCGTACGTGAGAAACTCCGGGCGTAACCGTCTCGCCAGCCGATCCTGAATTTTTTTGAGCACCCGGTGAGGGAAATGCTCCACATCAGGTACGCCTGGAATAAATGCGCCCCATTGACGAGGGCTGGCGCTGGCATGGCCCAGCAGCTCAAGGCAGCGGGCAGATAAGCGGGTGTGATCCTCCAGTGTGGCGGCAACGGGCTCTTTGTTGGGACGCAGGTCGAGATTGTCCAGCACGCTGTCGGTGACAAATGTGCCGCTGCTGGTGCGCGCGGAAATATAACCTTCGGCCTGCAATTGCTCGTAAACCCGCAGGACGGTATTGCGTGATAGCGTCAGTTCGCCTGCCAGGTCACGCGACGGAGGCATTCGGGTCGCCGGTTTCAGGCTACCTTCGAGGATGCAACTGCAGATGGCGGCATACAGGCGACGATGCAGCTTTTCATCGGTCTGCTGGCTAAATGCCTGCTTGATCACATCTCCGGCAAGTGAACGCATTTGGATCCTTAAAATAAAACGATTTGGCTCTCGATTAAAGTACCAGATGGCGTCTAAATTTAAAGGGTAATTCAACCTAAATGTATTAATGGACAAGGTGTAGAGAATGAACAATAAAAACCTGCAACAACGTCGTCTGGATGCCACCCCGCGTGGCGTGGGTGTAATGTGTGATTTTTATGCCCAGTCAGCAGAAAACAGCACAATTACCGATATCGAAGGCAATCAGTACATTGATTTTGCCGCCGGGATTGCCGTGCTGAACACCGGACACCGTCATCCTCGCCTGGTGCAGGCAGTCGAAGCGCAACTGCAGGCTTTTACCCATACGGCTTATCAGATTGTCCCGTACGAAAGCTATGTGTCTTTGGCTGAGAAAATCAACGCCGTTGCGCCAATCGACGGCAAGCGCAAAACTACATTCTTCACCACCGGGGCTGAAGCGGTCGAAAATGCGGTGAAAATTGCGCGCGCACATACCGGCCGTCCTGGCGTTATTGCTTTTGGCGGCGGTTTTCATGGGCGTACCTACATGACGATGGCGTTAACCGGCAAGGTGGCGCCGTATAAAAAAGGGTTCGGCCCGTTCCCTGGCTCGGTTTACCACGCACCGTATCCTTGCGAGTTGCAGGGGATTTCTACGGCGGACTCCATCAAAGCGATTGAGCGCCTGTTTAAAGCCGATATCGATCCCACCCAGGTCGCGGCGATTATTTTCGAACCCGTCCAGGGTGAAGGGGGCTTCGTGGTGGCGCCGCCGGAGTTTGTGGCTGCCATCCGCCGTATTTGCGACGAGCATGGCATCGTGATGATCGCCGATGAGGTGCAAAGCGGGTTTGCCCGTACGGGTCAGTTGTTTGCGATGGACCACTACGCTGACAAAGCTGACCTGATGACTATGGCAAAAAGCCTTGCAGGCGGCATGCCGCTGTCTGGCGTTGTGGGCAAAGCTGAAATTATGGATGCGCCTGCGCCGGGTGGTCTGGGCGGAACCTACGCCGGAAACCCGCTGTCAATTGCGGCAGCTCATGCGGTGCTGGATATCATTCGTGATGAACAGCTGTGCCAGCGTGCGGCAGCTCTTGGCGAACAACTGCGCGCCACTCTGACTGACGCGCAAGCCGGGTGTCCTGAACTGGCCGAAGTGCGCGGCTTAGGCTCTATGATCGCCGCTGAATTCTGTGACGCAGCGACGGGAGAACCCAACGCAGCCGCCGCACAACGCGTGCAGAAGAAAGCCCTTGAGCAAGGATTACTGCTGCTGACCTGCGGTCAGTATGGCAACGTTATTCGCTTCCTTTATCCACTGACGATCCCGCAGGATCAGTTCGCCAAAGCGCTCGATATCATTAAAGCGGCAACCAAATAATCCGTTAGTCATAGTGTTACCCACAGCCGACGGTGGTCATCACCGTCGGCTTTTTTGTCGGCATAAATTGATCTTCCTCGTGTGTCGTGCGGTATTTATCGCGAATGGGTTGCCTGTTATATCGTTATATAATTTAATACACATCGTTTTTACTCCGCTATCCAGATGGTATCCCATGTTAACTTTCCGCTCTTTTGTGCTGGTATGCGCCAGCATGTTGTTTGCGTTCTCTGCCCAGGCCGACCGTACGATCACCGACCAGCTTGGTCGTCAGGTCACGATACCGGACCACGTCGACAAAGTGGTCGTGCTGCAACACCAGACGCTGAATATTCTGGTCCAGCTTAATGCTCAGCAGGACATTATTGGCGTGATGTCGAGCTGGAAAAAACAGCTCGGGCCTGAGTTTGCGCGCTTTATGCCGGCAATTGCCACATTGCCGACGCCGGGCGATCTCACCAGCGTGAATATCGAAAGCCTACTGGCGATTCATCCACAGGTGGTTTTTGTCGCCAACTATGCGCCTGCGGAGATGATCCAGCAGATTCAGAACGTCGGTATTCCGGTCGTGGCAATCTCATTGCGCAAGGATGCAGCCGGGCAACAGAATAAAATGAACCCGACCATGGCCGATGAAGAGCAGGTCTACAACGAAGGGTTAAAGCAGGGGATTCGCCTGATTGCGGATGTCGTGGGGCGCAAACCGCAAGCTGAGACATTGATCGACTACGTTTTTGCGGCGCGGGCAAAATTCAATGCGCCGGTCGCAAAAATCCCGGATGCGCAAAAAGTCCGTATTTATATGGCTAACCCCGACCTGATGACTTACGGCTCCGGGAAGTACACGGGACTTATGATGCAGCACGCGGGTGGGCTAAACGTGGCGGCTGCCAGTGTGAAAGGCGCCCGTCAGGTTGCGCTGGAACAGGTATTGGCGTGGAACCCGCAGGTAATTTTTGTTCAGGATCGCTACCCGCAGGTGGTAACGGAGATCCAAAACGATCCTAACTGGCAGGGGATTGATGCGGTAAAAAATCATCGCGTCTGGTTGATGCCTGAGTACGCCAAAGCCTGGGGCTATCCGATGCCTGAAGCGTTAGCGATTGGTGAGCTGTGGATGGCCAAAAAACTGTACCCGGACGCCTATAAAGACGTGGATGTTGATGCGCAGGCGCAAGACTACTATCAGCGTTTTTATGGTGTGAACTGGCAGCCTGATGCAGTTAAGTAAGCGCATTTTACTCCAGCAACCACTCTTAATCGCGACGGTCCTGTTGCTGGGCCTTGGTTCGTTGTGTCTCGGACAATATCCGCTGTCATTAAGCGAAGTCTTTTATCACCTGATGCACTATAGCGACGCTGAAGGGATTGCCGGTCAGGTTATCTGGACTGTCAGACTACCGCGAATTCTGATGGCGCTGCTGGCGGGTGGTGCGTTGGGGTTATGTGGCGCGACGCTGCAAGGGGTATTTCATAATCCGCTGGTCGACCCGCATATTATTGGCGTGACGTCCGGGGCCGCTTTTGGCGGAACGCTGGCTATTCTGCTCGGCCTGTCGCCGTGGTTGATGATGGGTTCAACGTTTTTCTTCGGTCTGACGGCGCTGATCCTGGTGTATGCCATTGCTGCGCTGCAGGGGCTGGAGAATACGCTGGTGCTGATCCTGTCGGGTATCATTTTGAGTGGTTTTTTTGCCGCGCTGGTGAGCCTGATTCAGTATCAGGCTGATACCGAAGAAACGTTACCCAATATCGTGTTCTGGCTGCTCGGCAGCTTTGCGACGGCTAACTGGCATAAAGTTCTGCTGTTGGCGATTCCAGTTGGTATCGCTGCGACAGTTTTGTACCAGCTACGCTGGCGGATAAACCTGTTATCACTCAATGATAAAGATGCCCGATCGCTAGGCGTCGCGGTGGTTCCTCTGCGACGCAGCGTTTTGCTGTGCTGCGCTTTTTTAGTTGCCGCTCAGGTAGCGGTCAGCGGCAGTATCGCCTGGGTTGGGCTGGTTATTCCGCATCTGGCGCGTTTGCTGGTGGGGGTTGATCATCGTCGTCTACTGCCGTGCGCCTTCTGGATGGGAGGCGGTTTTATGATTGTGGTGGATGATATTGCCCGTACCCTGATGCACGCGGAGATACCGCTTGGGATCATCACCGCATTATTCGGCGCGCCGCTGTTTGCTTTTTTACTCATCCGCTCCAGCCGCCGGGAGACATCATGAAACCTGCCGCATTGCGTGTAAATACGCTTACCTATGGGTATCGCGCGCCGCTATTTGAGCCGCTTACATTCAGTTGCCAGAAAGGTGAGATCTGGGCTGTGCTGGGACGTAACGGCCTGGGTAAAAGTACGCTGCTCGATACGCTAACCGGCACGCTACCAGCTTTGGACGGCAGCATTGAAATTGACGGCGGGATAGGGATTGTGGCGCAGCATTGCCACCTGCCATTTCCTTATACGGTGAGCGACGTGGTGCTGATGGGGCGGGTACAGCACGTGAAGCTTTTTGCGCAACCCAGCCAGCAGGATCAACAAAGAGCGACCCAGGCGCTGGAGCAGTTAAATATTGCCCAGCTTGCTTCCCACTCGTTTAGCTTACTTTCCGGGGGGCAACAGCAACTGGTGATGATAGCCCGGGCGCTGGTGACGGAGTGTCAAACGCTGCTGCTTGATGAACCGTGCTCCGCGCTGGATCTCGCCAATCAGCAGGTGGTGCTTCAGCTCATCAGCGATCTGGCCCATCTACAGGGATGCAGCATTCTTTTTTCGACCCACGATCCGCTGCATGCGTTACAAATAGCCACCCATACTTTGCTGCTGCTCCCCGAAGGAAAATGGCGGGCAGGGCCAACGGATAGCATTGTGACGGAAGAGAATCTGTTCCTGGCCTATGGCTTACCGCTGCGAAAACTCCGTGTGGAGAACCACCCGACGCCGTTTATCGCACCGCTGTTTTCTGTTCGTCGTTAAGAGGTAAAAACCCGGCGGCGGTAAGAAACGCCTGACCGCCGTTGGAGAGCATGAATTTAACCAGCGCCATCACCTCGTTGGATGCGTCGAGCACCGCCAGTTGGTATTCGCAGCGAATATTGTGCTCATCAGGGATAGCTACATAATGCACGTCGGGTTGGGCGCGCAGCGTTTTCGCGTAATGCGCGTAGCCGATAAACAGATCGGCCAGTCCCTGGCGAAGGATCCAGGCGCTCGCCAGTTCACCAGACGGGATTTTCACCGTATCACGCCCACCAACCAGCGGGATGGCGCGCGCCCTAAGCTGTTGTCCGAGTCCTGGATCCACTACATCCATATTGTCGAAAAATGCCCAGGTATAGTCTCCGGAAGGGTCGCAGCCGGGCGTGGATGTACCTATTCGTAGCGTTGGGTCGCGGAGCAAATCCAGCCAGGCTCCGTTTCGGTTGCTGACAAGACTCAGTTGATTCCAGCTAAAGGTTTGCGTGAGGACAGCTTTTTGCAAAGCCAGCAGGCGTTGCGGGTGCTCCCGATTGGCTGAGGCAAAGAGCGCACACGGTTCACCGGCTTCAATACGCTCGCGTAATAAACCGGCCGGACCATATTCCACTTTCACGTCTATTCCACTATGGCGCGAGAACTGGCTTATCAAAGGGGCAAATGCCAGGCGTAAACTGCCCGCGGCAAACAGAATAATGGAAGAGGGCATGGTATCCGATCTCTGGCGAAAAAGGTTTGCGAAGAGGATAAATGATACGCGCTGAGCATAGTGTTTAGAAGTCTTTGGCCTATCGCTTTGTGCCAGCATCATACGGAGTAATGATTAAGCTTAAGGTTACGAACAGGGGGATATAAATAAATTATGAGGAGCAACGAAGGGAAATAGCACCAAATCATAGAAATAATTTGGTGCGTCCGAGTGGACTCGAACCACCGACCCCCACCATGTCAAGGTGGTGCTCTAACCAACTGAGCTACGGACGCAGGATGGTGCGTTCAATTGGACTCGAACCAACGACCCCCACCATGTCAAGGTGGTGCTCTAACCAACTGAGCTATGAACGCAACGTTTTAGGTGACAACGGGGACGAATATTAGCGGCACAGACCGAATGAGGCAAGAGGGAAATAGCATTTTTCTTCCTGAACTCACGCGATTGCAGAGTAATTAAGCAAGTTGATTATATTTTGTTGATTTTGCAGCGTGTTTTTTATTCAGACAGTGCGCTGGGGCATAATGGGGACGGTTTGAATGACAGGTGCGCTCAGACTTTAAGCGCAGCAAGGATCGCGGTTTCTATTTTCTCAGGGGTAGTGAACGGCGCAAAACGCTTGAGCGGTTTGCCGTCACGCCCGATCAGGAACTTAGTGAAATTCCACTTGATACGTCCACCCAGCACGCCGGGTAATTCGTTTTTCAGGTAACGAAACACCGGATGCGTAGCCGCACCGTTGACTTCCACTTTCTCAAATATCGGGAAGCTCACACCGTAGTTGATGTGACAGGTTTGCGAGATTTCGTCGGCCCCGCCGGGCTCCTGATTACCGAACTGGTTGCAGGGGAAACCAAGCACCACCAGACCCTGCGCGGCGTACTTCTTGTAAAGCGCTTCGAGGCCTGCATATTGCGGCGTGAAGCCACAATGGTTGGCAGTATTGACCACCAGAACCAGTTTGCCAGCGTAGTCGGCCATAGAGACGGGCTCACCATGCAGACGGGTGGCTGTAAGTTGATAAAAGGTGATCATGCCGGAATCCTCAAATAAGATCGCATTACTCATTTTATTATGGTCGCAACTGTCTGATTAATAAACTGACCGTTAAAGTGATGGCGATTTATTATTTTGTCGGGTTATCACTAACGTTTTTAAACGCGTCACCCCAGCAGCATCGTAAGGTGACGACTAAAAATGGGGGACGTGACGTTGTGCGCGATTGTCACTGCGACAAACACGTGACAAATATAAAAAAATCCACGCCTGGCGTGGATTTAGAGAGAGTGTGAGAACAGGGGATTAACGTTCGTGCCTTGCCATTAGCAGTGCCAGGTCGACGAGGCGATTAGAGAATCCCCATTCGTTGTCGTACCACGCCAGAATTTTGACCATATTGCCGCCAATCACCAGCGTTGACAGGCCGTCGATGATGGATGAGCGCGGATCACCCTGATAGTCGCTTGAGACAAGCGGTTCATCGCTATAGCCGAGGATCCCTTTCAGTGGCCCTGTCGCGGCGGCGTCACGAAACGCATTATTGACCTCCTCTGCTGTTACATCCCGCTCAAGCGTTACGGTCAGGTCGACAATGGACACCACCGGAACCGGTACGCGCAGCGAGTAACCGGTTAAGCGACCCTCCAGCTCCGGGATGACTTTGCCAAGCGCCTTCGCGGCACCGCTGGAGTAGGGCACAATCGACAATGCAGCGGCGCGGGCACCACGAAGATCTTTTTCCGGCTGGTCGTGCAGCGCCTGGCTGTTGGTATAGGCGTGGGTGGTATTCATCAAACCATGCTTAATGCCGAAATGTTGGTGCAAAACCTGTGCGGCAGGTGCCAGACCGTTAGTGGTGCAGCTACCGTTGCTGACGACAAAGTGTTTATCCGCGGAGTAGAGGTGATCGTTAACGCCCATCACGATGGTTAAATCATCGTTCTTACCGGGGGCGGAGATAATCACTCGTTTTGCGCCACCGCTGTGGATATGCACCGCCGCCTTGTCACGTTCAGTGAAGAAGCCGGTTGCTTCAATGACAATATCGACTTCACGCTGACGCCATGGGATGTTGGCTGGGTCGCGTTCGCTGAACACGGTAATGGATTTACCGTTAACCACCAACTGCCCCTCACCGGCGGTGACGTCGGCGTCGAGTTTACCGAGCAGCGAGTCGTATTTCAGCAGATGCGCCAGCGTTTTACTGTCTGTCAGATCGTTGATTGCCACGATCTGGATCTCCGGGTTACCCAGTGCAGCACGCAGTACGTTACGTCCGATACGGCCAAAACCGTTAATACCGACCTTTACCATGATGAACTCCTTATCTGTTGTCTCTGGAGTAAATTTAGGCCGGTCACGTGTTGGCGTAAATGACAAAAAAGGATCACTTTACGCCATTTTACGACAGTGAAAGCGCTGGCGATATTCACCAGGCGTCAGGTGAAGCTGTTTTTCAAACAGCCGTCGCAGGTTAATGCTGCTACCAAATCCTGTTTGTTCGGCGATACGCTCCAGCGTCTCGTTGGTCTGCTCCAGACGCTGTCGGGCAGCGGCCAAACGGGCTTCGGCCACGTAGCGTGCCGGTGATGCGCCCGTTTCTCGGGTAAACACGCGGGTGAAATTACGCGGACTCATGGCGACTTTTTCCGCCAGTTTATCCACACTGAGATCGGCGGTGAGGTTCTCAAGCAGCCAGGCGAGCAGATCGTTAATCGGGCCCAGGGTGCTGGTCTGCTGAAGGTTGTAGCGGCTAAACTGGAGTTGTCCCCGGGACGGCGCAGGTACATGACGAAATCCTGAGCGACGTCGCGCGCCAGACTGAAGCCGTAATCCTCTTCAACTAACGCTAACGTCAGGTCAAAGCCGGAACTGACGCCACCTGATGTCCAGATATGTTCGTCCTGGATATAGAGCGGACCGCTTTCGACGCGCACCTTTGGGAATTCTGCCTGCATGGTTTCCAGTAGCTTCCAGTGGGTGGTGGCTCGTCTGCCGTCCAGCAGCCCGGTTTCTGCCAGCAGCATCGCGCCGCCGCAAATGGATGCAATGCGGCGGGCATGGGGAGCGGCAAGGCGTAGCCAGTCAACCACTGCAATCCCTTCCTGCGGGTTTTGACCTCTGCCAGTGATGATGATGGTATCGAGAGGTTCGCGAGGATCTATCTCATGCAGGCGGTGATCTGCCAATAGATTTAGGCCGGACTGACCATGGATCACCTGATGCGGTTGCGTTGTCGCTAACTGAACCTGGTAACACGTCTCCGTAGCGCCTTTGGGATGCAGGCGGTTGGCCTGCATCAGAATGTCGGCAATACCGGCGGACTCAAACAGCATACCGCCATCGGGAACAATAATGAGTATCTTCTTCATGTCCTGAAAAGTAATCTTTTTACACAATAAGTCAATATTACATACTCAACTGGAAAAAGTCTTACCCGTGGCGCAGCGACATTACCGCCACTGGTCGATGGTTTGATGTTGACTCAACGGCGTTGCCTGAGCATCTCCCTTGATTAAGAATAGCGTTGCATTGACCCATTAAACTCACCACGAGGGGCTGACGCTCTGCTACACCAAAAATGGTATTGTTCTACAAGTCACTCTCCTGACGAGGTCTTATGAAAATCAGAAGGTTTAGTAATGGAGATGAAATTTCGTTATTCAGCGTCTTTTTATCTTCTGTACATACCCTCGCATCACATTACTACACACAGGAACAAATAGATGCGTGGGCCCCAACGGATATCGACCCGGAACAATGGGCCAATCATATGAAAGAATTACGCCCCTTTGTTGTTGAAGTGGATGGTGAAATAGCTGGATATGCAGATCTTCAGCCAAATGGGTACATTGACCATTTCTTTGTCTCGGGAACCTACCCGAGACAGGGAGTAGGGACACTATTGATGAATCGCATTCATGAAGAAGCCAGACAACGTGGAATTGGCGAACTGACTTCAAATGTCAGTAAGGCTGCGGAGGCGTTCTTTCTACGACACGGCTTTCATGTTGTGGAACGTGGGTTTCCTGCCTGTCGCGGAGTGACATTACAAAATGCACTGATGCGAAAATATTTGGTGAAAAAATAGAAGATAACTGGGCTAAAGGCCCGCGATCAGCGAGGGCGGACACTCGGCTCTCTGCCGTATGCCATGACAGAGAGCACGCCAGAAATGAATGGATAGTTCTAGTTTGCTTTGCAGTTTTGACGGGATGTGACAATCGTCATTGCTGCTGCCGCCAGAAGTAAGAAACCACTCAAGCCAAAAGTACTGCGCCATCCCAGAGTGTCGAATACCATCCCACCTGCCGTTGAACCCAGAGCAATTGATAGCTGGATCACCGCAACCATTAAGCCACCACCCGCCTCTGCATCTTCGGGTAGTGCCCGCGCTATCCATGTCCACCATCCCGTTGGCGCAGCCGTTGCTAGTAGTCCCCACAGGCTGAGCAATACGGCAACAGCCCAGATGCTGTGTCCAACCAGAAGTAACGCCCCGGCAGTCGCTGCCATAAGCAGGGGGATCATGATTAAAGTCTGATAAAAACTTGTGTTCAGGAATATTGATACGGCCAGTGTGCCGACAAAACCCGCCACGCCTATTGCGAGCAAAATCAGAGAGAGACCAGTAGGGCCTACGCGGGTTACGGTCTCAAGAAAGGGGCGCACGTAGGTAAATAAGGCAAATTGCCCCATGAAGAAGAATCCGCAGGCCAGAAGTCCCGCAGGGACAATGGTGATGCGGAACAGATGACGCATAGATCTCTGGGATTTTTGTTTTTTATCGTTTTCCATCGATGGCAGGCTGACCCACTGCCAGATGAACGCGGCTATAGCCAGGGGAACGAGGCATAAAAATGCCCCTCGCCAGCCCACGGTCGTCCCCAGATAGCTGCCAAGCGGTGCCGCTACAACGGTAGCCAGCGCGTTCCCACCGTTAAAAATCGCCAGCGCGCGGGGAACCTGATGCTGCGGAACGAGCCGAATGGCGGTTGCAGCAGACATGGACCAGAATCCACCAATGACCACCCCAAGCAGGGCCCTCCCCAGCATATAAACCGGATAGCTGGGTGCCAGGGCGACGACTATCCCCGATATGGCCATTAAAACCGTCAGCCCCTGCAGGAGATGTTTTCGGTTCAGATCTCCGGCAATATGGGAGATAGTCAGGCTGGTAATGACCGCCAGCGCGCCAGAGATTGCAATTCCCTGGCCAGCCAGCCCTTCGGTAATGTGTAAATCACTGGCAATAAGCGTAAGCAGGCTGACCGGCATAAACTCGGAAGCGATCACCACAAACACGCACAGCGTCATGGCAAACACGCCCCCCCAATGCGCATGCTTTTTTTCGTAATGCGGTTTTAGTCTTACTGTGGACATTATCAGATCTCTTAATATCGAATCGGCCAGGTTCAGGCGCAGTCCGGACAGACGTCATTCAGGAAATCACGTCAAAACATGGATGAAAATGATCTGCAGGCGATTTACAGCCGCCTGCAAATATCAGGCGGCTTGGGGCGGTTATCTTAGGTTGGTATTGAAAAACTGCTCAAATTTAGCAAACGGAATCTTACCCGCAACGTTGTCGTACAGATCAACATGATTTGCCCCCGGCACAATCACCAGCTCTTTCTCATTGCTGCCGATCGTCCTAAAGGCATCTTCAGCAAAATAGCGTGAATGGGCTTTTTCGCCGGTCACGATAAGCGTGGGGATAGTGACTTCATTGGCGTAGCTCAGCAGCGGCATATTCATAAACGACAGCGGCATCGTCGCATTCCAGGCCCCGGTTGAGTTGACCGAACGCGCATGGAAACCACGCGGCATGCGATAATAATCAAAGAATTCTTTCAGAACCGGATTGGGATTTGCGGGTAACGTTTCTGGCAGAATACGTTTCGACGTACTGACGTTCCCCTTTTCATCAACATAAATGTCATGCCCGCCGGGCGCGAAAGCTCCGTTCTTCGCATCTTCCCAGCGCTGTGCGTTCAGATACTGTAATACGGCGCGACGATCCGCAGTGGTATAACGGTCTTTACCATCACCTACGCCATGCCCCATCGCACGGCTCATGTCATACATCACGCTGGTCGCCACCGCTTTCACGCGTGTATCCATCGCGGCGTCGTTTAAGGCCATCCCGCCCCATCCGCAGATACCCAGTAATCCGATACGATTTCGATCAACCTCATTTTGCAGGCCAAGGAAATCAACAGCCGCGCTGAAATCCTCGGTGTTGATATCCGGAGAGGCAACGTTACGCGGATAGCCACCGCTTTCCCCCGTATATGAAGGGTCAAAAGCCAGGGTAACAAATCCCTGCTCAGCCAACGTCTGCGCATACAGACCGCTGGACTGCTCTTTCACCGCGCCGAAAGGCCCGTTGATGGCAATGGCCGCCAGTTTGCGCTCGCCGCGATCCTTTGGAATGTAGAGATCACCGACCAGGGTGATCCCGAAGCGGTTCTGAAAGGTCACTTTACGGTGATTAACTTTCGTACTTTTAGCGAAGGTTTTATCCCATGTCTCGACCAGTGAAACTGGCGCGTTCGGATTGGTTGTATTGGCATAACTCATCGTTGTAACTCCACTTAATGATGCGCAGAGCAGCATGGCTGGTATCGCGGCTGTCAGTTTTTTGGTGAAGGCAGTCATCAAAATCCCCTCATAAAACGTGATAGATACAGGTTTCATACGGACAACACTGCTGTGCTTTGTTGCAATGCGAGCATTATAGTGAGCAGTAATAGTGCTTATTAGAGGGGTAAAATTGCTAGAATTAATACCATATTGTTCTAAATAGTGATGCGATAGCGAGGGAAACGTGATGGCGAAACGGGAAAACTATAATGATTTATACCTGTTCATGCAGGTGGTGCGGGAAGGGAGTTTTACCGCTGCGGCGCAACGACTCGGCCTGGCACAATCAGGTATAAGCCGTTCCGTACGCGAACTTGAAGAAAGACTGGGCGTTCAGCTTCTGGCTCGCACTACGCGTAGGCTATCGCTCACCCATGCCGGCGAACAACTCTACCGGACTATTGAGTCAGGATTCGACGCTTTAGATATGGGGCTTGCCACGCTGGCCCATTATCGCCAGTCCCCGTCAGGTACGGTACGGATTAATGCCAGTCAGCACGCTATTGATAAACTGCTCCTGCCAAAGCTTGCGGTGTTTAAGCAACGCTATCCTGACATCCGGCTGGAACTCATTAGCGAAAGTCGGTTTGTCGATATTATTGCGGAAAGATTCGATGCCGGTGTACGTCTCGGACCGGAAGTTGGCGGTGGCATGATAGCAGTCCGTATTTCCCCCGACATGGAGATGGCCATTGTTGGTACGCCAGAACACTTTCGCCGTTATGGCTTTCCACAAGTCCCGGCAGATTTGGCGGTTCATCCCTGCATCGCTTATCAATTTGGCGATGGAAGCCTCTATACATGGGAGCTTCAACAGGATGGTAAAAAAATAACTCATCAGCCGCAGGGACAATGGGCTTTTGCTGACAGTTATATGGAAGCCAAAGCCGCCAGACTGGGGCTGGGGCTGGCTTATGTTCCGGAAGAACTGGTGTCCGATGATTTAGAAGAGGGTTCACTCATCAGAGTTTTACAACGTTACAGTCAACGCCTGGAAGGCTCATTTCTCTATTATCCGCACCGCAATGTGTCACCCGCTCTGCGAGCAGTTATCGATACACTGAGAATTTATGAATGAAGGCCAGGCTGCACACGTGTCAGGGTAACGGGTCTTAGCGAGGAGCGGGCCTTATATACACATCCCCATTAACTTGAGTATGCTCCTCTGTGAATTTGTTTCGAAAATGATGTCGCTGATGTGTTTCATTCCCTGCTTTTTATAGAATTTTTGAGCACGTTCATTTTGTTCAAGAACCTCCAGCCATAAATATTTTTTCCCCTGACTTCGGGCAAGATCTATGACTTTATTAAACATTAGTTGACCGTAATGCTGATTCGTTTTGGTTGGGGCAAGGTAGAGCTTATTAA
>OIWQ01003387.1_pt1 | contig 14454 bp, 10 predicted proteins | sample 1587571 | NCBI WGS metagenome assembly OIWQ01 (sample SAMEA3888910, study PRJEB22519) | human gut metagenome | biome: human gut; feature: human-associated habitat; material: faeces | place: Denmark | collected 2010 | reverse complement strand
TTAAAATACTTCAGGAAAAAACCTGTTTCTCTGCAAAAAAAGAACTGCCCCAAATATACGGCAGTTCTTTTTATTTTGCATTATTCAGTTTTCTCTTGGAGAAGGCTGTTGTGAACGTAAGCTTCTGTACCATCGTAATCGATCTGTACCCACTCACCGTCCTCGCCTTTCTTCTCAACCTCAGTACCGGCGGATAAACCTCCCAGTATCTCCGCATCACTGCTGGCTGCTGCACGGACATTACAATCCTCTGTAACTACCAGAATCGTTCCCTCTGCTGTGTCCTCAGATCCGGTGTCATCTTCACCAAGTCCTTCAAGGAATGTGGTAAGTGCCGGGTCGGAAGCCTGTGCATCGTCATACAGCTTCTTCACCTTGTCCTTCAATTCCTTGACATCATCATCCTGTCGCAGAGAAACTTCATATTTCGTTATTTCGTCGCTGTCATCATGAACAGCGCCATCAATCTTCCAATTCCCGTCTGTGTCCTTCACTACGTAGAACTCAGCAAGCGCAGGTACCTTTGTATCAATCCCCTGACAGATGTAGTAAAAACAGGAATATACTACATAGGAATCGTCATCAAGCCCCTTTTTCGTGTAGATATCTCCAGCCTCATACCCTTCAATGTATTTCGCATTGGTAATCTTGGACTCATCTGATGGTGCAAGATTATCCACAAGAGTACGCAGCGTCGCAATATCTTTATCCCCCAGAGCTTTATAATAGCTCTTGATCAATGAAGTAATCTCTTCATTAGCCGTCTCCATGGGATTGGCGTCTTTCTTCCCGTCAGTCTCCCCATCATTTGCCGGAGAAGAAGGAACATTTCCCTGGTCGTTGTCTGCTGTCGTCTGATTCTCCACTGTGTCCTTACTGGAATCGCCCTTCCCGCTTCCCATAAATGCACGGACACCGAAGAACAGGACAACCACGATTAACAGAATCGCTCCGCCAAGCATAAAATAGCGAAGGTTATCTGATAACCATTCTCTGAAATCATCCAAGTTCTTGTCCTCCTTAATACAACGCACCGGAACGCCCGATCGTTCCAGGCAATACACCTGAAGGGAATCGAACCCCCGCACATGGTACCGGAAACCACTGCTCTATCCACTGAGCTACAGGTGCATAAAAAACTCGAGTTGTTGAATTATCAATGTACAACCACTTCGACTTTGAAAAGTATAGCACAATATCGGGCTGATGTAAAGTTTTTTCTTTTGGTTGAATATTTAGGTTTAATGGTGAAATAGGAAGAGAAATCCGGGTGAGGATTTCTCTTCGCCGATAATCCACTGTATTTCTTTCTCAGCCTGAAAAAACATCTGCTCCTGTCTTTACTTCCCGCTGAAATCCGGTGTTCCGTACAGGTTGTACGGGGTTGCCTGGTAGACGTAGTAATTCAGCCAGTTTGTGTACAGATTATTAGCGTGGGCTCTCCAGAGAAGCTGGGGGCCGTTATCCGGATTGTTATCCCTGTAATAGTTCTTTGGCATTTCGATGGGAAGGCCTTTAGAAAGGTCGCGCTTGTACTCGCCATCCAGGGTGACCCGGTCGTATTCCGGATGGCCCATGACGAAGATCTTGCGGCCATCTTCTGCCATGGCAAGGAACAGGCCTGCCTCGTCGGATTCTGCCAGAACAGTAAGGTCCTTGCAGGCGTGTACGTCCGCAATGGGAACCTCTGTGTGTCTGGAGTGCGGTGCCAGGAACACATCATCAAAGCCTCTTACCAGCGGGATCTTGCGGTTCATTACCTTGTGCCAGAAAAGGCCGAACATTTTCTTGTCCAGCATACGCTTTTTCAAGCCATAGAAATGGTAGAGCGCTGCCTGGGCTGCCCAACACAGGAAAATGGTGGAGGTCACATGGGTCTCGGACCAGTCCATGATCCTGGTCACCTCTTCCCAGTAATCTACCTCTTCAAATTCCATCTGCTCAACAGGTGCGCCGGTGATGATCATTCCGTCGAATTTCTTGTCCTTCAGCTCTGTGAAGGTCTGATAGAATTTGTTCAGATGGCTTCGGGATGTGTTCTTTGCCTGATGGGACTCTACGGCCATGAAGCTTACATCTACCTGCAGAGGGGTGTTGGAAAGGGAACGAAGCAGCTGAAGCTCGGTCTCTTCCTTCAAAGGCATCAGGTTCAGGATCAGGATGTAGATCGGACGGATGTCCTGGTGCATGGCACGGTTCTCATCCATGACGAATAAGTTTTCTTTTTCCAGTATTTCCTTGACCGGAAGGTCACTTTGTATTTTAATTGGCATTTTATTTCCTCCTCTATGTGAATTCTTACTCTCCCGCTAATTCCAGGAAATCCTCTTCTGACAGAATAGGAATTCCAAGCTCCTGTGCTTTCTTATTTTTGGAAGAGCCGGAAGTTTTATCGTTGTTAATTAAATAGTCGGTTTTCTTGGTCACGGAGCCGGTCACCTTGCCGCCTCTTGCCTCAATAAAGGCTTTCGCCTCAGAGCGGTTGGCAAAATGCTCCACGCTTCCCGTGATGACAAAGGTTTTGCCCGCAAATACCTGCTCCCCAGCGGTCTCCTCACGGATCAGGTGAAGATGGCCAAGCAGATGGTCAAGCTTCTTATTATTCTCTTCACTGGAAAAATAATCTGCCAGGCTGCCTGCCAGCACCGGGCCAATCCCCTCAATGGAGTTGATCTCTTCTGCATCCGCATGGCGGATTTTCTCAATGTCATCGTCAAAATATCTGCAGATCACTCTGGCATTGGCAAGACCGATTCCTGCGATTCCAAGGCTGTAGATCACCTTGGCAAGAGTGGTCTCTTTGGCTTTCTCAAGGCTTGCCATCAGGTTGTCAAAGGACTTTTGTCCGAAGCCTTCCATCTCTACGATCTGATCCTTATATTTTCCGATTTCAAAAATATCTCCCAGATTGTGGATAAAGCCCATGGCAATAAATTTCTCCAGGGTTGCCTCGGAAAGGCCGTCAATGTTCATGGCATCCCGGCTGGTAAATAGGCTGAAGGACTTGATCTTCTTTGCCACACAGTCCGGGTTCATGCAGTAAAGGGTCTCCACATCGTTCTCCTTGCGGATTCTGGCCTCGTGACCGCATACGGGACATTTGTCCGGAATTACCAGGTTGCCGCTTCTGGTAAGGTTCTCCGCGATCTGGGGAATGATCATATTCGCCTTATAGACTGTAATGTGATCTCCGATCCCCAGTCGAAGGGAACGTAATATGCTGATATTGTGCACCGAGGCACGGCTGACTGTGGTACCCTCCAGCTCTACCGGCTCGAAGATGGCTACCGGATTGATCAGGCCGGTGCGGCTGGCACTCCATTCGATCTCTTTTAAAGTGGTCTCGCGAAGTTCATCCGCCCATTTAAAAGCAATGGAATCTCTGGGAAATTTTGCAGTTCTGCCCAGGGACTGTCCATAGCTGATGCTTTCATAGGTAAGTACCAGTCCGTCGGAGGGAATGTCATAATGCTCGATCTTGTGTTCAAAGTCTTCGATGACTGACAGGATATTTTCCTCGGTCACCGCCACATGTTCTACCACCGCAAATCCCTGCTCCTGTAAAAAGGCAAACTGTGCTTCCTTGGAATCGTGGAAGTCCACATCGTCCGCTTTTACCAGGGTAAACGCATAAAATCTCACATTACGCTTTGCCGTGATCTCATTATTCAGCTGTCGAACGGATCCACTACACAGATTTCTGGGATTCTTATATTTTGCCTCTGCATCTGCGATCTCACCGTTGATCTTCTCGAAATCACTGTAAGTGATAACCGCCTCGCCCCGCAGGATCAGTTCCCCGGTATAAGAAATATTTAACGGAAGATTCTTAAAAGTACGAGCGTTATTCGTGATAACTTCCCCGATCTCACCGTTTCCCCGGGTAACCGCTTTTGCAAGTTTTCCTTCACGATAAGTCAACACAATGGTCAATCCGTCCAGTTTCCAGCTTAAAATTGCAGGGTTGCCCTGCAGCCACTCCCGCAGTTCTTCCCGGCTTTTGGTCTTGCCCAGAGACAGCATGGGGCTCTCGTGACGCTCCTTGGGAAGCTCATCCACTGCTTCGTAGCCCACATTCACCGTGGGGCTGTTCGCCAGGGTAACACCTGTCTCTTTTTCCAGTTCCACCAGTTCATCATAGAGCTTATCGTATTCATAATTGCTCATGATCTCCCGGTCTTTGGCATAATAGCTCTCCGAAGCCGCATTCAGTTGTTCTACCAGATATTTGATCCGGTCTATCTTGGAAGACTGCATATTGTGTTCCTGCCTTTAAAAGATTATTTACGATTTAACATTCCGGTGTCTGTCAGAAGCGTTTCCAGTTCTTCCCCTGTGACCTCACGCCACTCTCCGGGCTTCAGATCTCCCAGGCGGATATTCATGACGCGGATCCTTTTTAAGGATCTCACTTTCGCTCCGCAGGCTTCGCACATCCGGCGGATCTGTCTGTTGACTCCCTGAGTCAGTATGATCCGGAATGTATATTTTCCTATTTTTTCTATCTTACATTCTCTGGTAGTGATATCAAGATCCTTCAGATAGATGCCTTTTCTCATTATCTCCAAAAAATCGGGTGTTATTTCCCGGTCGATCTTTACAATGTACTCTTTTTCATGGCGGTTTGCTCCCCGCATCATGGCATTGATGAGGTCTCCGTCGTTGGTCAGAAGGATCAGTCCCTCGGAATCTTTGTCCAGGCGTCCAGCATAGGTCAATCTCTCCGGGCAGCGGATCATGTCCATGATCTTTTTCTCCGCATGTGGATCCCTCTCTGTGCAGACGACGCCCACCGGCTTGTAGAAAGCCAGGACTTTGCAGGTCTGTTTCCCCTGTAAAATCTTTTTTCCCACCTGTACGGTATCCGTCTCTAACACCTGCTGTCCCATTCCTGCGACCTGACCGTTGACTAAGACTTTTCCCTGTTCGATGAGTTTGTCCGCATCTCTCCTGGAGCATACACCGCACTGTGCCAGATATTTATTCAGCCGCATCCTGCATCCTCTCTGCGGCATCCGCCGCCTCGAAATCGCTTAGACTCTTCACCTTGGGAATTCCGTTACCGTTCGCCACGCCGAGTTTTGCTGTCTCGTCCGCGAGTTCATTGTATTTTACCTTGGAATGCGCCGGTACTTTCGTGAAGCGGATCTGTATCTTCTGTCCCCATCCTCTCATGGTCTGTGCGTATTTCTGCGTCAGTTCATTTTTGCTCTTCCACGCACCGGTGACCCATTTTTCAATCCCCTCGTAATCATACCGGATCTCAATGGCTCGAAATCCACTGTTTAAGGCAAACCGTACCGCATACATGGCTCCCAGCATCTCTCCGGAGACATTTCGCTGTTTCAGAGAATCCGGGTTATCGCCGTTACCGTATTCTGTATAGATCCGCCCGTCGGGAAGGATGAAAATACAGCCAAAACCATATTTTTTCAATGCATCCTGATAGCTTCCGTCCACGTAAGCCAACAGTTCTCCCGCTGCGGGGCAGTCCTTTGGATCTGCATTTTCCGGATATCTTCCCAATCCCTGCCACTGTGCCATAATTTCGTCTGTCTCCTTTTCCTGTCCGATCTGTCGTATTTATCGGATAAAGTTGGTCTTCTGCGCCGGTTCTCTCTCCGGGAAACTCACACCGGCAGCTTTGCCTGCTTCTATACATTTTAACAGCCACGCCATATTATTGCCCAATGTGCGCATGGTCTGCATACCTTCCAGATCCTGTTTCACTTCTTCCGGTGTATTGCCGTGGACCTGGTTCCAGTACTGACTGGATACCACCGGCATACAGTTAATGGTAAAATATTTGTTCAACTGATCAAAAGCCGCGGAGGCTCCGCCACGTCTGCAACTGACAACGCAGGCACCGGGTTTGCCCTGGAAAAGTGCACTCTTACCATAAAAAGCCCGATCTAAGAAAGAAGTGATCATACCGGATGCCGATGCATAATGCACGGGAGATCCGAACACGAATCCATCTGCGGTCTTCGCTTTTTCTACGAATTCATTGACGCCGTCCTCACGGAAGCATTTTCCGGTCTTTAAGCAGGCACCGCAGCCGATGCATCCGGCGATGGGTTCTACGCCTACCTGAATGATCTCTGTCTCGATACCGTTCTTCTCCAATGCACCTGCTACCTCTTCCAGTGCTGTATAGGTACATCCCTCTACATGTCCGCTTCCGTTTACTAATAATACTTTCATTATTTGCTACCTCTTTTTCATCATTTATAACATGTTCTGTTCTTGCATGATCTGTTTCTGCAAGCTATTATATCCGTAAATTAAGCGGTTTTAAGGAAGCTGTCCTCATGCCGTCTAAAATCTCTCACTATTTACTGTCCATACTGTGTATCGGATGTCAGCAACAGGGTGTCATCCTATGTAAGTTTTTCCTTTGCAAGATCCTTTGAGTCAATCGTACTAATTATAAACAGAATCCTGCTTTTTTTCAACCTTATGTTCAAAACAGGCAGAAAAAAACAGGCAGTATTTGCTGCTCATAGAACAGAAATAACCGCCTGTCTGATATTTTATTCCTCTGTGGGCTTCTCATAATATGCGAAATCGTTCTTGCCGTTCTTTTTCACCTTATACATGGCATCATCCGCGCATACGATCAGCTGTTCCAGATTATCGGTGTCCTTGGGATAGCTTGCAATACCGATGCTGCCGCCGATCCGCCGTTTCGTTCCGCAGAGTGTCACATCTTTGGCAAATACCTGACGACACTGGTACGCCGTCTTCTCCACCAGCATGCTCTGACTGCTGCGAAGGATCAGGATGAATTCATCTCCAGCGAACCGATAAGAGGTAAGTATCTGGGACTGCATGTCCTTCAGCCGGTTGGCTACCTGCTGCAGTGCCTCATCTCCCGCTGTGTGTCCGTAAGTATCGTTGATCTTCTTAAAATTATCGATATCCAGCATCATGACCGTACAGGGAATCTGGGCTCCGATCAGCTGTTCCAGATCCTTCATGAACTTGCTACGGTTCGGAAGTCCCGTCAGGAAGTCATGCTGGGATGCCGATTCCATGATCGCACGTGCCTTCTCCAGTTCCTGTAACAGCTTTCGTCTGCGGTAATTATCGAAGCACACCCAGCAGATAATAACATCGAGTGCAGCGATAAGGATAAGTGCCGGGATCAAAGCCTCACGGTTTCTGGCAAAAAAGCCCTCCCGATGATTTACAAATTCGGTATCTTTCGGAAACTGTGATGCCTCCAGTCCGAACTTTCGCATGACATCTTCATCTACGCAATAAATGTTAGGGCTGTCCTTTACCACATTGATCTCTGCACTGTCGGTACCATTCGCGATATCCATGGCCATCTGTGCTGCAATCTCTCCGGACTTATACATGGATACCACATTACCACCCAGCAATCCATCACCGATCCCGGCCTCCACCATGCGGTACACCGGCACTTTGGAATAAGTTACGAGCATACGGATCGCCTGCGAACTGGTATACTGCTTGCCACTGCCATCATTTGACATTACAATGTAGATCAGTATGGTATTCTCATCCGCCTTGCTGACTGCCTGCTGCAGCTGTGCGGTTGTCAGTTCGGAAGAATTGATCTCAGAGAATTCCAATTCCGGATATTCTGACTCGGCACTGTAAAAATTCTTACGCTCTGCCTCACCGGTCACAGAATCATCCAATATGGCCACTACTTTGTCTGCTGACGGATTTACCTTTAATGCCATATCGATATTTTTTTCCACTGACAGCTTCTCCAGGATCCCGGTTACCAGAGGATTCTTCGCTGCTTCCAGGGCATATTCCTCATCATTGACACCTTCAAAGACAATGGGGATACCATCAAACAGTTCCTCCCTGAATGCCATTGCATAACGGAGTGCGGCATCATCTCCCACGATCACGACATCATAGGGATCTGAATGATCCAGATGGTACTTCAGCATTTCGTCAAACATTGCTGCTGACTCTTTCGTCCGGAATCGCTTCGTATCCATGAATTCATAATCCACGGTGGTATTCTCGTCCACCCCCGCCTTGATTCCTTCGATCTGTGTCTGGACTGTATCCCATCCATAAGAATACGAGCTGATAAACAGTACCCGCTTTCCCTGATTCAGATTCTGTGCTTCTGCCTTCATTGACACCGTCCCAATAGTCCCAATGCCTATGAGAACAGCCAATGCAAACAGCCATGCTTTCCACTTTCTCATATTCCTTCCCCCTAATTCCAACAGGTATGCTACCGGGGTCAAAAGTCCGAACCCAATACCACGATATGAGGAATTACATCGCTGGTACTATTGTACCACATTGTCTGTTGAAAGCAAAGAGCTTAATTTAATCTTGCGATAATACCTTCTTCTTTTTTCTCTTTCATTTTTCCGATAACGGTAGGGATTGCTCCGAGCGCCACAAACAGATACTGTAGAACCAGATTGCCTATGTAGCTTCCCATATCAATAATTTCTGCGGAAAGTGCCGCAGGGATCAGTCGATAACACTCGAACAGACTATAACCTGCTTCCGCACCGCCGCCCTGATTGAACAGAATGATCGCCCAGTCCACACGGTCTGCAAAATACGTCATAAGGATCATGATCACAGCGCTGATGACTACTGCCTTTTTGGTCAGTTTTCCGCCCAGCATCTCATATCCCTTCAGAACGCACACCGCCATGATCACACCGGATAATGCTGCTACATATCCCAACTGGCTTAAGATCAGAACACTGAGCATTCCCAACAGGGATCCTAACAGGGCACCTACAATACCGCCTACGATGTTTTCTTTCTTCTGCGCCTTCTGCTGTGCCTTCATTGCGATGTCACTGCGCATCTTCATCTCGCAGTCCGGACATAAATGATAGTATTCACTGCCCATTCTGAACGCTCCGGTCTCTACATTCTGACCGCACAGATCACAGCATGGACTGTAACTGTTTGTACGCAGGAATGTCGTTGTAGCTGCAAGTGCTTCGTTCAATGTATCCTTACATTTTTCCGCATTGGACTGTGCCTTCAGTGATACTCTGATATCCAGATTCTTCTGACCAAAACTCGCGATCTTCTTGCTGCTTTTCTGAAACCCTTTCACTGCCTGCTTGTCAAATGTCGACCCGTCAGCGCTTTTTGCCGCCGTATGCAGCACCATCATATATGGATATCTTGCATCGGGTGCATAGACGATAAAGTCAAACCCATCCCGTTCCCCATGAAACAGGCCACCCACTTCATCATAACGCAATCCGGTTCCCATGGCAATCTGCTGATAATTTTCAATCTTCTTTTTCTGATTCATTTTTCTCGCATCCTTTGTAATAGAAAATTAGTAATCGCTCTGAAGCGTTACGAAAATCACACTTTTCCATTTTACACTTTACCGTGTTAACATGCAACCCTATTTAGGAGTTTTTTCGCCGATTAACCTATTTGCTATAAAAAAACTGTAGGCACATCTGTGTAACCTACAGTTTTTGAACTTCCTTATAAATAGAACAAGGTAATCGAAATCACGCAAATACGGAATTTGCATTCCATCAGCACTTGATCTCAAGGTAACCTAACAGCTTGCTCATATCGTACTCTTCCAGTACGCCCAGATTGGAATCGTAGAATTTGCCATCGTAATGTACCAGGTAATGACAGAAACGTCCCATCTTTTCCATCATGATACAGCACTTCGGCAGTACAGCGGGTCTACCCTCGGTATATACGATGATGTCGGTATGGTCAATGCCGTAATAGTTCAGTGCAGAGATCACGCGACCCATGGTAGCCTGCCACTCTCTGCAGTCCATCACACTGATCACCTCTGCAATGGTAACACCGGCTAACATTGCCACACATGCCTGGCCGCACAGACCGTCCTCAGGCTGGATGATCACATTCATGCTGTCGATCTTGCGGATCGGGTTCTCGAAGCTGTAAGGGCTGTTCTGGTCCATACGGATCAGGGAGCCGTTAATATGTAACAGGATCTTGTGGAGCACACCCAGCTCTACCTTTACAGCAGCTTCATCGGTGATCACGATCTCGTAATTGCCCTTCTCCTTGGGATGAAGCTCGCACTCAATGATATTGTTATCCAGAACGATATCTCCCTTGATGCCTTCTCTCTGATGGCATACTTCCCATACATTAAAAGGAATCTGAATGGTGTATCCTGCATCCTTTTTCTCTACTTTAGATTCAAAAAAATATCTCATGATTCATTCCTCCGTTGCTTTTGCTGTTCCCGAATATTCTCTTAAGAAAAAGATTTACGAAAGCGGTTACATTTTCTAATTTCCTTGATTCTAGCAAAAATTTCCGCCCTTGCAAAGAGCTTGTGGAAAAGTACTTAAAAAAAAACATCCTGTCAAAAAAATATCAAAAAAGCGCCCGTTTTAAAACAGACGCTTTTTATAAATCCAGTGCATTTAAAGCCCTAAAATTGCAGATGCAACGCGGAAATATACTAACAGTGACATTGCATCCACGATGGTGGTGATAAACGGACTTGCCATTACCGCCGGATCAAAGCCGAGACGCTTTGCCAGGATCGGCAGAAGGCATCCAATGATCATTGCGATCACTACCGCTGCTACCAGAGTCAGGCACACGGATGCTGCCACCAGCACCCCTACTTTATCCAATAACAGTAATTTTACAAAGTTCGCTGCGGAAAGTGTGATACCGCAGATCAGTGCCACGCGGATCTCCTTGAATACGACCTTCGGCACATCCCGGTACTCGATCTCATTCAGGGACAATCCACGGATGACCGTAACGCTCGCCTGGCTTCCGGCATTACCGCCGGTATCCATCAGCATGGGGATATATGCCACCAGTACTGCGCATACGCTTAATGCGTCTTCAAAAGAAGAAATGATAGCTCCGGTAAAGGTAGCTGACACCATCAGAAGCAGCAGCCAGGGAATACGCTTTTTGAAGGTCTCAAATACCCCGGTCTTCATATAGGGCTTATCGCTGGGCACGATAGCCGCCATTTTTTCCATATCCTCCGTGGTCTCTTCTTCGATGATATCCACGATATCGTCCACGGTGATAATACCTACCAGCCGGTTCTCATTGTCCACTACCGGCATGGCTGTAAAGTCGTATTTTTTGAACTGTCTGGCAACTTCTTCCTGGTCCATCAGCGTATTGATGGAGATGACATTTTCATGCATGATGTCACCGATGATCTCGTCGCCGTCCATGAGCAGCAGATACCTCAGAGCCACCGTTCCCACCAGTCTTCTCTGGGCATCTAAGACATAACAGATATTGATGGTCTCACTGTCGAGACCCACCTTACGGATCCGCTCGATGGCCTGATTCACCGTCAGATTCTCCTTCAGGTCTACATATTCGACCGTCATGATACTTCCGGCGGAATCTTCCGGATAGCGCAGCAGATGATTGATATCTCTGCGCACATCGGGGCTTGCGTTGGTCAGAAGCTTTTTGACAATGTTGGCAGGCATCTCCTCCAGCAGATCGGCCGCATCGTCCGCCATCAGGTTGTTGATGATGTTCGTTGCTTCCTTATCCGACAGGGACGTGATGATCTTCTGCTGATTGTCCATATCTAAATAGGAAAAAACGTCTGCCGCCAGGTCCTTGGGAAGGATACGGAAGACCTTTAACATCTCTTCCTCTTCCAGTTCTTCCAAAAGTCCCGCAATATCGGCATCGTTGAGTTCAGCCAGGTACTGGCGCAGCTTGGTGTACTGCTTGGTGTTAAGAAGCTCTAATACCTCTTCCAGTTCTTTGATCTGTTCCATGATGATCCTCCTTATGATGTTTTCTATGGGTGTAACTTACATGGCAACTTCGCCCCGGAAGTGGGTTGTCAGAGCTCTTCTGTGTACACTTCATAAAAACCACCACCTTTCCTCATGGAATCATTAAACCGCTATTTTTATTTTATTTCATTGGTTATTCTTTGTCAACGAAATAAGTCTCTTTCAATTTCTCAATTTTTACCTTTCCACAGGTGGTTTCTGTCAGGTTTTTCCTGACTTTTTCTTCATTTTCCATCGGGATAAGTAAAATAAATTTTACGTTTTCGGCATAGATACTGTCCATAGGAACGATGCCCTGCTGTCCGAAATAGTATTGCAGCTTTCCTACGTCATTATAATCTGTCGTCACTTCCAGTTCACAGCCTTTTCGCAGGATCCCCGTCTCGCAGTGGGCAAGACCTTCCTTCACCGCCTGGGTGTATGCCCGCACCAGTCCTCCGGTACCCAATAGGGTGCCGCCGAAGTACCTCGTCACCACCACCGCGATGTTGCGGATCCCGGATCCTGTCAGCACCTCTAACATCGGTCTGCCCGCAGTGCCGGAGGGTTCTCCGTCATCACTGCACCGGGTCAGTTCGCCTCTGCTTCCTATTATAAATGCAGAACAGTTATGTCTGGCATCCCAGTACTTTTTCTTCATTTCTTCTATAAAAGCTACGGCCTCTTCCTCGTTTTCGCACTTACGGATCGTTGCGATGAAACGGGATTTTTTCTCCACGATCTCTCCTTCGCCGCCGGATAATAATACTCTGTAGCTGTCTGTTGCTGCCGTATCGCCCATGTTAACCTCACTTATTTTTGTTTTCCTTCGGATTCTTTTCCAGTGTAGCATAACTTTTCCAAAATGTGAAACCCTTATAACAGTTCCGCCATCATTTTCATAAAAGTGCCTGCTACGCAGTCAACGCCGCTGTGCGGCTCATCTTTTTATTCACCTGATGGCGCTTCGCTCATAGAACGATCAAAACAGTGCATTGTGTGCAAGCACCCAAGCCCTGTTTTTACCGTTCTATGGCGGAACTGTTATTAAGGAATTCTAAAGACTGGAAAGAAAGCCTTTATTTACATAGCATTATTTGGTATAATATTTTCGTCTGTATCTCAGACAGAAAGGACTTGTTTTATGAATTATGGTAAAAAAGGTGTCCGAGCGAAGCAGAAGGCACTCAACTCTAAATCACAAAAATGGGGAAGGAAGCTCGCACTGACCTGTGTCAAGATCATGCTGGCCGCTGTCGTAGGCATCGGCATCTGCGGTGTAGCTGCCGGTATCGGTGTCTTCCGCGGCATCCTCTCTTCCACTCCCACGATCCGGCTGTCCGATGTCGTGGCAGTAGGCGAGGCTACTATCGTATATGATAAGGAAGGCAATGAGATCGACCAATATGTCAGCACCAACTCCAACCGTCTCTCCGTAGGCATGGATGAAATTCCCGACTATCTGGGCAAAGCCTTCGTGGCGATCGAGGACCAACGTTTCTATCAGCACAACGGTATTGATGTCAAGGGTATCCTGCGTGCCGGTTATCAGTTCTTAAAGACCGGCGGTGAAGAGGCCCAGGGTGCCAGCACTATTACCCAGCAGCTGTTGAAGAACACTGTTTTCACCGACTGGACCTCCGAAGGTGACAACAAGATCAAAAAGATCAAGCGTAAGATCCAGGAGCAGTATCTGGCACTGGAAATCACCAAGTATTATTCAAAGGATGAGATTCTGCTGCGTTACATGAACGCCATCAACTTAGGACAAAATACTCTGGGTGTGGAATCCGCTTCCCTGCGTTACTTCGGTAAGCACTGCAGTGACCTGACGATTTCCGAGTGTGCTGTGATCGCTAGTATTACGCAGAACCCTTCCAAATACAATCCGATCCGGCATCCGGAAGAAAATGCAAAACGTCGTGATACCTGTCTGAATAAAATGCTGGAGCTTGGATTTATCAGTCAGGCACAATACGATGAAGCCATGGCAGATACCGATGCGGTATACGAGCGTATCGGGCTGTATGATATCGACTATCAGGAAGCCAATGCTACTACCGGCTCTTACTTCTCCGATGCCGTGTATGAGCAGGTAAAGCAGGATCTGATCCTGTCCGGTTATAACGAAGCCATGGCAGAGACGCTGCTTACTTCCGGCGGATTGCGTGTGGAATCCACTCTGGATCCCAAGATTCAGGCAATTCTGAACGAAGAATATGCAGATCCCTCCAATTATCCGGAGAACGTGAAATGGTATCTGAACTATGCACTTACCATTATCTCTCCTGACGGCACAAAAAATAATTTCAGCAAGGAAAATATGATGACCTGGTTCAAGCAGAACCAGAATTCAAAGTTCAATCTGATCTTCTCTTCCCAGGATGATGCCTATGCAGCGGTGGACACTTACCGTTCCGCAATGCTGGCTCAGCTAGGTGTAGAAGACGATGCAGATAATTACGAAGAAACTATTTCCATGACTCCTCAGCCCCAGTCCGCTATGGTCATTGAGGAGCAGAACACCGGCTATGTGGTAGCAATGATCGGCGGCCGCGGTGCCAAGGAGGGCCGCAGAACCCTGAACCGTGCCACCAGTGCCAAGCGTCTGCCGGGATCCACCTTCAAGGTAGTGGCTTCCTACGCTCCCGCTCTGGACAGTGCCGGCAAGACTCTGGCTACTGTATACAACGAC
>OIWQ01003382.1_pt1 | contig 14469 bp, 19 predicted proteins | sample 1587571 | NCBI WGS metagenome assembly OIWQ01 (sample SAMEA3888910, study PRJEB22519) | human gut metagenome | biome: human gut; feature: human-associated habitat; material: faeces | place: Denmark | collected 2010 | reverse complement strand
GTTTCAGCCCCTATTGAGGATGCGGGGTACCCGTGGTGACTTGCGAATGATGATATCGCTCAAATGGGTCTCCATCAGGATTCAAGAAAGGTCTCAAATCAAGACCGGCGAATAAATCCTTCAGCACGGACAATTCCTCTCTGAACACAGCAGTGGCCTGTTCGACATCGTCAGTCGTGGGCGCAACGGATGTATTGCCGCCGTATATTTTCATCGCCGTCCGCATATTGTCGCGAATGCCAATGTAATCAATAATCATGCCGTACTCTTTGCCCGGGTATTTTCTGTTCACTCGGCTGATCGTTTGAATAAGCATGTGCTTTTTTAAGGGTTTGTCGTTGTACATATATGTAAGCGCCGGAACATCAAAGCCAGTAATCCACATATCCACAACGATGGCAATATGAAAATTGGATTTTTCCTGTTTAAATGCTACATCCAGTGCATCGGAGCGCTTATCATTTTTAACGCCGCCGAGATAGTTATACATTTCTGCCTTATCATTGCTGCCGACACTTGCAACCATACCGTACTTTTTTATTTTTCCTATTGAAAATCCCTTGATATAAAGCCAAAAGCGAGGTTAGTAGGTTCAAATGTGAACCTGCCGACCTCGTTTTTTTCGTTTATGGAGTTTCTGGCAAACGCTACCTCAGGAAAAAGTGAACCCACTCTGCCGAACCTTTTAATTTTTCATAGAATAATTAAAAGGTTATAGAGATAGTATTCTACACACAATCCATGTGGAGACAGTAGTATTGATGACGAGAGCCGAAGCCCAAAAGGGCTGAAATGTACTGAAATAAAGGGATTCCGAGGTTTGCCCGCAAAAACCGGCGGCGGCCCGGGATCCCTTTCAGACTTTTTCACTATCTATCCTGCACACCGAAAGTGCCGAAACGCGAGGCTACGGGTTAGATAATTTCGTGGCGAGGCTACAGGTTTGATGAGAATACTGATAGTGATTATGGTGTCCTCTATTAGAAAGGTTTTCCTCTTCCGTTCACGAATTATTTTGGGAGTGTTCGTTGACTTTCTGAAAGTAAAATGCTATAATAATGCTACTGTTATGACTGCGTTTTGCCAGAGATCATGACTTTGAATTGAGGTGTACGATGAGTATTGCAAATGAAATTAAGGGCATTCGGCAGAGCTGTTTTTTCAGCCAGAACTCTTTTGCTGAAGAACTCGGTGTTTCTTACTCTACTGTTAATCGTTGGGAAACCGGGAAGACCGTTCCCAATTGCTCAATGATGAGAAAAATAGTAGATTTTTGCAAGAAGCACGATCTGGATTACCACAAAGTCGATGAGGCTTGGAAGGAGATTAAAAATGGCGTTGACCCATATTGACTGTTTCAGCGGACCAGGTGGAATATGTACGGGTTTACACGCTGCCGATTTTGAGACGCTGATTGCTATAGAAGTCATAAAAAGCTGTGTTGATACCTACGCTGCTAATCACCCAGAGGTTCATGTTATACAATCAGATATACGTAACGTAACTGCAGAGCAGATTCTTCCTTACATTCCTGAAAACGGCGTCGATTTAGTAACCTCAGGAATGCCGTGTGAAACATTCTCAACTGCGGGAAACTCATCTCGCGCGGCGTATGACGATAGGCAGTTCTTGTTCCGAGAAGGGATAAGAATTGCAAAAATAGCAAATGCGAGAATGATTCTATTTGAGAATGTTCCAATGATTACAACTAAGCGTATCGCAAAAGACTCCAAGAAGTTGGTTCTTGATGTGCTGAAGGAGGAACTGGCGGAAGCTGGATACAAAAACTACAAGCAGTTCATCATTGATGCTGAAAAGTATGGGGTTCCTCAAAAAAGAAAGCGTTTCTTCATCTTGGCATCGAAAGAACCCACAGATGAAATCTCAGCACCTAAACCAACAACATCCGTAGATGTGACCGTCGAAGATGCCTTTTGCGACATTCCACCCGTAGAAGCAAACACTTGGACAGAGAATCCGAACTATCTTCCGGGTAAGTCATCTGAGTACACAAGACTCATGCAAGATGATCGTTTCTGGAGAAGAGAAACCAAGGAACACAAACTCCTGAATCATCTTCCGATGAACCATAGAGCTTATATAATTGAGCGCTTTCATATACTCCGGCAAGGAGAAGGACTCAAAGGCCTTTTTGCTCGGCTTGGACCAGATGAGTTAGAGTCTTTGCAAAAAAGGAAAGTTGTTCCAAAAGTTGTCTATGTAAAGAGAAACTATCGGCTGCGATGGGACGAGGCAAGCCCAACGGTAACAAGTCATGCTTTGGATGAATTTGTACATCCAGATCAGGACAGAGCCCTTACAGTTCGTGAGTGTGCACGGCTGCAGAGTTTCCCGGATTCATATGAGTTTGTCGGAGGTCCCTACTTAGTCGCCCACGATGATCGCTCTCAACAAGATAAGTATGAGCAAATAGGTGATGCCGTACCGCCTTTAGTTGCCTATGCCTGGGGAATGCACATCAAAGAAATACTACATAAATAAGGAATCGGAGTCAGTGTGATTACTGGCTCCGATTATTATTAATCGAAAAGATGTTCAGATTCGTGGAAGTACTCGCCGAATTCTTTTACGTGAATCTTGGGGAATCTATCATTTAGCTCTCTGTATTTTTCAGGCATATCAAGATAGTAGGCACGGGTAATTTGAGCCACAAAGAGTTGATAATTCATCCACTGGTTTGGGACGCAGGTAATATCAATAGACATGTTCTTCCCAAGATTAGTTTCTCCTATGCATGTAAGAAGGCAAAAGAAGCGGCCCACTCCAAATGCACCATCCAGAATCCTTTGCTGCGCCCACACCTCAACGACCCGCTCACGTGTGGAGGTCTTCACCGGAATATGTAATTTGGGCTTACCAGGCCCAAGATTAAAGATAAAATCCGTTGGCAAGGAAATGGATTCTCCATCCAATTCAACCGCATTCATCTGCGTGGACGGGTTTATCCCGAGATGTCTTGCATAAAGATGCCCAATCAGTTTTTCAAAATATGCGCCAGCATTATTCTTAAGTCCCGGAAGCGTGTCAGCACAAGTGCAGTAATTCATTGCAATTACATAAAGGGCTGTTGTTATATCTCTGGCAGGCTGATTCGCAATTGTTTGAGAAGAAACATTCTCCCAAAACACATCCACCTTGGAATTGCCATCTGCATCTGTAGCGATGCCTTCGTTATATAGATCAATATTGACTGGCCGAGACTTTTTTCCATTATTGTGAGAAAAAAGGACATAATTTTTCCCTCGAGCAGTTGTATTACTGGTTAAGGGAAGCCTCTGCATGGCACTCGCTTCATTTTGACACAGGTCATTGATTTCTTTAAATAATGCCGTTATACCGGGATCAAGTGGTGATGCGCTAAACAGGCGCTTCATAGCGTCAAACTTGGATTGTATGGTTCTTCCATCTGGCATTTTGATATACCTCACTTTCAGACTAAATCACGTTGTTAATCGTCTACAGTTTCAAGAATATTTTCAATATGGCAGTTCAGCGTTTCACAGATTTTTAGAAGCACATCCGTTGTAATATTGGCCCCCTTGCCGAGTTTTGCGATTGACGCGGCGCTGACGCCAGCGGCTTCTTTTAAATCCATCTTTGTCATGTTCTTATCAATCAGCAGTTTCCACAACTTATTGTAACTGATTCGCATTTTGGTACCTCCGTGTATGCTCATTTCACATCGTTCAAAAAACCGTATCTACCGGCTTCAAGTCCCTTGGTAAAGGTGATCACATTTGCGCCAGAGCCTTCATAATCAAGAGCGGGAATGTGCATCATATTCTCCAAGATGATTATCTGGCCGTCATTCTGATGATTGATAAAGAATTTGAATAGCGCGGTTCTCATGCTTTCCGGTGCGGCGTCCGTTACACCTTGGTCGAGTCCAAGCAGCGGTGTATCAATCACCACAAATCCGGGATTATATTTCGCGTACGCCTCCATGTACCGACGGAACGTGAGCGCAACGATGGTATTGAGATAAGAGCAGTACCCCTGTCCGTGAATATCCGCCTTTTTGTGACCGTTTACCTCAACATCAAAATCCTTCATGTTGAACCGCGCCGTGGTCAGGTTGTCATAGGCGCATTCGATCAAAGTGTCTTTCAACATCTGATCGATCCGCTCCTGAAACTCATCGCCAAAATATTCTTTGGGGTGATACTCGATCTGTGTTTCATCCTCGCTGGGAAGCTCTCTCAAATCCGTTTCCCAACTGGAGGCAAAGTCATCGATAACGCTGAGTTCCTGCTTTATCTGAATAAACGCGCGGTAACCGTTCAAGGATTCTCGCAGTGCATCTGCTTTCGGCTGCAGCTCGTTTTCAATCATGGCCTCAATGCTGTTGCGCTTTGCCTGTAGTTCCTTCAGCGCTGCCTCGATTTCAGCCTTTTCCGCTTCGAGGTCTTTTTCCGTTTCAGCCAGGCCGTCCATTTGGAGGGTTATTCTGTCAAGTTCAGCCTGTGCAGAATCGATGTATGATTTCTTGTCCCGAACAGGCAGTTTGCCATCGCAGAATGGGCATACCTGATTCTTCGGAACGTGCCCCATCTCGACCTCGCCGTTAACGATAAAAGAGAGCCTCTTCACATCAGATATATACTGCGTTCTAAGGGCGGCGTAGCGAGACTTCAAAAGATCGCATTCAGCAGCTCGGCTTTGCAACCGCAGAATCTGGCCGAGCAGTTCACGGCTCTGGTCAACGGCCGTGGAGATCTGGGTTTCCGTGCTTTGAAGACTGTTAATGATGTCCTGCATTGTTTGTTCGACATCGACACCATCGAAGGCGCTCAAACTTTCAAGCAGTCCTTTGCGCTTGTCCGTAATAGCCTGTATTTTCCTGTTGACATATTCTTCGACTGCTTTTTTCCGGGCAACTCGAATTTCCTTCTTGGTTTGAGCATCCGCCTCACCAAAATCCTGTCCCGACAACAGGTATAGCAACGCCGAGAGCAATGCAGTTCTGTCAGTAGCCTGCTCCGGTTCGATGATGGATTTCTCTTTGGCAATATCGACTACATGGAAAAGCAAAACATGAAGGAATGTGCGCCAGGTCAGCCGTTTCTTTTCAAAATTCTTGTTCTTTATAACGAAGTGTTCACCCTCTATCCCGATTGAATCCAGAAGCAGATCGCTCAATATGGGGAGAGGGTCTTTTTTATTTGTGTGCTTCAAATCGTATTTGCCGCTTTCAAAACCGGGAACGTCGGTGACAACATCGACCTGGTTTTTCCCCAAAGCACGTGTGATTGTAATATCGCCCTTGCCCGTGTGCAGGGAGATTTCAATGGTATCATATCCAAGGCTTTCATCAAAAGGTTTCGCCTTACTGCCAAAGCAGAAATCGATACACTTGATGATGCAGGTCTTGCCGGTATTTGATCTCCCTCGGATGATATTCAACCCCGGGCGGAGGTCGATTACGGAATCGGTTTTGCCGCTGCCTTTAGCGACCACCTTGGTAATATAGAATTCTCCCATCGCTACCTCCTTAACGATTGCACGGCTTTGCCGCTGATTTCTTTCAAGATTGCCGAGTCACTTTTTCGTGCATATTTTTTATGTACGGTTTCTGCGATAGCTAAATACTGATCTTTGTAATCGGACTCAAGGGTTCCGATATACTTGCGTCCGGCGACGGTCAGCTTATACAGAAAACCGCCTTCAGTTCGGCTGACGGCGATAAGCCCATCCAGTACAAACATCTTGATGCCTTCCGAACATACAGACCGCTTGGAGGATAGTTCGCTGAAGCTGTAACTGTTATCTCCGTGCAAGTTCCGATCAGACACCTCAAAATCTTTTCCGTATATGGTCATAAAGTCGTATGCTGAAAGGCGGTCAATTGTCATACCGCAGGAACGGATGACGGAGAGAATGAGAATCGCACGCAACCCGGTTTCAAACGGAGTGTTGAAAAGATCATTCATCGATATTCACCCACGATTTAATCGTCCCGTCATTCACCAGGATATGGCAGATGCCTTTCTTTTCAAGATTTGCTATCAGACCGATTATGTTCATAAACGAGGATTTTGAAAGCGTAATGTTCGTAACCTTATCAAGTACTGCGAGGAGACGGTCATATCCGCTCGTGTGGCGATCATCAAAGAGTGTGTCGGAAATCCCGTCATAAGCATCCGTTTTGAGCGCCTGAAACTGTTTATCGCCGTCGGAAAAGACCTCGCGTACCGAACGATGGACACTTTCTGCACTATAGTAGGCTTTGCGCTGTTCGGCAAAATTTCTGCGAAGAGTGTTAGACAAGGTTCCTATTGTGTCTGGCGTCACAACACCGTTGATTTTTTCAGCGTATACTTCGCACAGTGCGTTTACATACGGAAGTTCCTGTGGGGAAATACTGCTCTGCGGTGTAAGCTGAACTGGAAGTTTAACCTCTTCGGTTCCGAGGTAAATAATTCGGGTTGTGCTGTCATATCTTGTTGGTGTCAGAGGAACGAAAGGGACGCCGTTTTCATCCTCGGTAGGCGAGCCTTGATTCTCAATAACTGTAACGTTCAGATTCTCTACATGATCCGCATGTACCGAGCGGTCCCCATACTGATTCACTTGAGTAATTGGCGCGCCGGCAGACGGGATTGCCGGAACAGATCCCTTTAGTATTTCATTTGCCATACGCATTGCCTCCGCTACAGTTTCAAATTCTCGACGTGATCAACATGAACGGGATGATCCCCGTATTGATTCACTATGGTTTGATGCACAACTGTTTTATCTCCCATTGCGGCACCAGATGGCTCTTCTCCATCTACGACCTCCGCTTCGGTATTATCGGACTCATCTTCGGATGAATCCGCTTTTTTATTATTTCGCCGTATTTGTTCGGCAAGCTGATGCTTTTGAGCTTCCAGTGCGCCGGCAAAAGCCAGCAACGGCTTACTTAATGCGTCCACGATAACCTGATCATCGTCAGAAGCTGTCGTTACAACATCAGTTTTCTTTTTCACCTTGGTTGCAGCACCGCGTTTTGTTGCCGCCGCGGTTCTTATGATTTCAGCGAACAAATCTGCAAGAGCCTGTGAGATGTTGTATGAATCACAATCGAAGAGCGACGCCTTAAAAACTTCACACAAAGAGTCCCTCGTTGCATCCGGGAATTCATCAATATACGAGACGAAGTTCTCTGGCTCCATATATGCACAGACCTTTTTTGCAATTCTCGATATTCCCGTACTGCCGTTGTAATACGCCTTGTATGTTTCTTCGGAATACTCGTCTAAAATGCTCTGTCCGCTCTCGTCAAGAATCGTACCAAACATCGATCGTGTAAAAGCGTGAGTGCTGCTCCCCGCGCCGATAATGGGGAAAAGCATATTTACAAACTCTGAAAATGTCACTTTACATTTTCCTTTCTGTTAACCTACCGAATCCTACCGTAGCCTACCGACACCCGCCAATGGGTACCGGGGGCTTTTTTTATAATGGAATTGACCCTGAAAGAAGGGTGCTGCTCACCACTAAAGAGCGCAACAGAAGCCGTAAGGACGACTTCTACACACGGATCGAGTGAGAGGATATTTTATTATAACACAGAACCGTGAATTTTTCTACCCATTTTGTAGAATTCGTTTCTGTGAACGTGAAATCCTCCTCATCAAATACGAAATTATCATTTGGAGGCATCAACATGACCAGACAGGATTGGCAGATAAACATCGAAAACACCGCCGAAAGCGTTGCGGCGAAGTACGGCAATGAGGTGGCGGCGTCAGTGTTCAGACGTTACGACGCGACCTGCTTCGAGGATCTCAGCCCCGTTTATTACAGTGAGGTCTTCGGCAACCTCATGCTTATCGATGAGGACGGGTGACCGCTGACGCAGACTCTCCTCCGCCAACCTTATATATGATTGAACGTCGAGGTGACAGCACGGAAGCCGCACTGTCACCTGGGCGCTTAAGCTCAAACAACCGCCGTCAGCTGGACGGAGTTATGAACCGTTGCTCAACGGCTCACGGCGGACAAGTTAATAATGACGGCTGCCTTTTGAGCGGGTTGCCGCAGACCGAAACGGAGAATCTCTCTGTCGGGCTGTGGTTAGTTTTCTGCACCCTTTTTGCAGCCGAACCCGGAGTCCTCCGTTTCAAGAAATCGAAAATTGGAGGACTTTTTTATGGCAAACAACGAAATCCAGTACACCATCTACATCCGCTCCACGAAGGAGAGCATCCCCGTCAGCAAGGAAGAATTTGATGCCTACTACCATGACATCAATATCTACCGCATCCGCCAGCAGCGGCACGCTCACTGCGTGTGTCCCGCAAGCAAGCGGCTCACCTGCGATATGGACTGTCTGACCTGCCCCTTCCACCGTATGGGCGATATGCGTTCCCTCGATTACACCGAAACCGATGACGAAGGAAACGAAACTGCCTGGGTCGATGAAATCCCAGACGATTCTCCTTTACTCGAAGACATCATCATCGAGGCTTCCGAAATGAAAGCTCTGTACGCTCGGCTTACAAAACTGATGCCGGAGGCAATCAAAATCGGCGAGATGCGGCTTGAGGGTTTATCAGAGGATGCCATCGGCGAACGCATTGGAATCGGCAGAAAGACCTATGCCTACAGATTAAAAAAGGTTAAAGCCGTCCTCGAAAAAGAATTCCCGGACATTTTTTGAAAAAAGTTTCCCGGATTTTTTCCGAAATGCCCTCCTCATGTTCATGGGAGAGTGTAAGGAGCAAAACGATACCGCTCCTTCGGGAGGTGAAAACGAATGAATGAAACAAAGAGAGATGCTCTGAAGCCGGAGGAAAAACTTGTTGATGTTCTGCTCGACTTCATCATCGTGTCGGCAACACTGGCAAAGAAAGTCACCCAGGCGGTGAGAGAAAAGCAAATCAAGGAAGGAGTGCACAAAGATGTCAAAAATGAGCGAACTGGATTCCGCGATCAGAGACCTGCGAACTGCGGCTGTCGCTATTAACGATGCGGCTGACACCCTTTCGGAGATGTTCAGCGGCGAGACCGCCGAAGCTCCGGCAAAACCGACCGAGCCGGTTCCCACCAAAGAAGACGTCCGTGCGATCCTCGCAGAGATGTCCAGCCGTGGCTTCACCGCCCAGGTAAAGGAACTGCTCCGTCAGCACGGCGCGGCAACGCTCTCCGGTATTGACCCTTCGGAGTACGCCGCCCTCATCAAGGAAGCGGAGGGACTTGAAAATGGGTAATCACGCTCTGCTTTCCGCGTCCTCTTCCCACAGGTGGCTGAACTGCCCTCCGTCCGCAAGGCTCGGTGAGAACTACGAGGACAAGGGCAGCGACTTCGCCGCCGAGGGAACGGACGCCCACAGCCTGTGCGAGCACAAGCTCAAGACGGTTCTGGGCATCCCGTCTGAAGATCCCACCGAAAACCTCACCTGGTACAACGAGGAGATGGAGGAATGCGCCAGCGGTTATGCCGCCTATGTGCTTGAACTTCTCGCCGAAGCGAAGAAGGTCACAACCGACCCCATCGTGCTGATTGAACAGCGGCTCGATTATTCCAAATACGTCGAGAACGGCTTCGGCACAGGGGACTGCTTCCTCATCGCTGACGGCACCCTCAACATCGTGGACTACAAGCACGGCAAGGGTGTGGAGGTCTCCGCAGACCACAATCCGCAGATGATGCTGTATGCCCTCGGTGCTTTGGAAATCTTCGATGCCCTCTATGACATCGACACGGTCACGATGACCATCTATCAGCCGCGCCGCTCCAATGTCAGCACCTACACCGTTTCGACCGCCGAGCTTCTCGAATGGGCAAAAACCGTTCTGAAGCCGACCGCCGAGCTTGCCTTCAAGGGCGATGGCGAGTTCCATTGCGGCGAGTGGTGTCAGCTCTGCAAGGCGAAAGCGGACTGCCGGGAACGCGCCAGAGCGAACCTTGCTCTTGCCGCCTACGACTTCGCCGAGCCTCCGCTCCTCACCGATGAGGAGGTCGAAGATGTTCTCACCAAGGTCGATGACCTCGTCTCCTGGGCAAATGACATCAAGGAATATGCCCTGCAAGCCGCCATCAGCGGTAAGGCATGGAACGGATGGAAGGTTGTCGAGGGACGCTCCAACCGCAAGTACACAGATCAAAGGCTCGTAGCCGCAGCGGTCATCGCCGCCGGTCACGACCCCTACGAACAGAAACTGCTCGGCATTATCGAGATGCAGAAAACGCTCGGCAAATCCAAGTTTGACGAAATCCTCGGCCGCTTCATCACGAAGCCCCAAGGAAAGCCCACGCTCGTTCCGATGTCCGACAAGCGTCCGGCTATGAACACTGCGGCATCAGATTTTGAAAATTAAAGGAGTAAACGATTATGTCTAACAACACCACCAAGGTCAACAACCCCATGAAGGTCATCACCGGCAAGGATACCCGCTGGTCTTACACAAACGTCTGGGAAGCCAAGTCCATCACCGGCGGCGCACCCAAGTTCAGCGTTTCCCTTATCATCCCCAAGAGCGATACCGTCACCGTCCAGAAGATCAAGGCTGCCATTGAAGCCGCCTACCATGAGGGCGAGGCGAAGCTCAAGGGCAACGGCAAGTTCGTCCCGGCTCTCTCCGTCATCAAGAACCCTCTGCGTGACGGCGATACCGAACGCCCCGATGATCCCGCCTACGCAGAATGCTATTTCGTGAATGCAAACTCCACCACCGCTCCCGGCATCGTGGACGCTGACCGCAATCCCATCCTTGTCCGTAGCGAGGTCTACTCCGGCGTATACGGCAGAGCCTCCATCAACTTCTACGCTTTCAACAGCAACGGCAATCGCGGTATTGCCTGCGGTCTGAACAACCTTCAGAAGATTCGTGACGGTGAACCTCTCGGCGGTAAGGCTTCGGCTGAATCCGGCTTCGACACCGATGACGATGACGATTTTCTGGCATAAGGAGGGCTGAACAATGGACGCAACGACCATAAGTTTCGCAACCGAACTCCTTCTCGACATCCTGCTCGGCTCCTTCGTTCTGATGAGCATTACCGGGTTGGTATGCACCATCCAGTCTGCCATCTACGACCACAGACGCGAAAAGCGTGACCTCGAATATCACGAGAAGCGCATGAAGGACTTTAAGTAATCAACCGCCGTGGGCGGTGGGAGCGATCCTGCCGCCCTTTACGGCTATACGAGGTGACAACGCTTGAAAACCATAAGTATAGATATCGAAACATAGTGCATCCTCAAACACTGCTTTGTCGAATTTCTGTATGGTGGTCAGTATGTAGGCATCATAAAAATCTCTGGGACGGGTGTTGAACACGCTGCGCCGCAAGATGGTCTCCACTTTTTCCGCCATGACAGTTTCGATGTTATATGCCCACAGCTCGTAGGTTTTTTCGTCATCGAAAATCTCAGAGAAGTTGTACTGTACTGCATGAGGCGTGATGGCATCGCCAGTGGACACATCGATACTCAGCGGAGTAACAATTGTGTCAAACCATGCGTTCAACATAACCCGGTATCCGCCGTATATGTCATCTTCGCGGATGGGTGAAATGGTTCCGATCTCAAAAGAGACACCATCGTCAAAGCGAATTGCGCAGATCTGCTCCAGTGCGCTGTGGATGGCATCCGGTGTGAGAGGCAGGTTTTTCAGAGTGGTATCCAGATCCATTGTAGCGCGATTATCCAGCCCGACGATGGCAGCCACCAGCATACCGCCCTTCAACACGAACTTTTCCCTGTAATCAGAGACAGACAGGCGCACCAACAGGCGCTCGAACATATAGTTCTGCAAAATGACCTGTGCAGGAATATTCTTCTTTTTTGCAATGTTTCGGATTTTCGCTTTCAAGCTCATTGCATTACTCATAGAAGCACCTCCAAATACTGGCGCAGGACATTGGCCACCCGCATCTGTTTTGCATAAAAGTTCAGTTTGTTTAGATCCTTTTTGGGATCTGCCGCATATAACTTCAAGGCAGCGTGAAACGTTTCTGTTCCGAGTTTGTTGCGGCTGCGAATTACGTCGCAGATCGTGCGCTCTAAGTCGTATGTGGGGACTTCGTTTCCGGCAGGTGTTTTCAGCATTGTTTTACCGAGTTCAAACAATTCAGGCTTGATATAATACACCTTACATTCCGACTTGATTGCCGCAGACGGAATACAGTCAGACGGTGCAGTGACCGTATGTTCAAATGGTGTGCGGTCGGAAATACCGTGAAGGTACAGGGCCGTTTCGTGCGAAAAAATAACTTTGTTGGAACGGTTGCTGATGGCCAGCAGCTCGTCCTGTATGTCATCGGGCAGAATGTATTGGCCCTTCACGATACGATGAATTCTATTTTCCTTGCACAGTTTGTAAAGCACTGCTTTTGAGATACCTCTCTGTGCAGCTATTTTCGTCTCGATAATTCCACCATGTGTTTTGGCAATAGCGGAGAGCTCAGTCATGTAATCCATGCTCTCACCTCGGCTACGATAATCCTCTAATATTATACTTATTATTACGACGAAAGTCAGCAGTGTTTCTCTCGCAGGGCGCAGATGCTTTCCCTTATTTCGGTGCGCATTCCCTTAAAATATCGCCCGAATTACGGGAATGCAAGGGCTGTTACTGGTGCTCCTTGTCTGTGACATCACACATTTCGCGTTGCTATCCTCCCAGAAAACCACTTGCACACCCCTACCATTAGAGTTACAATTTAGGCAGCCCAAAACGATTCCAGCTGGGGCATGCGAAAGTTCACCGAAGGGAGCAACTGACATGGATAAAGAGCGTATGGCAGAGTTGGAGAAAATTGAATCTCATGGGGCCGAGAACGGCTGGGTTGCACCGATGACAGAAGAAGACAGGGCGTTCTTCGCATATTTTCGCTCGGTGCTTAAGCGCTACAATATTTCGCCCTCAAAGGCAACACGGCTGGAATATGATTTTGTGACACGAGTTGCGGAGAGTGAGTTCTATCTCCAGAAGGCAAATGCGTGATGCTATTCTTTGTCTATAGCGCCGCAGCTTCTGAGCCGCCACCCCCGCAGAAACCACTTGCATAACACCCTCCTCAGAGTTACAATGCAGCCAACAGAAACGCAAAACGCTTCCCGTCCGGCACCGGTGACAGTTCACCGGAAACCGGGCGGGAAGCGTTTTTGACCACATAGATTACCACAGACGGCGCTGGAACACCCGGAAACAGCGGAGATAAGAGCGCCAAAGAGTAAGCAAAACAAATTAAAAACAACCAAAAACCGCTATAAACGAGCGGGAAAAGTATTCCTGATAAGTTTGGGAGCAGGATGCTGCAGGTTCGAGTCCTGTCACTTCGACCACATAAAAACCGCTTGATTAAGCCATAATCAAGCGGTTTTGTTTTATTTAATAACCCGTTTTATAACACGCCTTATTTTTTGCGGTTTAGAAGCCGCTCAAAGCCTTTTCCGAACGCTTCGGCGGCTTATTTCCCGAAGCGTGCAAGCTTTTTACGAAGCGGCGTCAGTTCTGCATACGAATTTGTTCGCCGGTTTCAAGCTCGTAGGAAACAAGCTCCGTTCCGTCGAGGTTTTCTCTGTGCATATCCACGCCGTTTATGCGGTGGTTGCCGTAGGTGTTGTAGTAGTAAATGCCCTTGGCGGTGTTGCAGCAGGAGGTGTAGGGGGTAATTTCGTATTTGCCGCCGTCAAGCTTGCAGCAGCCCCGCTGCTGATCCACGCTGCCGAGGATGTGGAAAAACTGGCTTATGCTTTCCTCCTCGGAGTCGCCGGAGAGGGAGTTCATTTTTACGAACGCCACCCGCACAAATCTTGACTGGGAGGACAGGTCGCCGGGCAGCCCCATGCCGCCCATTCCCCTGCTGTACTGATTGAGATTAAGCTCCTCGGCGAAGGTGTTTTCCCTGTTCTCCACGGCGAGGTGCATATAGTTATTGAGGTTAAACATCTGATAATTAAAGGGCGGGTTATTTGTGAGCACGCCCACCGGGTTTTCGTAGATTTTAAGCCCCTCCTTCACGGATTCCACGGTGATACACTCGTCCTTGTCCGCAATTATCCAGTGAAGCTGCGCCACAGGCAGGTTTTCCGTGAACGGAGTGTCGATAATATTCATTCTTTCAAGCGCCGCGCGAGTCTCCTTTACGGTGGCGCATTTGCCGAGAAGCCACGGAATAAGCTCGAACTGGGTTATGTTGTCCATGCCCTCCGCGGGCTTGCCGTAATGGGCGTTCCCCACGAAATTAAGCCCCGCAATTCCGAGTCCCTTTTCGTTCACCGCATCATAATAAAGGGGGTAGTCCTCCATAACGCACGCCATTCCGATTATGGCGTAGTGATTTTCGATTTTGCCGCCGTTTCTCAGGTCAAAGGCGTAGTTTCTAGGAGTGATTACCACCTTATCACCATATGAAATTTCGTAGTCAAGGGTTCTTCCGAAATAAAAATCCTTTGTTTTATAGGTTGCAGCCGTACACATAAAATTTTTCCTCCGATTTATATTTTTTGCGGG
>OIWQ01003376.1_pt1 | contig 14494 bp, 9 predicted proteins | sample 1587571 | NCBI WGS metagenome assembly OIWQ01 (sample SAMEA3888910, study PRJEB22519) | human gut metagenome | biome: human gut; feature: human-associated habitat; material: faeces | place: Denmark | collected 2010 | reverse complement strand
TCGTCGGCGACGTGCTCGGTAAGTTCCACCCCCACGGCGACTCGTCGGTCTACGATGCGATGGTCCGCCTGGCCCAGGATTGGTCGATGCGCTACCCGCTGGTCGACGGACAGGGTAACTTCGGTTCGATGGACGGCGACTCGCCGGCTGCCATGCGTTACACCGAGGCCCGTATGAAGAAGATCACCGACGAGGTGATGGCCGATATTGATAAGGAGACTGTCGACTGGACGTTGAACTTCGACGACACGATCCCCGAACCTACGGTTCTTCCCACGAAAATCCCGCTGCTGATCGTCAACGGCGCCAGCGGTATTGCTGTCGGTATGGCTACGAACATGGCTCCGCACAACCTCTCGGAAGTGGTGGACGCCTGCTGCGCCTATGTCGACAACCCCGAGATCACGGGTGAGGAGCTTTTGCAGTACGTCAAAGGTCCCGACTTCCCCACGGGCGGTATCATCTACGGCTACGAGGGTGTGAAAGAGGCGATGCTGACGGGCCGCGGACGTGTGATGATGCGCGCCAAGACCGAGATCGAGCATACGCCGAGCGGCCGCGAGTGCATCGTCATCACGGAGATCCCCTATATGATCAACAAGGCCGAGATGATCAAGAAGATCGCCGACATGATCAACGACAAGAAGATCGAAGGCATCTCCTACATCAACGATGAATCGGACCGCAACGGCCTGCGCATCATCATCATCCTGAAGCAGGACGCCGTGGCGAGCGTGGTGCTGAACACGCTGTTCAAAAACACCCCGCTGCAGACGTCGTTCGCCGTGAACAACATCGCGCTGGTGAAAGGGCGTCCCGAGATGCTTCCGATGCGCGACCTGATCAAGTATTTCATCGAGCACCGTCACGACGTGGTGCTCCGCCGCACGCGCTACGACAAGCGCAAGGCCGAGGAGCGCCTGCACATCGTGCTGGGACTGCTGATCGCGCAGGACAACATCGACGAGATCGTGCGCATCATCCGCGCTTCGCAGACGCCCGACGCCGCGAAGCAGACCCTTATCGAGCGTTTCGAGCTGAGCGATATCCAGGCTTCGGCCATTATCGAGATGCGTCTGCGCGCGCTGACCGGCCTGGAGCACGGGAAGCTGACCGCCGAGCGTGACGAGCTGATGAAGCTGATCGCCCATCTGACGGAGGTGCTCGAGAACGAGTCGATGCAGATGCAGATCATCAAGGACGAGCTGCTGGAGATCAAAGAAAAATACGGCGACGAGCGCCGCTCGGAGATCATCTACGCTTCGGAGGAGTTCAACCCCGAGGATTTCTACGCCGACGACGACATGGTCATCACCATCTCGCACATGGGCTACATCAAGCGCACGCCGCTGGCCGAATACCGCACGCAGAACCGCGGCGGCGTGGGGGCCAAGGGCAGCGCCACGCGCGACGAGGATTTCATCGAGCATATCTACGTGGCTTCGATGCACAATACGATGCTGTTCTTCACGGAGAAGGGCCGCTGCTTCTGGCTCAAGGTCTACGAGATTCCCGAGGGAGCGCGCTCGTCGAAGGGACGTGCCATCCAGAACGTCATCCAGATCGAGCCGGACGACAAAGTCCGCGCCTATATCAATGTCAAGAGCCTGGCCGATGCGGAGTATGTGAACAACAACTTCATCATCATGTGTACGAAGGACGGCACGATCAAGAAGACCAAACTCGAGGCTTATTCGCGTCCGCGCCAGAATGGTGTCAATGCCATCGTCATCCGTGAGGGCGACCAACTGATCGAGGCCAAGCTCACCAGCGGCAATGCCGAGGTGATGATCGCGGCCAAGGAGGGCAAGGCCATCCGCTTCAACGAGTCGACGGTGCGTCCGATCGGACGTGTCGGCGCGGGTGTGCGCGGTATCTCGATCGAGGAGTCGGACGAGGTGATCGGCATGATCTGTGTGGAACCCGATTCGAAGCAGGACGTGCTGGTGCTGAGCGAGAACGGTTACGGAAAGCGTACCGATCTGGACGAGTACCGCATCACCAACCGCGGCGGAAAGGGCGTGAAGACCATCAACATTACGGAAAAGACAGGCAAACTAATTTCGATACAGGCCGTTACCGACGAGAACGACCTGATGATTATCAACCGTTCGGGACTCACCATACGCACCGCCGTCGAGCAGATCCGCCTCGCGGGCCGCGCTACGCAGGGCGTGCGTATCATCAACCTCCGCGAAGGCGATGCCATTGCTTCGGTGATGGCCGTGCCGGCAGCCGGGGACGAGGAGGAAGTGCAGTCTGCGGAAGGCGCTGAGAACGGGGCCGAGACGCCCGCGACCGATGCTCCCTCTGCGGAAGAATAATTGAAAACATCAAAAAACTTTAAAATTTCAGTTTACTATGAAGAAAACGATTTTGACGGCTCTCGCGGCGCTGCTCGTAGCAGTTCCCGCCGTGCAGGCCCAGAAAGTGAACAAGGAAGCGCTTCTCGCCAAGATCGAAAAGAGCGATGCCGACATCGCCAACGAGAAGAAGGCTGTCAAGGCCGCAACGTGGATCAACCGCGGTAAGGCCTTCTACGAGGTGGCCATCGAGCCTACGAAGAGCCTCTTCGTCAACATGGACGCCGCGATGCTGAAACTGGCTGTCGGCGAGCCCAAGTCGGCGTCCAAGGAGACGCTCAACGGCGTGGAGTACGATGCATGGGTGTACAACTATTTCACCGCCTATGTCAAGGACAACAAGGTTGTCACGTGGAAGCAGACGAAGTGGGTGATGGAGGACGCTCCCGAGAAGGCCATCGAGGCTTACAACAAGGCTTACGAGCTGGACCCCAAGACGGCCGACAAGGTCAAGGAGGGGCTGAAGCAGGTCAGCGATTTCTGCTCGCAGGTCGGTAACACCGGTATCGACACGGGCAACTACGTCGAGGCTGCCAAGGCCTACGAAACGGCCTACAAGGCCCAGTCGAGCCCCGCTTACGGCGAGGCCGATCCCGCGCTGCTCTACTATGCGGGCTACCTGCTGACGGTCGACGGGGCCAACAATCCCAAATCGTTCGTCAAGGGCGCCAAGCTGCTGACCAAGGCCATCGAGAAGGGCTATGCCGACGAGGAGGGTAACATCTACTACTACCTCTTCCACTGCCTTTACGGCCAGAAGGAGGCCGACAAAGCCAACGTGATCAAGGCCAAGGAGGCTCTGCTGACGGGTATCGAGAAGTTCCCGAAGAACGAGCGTATCCTCGACGGCCTGATGCAGCTCTACACCTCGGAGGAGGGCGTGGGCAATCCCGCCGACCTCGTGGCGCTGATCGACAAGGCCATTCAGGACAATCCGGAGAACGTCGACCTGTGGTTCGGCCGCGGACGTATCTTCTACGCGCTGAAGGATTACGACCAGAGCATCGACTCGTTCAAGAAGGTCGTGGAGCTGAAGCCCGACATGTTCGAAGGCAACTATTACTTGGGTGTGTTCTACACGATCAAGGGCGATGCGCTGAACAAGGAGATGAACGAGAAGCAGTACAGCAGCCAGGCCGCCTACGATGCCGACCTGAAGGGTGTCAACGATGTCTATATGGCTGCCGTGCCCTGGTTCGAGAAGGCTCACCAGATCAAGACCGACGACATCGACACGTTGGAGTTCCTCAAGTCGCTGTGTTTCCGTCTGCGCGACGAACCCGGCATCATGGAGAAGTACAACACCTACAACGACCTCTACAAGAAGGCCAAAGGCGAATAACCGGCCTAAGAGGCCGGCTTTAGGGGGCAACGGCAAGGTATGGAGCTTTCGGCCCATGCTGCGCTCCGCCCGGTTAAAACAGAAAAGCCCGATTTTTATAAGTCGGGCTTTTTCGTGTAAATTTCCGTGCTTGCGGGGCGCAGGTTGGGTTGTCAGCGTACGAACGATCCGTCGCCCCCTAAAACCCGCCTCTTAGGCGGGCGGGGGCTATCTGGCTATGCGGCCCGAAACGGAGCCGCGGGCCAACTGGGCGACCTCCTCGGCCGTGAACTGGTTGTAGTCGCCCGGCACGGTGTTTTTCAGCGCGCAGGCCGCAGTGCCGAAGTCGAGTGCGAACTGCATGTCCCCGGCGTGCTCGGCCATCCCGTAGATCAGTCCGCCCACGAAGGCGTCGCCCACGCCGACGCAATCCACCACGTTGTCGATGTCGTAAACCCGCGTGGAGAGCAGCCGGCCTCCGGTGTAGAGCGTTCCGGAGATCAGGTGGTGGTTGGCGCTCAGGACGCTGCGGAGTCCGAAGACGATGCCCCGGCAGCGGGGAAAGCGCGCCGCAACCTCGGCCGAAGTACGTTCGTAACCGGCCGTGTCGGGCTGATAGGAGGCGTCGCGGGCCTCGAACTTCGGCAGGTGCATGCCGAGGACCTTTTCGTATTCGTCGTCCGTACCGAAGAAGATGTCGCACTGTTCCATCAGCGGCGGCAGCACCTCCTGCGGTTCTTTGCCGTATTTCCAGAGGTTTTTGCGGTAGTTGATGTCGCACGAGACGGTCAGCCCCATCTCTCGCGCCACGGCGATCGCTTCGGCGCATACGGCGGCCGTGTCGGCGCTCACCGCGGCCGAGATGCCCGACCAATGGAACCACGATGCGTCGTTGAAAAGCGTGCGCCAGTCGATCATCCCCGGTTGGAGGGTGTCGAAGGCCGAGTCGGCGCGGTCGTAGACCACATGGGAGGTGCGCATGGCTGCGGCCTCCTCCATATAATAAAGCCCCAACCGCTTGCCGCCGCGGAGGATGCCCCGGGTGCCGACGCCGTAGCGATGCAGGTCGTCGAGGCAGGCGTCGGCCACGCGGTTTTCGGGCAGTCGGGTTATGAACTCGCTGCGGAGCCCGAAATTGGCCAGCGAAACGGCTACGTTGGCTTCGCTGCCGCCGTAGCTGGCGCGGAACAGGTTCGTTTGATTGAAACGCAGGTAATCGGGCGGCGTGAGCCGCAGCATGATCTCTCCGAAAGTGACGATTTTTTGGTTGTTCATGGTTTTTCGAGGTGACGCGTTGATTTCTTACAAAGGTACAAAAAAGTCGGATAGGTTCAACCCCGAATCGTGCGTGTGCTTCGGTAAAACTTTCCGGCTTATAAAAGTGCCGTTACGGCACCGAAAAAGTCCGGTCTGATGACCGGACTTTTCATGATAATTTTCAACTTATTTGCGGACCGTCACCCGGAGCGGCGTCACGGCGGCGGCCTGCGCTGTGCCGATCTCCTCGACCCATTCGCCCATGTCCTCCACGCCGCCCTGGCTCCAGCCCGAACCGGCGTAGTAGGTCAGCGTTTGGCCTGGCTTCACGTTCTTCACGGCCACGGCGTGGCCCAGTGTGTCGGCCAGCATCTCGGCGCCGGGCAGGATCACGCCCAGGTAGATGTCGCCGTCACGCACGGGGGCTTTCGAGTCCGAAACGGCCTCGACCATTGCCATCCAGTCGTCGCCCGTCATCACGCGTTTCACATCGTGGCGCACGAAGCCCGCGGCGATCGGCATCTCGGCGAAAGCGCCCTCGTAGACGTTATCCATGCGGTTGAAACGCTGATTGGCGTCGAGCGAGATGGTCTTGGTGAGCGATACGGGAGTGCCGTCGACGTCGAACGGCGCGTAGGTCAGTTCGACGGTGGTACGGATCGGACCGTTGTCCAGCGTCCGGGCCGTGGCGTAGTTGTGTCCCATCATCCAGAACTTACCGCCCACGAACGGCAGCGAAGCCCCCGAACCGAGCGTCACGCCCACCTTGTAGCAGTCCATGCCGTCGCCGAAATTGTGGTGGTATTTGCCGCGGGCGTACCACTCGTCGATCACCAGCTTTTCGGTGCACTTCACCCATACGTCGATGCCCGGGGTGATGAGCTTTTCGGGCGAGGTCTCCAGCGCCGGGCCGTAGAGGCGGTAGGCCACCTTGTTGTTCTCCCACGCATAGTCGTCGTAACGTTCGGGAACCGCGCGGCCGAACGCCTCGGCAGGGTAGTTCTGGCGCACGCCCGTGACGATTTTAAAGCGTTTGGTCTCCATCGGGTCGGCGTCGGTCTGGAAGATCAACGCCTGGGGCTCTGCCGTGCCGCGGAAAAGCACCTGCGACGGGATTTGCTCGTTGTCGTCGTTCAGGACGACGATGTTTTCCGGGGTTGCGCCCTCGAGCGCAGCCACTTCGGACCAGGCGATTTCGACGGTCTCGTCATCGCGTTCGATCTGGGTCGTGTTGGCGACATCGACCTTCAGGGCAGGGGTGCAGGCGGCCGACAGGGCGGCTGCAATCCCAAGAATCATGTTTTTCATACGGTATGTTTAAAGATTTTTTGTTGTATTTTAGGCAAATTTACGATTTTTCCGTACATTGGTCAACCAAATTGGCAAATAATCTACTTTATTTGGCAATTTTTCGTATCGGGAGTAGCGGAAAGTTCGTAATTTTACGTTGTGAAAAAGAGCGCTTCGCGGAGCCTCGCCCGAAACTAACAATTTAAAAACGAAACCGATAGAATATGAAACAGTTTAACGACGACAACTTCCTGTTGCAGACCCCCACGGCCGAGCGGCTGTACCACGACCATGCGGCCAAGATGCCGATCATCGACTACCATTGCCACCTGATTCCCGGATATGTTGCCGAGAACCACCGCTTCGACAACCTGTCGAAAATCTGGCTCGAAGGCGACCATTATAAATGGCGCGCCATGCGTACCAACGGCGTCGATGAGAAGTACTGCACAGGCAAGGATACGACCGATTGGGAGAAGTTCGAGAAATGGGCCGAGACGGTGCCCTATACGATGCGCAATCCGCTCTATCATTGGACGCACCTCGAACTGAAGACCGCTTTCGGCGTGACGAAACTGCTGAATCCTTCGACGGCCCGCGAGATTTACGACCATTGCACCGCCTTGCTGCAGAAGCCCGAGTTCCACGCCCGCGGCCTGATGCAGCACTATAACGTCGAAGCGGTCTGCACGACGGACGATCCGATCGACTCGCTCGAGCACCACATCAAAGTCCGTGAGGACGGTTTTGCAACCAAGATGCTCCCCACGTGGCGCCCCGACAAGGCGATGGCCGTGGAGTCTCCGGCCGATTTCCGGGCCTACATCGACCGTCTTTCGGAGGTTTCGGGCGTCGCGATCTCGAAATTCGCCGACGTGATCGAGGCCCTGCGCGTGCGTCACAAGTTCTTCGAGTCGGTGGGCTGCCGACTCTCGGACCACGGCATCGAGGAGTTCTACGCCGAGGATTACACCCAGCATGAGATCGACGCCATCTTTAATAAGGTATACGGCGGGCAGGCGTTGACCCATGCCGAGGTGCTCAAATACAAGACCGCCATGATGGTCGAATTCGCCGTCATGGACTGGGAGACGGGCTGGACGCAGCAGTTCCACTACGGCACCATCCGCAATAACAACAGCCGCATGTTCAGGCAGTTGGGCGCCGATACGGGCTTCGACTCGATCGGCGACTTCACGGTCGGCAAGTCGATGGCGAAATTCTTCGACCTGCTCGACCGCGACGACAAACTCACCAAGACCATTATCTACAACCTCAATCCCCGCGACAACGAGCTCGTTGCCACGATGATCGGCAATTTCCAGGACGGACGCTACGGCGCCGGGAAGATCCAGTTCGGATCGGGATGGTGGTTCCTCGACCAGAAGGACGGCATGGAGAAGCAGATGAACGCTCTCTCGACGCTGGGCCTGCTGAGCCGTTTCGTCGGCATGCTGACCGACTCGCGGTCGTTCCTCTCGTATCCGCGTCACGAGTATTTCCGCCGCACGCTGTGCAGCCTCGTGGGCAACGATATCGAGAACGGCCTGCTGCCCGCCTCGGAGATCGACTTCATCGGAAAGGAGATCATCGAGGGCATCTGCTACAAGAACGCTAAGAATTTCTTCAAATTTTAACACGCAATAGAACCATGAAAATCGTAACATTAGGTGAAATCATGCTGCGTCTTTCGACGCCCGGCAATACGCGTTTCGTTCAGTCCGATTCGTTCGACGTCGTCTACGGCGGCGGCGAGGCCAACGTAGCCGTTTCGTGCGCCAACTATGGCCACGATGCCTATTTCGTCTCGAAGCTCCCGAAACATGAGATCGGCCAGTCGGCGGTGAACGCGCTGCGCAAGTATGGCGTGAAGACCGATTTCATAGCCCGCGGCGGTGATCGCGTGGGCATCTATTACCTCGAAACGGGTGCTTCGATGCGTCCTTCGAAGGTGATCTACGATCGCGCGCATTCGTCGATCGCCGAGGCCGATCCGCAGGATTTCGACTTCGACGCCATTATGGAGGGCGCCGACTGGTTCCACTGGTCGGGCATCACCCCCGCGATTTCGGACAAGGCCGCCGAGCTGACGAAGCTGGCCTGCGAGGCCGCCAAACGTCACGGCGTGACGGTGTCGGTGGACCTGAACTTCCGCAAGAAGCTCTGGACCAAGGAGAAGGCGCAGTCGATCATGAAGCCCCTGATGCAGTATGTTGATGTCTGCATCGGCAACGAGGAGGACGCCGAGCTGTGCCTCGGGTTTAAGCCCGACGCCGATGTCGAGGGTGGCGAAACCAATGCCGAAGGCTACAAGGGCATTTTCCGCCAGATGGCCGAGACGTTCGGATTCAAATACGTGATCTCGACGCTGCGCGAGTCGTTCTCGGCGACGCACAACGGCTGGAAAGCCATGATCTACAACGGCAAGGAGTTCTACGAGTCGAAGCGTTACGACATCGATCCGATCATCGACCGCGTAGGCGGCGGCGACTCGTTCTCGGGCGGCGTGATCCACGGCCTGCTGACCAAGCCGACGCAGGGCGAGGCCCTCGAGTTCGCGGTTGCCGCATCGGCCCTGAAGCATACGATCAACGGCGATTTCAACCTCGTATCGGCCGAGGAGGTGGAATCGTTGGCCGGAGGTAATGCCAGCGGCCGGGTGCAGCGGTAATTAAAAATGAAAAATTAAGAATTAAAAATTATGGCTCGCTTCAATAAGATGCAGGTAATGTCTGCAATCCAGGCTACCGGCATGGTTCCCGTTTTCTATCACGCTGACGCCGAGATCGCCAAGCAGGTCGTGAAAGCCTGCTACGAAGGCGGCGTGCGCGCTTTCGAATTCACCAACCGCGGCGATTTCGCTTCGGAGGTCTTTGTCGAGGTCATTAAGTTCGCCGCCAAAGAGTGCCCCGAAATGGTGCTGGGCGTCGGTACGATCGTCGATGCCCCGACCGCGGCCCTTTACATCCAGTACGGCGCCAATTTCGTCGTGGGTCCCTACCTGAACGCCGAGGTCGCCAAGGTCTGCAACCGTCATCTGGTTCCCTACACCCCCGGCTGCGGATCGGTCACCGAGATCGGTTTCGCACAGGAGTTGGGCTGCGATCTGACGAAGGTGTTCCCCGCGGGCAACGTGGGCGGCCCGTCGTTCGTCAAAAACGTCAAAGCGCCGCTGCCGTGGTCGAACATCATGGCCACCGGAGCTGTGGAGCCCACCGAGGAAAACCTCACGGCATGGTTCAAAGCCGGTGTTTTCTGCGTGGGCATGGGCTCGCAGCTCTTCCCCAAGGAAGTGATAGCCGCGAAAGACTGGAAGGCCATCTCCGAAAAATGCCGTTTTGCACTGGACGTGATCGCCAAGGTGCGTTAGATGCCGATATTCCGTAAGTTCGGTCGTCCGGCGGCGGCCCCGATCCGTTGCCGGACGCCGTTCATGCGGCTCACCAATTCCTGAACACTACTTAATTAAACCCCATAATGACAAACAACAAATCGACTCTCGCTGGGAAGATGACGCAGTACCGCTGGGTCATCTGTGCGATGCTCTTCTTCGCAACGACCGTTAATTACCTCGACCGTCAGGTGCTCTCGCTGACGTGGGACGAATTTATCAAACCCGAGTTCCATTGGAACGAGTACCATTACGGACTTATCACCTCGATCTTCTCGATCGTCTACGCCGTCTGCATGCTCTTCGCAGGCCGCTTCATCGACTGGATGGGGACCAAGAAAGGTTATCTGTGGGCCATCGGCGTCTGGTCGGTGGGTGCCTGCATGCACGCCCTCTGCGGCGTGGCCACCGAGGCATGGGTGGGACTTCCCAATGCCGCCGCGCTGCGCGCCGTCGAGGCCGGCTCGGCCATGGCCGCGACTATCGCCATGGTCAGCATGTATTTCTTCATCGCCGCACGCTGCATCCTCGCCCTCGGTGAGGCGGGCAACTTCCCCGCAGCCATCAAGGTGACCGCCGAGTACTTCCCCAAGAAGGACCGCGCCTATGCCACCTCGATCTTCAACGCCGGCGCTTCGATCGGTGCGCTGTTCGCCCCGCTGACCATTCCGCTGCTGGCGAAGGCCTGGGGCTGGGAGATGGCCTTCATCGTGATCGGCGCCCTGGGCTTTGTCTGGATGGGTTTCTGGGTCTTCATGTACAAGAAGCCGTCGGATCACCCGAAGGTGAACGCCGCCGAGCTGGAGTACATCGAGCAGGACAAGCACGAACTTATCAACGGAGCCGTCGCCAAGGAGCAGAAAGAGGAGGATTGCCCGAAGATGTCGTTCTGGAAGACACTCTCGTTCAAGCAGACCTGGGCTTTCGCCTTCGGTAAGTTCATGACCGACGGCGTGTGGTGGTTCTTCCTTTTCTGGACCCCTTCGTACCTCAATTCGCAGTTCGGGATCAAAATGTCCGAGGGGCTGGGCGTGGCGCTGATCTTCACGCTCTATGCCATCACGATGCTCTCGATCTACGGCGGCAAGCTTCCGACGATCATCATTAACAAGACGGGGCTGAATCCCTATGCGGCACGCATGCGCGCCATGCTGATCTTCGCGTTCATTCCGCTGCTCGTGCTGCTGGCGCAGCCTATGGGTACGATCTCGCCGTGGTTCCCGATTATCCTGATCGGTCTGGGCGGCGCGGCGCACCAGTCGTGGTCGGCCAATATCTTCTCGACCGTGGGCGACATGTTCCCCAAGTCGGCGATCGCTACCGTGACCGGTATCGGCGGCATGGCCGGAGGTGTCGGTTCGATGATCCTGCAGTGGTTCGCCGGATGGCTGTTCGTGCATGCCGAGGAGACCAACATGGCTTACATGGGCTTCGAGGGAAAACCGGCCGGATATTTCGTTGTCTTCTGCATCTGCGCCGTGGCTTACCTCATCGGCTGGATCGTGATGAAGGCGCTGGTTCCGAAATACAAGCCTATTGTATTGGAGTAATTTAAAAACCTGACATGCAATGATTAAGCAACTGAATAAGTCGACCGTCGAAAAGGTCGGCCACCCCGTCCGTATCCTGCAGTTCGGCGAAGGCAACTTCCTGAGGGCCTTCGTGGACTGGCAGATCGACATCGCCAACGAGAAAGGCGTCATGGATGCCGGAGTGGCTGTGTGCCAGCCGATTATCGATCCGGAGCACAAGGTGCTGGGGATGATCGACCTGATGCACAAGCAGGACAATATGTACCACGTCTACCTGGAGGGCATCGAGAACAAGTAGCCCAAGAAGGACGTGCGGCTGGTGAAGAGCATCATGGACTCGTTCAATCCCTATGTGGACTATGCGACCTACGAGCGTTATTTCCTCTCTCCGGAGTTGAAAATCACCATTTCGAACACCACCGAGGCGGGCATCCGCTATGAGGAGGGCGACGACCTGACGGCCCAACCTCCGAAATCGTATCCTGCAAAGATGACGGCGCTGCTCTACAAGCGTTTTAAACATTTTGGCGGTGATCCTACCAAAGGTTTGTGCATTATCTGCTGCGAACTGATCGAGAACAATGGTTCGACGCTTCACGAATACGTCATCAAACATGCCGAGTATCACAAGCTGGGGCAGGAGTTCATCGACTGGGTCGAAAAGAACTGTCATTTCTGCGACACGCTCGTGGACCGCATCGTGCCGGGATTCCCGCGCGAGCAGATCGACGAGATCAAAGAGGAGATCGGCTATGACGACAACCTTGTGGTGAAGGCCGAATTGTACCACTTGTGGGCTATCGGCGGTCCGGGCTACAAGGAGGTGATGAAGGAGCTGCCGCTGGACAAGGCGGGGCTGCATGTGATCTTCATGCCGTCGATCAAATAGTTCCGCGACAAAAAGGTCCGCATCCTGAACGGTTCGCACACGGGTATGGTGCCCATTGCCCTGCAAATGGGCTGCGAGACGGTGATGGACGCTTTCGACACCCCCGCGATTGAAAAGTTTGTCAACGACATGGTCGCCGAGGAGGTGATTCCGATGATCGAGGAGGACCAGACCGAGTTGAAGAAGTTCGCCGCCGGGATTCTGGAGCGTTTCTACAACCCCTTTATCAAACACATGCTCCGGTCCATCTCGCTCAATTCGCTGTCGAAGTGGGAGGCGCGCAACTATCCGACCGTCCGCGATAATTGGTTCAAAGCGCAGCGCATCGCCGAGCACGAGTGCTTCACCTTTGCGGCGCTGATGACCCTTTACAGCCCCAAGAGCGGCTTCGAGCCCGACGATACGAAGGAGTTCGTGGAGTATATCCGTGCGAACTGGGATTCGGCCGACATCGACGCCACGATCACGAAAATCGTGAAAGAGAGCGGTATCTTCACCGTCGATTTCTCGGAAGTTCCGGGCTTCATCCCGGCTGTTGCGGGCTATGTCCGCGACATCGAGGCGTTGGGCATGGAGGGCGCCTTGGCGAAGTTTCTGAAGAATTAATTTACCTTTGGAGGGCAGGGTGCGGCGTCTTTTCGGAGGCCGTTCCTGCCCTTTTCAGCACACGATGATTATGAAACGACTTCTAAAAATCAATGCCGCGGACAATGTCGCCGTCGCGCTGGCCGATGACCTGCACAAGGGCGAGACGGTCGATGTCGACGGTGCCGTCGTGACGCTCCGGGACGACATCGCCCGGGGGCACAAGTTCGCCCTGTGCGACATCGCCGCGGGCGAGAACGTCGTGAAATACGGCTATCCGATCGGTCATGCCACGGAGGAGGTCCCGCAGGGTGGGTGGATTCACTCCCACAACCTGAAGACCAACCTCCGCGACGACCTCGAATACACCTATGCCCCGAAGGTCTACGACGTGACGTATCCTCGGCGCGACGTGAAGGTCATGGGTTACCTGCGCAAGAACGATACGATGGGCATTCGCAACGAGTTGTGGATCGTGCCCTCGGTGGGGTGCGTCAACGGACAAGCGCAGGCCATCGTCGAGCGCGTGAAGCGCGAGTGCGACTGTTCGCACCTCGACGACGTGCGGGTCTATACCCACAATTACGGCTGTTCGCAGCTGGGCGACGACCATGCCAACACGCAGAAAGCGCTGGCGGCGCTGGTGAAGCATCCCAATGCAGGCGCCGTGCTGGTGCTGGGCCTCGGGTGCGAGAATAATCAGATGTCGGCCCTGAAAGAGGTGATCGGCACGTGGGATGACGAGCGTGTGAAATTCCTGATCGCGCAGGAGGTCGAGGACGAGATCGAGGCAGGGTTCGAAATCTGCCGCGGGCTGGTCGAAAAAACGAAAAGCGATAAACGCCGGCCGCTTCCGCTTTCTTACCTCAAAGTGGGGCTGAAGTGCGGTGGCTCGGACGGTTTCTCGGGCATCACGGCCAATCCGCTGGTGGGGCTGTTTTCCGACTGGCTGGTCGCGCAGGGCGGGACCACGGTGCTGACGGAGGTTCCCGAGATGTTCGGTGCCGAGACGATTCTGATGGACCGCGCCGCGGACCGCCGGATCTTCGACGAGACGGTCTGCCTGATCAACGATTTCAAGCACTATTTCCGCAAGTTCGACCAGCCGATCTACGAGAATCCCTCGCCGGGCAATAAGAAAGGCGGCATCACGACGCTCGAGGAGAAATCTTTGGGTTGTGTGCAGAAGGGCGGGGCACAGCCCGTCGTCGATGTGCTGAACTATGCGCAGCCCATTACCAGGCAGGGCCTCAATCTGTTGCAGGCTCCGGGCAACGATCTCGTGGCCGCCTCGGCGCTGGCCCTGTCGGGCTGTCAGATGGTGCTCTTCACCACGGGCCGCGGTACGCCGTTCGGGGCTTTCGTGCCGACGATGAAGATTTCGACCAACACCCAGCTCTCGGAATTCAAAGCCAACTGGATCGATTTCAACGCCGGAACGCTGGTCGAGGACGAGGAGCCGCAGGCGGTGCTGGACCGCTTCATCGACAAGGTGATGGCCACGGCCGGCGGCGAACACCTCAAGCACGAAAAGACCGGTTTCAAGGAGATCGCCATCTTCAAGACCGGGGTGACGCTGTAACGGCGCCATGCACGTTCGGCGATACTGATGATTCTGCTCTGCCGGGGCCTTTGGGCTCCGGCAGAGTCGGTTTATACTGTGTCGATTGCTGCGGGGATTTCCGGACCATTCAGGCGGCGACCTTTTCGAGGATGCTCTTCAGACGGCGGGTCATGAAGTACTGGATCACTCCCCGCAGGAACATGTAGAGCGTGAAGGCCAGCCAGAGGGCATTGTTGCCGATCAGCGGGTAGCAGGCGTAGTAGATGGCGAAATAGGCCGCCGTGGACCAGAACATCGAGTCG
>OIWQ01003369.1_pt1 | contig 14513 bp, 10 predicted proteins | sample 1587571 | NCBI WGS metagenome assembly OIWQ01 (sample SAMEA3888910, study PRJEB22519) | human gut metagenome | biome: human gut; feature: human-associated habitat; material: faeces | place: Denmark | collected 2010 | reverse complement strand
AAAAAAACAGGGGAAAAGTCACACAAGTGGCTTGACAAAACCTAACATGGAAGGAGGGTATTTTCAAATGGACGAAACAGCTGGACTTTTCAAACTTTCCTATCCGATCTGGACCGTCGTATGGGACGGGAAGAAAATCCGGAAACGGGCCGACACGGATTTGCAGCAACAGATGGATATGATGTGCGAACTCGGCATCGGCGAGGTGATGACCACCGGCTATCATCTGGAGGAGGATTCCGATTTTGATCCGGAGCGCGAGACACGGCATGTGGGGGAGATGCTGCGCCGGCGCGGACTGCGCGCGAATCAACACCACTCCCATGTTGCCACCTTTGCCGAGCCGGGGAGCGATCAGGGGAGAGTGCTGGAACATTTCAAGCGCTGCCTGGAGTGGACGGCCAATCTGACGGCGCCCGCCATGGTGATCCACCTCGGCAAGCCGTTCGGGCGGTTCCCCGCGGGGGGCGACGAGCAGGAACTGGAACGGCTTCAGCGCCGGTATTCCCTCGACGCCATCGTCAAGCTGACCATGGAAAATCTGCATCTGGCCGGGGAATATGCGGCCCGGTGCGGCGTCCGGATCTGCGTGGAAAATCTCCCCTACGGCATCAGCACCTGGGGGAAATTGCCGGAGGTGGTCGAAGGCGCCGACTCCGAAGCGGTGGGGTACTGTCTGGATTCCGGCCACGCCTGGTGCGAGGGGGTGGATCCAGCGCGCTGGGTTCCGGTGATGGGGCGGAAACTCTTCGTGACCCACCTGCACGACAACCACGGTTCGCGCGACGAACATCTCTCGCCCGGGTTCGGCACGATCTCCTGGGAGACGCTGATCCTCGCCTTGCGCAGAGAGTTCCGCGGGACGATCAATTTCGAGGTGAACGGCTGGTATGACATGCCTCCTCTCGAGGGGCATCGCCGGGCGGTGGAATTCTGGCGGACGCTGGAAAAACTGGCTCTTCGCCATGCATCTGACAACAGGGAAAAGGGGGTGTAATGATGAGGATTCGAACGGTGTTCCCGGGATTGGCACTGCTGGCGGCGGGCCTTTTGCCCGCGGCGGACTTTCAGACCGATTTCAGCGCCAGTCCGATTGCCGGCATGAAGATTGTCCGGCGGGCGACGGTAACGGACGGCGTGCTGAAGGTGCAGAACGGCGGCAATGTAGTGTTTGATCAGAAGGCGGACAAACCCTTCCGGATTGCATTCCGGGTGCGGGTCAACCAGTTTCTGGAGTCCCGCAACCCGCCCTACTTCTCCCTTGTGCTCCACGGGGAGGATAGTTATCAGGGGCGGTTCATGTTCCGCGGAGACAACATCATCGAACACTATCTGTTCAAGAACAACAAGCGCCGCCAGGGGTTCGGCGGAATCAGCAGGTACTCCGTCACCCCGGGCGAGTGGCTGCAGCTGGAACTGACGGTCATGAAGAGCTTCGTCCAGCTCTCCTGCGACGGCAAGGTGATCAGCACGGCGAAATACGAAGGGTTGATTCCGCTGGAGAGCATCTCCTTCGGGACCTACAACACCGTCTGGGAACTGGATGACCTCTCCTGCTCGATCCTCCGGGAAGAGGCGCCGAAGACCGTGGCGAAACCGGTGTTCCGCATCGATTTCGACCGGAATCTGGAGGGGCAGGATCCGGCGGGCGCGGCGGTCAGACCGGTCCGGGCTTCCGGAGTTGTGCTGGAGCCGGGCGTGGAGGGGAAGGCATTGAAACTCTCCGCCGGGAAGGGGGAGCTGGTGTTCGATCTGCAGCAGCCGCTGGATTCCCGGGTCGGCGGTCTGATGTTCTGGGTAAAGGCGCCGCGCGGTGGCCGTTTTTTTCAGTTGGCGGACAGGAACCGGGTGGTCCTGTCCGCATTCGGGGGAAACGGTCAATACCGGCTGCAGGTTGCCCGGAAACAATCGGATAAGCCGCTGGAGTATATCCGCACCGCCCCGGGAACGGGGGGCGACTGGGTGCTGATTGCCCTGAGCTGGAATCCCGATCATATCGCGCAGTACTACATCAACATGATTCCGTACGTGGTGTCGTTCACACCGATGCAGCGGGTCCCTGAATTTCTGGACGCCGATCTCGACGACATCCGTCAACTGCGTTTCGCGAGCGACTCCCGGGAGGGCTGCGCCATTGACCGGCTGCGGCTGTTCCGGCGGCCGTTGACCAATCAAGATGTCTACCGGGAGTATCGGCAATTCATGCCGATCGACATGGTGATGAAAAGTCAGATCGTCCCCGCCGGTTCGCCGGTGAAACTTGCCGTACAGGGGGCGCCGGCCGGCGGCTTCACCCGGCCGCTGCCGGTGCCGGAAACGGAGGAAAAAACGACGGCACAACCCGTATCGCTGTCGTTTCAGCTGACGGACATGCGCGGCAACACCCTGCTGAACAGCCAGAAAGAGCGGAAGATCGAGTCGTTACAGGAAATTGAACTTGAACCCGTGACTCTCGCCGCCGGAAAATACCTTCTGCGCTGCACCGTCAATGGCGGCTACAGCCGCTCCTGGCCGCTGACCGCGCTCCCTCCGCAGAGCATTCAGGAGGAAAGCGATTCGCCCCTCCCGGTCGGGAAATCCGTCTTCTGCCGGGAATTCTCCGATCCGGCGGCCGAAGGCATTTGGAAACAGGGGCCGCTGACCCGCTCCGATGACGGGAAATATCTGGAGATGGGGGCCGGCAAAAACGACCGCATGAGCATCGAAATCACCTTTCCGCGCTCCGTTCTGGGCAAACCCGTTGCGCTCGACATCACCTGGCCGGATGACAAGACCCGCACCATGGGCTGGTACATGTATCCCCGCGGGATCCCCAGCAACCGCGACCGTCTGCAGAGCGGTGTCGCCGCCGGAAGCGAATTCCCCAATTCCGGGCGGCTGGTCACCACCCGGCACATCTTCTATCCCGGAGTGGAACAGTATCTCTTTGAATGCCGTACGCTGGCGGCCGACATGCCGGCCGCAATCTCGAAAATCGAAGTGTTTGAACTGCCGTCGGGACTCCCTTCGTTGAAGGTGCGTGCTCCCCGGAGCATGCCCGGCCGCGCATTTGGCTTCTACGACGAAGATCAGACGTTCACCAACAACCTGAATGCCGACGCGATCCATCCGAAATCGCCGGTGTATCAGGAGATGTTCCGGAAAAGTTTCGGGAGCATCCCCTTTTACACGGAGGAACTGATCCGATATTTCCGCTATACCGGCATGAATACCGCACATCTTCCGCTCTGGAGGTACAGTTTCAGTTACTTCCCGCTGGAGGGGCAAACCGAGTCCATGCTCTATCCCGGCATGGGGACCGGGACGGTCGATTATGTCATCAACTCCCTGCGTGCGAACGGAATCCGGCTGATCGCCAATATGAATTACAAGAATCTGCCCGACATCGCGACCAGTTACGGCAGAGTGGACCGTGACTTTCGCCGGGAGGGGCTGGAAATGCTGGACCGGTACGGCGACTCGATCAACCGTTATCTGTCCGGCGAACGCCGGGGCAACATCGCCCATCCGGAATATTTCCGGCTCTTTTCCACCTACTTTGAATGGCCGCTGCAATGCTATGCGAAAAATCCCGGCTTCGGCGGGATCTCCTTTATGATGAGCCCGATCGCCACCTGGGATTCGCTGGAGTACGGCTACGACGACTGGACCGTGAACCGCTTCTCCCGGGAGACCGGGATCGCGGTCCCGGAAACGTTGCGCGAACGCTACAGCTACCTGACCGGAGAGAAGCGTTCGGAGTGGCTGAAGTGGCGTTCCGAACAGGTGACCTCATTCGTGCGGAAACTGCGGGCGCTGCTCGACCGCTACAATCCGGAGCTCAAATTATACCTCTCCATTCCGCAGGACACCGGGAAAAAGAACACCGCCGATCCCCAGGCCGCCCAGAACCAGCAGGAGCCGGTTTCCGGGAACTACGAGAATTACGGCATTGACATTGACCAGCTCAAGACGGTGCCCCGGGTCTCCTTCACGCTTTCCCGCCATCCGACCGCCCGCCGCCACGACTTCTTCTGGGGGAAACCGGAGAGCGACTACTACGAAACTCTCTATATCCAGGGGGATGAAGAGTCCAGGCGGTATTTGACCGATGGCGCCGCCGGCGCTGTCCTGTCCGGACACACCTATTTTGAAACATTCGTCAAGCCGCTGAACAAAAACTACTCCTGCTACTTTGAAAATGCCGACATCAAACCGCACGGCCGCTGGTATCTGCGGGAGCTGGCGTTTGCCGTCGGCGCCTTTGACGCGCTGGAGTACATCGCCGGCGGGCAGCCGCTCAATACGATCGGCCGTGAGGAGGAGTCGCGGGAGTTTGCCAGAGCATTCCGGGCGCTGCCCGCCCTGCCTTTCCGGCAGATTCCGGGCGTCTCCGACCCGGTGGTTGCACGCGCGCTCCCGACGCCGGAAGGCACCTATTTCTACGCGGTCAACCTCTTCCATGAGGAGGCGGTCATCGAAATCGATCTGCCGGAGGCGGTCCCGTACCAGGATCTCTCGACCGGCCGGGAGAGCGAGGATTCCCGGATCCGGCTGCGACCTTTTCAGCTGCGTTCGTTTCTGATTCCCGGCCGGGAGATCGTTCCGCGGAGCGTGCGGCTGGTTTCCGTCGCCCCGCGGGCCGGGGAGTTCTACCGGGAACGGCTCCGGACGCTCGAAGAGATTGCGCGTCTGCTCGAAAAGGGCGGGCTGAACACCGCGCCGGAGCAGAGAACGATCGAACGCATGCGCCGCGAACTTCAGGCCGGACATTACGCGGAGCTCTACCGGCTGGCGTTCTCCCGGCAGATGAACCAGCTGATGTTGAAACAGAAGAATCTCTCGTACTTTCTGCGCAAACAACAGCAGACTGCCCGGGGAAACTACGCGGTCAATTGCGGGAGTTCCCTCTTCTACGACGCGCCCGGCGGGAAGCTGTTCTTCCCCGATCAGAAGTTCGACGGGGAGTATGGCTACGAGGGGCGCTACAGTTCGATCACGCGCGACATCACCGGGTTGAAAGAGACGGAGTTCCCGGAGCTTTTCAAAACGGAGGCTTACAATCTCGAACAGTATCGTTTCCGGGTGCCCGACGGGCGCTATACCGTGGTGCTGTATATGAAGCCGGGATTCCAGCCGAACTTCGAGCCGGAGAGTTACATCTTCACGCTCCGCATCAACGGGAAACCGGTTCTGAAAAAGTACGATCTCCACCGGGAGACGGGCGGCGACTTCCTGCGTCCGCTGCGTGTGGAAATTCCCGACATCGAGGTGACCGGCGGCAATCTGCTCCTGACCTGGAACCACGAGCAGAAGCGTCTGACGCCCGGAAGTACCACGATCTGTCTGGCCAACGCCATCGAAGTGATCCGTCAGTCGAAATGATCCATGCTCAACAGAGATGAGGTGCGATTATGAATGTTGTCCGAACTCGCGAACAACGGGAAGGTGGCCGGCCGGGCGCGCCCCGTTTCCGGCCCGGCTCCCGGAATTTTACCCTCATTGAACTGCTCATCGTAATAGCGATCATCGTCATCCTCGCGGGGATGCTGCTTCCGGCGCTGAGCAAGGCGCGGAACACCGCAAAGCGGATTCAGTGTGTCGCCAATCTGAAGGCGCTGAATACCTGCGTCACCTACTATCAGCAGGATCACAAAGGGTTCTGCCTGCCGGCGCAATACGTTGCAATGAGGGGGACGCCGTATGGAATCTCATGGCTCGAACAGATTGAATACGCCTATATCCGCAATACCGCAAAAAATGAAGACCGGGTTCTGTTTCAGCGGATGAACTGCCCTGCCACCATCCGCTCCCGCGGGCTGATTTCCGGAACATCGCTCTCCTGGTACAACGATTTCATCAAAGTCTATTCCTACCGGATGAACTCCTTTTTCGGCATGACGGACAACGCCGACCAGAAATTGGAGGCCGTGATGTCCGGCCAGGTCAAACACCCGTCGAAACGGCTGGTGCTTGCGGATAAAATCGAGGGAATGAAAAACGCTTACTTCCACATTGACGGCCTGTCGAAACCCATCGGCGGCTCTCACCAGGGCATGACCCCGATGGCGATGCTGGATGGAAGCGTGATAACCCGGAGGAGTCTGGAAGTGAACATCCCGGGGACGATTCCCGGCGTGGATTCCCCCGATTCTCTCACTCCGGCGGTGGAGTTCTTTTCCGGCGGAGTCGCCTGGGGTCTGCTGATGCCCCATTCCTCCTATCGGGATCTGCTCTATCTGTGGGGACCGTGGTATAACGGGAAAACGGTGGATTACCGGTTTGATTATCCATAGGAGGTGTCGAAGATGCGTTATATATGGCTCCTGGTGCTGCTGGCGGCCGGCGGAATCTGCGGTGCGATCGAAAAAACTCCGCCGCAGATCATCGAAGCGGCCTACACCGCAGAGGAACCGGATGCGGCGATGCGCGGCGCCATGTGGAAGAGAGCAACGCGCCACTCGTTTCTGCCCTACACCGCCGGGCGCTGGTATCGGGAGATCGAGGAGCGTCATCAGACTGCACGGCGGGTGCACGACCCCGCCACGGTCCGTTTCCTCTGGAATGAGAATGCGCTTTTCGTCGGGATCGAGATGAGAGACGCCGATCTGGTGGATGAATCCACGGCGGATCAGACGCACATCTTTCTGCAGGCCGATTCCGTCGAGCTCTTCCTGAAATCCGCCGGTGCGGCGGATTACTGGGAGATCTACGGGAGTGCCGGGAACCGGAAGACTTGTTACCACTTCCCCTCGCGGGGGCGGCTGGGGCTGAGCAGCAACAACCGGTACCGGGCCACCTTCACCGTGACGAGTCTCTGCGACGGGAGCCTGAACCGGTGGCAGGATGTGGACTCCGGCTGGACGCTGTTCTTCAAAATTCCGCTGGAGGAGCTGACGCGGCACGGTGCACTCTGGCAGAGCGGAACGCGATGGCAAGTTCTGCTGATACGACATAATTTTTCGGTGAATCTGCCCTGTCGTGAAGTGACGGTATTTCCCGCGTTCTCCGCGGAAAATCCCCATCTTTACGAGCAGTGGGGCACGCTGGTTCTGAAGAGGGAGGAGACGCGGAAACCGTGAAGGAGTATCAGTATTACATTTTCGACATCGACGGAACGTTGACCCGCTATCGGGAATCCGTGCGGCAGGAGAACTTTCTGCATCACAATTTCCTGTTTCCGATTTTCCGGGATATGCTCGTGGAGCGCGGCATGGCTTCCGTGGAGGCGGAGCGGCGCATCGGTCAGGTGACGGAGCAAATTCCGTTCTGGGATTACACCGACTTCATTGCGGAATTCCAGCTGCCTCCCCGGGAAACGTTCCGGCGACTGTGGCAGTGGCATGTGGAAAATATCGAGGTGTATCCCGATGCGGTTCAGCTGGTGCACGATCTGGCGGCCGCCGGCAAAACCCTCCTCGTCGTCAGCAACAACCCCTATCTGGGGTGCTGCTGGAAATTGAAGCGGTGCGGACTGGCGGACGAGTTCGGCTCGCATGTTTTCGCCCGGATTCTCGGCACGAACATCCTGCGCGGCTGCAAGTGCGAAGAGGGGGTCTGGCAACGCGCCCTCTGCCAGATTCCGGACGATCCGGCGCGCATCTGCACGGTCGGCGACAATCCCGTCGAAGACGGCGAGATTCCGCGGAGATACGGCGTCGGCAATACGATCCTCTTCGACCGGAAGGCGATTCTCCGGGGAATCGATCAGAAAAAAGAACATCAGGAACATTGCAATTGAACATCATGAATCAGCAGGAACAACGCAGGAAGGTTTTGGGAGCATGGTTGGGGAAAGCGGTCGGCGGCACCCTGGGGCAGCCGTGGGAGGGGTGCGACGGCCCGCTTGCATTGCGCTTTTACGATCCGGTACCGCAGGGGATGATGCCGAATGACGATCTGGATCTTCAGGTGGTATGGGCCTGCCGGCTGGCGGGGGACTGGCAGGGATGCGTCTCGCGCGCCAACTTCGCGGATGCCTGGCTCCACAACATCGATTTTCCGTGCGATGAATACGGCGTGGTGATTCGGAATCTGAAGCTTGGCATCCCCGCGCCATGGAGCGGAATCTACGACAATTTTTTCACCGATGGGCTGGGCGGCGCCATCCGCTCGGAAATCTGGGCCGTTCTGGCGCCGGGCGATCCCGTTCAGGCCGCCCGGCTGGCCGGAATCGATGCGCAGCTGGACCACGCCGGCAACGGCATCTACGCCGAACAGTTTCTGGCGGCGCTGGAGAGCTGTGCATTCACAGAGGAGAATCTGGAAAAACTGATTCAGGCCGGACTGTCGGTGATTCCGGCGGATTGCGCCCTGTCTCACAGCATCCGGGATACCGTGACCTGGTGCCGGACAACCGAAGACCCCGCCACGATCCGGCAGTGGATCATGAGCCGATATGGCAGCGACAATTTCACCGATGTCAAGATGAATCTCGCTTTCGTCACCGCGGCACTGCTGCTGGGAAGGGGTGATTTTGCGAAAACGGTCTGCACCGCAGTCAATTTTGGTCAGGACGCGGATTGTACGGGGGCGACGGCCGGGGCGATTCTGGGAATTCTCAATCCTGACGCGATTCCTTCGGCCTGGTTGAAACCGATCGGCCGGGCGCTGGTTCTCAACGAGGGGATCACCGGCATTGAACCGCCTCCGGATCTGGAGGCGTTCAGCGATCTCCTGCTCGGGTTGCGCGGCAGAATCCGGGTGGATGAGAGTACGGCGCCCGAACCGGATTTTTCCCGGTTTGAAATTCCCTGCCGTCAATCGTTTTTCCGGCCGTGGTTCGCCTCTGATTTCCGGAAATTTGCGCCGCGTCCGCAACAAGGAGGGCGCCGTCTGAGGCTGCCCGGAAATCTGACCGAAGTTGATTTCCGCGAGCAGCCGGGCGAATCGCTTCAAATGCTGGAGATTCCGTTCCAGCTGGAGAGGGAAGAGCGCGTGCGGCTCGTCGTCAATACGCCGGCCAACCTGCTGGTGTGGGTGGACGGCACATTCTGCTTCGGGCGGAACGGAGGCGCGATGGTGCCGGCGTTTCACCGGGCGCTGATCAATCAGATGGCGGATCTTGTCCTGACGGCGGGGCGTCACCGGCTCTGGATCGGGTTGGCGCCGGCGGCGCCTGCGATGAAACGGGCGCCGCTGTTCTTCGGCTTGGCCGACGTGCAGAATCAATGGATTCCCCATGCCTTTCTGCGCGGCGAAACGGTCTGACCGGGTAGAATCCGACCGGCATGAAACAAGGGACGAACCCGGTGGAGTCTGGTGCTGAAAACGGGGACAGCCCCGCCCCGCCATGGAACGGCGGCTTGGTCGACAGGGTTCCGAAAGAGGTACTGACCACGGAGTACGAATCAACCATCACGCTGGAATGTTGTGGGTTGACCGGGGAAATTCATCTGGTCGATCTGCTCGACGGAACGGTTTACGCTCTTCCGGAAGAGATGGTCGAGACCGACGGCAGCGGCTGGTACCGTCTGAAACATATCCCCGTGCGCGATTCGCCGCTGCTGCTCGCATTCGGCGATTTTGTCGAGATGGCCTGAAAAGCGGGCAGCAGGGCAGAAACGTTCCCCGGAGGAACGTTTCTGGAGCCGCCATGAGGATCCACCTACGCCGGGAGAGATCGATTCATTTTCCGGCAAGAGCTGTCCGGTTCGCGTTCTCCGTCTCGATCCGCTTCATCTGCTCGACGGCGATGAGGAGACAGCGCGGCAGGTGGAACATCGTCTTCCACTTGCCCCCCTTGAGCAGGTGCGTCGGTTCGCCGCGCCGGTTCAGATAGGCGAACCACTCGGGGTAGTCCGGATCGCGGAAGTGGCTCCACGCCCAGCGGTCGATCTCCTCGAACCGGTGGAGAAAATACGCCTCCCCCGTCAGCCGGAAGGCGAACAGCGTCGCCAGAATCGCCTCGTTGTGCGGCCACCAGAGTTTCATGTCCCACTGCAATTCCGGATTCGGCTTGCCGAGCACATCCATGAAGTAATAGATTCCGCCGTATTCGCGGTCGATTCCAAACTCCAGCTGCGCCTTGACGATCTCCGCCGCCTTCCGGATCATCGCCGGGTCGTTCCGCCGTTCGGCGTAGTTCATCACAAACCACATCGACTCCAGGCCGTGGCCGGGATTGAGGAAGCGCCCCTCGCAGGAGTCGAGATCGAAGGAACCATCCGGATTGACGTTTTCAAAGAGAACGCGATACTCCGGATTCCAGAATTTCTCCAGCACGGTACGCACCGCGCGTTCGGTCTCCGCCTCATATTCGTCGCTGCCGAGGCAATCCTTCATCACGCTCCCCAGATTGGCCAGGATCATGAAGTGACCGTGGGAGAGGCGACGGGGTTTGCCCGGCATCGCCTTCTCCCAGCGCCCTTTCGGGTGGTCCATCCGCCGGATGTAGCTGCGCATGGCGCTGTCCGCCTCCTCCCGGTAACGCTCCTCCCCGGTCGCCTTGTAGAGCGCGGCCGCGCCCATCGCCGCAAAACAGTCGGAGAAGATGTTCGAGGGCGCCATGGTCGGCACCCCTTTGCGGTTCAGTGCGAAGTAATAGGTGCCGTCCGGCGACTTGCCGTGACGCGTCAGGAAGTCGAATCCCTGCCGGGCGATCTCCAGCCAGTTCTCCTTCCGCCAGGGCGTCATGGCCAGTGTCGCGAACATGTAGACGATCCGCCACTGCATCCACATGTACTTCTCCGTATCGTAGACCGAGCCGTCGCGGTCGAGCGAGGTGAAGTAGCCCCCGTATTCGCGGTCCACACAATGCTCCTCCCAGAACGGAATCACCCGGTTGACCAGTTCGTCTTCATAACGGCCGATGTATGAGGAAAAGTTCATTCTATTTTCGTATCCTGTTTTGTTTCATAATTTTACCTGGATAAAAAAGGGATGATCGAACATCAATCGGAACCCGGCAGCAGCGGCAGAGTCGTCCCGGTCCCCTCCGGAATCGTGTTGACCGGGCCGCGCGGCAATGGCTCGACATGCGAGGAAGGGAAACGTACGGCAGGATCGTCACGGAGGCCGCCGACCGGAACGGTCACCGACGTTCCCGTCGGGGGGAGTGGAGCGGTTTTCAGGTACAGCAGATTGCCGTCCCAGCGGCACTCCCGGATCCGGAAACTCTCGCTCCCGGCCCGAAGACTCCGGCCGACCATCCGGGCGGCGCCCGCAGGAGCCAGCCGCTGATCGAAGACCAGCAGCAGCGAATCGTTGCCAAGGCGTCGGAGTTCGCAGAGGCGCGGCGGCAGGGAGTAGACCTCCCAACGCAGAGAAAACTCATAGTAGGTGGTGGTATCCACTCCGGCGCTCCGGCACGCCTCGTAGAAATTTTTCCGCCACGCCGGATTGCGCCGCGAGGGACCGAGGGAACCGAAATCGCCCTGCATGCCGATTTTCACTTCAGGATCAGCGTTCCGTACCGCATCGAAGAAGGGACGGTAGGCGAGCGGGTACTCCCCCGACAGCGCCGGATTCGACCAGTCGGGGGCATGCGTTTGAATGAAATGCAGGTCCGGTTTCACCTGCCGGATCATCGCGGTGATGTCGTTGCCCTCCCACTCCCGCAGCCGGGCGACACCGTCCGGAATGTTGATGCCGAGCGTCCAGGTGGCGAAGAGGATTCCCGGCGCCGTCTCCCGCGCCCCGCCCGGACCGTTGACGATGTCGTCGTAGAAGTCGTTGATGGTCCGGACCCGATACTCGACCAGTTTGCGGTAAAGGGCGGTGTTGGTCTTGAAGTAATCCGGATCGGCCGGGTCGGTGAAGTTCGGAAACCGGCTGCTGCCGGTCGCCTGTCGGAACGCCGCCTGAAATCCCGGGCTCACATCGCCGTAGAACGGGGGCGTCCTCGACGGTCCGTCATAGATCGGATACATGATTTCAGCGAAGGTGAAGGCATCGAAATGATGTTCCCGCAACATGCCAGCCAGATATTTCTTGTACCAGGCATTGTATTCCGGGTGGACAAAACCGATGAACCGATAAAGATCCATCTCCTTCCCGGTGAACTGGATCAGCCAGTCTCTCCACCCTTTCGGCAGCCGTTCTTCCAACTCGGTCTCGCTCCAATAGACCAGACTCGGCAGCGTCATCAGCCCGACGCCGAGCTTTTGCCGCTGAAGTTCGCCGGTCAGGCCGGGAAGCAGTCCGGTATCCATTGTCGTGAAGCAGTAGACTCCGTCGAGTCCGTTGACCCGCAGTTCGGCGGCGATGCTCGCGCAGGAACGATTGAAGTAGTAGGGAAACGTGGTATCGATCTGTGTCGTGCGACCGTGCAGCAGCTTCTCCCGCCGCGCCAGCCGCGCCTCCGGCGTATCCCGGAACGTCGTCGGCGGCGGGAACTGCGGCAGGTCAATCGAGCCGACGGAAACCCGCATCGGACTGCCCGCATCGTGGAGCGAGAACAGCAGAACGACGCGGTCCCGCCAGTTGAATCGTCCCTCATTCGGGATCTCGACGGTGACGGTTTCCCCCGGAACGAGTTTGATGTCGTGCAGCACCAGGTTCCCGGCATTCCGGGCGGTGCGCAATGCGACGTAAGCGTATGCGCCCGGTGCATTGTTCGCATCGGAAGTGACCGGAAAGATCAATCGTTCCCCCGGCGACACGGCCAGCTCCCGAACGATCACTTTGTCGCCCGGTCCGCCGTCGGTGACGAGTTCCATCTCCGGAACGCCGTTCCGGGCGGCAAGCGCAGCTGCCGGAGCCGGATTGGCACTGTCGAACGCGGTCCAGTTTTTCCGCAATGCCGCCGAATCGGCATAAGAGCGGAAATCCTCCACCGCCGCCGACAGCTCCGGGGGAAGAACAAACAGCGACAGTCCAATAAACAGCAGTGACCTCGTATTCATTTCCCGTTGATCCCGAAGTGTTCGCAATAGCGGTTGAACAGATTTCCGGCAGCCCGGTAACAGGAGTTCGGACTCATGAAGTGTGAGAATTCGAAGGTGATCGCCTTCTCGATTCCGGCGGCCTTCGCCGCTTCGAGCTTCAGGAGCATCTTCTCCCACTTGATCGGCAGAAAGTGGATCGGCATATCGCGGTCGAAACTTTCGCAGTTGGTCCAGCTGGTCATGCCGTAGCGGTCGGTCAGCTTCTTGTTGATCCGCAGGTAGTCGGCGAGCTCATGATAATCGCAGTGGCCGTCCTGGAAGGCGACGATATCAACCGCGCCCTGAATCCCTTTCAGGATCGCGTTCCACTCCTGCTCGTGCTGCGTCACGCCGATCGAATCATCCTTGACGCCGACGTCCCCGATCGCCTTGATTCCGTCGATATACGGCGAAATCATGGTCGGCAGATTGCCGGAGAGCTGCTTGACATGGCGCCCCATCCCGGCGTACAGCTCGATGATTCCGGCGGACGCGCGGCTGACCTCAAAGTTCAAATACCAGCCGCCGAACGCTTTGCGGTTCCCGTAGAGGCTCCAGACTTCATCCGCGACCGCGCGGCTGATCTCCATTTCGCGCTCGCATTCGCGGTTATGCCAGTACTTTCCGGAATCGTACAGCCCGAAGTAGAAGGTCATGCCGTATTTTTCGGCAAGCTCGAGAAACAGATCGACAAGGTCAACCGGGGGCCGGTAGCAGCCTTCATGCTCCATCAGGAATTTCGACGGATAGGTGATGAAGCGGCGATGACCGCAGCGGATCAGAATCACGGTGTCGATGCCGATCGATTTCATCGCCGCAAAGTCGCGGTCCCACTCCTCTCTTCCCCAGTTCTGGTGCGGAATGTCGTGGCTGATTTCATCAAGAAAGATTCCGGTGATCTTCATTTTCTTCCTCTGGTTGTCGATTTTTTTTCATTGCCGGTCCGCCGAAACGGCGGTGGTGGAACGGATGATAAGCGGCGCCTCCAGAATGACCGGCCCGGCGTCGCGCCCCTCCAGCAGATTGATCAGCATGGAGCCGGCGAGTTCGCCGATCCGCTCCTTCGGCTGGGCGAGCGTGGTCAGCGGGTAGATCAGCTGCTGTCCGGCAACGTCGAGATTGTCGAAGCCGATGACGGCAAACTCGCGCGGAACCCGTCGGCCAAGCTCCAGCCCGGCCTTCAGCGCCCCCAGGGCGGCCAGGTCGCTGGCCGCAAAGAGCGCAGTCAGTTCCGGATGGGCGGCGAGCAGCTTCCGGGCGGCGGCATAACCGGCGTCGATACCGATCGCGCACTCTTCGCACGGAATTTCCCGGCCGAGGCCGGCGACAAATCCCCGGCGGCGGGCGGCAATCTCCTCCCCTCCCCGGTCGTGCGTCAACATGCCGGCCCGACTATGCCCGACCGCCAGCAGATGCCGCGCGGCGCACCGCCCGGCCTCCTCATTGTCGACCATAACCGCCGCGCGCCCGAGCTCCGGCAGCCGGTTCATGACCTGCACGATCGGAACGCCGAGCGAACACAGCTCATCCGTCACTTCCCGGATCGCGCCGGAGGGATAAACCGCCACGCCGTCGACGCCGCGTTCGGCGAAACGGAGAATCTGGCTCCGCAGTTCCTCGCGCCCTCCGGAGGGATTCCCGAGCAGCAGCATGAAACCGTGTTCGTGC